>Ga0256867_10001347_pt1 | contig 10369 bp, 7 predicted proteins | sample RVTome_15_FD_185939 | JGI IMG/M metagenome (GOLD analysis project Ga0256867, IMG submission 185939) | Soil microbial communities from uranium-contaminated site in the Upper Colorado River Basin, Wyoming, United States - RVT150D86 (HiSeq) ... | reverse complement strand
GCAGAGGCGGTCGCGCTTCGTTCGCAGGTCGGCGGCCAGGCCCCGGTAGACCTCGTCGCCCAGGCCCAGGCCGAGGGCCACGGCGTGCTGGAACGGGGCCCCGTTCACGTAGGTCAGGAACTGCTTGGCGGTGCGCACGGCGCCCAGCAGGTCGGGCCGGGCGCAGGCCCAGCCGATCTTCCAGCCGGTGAAGGAGAAGGTCTTGCCGGCCGAGGAGATGGTGATGGTGCGCTCGGCCATGCCCCCCAGGGTGGCGATGGGGATGTGCTCGCCTTCGAAGACGAGGTGTTCGTACACCTCGTCGGTGATGCAGATGAGGTCGTGCTCGATGCAGATGCGGGCCACGGCCTCGAGCTCGGCCGCCGAGAACACCTTCCCAGTCGGGTTGTGCGGGCTGTTGAGCAGGATGGCCCTGGTCTTGGCGCTCACCGCTGCAGCCAGGGCGTCGACGTCGAAGCCGTAGTCGGGCGGGCGCAGCGTCACCACCACCCGCTGTGCTCCGGCCATGGCAGTGGCGGCGCCGTAGGAGTCGTAGTACGGCTCGAACATCACCACCTCGTCGCCGACCTCGCACAACGCCAACAGCGCCGCGGTGATGGCCTCGGTGGCGCCAGCCGTGACCAGCACCTCGCTCTGGGGGTCGAAGTCGAGCCGGTAGAAGCGGCGCTGGTGCTCTGCCACCGCGTGGCGCAGCTCAGGGATGCCCGGTCCGGGCGGGTACTGGTTGTGCCCGGCCCGGATGGCCGCAACCGCCGCCTCTGAGATCTCGGTGGGCCCGTCCGTGTCGGGGAAGCCCTGGCCCAGGTTGACCGCTCCGGTCTCGCTGGCCAGGGCCGACATCTCGGCGAAGATGGTCGTGCCGAAGCCCTGTAGGCGTGACACCAGGTGAGGGGTGCGGCTCATCGGACCCGCGACGCTACCGCCAGCGACCGGCATCGTGTGGTCCTCGAACGGGCCCGGCCAGCCGGCGATTGAGGGGCCATCGACTGTGCGCTAGACCAATGCCAGCTCGGACAGGACGCCACATGGCCACCAACCTGACCCTCCATCTCGACGACGAGCCAGGTGAGCTGGCCAGGCTCGGCCAGGCTCTGGGCGCCGCCGGGGTCAACATCGAGGGCTTCTGCAGCGTCGCCAGCGGAGGCGGCCGCAGCGAGATCCACCTGCTCGTGGAGGACGCAACCGACGCCTTCGCGGCACTGCAGGCGGCCGGCTTCTCCATCGTGAGCGAGCAGGAGGTGGCCGTCATCGACGTGGAGGACAGGCCCGGCATGTTGGGCGAGGTGGGCCGACGGCTCGGCGACGCCAAGGTGAACATCACGCTGGCCTACCTGGCCACGGGCAACCGGCTGGTCTTCGGTGCCGACAACCTGGCCGCGGCGCGGGCCGCCCTGGAGTGACCGACGAGCGACCCCGCTCAACCCTTCCCGAAGCGCAGCAGCCGACCGGCGCCCACGCCGGTGTGCCGGCCCCGCACCAGTGCCAGCTCCCCGTTCACCCATACGGCGCCGATGCCGACGGCCTCCCGGCGGGGGTCGTCGTAGGTGGCGGTGTCGGCCACCACCTCGGGGTCGAACAGGACCAGGTCGGCCCAGTCGCCGGGCCGCACACGGCCCCGCCCGTCTAGCCCGAACCGGTCGCACGGCAGGCTCGTCATCCTGCGCACCGCCGCGGCCAGGGTGAGGACGCTCTGCTCGCGCACGTAGCGGCCCAGCACCCGGGGGAACGTCCCGTAGAGGCGGGGATGGGGCAGGCCCCGCTCGTCTGGGATGCCGTCGCTGCCGATCATCACCGCCTCGTGGCCGAGGTTGGCAACGACGTCGGCCTCGTCCAGCACGAACTGGATGCAGACGGTGCGGTCACCGTCGGGCGCGGTGAGCACGTGGCGCACGGTCTCGGCCAGGTCCATCCCGGTCTCGGCCGCCACGTCCACCAGCATCCGACCCTCCAGCTCCGGGAAGGCCGGGCACGAGGCCAGGCGGATCACCGCCGCCAGCTCGGGATCGGGGTCGTCGAGGTCGAAGTACTGGATCATCGGCCCGCTGCCCGCCGTGTATGGGTAGACGTCCAGGGTGACGTCGGCGCCGGCGGCGGTGGCGGCGTCGATCTTGGCCAGCGACGCGGCCACGCGGCCCCAGTTACGTCGCCCCGCCGCCTTGTGATGGGAGATCTGCAGCGCCACCCCGGCCTCGGCGCTGATGCGCAGCGCCTCGTCGGTGGCCTCTGTCAGCCGGTCGGCTTCGTTGCGCATGTGGGTGGCGTACACGCCGCCGAAGGGGGCGACCTGGCGGGCCAGGCTGATCAGCTCCTCCGTACTGCTGTAGCGGCCTGGTTGGTAGACCAGCCCCGTCGAGAACCCGCAGGCCCCCTGGGACATGGCGGCCTGGACGTGGCTCGCCATGGCGGCCAGCTCGGCCGCGGTGGGTTGGCGACGTTCTTCGCCCATGACCAGGGACCGCACGGTGTTGTGACCGACCAGAGCCACCGCGTTGCAGGCCGGCCGTCCCCGCTCCACGACCCGGGCGAAGCCGTCGAGGTCCGACCAGCTGGCCTGAAGGCCGAGGAGGTCCCGGCTGCGGCGCCCGGGCACGGCCGGGAAGGCGCTGAACCCGCAGTTGCCGATGACGAGGCTCGTGCAGCCCTGGGACAGCTTGAAGGCGAGGTCCGGCTGGGTCACCAGGGCGCCGTCATCGTGGGTGTGCACGTCCACGAAGCCGGGGGCCAGGGTCATGCCCGCTCCGTCGAAGTCGCTCATCGCAGCTCCCACCGAACCCATCTCGGCCACGCGGCCCTCGTCGTCGATGCCCACGTCACCGGCGACCGCGGACCCGCCCGTCCCGTCCAGGATCATCACGTCGCGGATGGCGGTCGGCAGCGGCACGGTCTGCGTCCTCCGGATATGGGAGAGCGTCTCGGCTCAGGAAAGTCGCTCACCGGCGGCCACGGCAACGGGCAGGCGGTTCGAAGGCGGGGCCAGCGGGCAGCTCCAGCGGTCGTCGTGGACGCAGGACGGGTGGTAGGCGAAGTTGAAGTCCAGGACGAGCAGACCCTCCTCGGTGCCCAAGTCGGCCCCCTTGGCCCCGTCGAGCAGGTAGCGGCCCCCGCCGTAGGTGGACACCCCACTGGTGGTGTCCCGGAACGGCAGGAACAGCCCGCCGCCGTACTCGTCCGGCCAGAACAGGTCGAGGGAGGCTTGGCGCCCGTCGGGGAGCAGGAAGCTCACCGAGCCGACGCACATCAGGGGCACCGGCTCCGATGCCGCCGGCGTGGGTTCGACAGGTGCGAAGGCCCCGACGCGGCGCCACGCCGGGTCGTAGGCGAAGGTGGACAGCGATTCGTGGCGGCGGCTCTCGGCCAGGGGGCTCTGCGGATGGCTGCGGTGCAGCCTGGACTTCTCGGCCCGCCAGATCTCCCACGCCACCTCGGGGTCGGCCGCAGCCCGCACCCGCGCGTAGGTCTCCGACACCTGCCTGCGCCAGTCGGCCAGGTCCAGGACGTTGCCCAGCCACTCGTGCCGGGCCATCAGGAGATCCCGATCCGCGCCGCCAGCTCCTCCATCACCTCGCCCCTGTCCTCCCCGAACCGAACCAGCCGGTCGCAGGCCGGGGCGCGGTGGGCGGCGTGCCGCTCGAACATGGGCCGCACCGTCTCGGTGTACCGGCGCCTGACTTCCTCCTCGGCCCGGCCGCGCTCGCGCACGTCACGCTCGAGACGCCGGTGGAGGCAGATCTCGTCGGGCACCTCGAGGAACACGGTGTAGTCGAGACGGGACCGCACCTCCTCGGCGGCCAGCACCAGGATGCCCTCGATGAGCACCAGCGGCCTGGGCTCGATGCGCTGCACGGCCGGGGTGCGGTTGTGCACCGCGAAGTCGTAGACCGGCGCATCGACGGCCCGCCCGGCGTGCAGGGCGTCGAGGTGCGCGCACAGCAATGGGACATCGAGGCTGTCCGGGTGGTCGAAGTTGACGCGCGCCCGCTCGGTCGCCGTCAGGTGGGGGAGGTCAACGTAGTAGGAATCGAACGACACCAGGGACACGTGCTGGTGTCCCAGGCGCTCGAGCAGACCCTGCGCGAACGTCGACTTCCCCGAGCCGCTGGCGCCACAGATGCCCCACACCTCCGTGGCCATGGGCGGCAACGTTAGGCGGGAGCGGCATCAGCCTGTGGCGGCGAAGCCTCCAGCATTGGCTTCGGTGGGGTGGAGGAACTCCATCGGGTCGCGGGTGTCGCCCCAGTAGCCCAGGGCGTACGCCGCCCTCGAATAGCCCATGAGCTTGACAAGCTCCGTGGGCAGCTCGCGGGCGACGTCGGGTGGGCAGGCCAGGTACTGGTTCTCCTCCTGGCGCAGCCATGCAAGGGTGTAGCCCACGTTGACGCCCAGCCGGCGCTCGTCGCTGCCGTTGGGGCCGCCGCCGTGGTACAGCGAGCCGAGGTACAGCAGGACCGACCCCTTCGGCATCTCCGCTGCCACCGTGTCGCTGGTGTCGGGCCGCAGCTTGTCCTCCCAGTGGTTGGAGCCCGGTATCACGCGGGTGGCGCCGTTGCGCTCCGTGAAGTCGGTCATGGCCCACATCGTGTGGCACTCGACCTCGAAGCCGGCCGGGAACGAGAAGAAGTCGAAGGCCCACTGGTCGCGGTGGATCATCTGCCCGGGTTCACCGGGGCCGATGTCGATGACCTGGGTGAGGTGGAGCTGGTAGTTGGTGGCGTGATCACCCAGCACCTGGTCGAGGGTGCCGATGACGGTGGGGTGGACGGCCAGCTCCCTGAAGGTGGGCGAGCGAGCCACCAGGCTGCCGGTTCGGCGCGTCCGGTGACCGCTGAAGTCGTCCGTCCCGAAACGGGTGGCGTCGATGAAGGGATCGAGCTCGGACCGGACCTGGTCCATGGTGGCGGCCGCCACCAGCTCGGACACGACCACGCACCCGGACTCGCTGAGCAGCCCGGCCACCTCGTCGGGGCCGGCCGCGGCGCCGACCACAGGAACCGTCGTCGCTGACGTCATGCCTGCTCCCTCCGGTGCTCGGGCCCGCTCTCGCCCGTCCGGTCGAGCCTACGACGGCCCGGGGCTTGCGCCAGCCTCGGCCGCCTCCAAGCGCCGCGCCAGCTCCTCCCACTCCACCATGTACACGCCGGCCCGCTCCTTGGCCCGCTCGTGGGCCTGGGCCAGGCGCCTGACCTGCGCTGGATCCTCGTAGGACGTCGGGTCGGCCAGGCTGCGCTGCAGGTCGGCCAGCTCGGCCTCGGCTGCCTCCCACCGTCCCTCCACCGACCTGAGCTGGCGCCGCAGCTCACGGGTGGCACCGTCGACGACGGCCCGTTGGCGGGCCCGTTGGCGCCGGGCGTCGGCCCCCGATGCCCCACGGCCGGTGCCGGGGGTGGCCGCGTTGGTCGCCTTGGTCGGGTGGGTTGACTGGGTTGCCTGCACTGGAGGGTGCAGAACCCGCTCGTCGACGCCCTCGTGCCAGCGGGCGGTGCCCCCACGCACCTCGATGAGGGCGTCGGCCACCGAGCGGATCAGGTGCCGATCATGGGTGACCAGCAGGACCGTGCCCGGATAGGCCACCAGGGCGTCCTCCAGGAGGTCGCAGCTGGGCAGGTCGAGGTGGTTGGTCGGCTCGTCCAGCACCAGCAGGTTGACCGGGTTGGCCATCGTCTTGGCCAGCGCCAGCCGTGTCCGCTCGCCCCCTGACAGGTCACCCACGAGGCGGTCCACGGCGTCACCAGTGAAGCCGAAGGAACCGAGCATCGTCCGCGGGTTGACCGTCAGGTGGCGCGACCCCAGCACGGTCTTGAACTCCTCGAGCACCGTGCGCCCCAGGTCGAGCTCGCTGGCCTGGTCCTGGGCGAAGAAGGCGGTGTCGACGTTGGCCCCGACGCGGGCGGAGCCCCTGGTCGGCTCCAGCGTGCCCTGGACCAGGCGCACCAGAGTGGTCTTGCCGGCGCCGTTGGGACCGACCAGCCCGACCTTGCGACCGCGCTCGACCACAAGGTCCACGCCCGCCAGCACGTCTGTGCCGTCGTAGCCGACGGCCACGTCGCTGAGCTCGACGATGACACGGGAGGCGCGCCGCGGCGTGGCGAACCCGAAGCGGAGGGCCAGGGACCTGCGGTCGGGGACCTCGATCCGCTGCAGCTTGTCGAGGCTGCGGATGCGGCTCTGGACCTGGCGCGCCTTGCTCGACTTGTAGCGGAAGCGTTCGATGAAGCGCTCGGTCTGGGCCACCCTTCGGGCCTGGTTGGCGGCCGCCGCCTCCAGCTGCGCGATGCGCTCGTCGCGGGCGGCCACGTAGTGGGCGAAGGTGCCGACATACTCGGTGGCGCCGTCGGGTCCGAGCTCGAGGATCCGGTTGGCCACGGCGTCGATGAAGTCGCGATCGTGGCTCACGAACAGCAAGGCCCCGCTGCGCTCGGCCAACTGGTCCTCCAGCCAGGCCACGCTGTCCACATCCAGGTGGTTGGTGGGCTCGTCCAGCACCAGCAGATCGGGCGCCGACAGCAGCAGGCGGCCCAGCGCCACCCGCATGCGCCAGCCCCCCGAGAACTCCCGCACCGGCCGATCCCCGTCGCCTGGTTGGAAGCCGAGCCCGGCCAGGATGCGCTGCGCCTCCGCCTCCAGGGCGAACCCGCCCTGCTGCTCGAAGCGGCTCTGGGCGTCGCCGTACTCGGCCAGCACGCGTTCGGCTTGTGCACCGCTGGTGTGGGCCAGCTGCGCGGCCAGCTCACCGACCCGCCGGCCCAGGTGGGCCAGGTCCCCTGCCCCTTCGAGCACCTCGGCCAGCACGGTGCGGTCTGTGGCCGGCGTCAGCTCCTGGGGCAGGTAGCCGACCCGCAGGTCGCGGGGCCGGTGCACCTCGCCGGCATCGGGCTCCTGACGACCCAGGAGGATCTCCAGCAGGGTCGTCTTGCCCGTCCCGTTCCCACCGATGAGGGCTACCCGGCGCCCCGATGTGAGGTGCACCGTCACCCCGGAGAACAGCAGGCGCGGCCCGAACGACTTGGCCAGTCCCGACGCCGTGAGCACAGCTGTTCAGGCCTCGACCCCGGGCAGCGAGTCGAAGGCCCTGTCGATGCGCTCGAAGCGATTGCGGATGAACTGCCGGCTCTCGGGGTGAGGGATCACGTAGAGCTCGTTGCCGGCGATGGCCTGCACCACCATCTCGGCCACCGCACCGGCTCCGATCAGCCTTCCCACGAGCTCGTCGTCGGTGGGGGCCGGGATGGCCCCGCTGTTCCCAGCACCGCCCAGGTGCTCGGGTCGGTTGCGGTGGCTGGCGTCGATGTTGGTCTCGACGCGCATCGGGCACAGCACCGACACCCCGATCCCGTGCGGTTTCAGGTCGTTGCGCAGCACCTCTGACAGCGCCACCACGCCGTACTTGGCCACGCAGTAGACACCGAGGTCGCGGTTGGGCACCAGGCCGGCGAAGCTGGCCGTGCTCACCACGTGGCCGCCCTCACCCCCCTCGATCATGCGCGGTACGAACGCCTCGACGCCGTGGATGGGTCCCCACAGGTCCACCCGCAGGCACCACTCCCAGTCCTGGTGGGTCATCTCCTGTATCGGCCCGAACACCGCCACCCCGGCGTTGTTGAACAGCACGTGGCAGCCGCCGTAGGTGTGCCAGGTGGTCTCGGCCAGGGCCTCCACCTGCTGGAGGTCGCCGACGTCGCAGGCCACCCCCACCGCCTCGGCTCCGGCGCTGCGGAGCCGGTCCACGGCCCCGTCCAGCACCGGCTCCTCGACATCGGCCAGCACGAGCTTCATGCCGCGGCCGGCCAGTGCCTCTGCCGTGGCCAGCCCGATGCCGCTGGCTCCGCCCGTCACCACTGCGACCCTGCCTGTGAACTCGAACTCCGCCATGGGGGCGAACCTACCCCGGACCCGCGGGCCGCCCGCAGGGGATAGCAGTCGGCGGACCGGTGCCGGGACCCGCCGAGGCGACGGGCACGGCTCGGCGTGGAAGGCTCTGTGTCCGTGTCCGGTTCCGGTAGCCAGCTCCAACGGTACGTGACCCGGCTCGCCCTCGACTGGGCCGCCACCGAGCCCGACCGTCGCTGGCGCTGCATCGACGCCACCTTCTGCTTCGTCGACATCTCGGGTTTCACGGCGCTGTCCGAGCGGCTGGCGCGGCGTGGCCGGATCGGTGCAGAGGAGCTGACCAACGTCCTCAACGACGTCTTCGCCGAGCTTCTCGGCGTCGCCTACACCCAGCAGGGCAGCCTGGTGAAGTTCGGCGGTGATGCCCTGCTGCTCGCCTACGAGGGCGAGGGCCACGCCGAGCGGGCCTGCTGGGCAGCCATCGGCATGCGGTCGGCTCTGAGAGAGGTGGGCCGGGTCGGCACAGAGGTGGGCAACGTGCGCCTGCGGATGTCGGTGGGGCTGCACAGCGGTGACTTCCACATGTTCCGGGTGGGCACGCCGTACCACGAGCTGATCGTGACCGGGCCGGCCGCCACCGAGACGACCCGCACGGAAGCCGCAGCCGCCCCGGGCGAGATCCTGGTCGGAGGTGCCACCGCCGCCATGGTGGACGCCAGCCTGCTCGGTGCGGCCAGGGGGCAGGGTCGCCTCCTGCGGGACCTCCGTCGACCGGCCCCAGCTGGACCCGGGCCGTTCGCTGCCTCAGCCGTGGACGACGAGGTCATCGCCGGCGAGATGGCGCCTTTCCTCGTCCGCCACCTGACCGCCGGGATCGCCGAGCCCGAGCACCGCACCGCCAGCGTCGGCTTCGTCAAGTTCTCGGGCAGCGACGGCCTGCTGGCCAGATCTGGTCCCGATGCCCTGGCCGACGCCCTGCACCTGCTCGTCAGCACCCTGCAGGAGGCGGCCGAGGCCGAGAGGGTGACGCTGTTGGCCAGCGATATCGACGACGACGGGGGCAAGCTGATCCTCACGGCAGGGGTTCCGACCGCCCGTGAGGATGACGAGGGCCGCATCCTGCGCACGCTGCGCTCCCTGCTGGACGCCGACCTGCCTCTGGCCGTGCGGGCCGGGGTCAACCGGGGCCACGTGTACGCCGGGGACGTCGGCGGGACCCAGCGCCGCACCTACACGGTCATGGGCGACACGGTGAACCTGGCCGCCCGCCTCGCGGCCCAGGCCCCGCCCGGCCACCTGTACTGCACCAGCGGCGTCCTCGACCGGTCGCGGTCGCGCTTCTCCACGAGCGAGCTGGAGCCGTTCATGGTGAAGGGCAAGTCGGCGCCGGTGTGGGGCCTCGACGTCGGGCCCGCCGTGAGCGGGCCGGGCGTCGAGGAAGGCGAGCGGCTCCCATTCGTCGGCCGCGCACCCGAGCTCGGCCGCCTGCTGGAGTTGTTGGCCGACGTGCGCAGGGGCACCGGCCACGTGGCCGCCATCGTCGGGCCGGTCGGCTCCGGCAAGAGCCGGCTGGTGCGCGAGCTGGTGCGCCAAGCCGCCGAGATGCGCACCGTAACGGTGCGAGGCGAGCTGTACGGCAGGACGACGCCCTACCTGCCCCTCCGCCTCCTGCTGCGCCAGCTCCTGGACGTCAGCGGGGACGACGCCACTGAGCTGGAGCGGCACCTGCGCCAGGCCGTGGCCACCCACTCGCCGGCCCTGGAGCCGTGGATCCCGCTCATCGGCACCGTGCTCGCCCTCGAGCTCGAGCCGACACCGGAGGTGGCAGCACTCGAGCCGGAGTTCCAGCGGGAGCGGCGCGAGGCCGCCACGACGGAGCTGACGGCCGCGCTGCTCGGAGACCGTGTGGTGCTGGTGGTGGAGGACGCCCACTGGCTCGACGAGCCCTCGATAGGCGTGCTCCGCCGGCTGGCCGTGGAGGCAACGGCTCGATCATGGCTGCTGGTGGCGGCCATGCGCTCCCCCCAGGGACTCGATCCCGAGATGGAGCGGATGGTACTGGGACCGCTCGACGACTCCGCCGCCCGTGACCTGGTCATCACCGCCACCGACGAGTCGCCTCTGCGCCCCCACGAGATCGACGCCATCGTGGAGCGAGCGGCGGGCAACCCGATGTTCCTGGAGGAGATCCTGCGCGCCGTGGCCGTCAGCAGGGACCTTCGGCAGCTCCCGGAGTCGCTCGACGCGGTGGCCACCGCCGAGATCGACGCCCTGCCCCCCCTGCCCCGACGCCTCCTCAGGCATGCCTCGGTCCTGGGCATGACCTTCCGGCGCGACGTCCTGGACGACGTGGTGGACGACGACGTATTCGGCCTCGACCACTCCACCCGCACCCTGCTGGCGGACTACCTGGTGGCCGACGGCCCCATGCTCCTGCGGTTCCGCAACCGGGTCGTGCGCGACGCCGCCTACGAGCGCCTGTCCTACCGCCGCCGCCGGGAGCTGCACGACCGGGCCGGCGCCTCGATCGAGGACCGCCACGCCG
>Ga0256867_10001346_pt1 | contig 10369 bp, 13 predicted proteins | sample RVTome_15_FD_185939 | JGI IMG/M metagenome (GOLD analysis project Ga0256867, IMG submission 185939) | Soil microbial communities from uranium-contaminated site in the Upper Colorado River Basin, Wyoming, United States - RVT150D86 (HiSeq) ... | reverse complement strand
GAAGATGGGGAAGTCAGCGCGAATCCGCTGCGCGTCGAGCCTCGGCTGGGCGGTCACCGCCATGGGACCTATCGTAGCGACGGGGCGGCCGGGCTACGCGGCGCGCTCGAGCGCGGCCACCTGCCAGACCCTGCCGCTCGACTCGGCCGCGAGCGTGAGGCCGCGGCGCTCGGCGGCGGCCACGATCGCCCCGGGCGGATGCACCCAGGTCCGGTACTCCCAGCGAAGGAGGCGCGCGACGAGGTTCATGGCGCCGAGCCCTGCCCGGACGACAAAGCGCGGCCGGGGGAAGCTCAGGACCAGATAACGCCTCGCGCGCTCGGCGGCCGCCCCGACGAGCGCGTCGTAGTCCGGGTAGCAGCAGACGACGCGGTGCATGACGACCGCGTCCGCCTCGCCGGCCAGCGCGGGCGCCTGAACGACGTCGCCGAGCCGGCGCTCGACCCGCTGCTCGAGCCCGTGCTCGCGCGCCAGCGCGGCCGCCTCCTCCTCGTACTCCGGCGAAAGCTCGAGGTTCGTCGCCCGCGCCGCGCCCGCCTCGAGGAGCTCGACCTGGATCGCCCCGACGCCGCCGCCGATCTCGAGCACGGATGCGCCCTCCACGCCGTGCTCCCGCAGGAAGCCGACCATGACAGCGGCCGTGTCGTCGAGGCCGTCGCGCCGGTAGCGCTTCGCGTCCCGGCGGGCGGTCCGGCGCGAGAAAATCCTGGTGTAGCCGCGCGGCGGAGGCGCGCAGCAGCTCACGTCGCCAGCAGACGCGCCTCGAGCACGCTCTGGAGCGCGTCCCGCACCGGCTCGAGCTCGATGCGGTCGAAGACCTCCTGGTAGAAGCCGCGCACGATCAGGAGCTGCGCCTCCTCGCGGGAGAGCCCGCGCGCCATGCAGTAGAAGAGCTCGTCGCGGTTCACCTGGGAAACCGTGGCGCCGTGCGTGCAGCGGACGTCGTTGGCGAGGATCTCGAGGCCCGGGATCGAGTCGGCGTGCGCGTCCGGCGACAGGAGCAGGTTGCGGTTCTCCTGGTAGGCGTTGGTGCGCTGGGCGTCGCGCTCGACCTTGATCATCCCGCGCCAGACCGAGGTGGCCTTGTCGCGGAGGACGCCCTTGAACGCGAAGTCCGAGGTCGTGTTCGGCGCCTCGTGCTCCTGCAGCGTGTCGTAGTCGAGGTGCTGGTCGCCGTCGGCGAAGTAGGCGCCGGTGACGCGCGAGGTCGCTCCCCGGCCGGCCAGGCGGTTCTCGATCGTGATCTTGCCCTTGCGCGAGCCGAAGCCGCCGGCGACCCAGTCGAGCTCGGCGTCCTCGGCCACGCGGGCGCGGTGCGTGGCGAAATGCCACGTCGCGCGCGAGAGGTTCTGGATGGAGACGTACTCGAGCTTGGCGCCCCGCTCCACGAAGACCTCCGCTACCGCGTTCGAGTACGACTCGAGCTCGGGGTCGGTCGAGGCGGACTCCTCGATCAGGGTGAAGCGCGAGCCCTCCTCGGCGACCACGAGCAGGCGCCAGAAGAGCGAGCCGCCCGGCGTCGAGTTCCCGACGCGGACGTAGAGCGGCTTCTCCAGCTCGACGCCCGCCGGGACGCGGACGAGCAGCCCGTGCTGCCAGACGGCGGCGTTGTGCGCGGTGAGCTTGTCCTCCGCGCCGACGAGAGTGCCGAGGAGTTCGTGGTCGCCGAGCGGCTCGAACGTGATGCCCTCGGGGGCGCGCACGATCTCGAGGCCGCCCTCGGTCGCCTCGGCGATCGCGGCCGCGTCGATCTCGAGCATGCTGTCCGCGACCGGCTGCGCGCCGGCCCCGTTCACCGCGAAGGCGTCCGGGTCGAAGCCGCGCAGGTCCGTGAAGCGCCAGTGCTCGTCCGCCGTGGACGGCAGCGGCAGCGCCCCGTAGCGCTCGAGCGCCTCCGCGCGGCTCACGCGGCGTACCTTCGGTGGAGCATGAGCGCGTTCCCGTCCGGGTCCGTGAAGAAAGCCATGTGGCAGACGCCCGTGTCCAGGATCTCTCCCTGGAACTCGACGCCCTTTCCCTCAAGCTCGGCCCGGGCCTCGGCGACGTCGGGCACGCGCAGCGCGATGTGCGACGTGTGCGGCGCCGTGAACTCGCCGCCGACATTGGTCGGGTCGATCAGGTACAGGCTGACGTTGCCGGTCTCGAACTCGGGCCAGGCTCCCTCGTCCAGATTCGGGCTGGGCAGGCCGAGCGTCTCGCTGTAGAACCGCTTCGACCGCTCCATGTCCCGCACCGGCACGGACACGAAGTCCGTCCGCTCTATCACGGGGGAACCCCTGGTTCCCCCGTGGGCCCCCTCCTCCGGAGTCTCGCCTCGGTTGTCTCCCGCGACCGCATGGACGTCGCTAGCCGACGGAACCCTCCATCTGGAGCTGGATCAGCCGGTTCAGCTCGACCGCGTACTCGAGCGGGAGCTCCTTCGTGATCGGCTCCACGAACCCGGAGACGATCATGGCCGCCGCCTCGGCCTCGGAGAGGCCGCGGCTCATCAGGTAGAAGAGCTGCTCCTCGCCGATCTTCGAGACGGTGGCCTCGTGGCCGATGTCCACGTCGTTCTCGTCGATGCGGATGTACGGGTAGGTGTCGGTGCGCGAGTCCTCGTCGAGGATGAGCGCGTCGCAGACCACCTTCGAGCGCGCGCCGTGCGCTCCCTTGGCCACCTCGAGAAGGCCGCGGTAGCTCGAGCGGCCGCCGTCCTTCGAAATCGACTTGGACGTGATCACCGAGGACGTGTTCGGCGCGACGTGGACGGCCTTGCCGCCCGCGTCCTGGTGCTGGCCGTCGCCGGCGAAGGCGATGGAGAGCACCTCGCCGTGGGCGCCCTCGCCCATCAGCCAGATGGCCGGGTACTTCATCGTCTGCTTGGAGCCGAGGTTCCCGTCCACCCACTCCATGGTCGCGTTCTCGTAGGCGACCGCTCGCTTCGTGACGAGGTTGTAGACGTTGTTCGACCAGTTCTGGATGGTCGTGTAGCGGCAACGCCCGCCCGGCTTGACGACGATCTCGACGACCGCCGAGTGCAGCGAGTCGGTCGTGTAGATCGGCGCCGTGCAGCCCTCGACGTAGTGCACGTAGGCGCCCTCGTCGACGATGATCAGCGTGCGCTCGAACTGGCCCATGTTCTCCGCGTTGATGCGGAAGTAGGCCTGGAGCGGCATCTCGATCGAGACGCCCGGCGGCACGTAGATGAACGAGCCGCCCGACCAGACGGCCGAGTTCAGCGCCGCGAACTTGTTGTCGTTCTGCGGGATGATCGTCCCGAAGTACTGGCGCACCAGCTCCTCGTGCTCGCGCAGGCCGGAGTCCATGTCGAGGAAGAGCACGCCCTTGGCCTCCAGGTCGGCCTGGAGCTTGTGGTAGACGACCTCGGACTCGTACTGCGCGCCGACGCCGGCGAGGAACTTGCGCTCGGCCTCGGGGATGCCGAGACGGTCCCACGTCTGCTTGATGTCGGGCGGCAGGTCCTCCCAGGACTTCGCCTGGTTCTCGGTCGGCCTGATGTAGTAGTAGATGTTGTCGAAGTCGATGCCGGAGAGGTCGCCGCCCCACGAGGGCATGGGTCGCGCCTCGAAGTAGTCGAGGGACTTCAGCCGGAAATCGCGCATCCAGGCCGGCTCGTTCTTGTGCTCGGAGATCGCGGCGACGATCTCGCGCGAGAGCCCGCGCTGGGACTTGAAGAAGTAGTTCTCGGGGTCGTGGAAGCCGAACTTGTAGTCGTTGCCGATCTCCGCGACGACCTGTGTCTCTGGAGTGGCCATCAGGCTGCCTCCTCCTCTACGCCGAAAGCCTTGTAGCCCTCGGCCTCGAGCTGCAAGGCGAGCTCGGGCCCGCCTTCTCTCACCATACGCCCGTCGACGAAGACGTGCACGAAGTCGGGCTTCACGTAGTTGAGAATCCGCTGGTAGTGGGTGATCACGAGGGCGCCCATGTCGGGGCCGACGAGGCTTTGCACGCCGCTCGCGACGATCCGCAGCGCATCGATGTCGAGTCCGGAGTCCGTCTCGTCGAGCACCGCGATCCGCGGGGAGAGCATCGCCATCTGGAGGATCTCGACGCGCTTCTTCTCGCCGCCGGAAAAGCCGTCGTTCAGGTAGCGGCCGGCCATCTCCTTCGGGACCTGGAGCTGCTCCATCGCCGCGGTCAGCTGCTTGCGGAACTCGGGAATCTTGACGGGGTCGTCCTCGCCGCCGTTCCTGGCCTTCCGCATCGCGTTGACCGCGGAGCGGAGGAAGCTGGCAACGGTGACGCCCGGGACGGCGTGCGGGTACTGGAAGGCGAGGAAGAGGCCGCGCTGGGCGCGCTCGTCCGCCTCGAGCTCCAGGATCGACTCGCCGTCGAGGAGGATGTCGCCCTCGGTGATCTCGTAGGCCGGGTGGCCCATGAGCGCGTAGGCGAGCGTCGACTTGCCGGACCCGTTCGGGCCCATGATCGCGTGCACCTCGTTCGAGTCGACGGCCAGGTCGAGGCCGCGGACGATCTCCGTCCCGTCCTCGGTGGCGACGTGCAGATTCCTGATCTCGAGAAGAGCCATGGGTTCGTTACCGCCAGGTGGTAGCAAAGAAGCAGCCTCACAAGCCGCTTCGTGACACAGACAGTGTAGCGGCTCGGTCCGTCCCGGCCCGCCGCGGCGAGGCTGGTATCCTGGGACCCATGCCCTTCGGAATCGGGATCTGGGAGCTGGTCATCCTCATGGTGGTGCTGCTGCTCGTCTTCGGGGCCAAGAGGCTCCCCGAGATGGGCCGTTCCATCGGCCATGGGATGCGGGAGTTCAAGGACGCGGTCACGGGCAAGGAAGACGAGCCGGTGAAGACGGAGCTCACACCGCCGCCGCCCGCGCCCGAAAGCGCGGCGCCTCCCCCCGCCCCGGCCGACCCCGAGCGCGTCGAGACCGAGCGCGTCTCCAGCTCCGGCTAGCCCAGCATGGCCAGGATGCCGCGTCGCCTCGAGCACGGCGATCGCGTCACGCTCGTCGAGCACCTGGACGAGCTCCGCTCCCGCCTGATCATCTCGATCCTGGCCGTCGGCATCGGCTTCGTCGTCGCGTTCGCCTTCCAGGACACGATCCTCGAATGGCTCGAGCGGCCGCTGCCCGAGGGGAAGACCCTGATCACGTTCGGCGTGACGGAGCCGTTCTTCACGACGATCAAAGTCAGCTTCTACGCAGGCTTCGCGCTGGCGCTGCCCGTCGTCCTGTGGCAGACGTGGAGCTTCCTCGCGCCGGCCTTTCAGGAGAACTCGCAGCGGATCGTGGCCGTCTGCGTGGCCATCGCCACGGCGCTCTTCGCGGCCGGGCTCGCTTTCGCCTACTTCATCGTCCTCCCGCGCGCGCTCCACTTCCTCACCACGTACAACGAGGAGTTCTTCCAGATCGAGGTCCGGGCGAACTACTACTTCTCGTTCGTCACGCTCGGGCTGATCGGGTTCGCGCTCGTCTTCCAGCTGCCGATCTTCGTCCTCGCGCTGGTCCGGCTCGGCGTCCTCACGTCGGGCTCGTTGCGGCGCAACCGCCGCATCGGGTACGTCAGCGTCCTCCTGGTCGCGATCCTGCTGCCGACGGTGGACCCGGTGTCTCTCGCCTTCGAGGTGGTGCCGCTCCTCCTGCTCTTCGAGCTGTCGATCTGGGCCTCGGTGCTCCTCGAGAAGCGCTGGGCGGCGAAGATCGAAGCGCGCCGCGAGGCGTACGCCGGCACGGACACCTAGGTGGGCGCAACGGTCTACGAGGCCGACTGGGTCGTCCCGGTCGAGGGGGCGCCCGTGCCCGGCGGTGGGGTGGCGGTCGAGGACGGGCGCATCGTCGCGGTCGGACCGGCCTCCGAGCTCGACGGCGAGCGGCGGCGCTTCGAGGACGCCGTCATCCTGCCCGCCTTCGTCAACGCCCACTGCCACCTCGAGTACGCCGTCTACGCCGGCTTCGGGGACGGCCTCTCCTTCCCGCCCTGGATCGACCTCCACGTGACGCGCAAGCGGCGACTCCTCGACGGCGACGCCGTCGCGATCGCCAGGCTCGGCGCGGCGGAGTGCCTGCGCTCCGGCATCGGCACGATCGGCGATGCCAGCTTCACGGGCGCGGCGGTGCCGGCCTGCGCCGAGCTCGGGCTCGCCGGAGTCGTCTATCTCGAGGTCTTCGGAGACGATCCGGCAGCCGCGCTCGCCCGCTACGAGGAGCTGCGCGAGGAGACGGTCCCGTTCGCCTCGGAGCGCCTGCGGCTCGGCGTCTCCCCGCACGCGCCGTACACGACCTCCGCGGACGTCTATGCGGCGTGCGTGGGCCTCGGCGTGCCGGTCATGACGCACCTGGCCGAGAGCGAAGCCGAGCAGGAGTGGGTGCTGCACGGCTCCGGGACGATGACCGCCGCCGCCGAGCTCCTGGTCGAGCCGGCGGGCCGCACGGGGATCCGCCTGCTCGCCGAGCGCGGCCTCCTCGGCCCCGACCTCGTGGCCGCGCACTGCGTCCACGCGGACGAGGAGGAGATCGGCCTCCTCGCCGAGCACTCGACCGCGATCGCCCACTGCCCGCGCTCCAACTCGATCCTCGGGTGCGGCGCCGCGCCGCTCGGGTCGTTCCTCGCAAGCCGCGCCCGGGTCGGCCTCGGGACCGACAGCCCCGCCTCCACCCCGTCGTTCGACATGTTCGAGGAGATGAGGACGGCCCTGTACACGGCCCGCGCGCGCGAGCGCCGGCCCGACGCGCTCTCGGCGAGCGCGGCGCTGGAACTCGCTACTCTTGGCGCAGCAAACGCGCTCGGGCTCGGGGACGAGACGGGCTCGCTCGCCGCCGGAAAGCGCGCCGACCTCGCGGTCGTCTCGCTCGCCGGGTCGCCGTTCCTCCCCTGGGAGGAGCCAGTCACCGCCGTGGTCTTCGGCGGCTCGCCCGACCGGGTGCTCGCCACCCTCGTCGCCGGCGAGGTTCGGTACGAGGAAGGAGGATTCGCATGGCCCGAGCTTCGACGCAGCGCAAGCGCCGCCCGCGCCCGCCTGCTCAGCAGCGTGCCGCCCAGGCCGAAGACCTGATGTTCTTCCCGAAGCTGCGGCGCCGGGCGAAGTGGGTCTTCCTCTTCCTCGCGATCGCCTTCGGCGGGAGCTTCGTCTTCTTCGGCGTCGGCGCCGGCGGGTCCGGCATCGGCGACTACCTCTCCGACCTCCTGAACCGCCCCGTCTCGACCGACACGCCATCCCTCTCCGACGCGCGCGAGGCGGTGGCCGAGCGTCCCGCCGACCCCGAGGCCCAGCTCGACCTCGCGCGCGCCGCGCAGGCCGAGGGCGAGATCGCCCTCGCCGTCTCCGCCTACGAGGAGTACCGCGGCATGCGCCCGAACGACACGGACGCGCTCCGCACGCTCGCCGCTCTCTACGGGACCCAGATCGCCGAGGCGCAGAGGCGCGCGACGATCGCCTCGAACGAGGCGGCCGAGGCAGCGCTCCCGAACACGCTCGCGCCTGCCGACAGCCCGTTTCTCCAGGACCTGACCACGAACCCGCTGACGCAGCCGCAGGCCCAGGAGGCGCAGGCACGCGCCAGCCGGGCGAGCACCGACGTCCAGCGGCTCTCCCTCGCACAGCTCGGCGTCTTCCAGAAGCTGACCGAGCTCGTCACCGACGACCCGCTCCTCTTCCTCCAGTGGGCGAACGCCGCGGAGACCGCGCAGAACTACGAGGTCGCGATCTCCGCCTACGAAGGCTACCTCGAGCTGCAGCCGAACGCGGTCAACGCCGAGCAGATCGAAGAGCGGATGGAGCAGCTCAGGACGCTCACCGAGGCGACGTCCGGCGGAGGCACCGGCGACGAGTCGGACGAGGGCTCGGACGGCGAGTAGACCGGTTAAGGTAGTCACCGCGACCGGACCAGAGAGGGCCGAATGAACTTCGACATCAACGTCGAGCGCGTCGAGGGCAACATCTGGGTCATCGCCTTGAGCGGCGAGGTGGACCTCTACACCGCACCCGAGTTCAAGGAGCGGCTCCTCGACGTGATCGGCCAGGGCGCGACGCAGGTCGTCGTCGACCTGACCGACACGACGTTCATCGACTCGACGACGCTCGGAGTCCTGGTCGGCGGGGTGAAGCGGCTGCGGCCCGAGGGCGGCCAGCTCTCGATCGTCTGCAGCGACCGCAACATCACGAAGATCTTCGAGATCACGGGGCTCAACCGCGTCTTCCCCATCCACGCCGACCGGACCGAGGCGCTGGCGAGCGTCGGCGTCACCGAGACGCAGCGGAACTGAGCCGGTGACGGTGCGGCTCGTCGCCATCGTGCTCGCCGCTTCCGCCCTCGCGCTCGCGGGCTGCGGGGGGGGCGACGAGGTGACGGGGCAGGACGGAGCCAACCGCTCGAACGGGAAGACGCTCTTCGTCTCCGGTTCCGAGGGGAACCCCAGCTGCGGCTCGTGCCACACGCTCGCCGACGCGGGCACGGCCGGGACGACCGGGCCCAACCTGGACACGTCGCTCGGCTTCAGCTGCAGCCAGGGTTTCGAGGAGAGCACCATCTACTCCGCCGTCCGCGGCCAGATCGACCTCGCCCAGGGCGCGATGCCGCCCGACCTCGTCACCGGCCAGGACGCGGTGGACGTGGCCGCCTACGTCGCGAGCGTCGCCGGGAAGGACATCCCCGGCTGCGACCCGAGCGGCGACCAGGGCGACGCCGAGACCGAGACCGCCGCCGCGGGCTAGCGGGCCCGGCCCGTCGGGGCGGCCCGGGAGGCCGCGCTCTCGCGCTCGAGGTCGACGACCACGTGGGTGATCGGCACGGGGAAGCGCTCGCGCGCCCGCCCGATCACGCCCTTCTCGAGCCAGTTCGACCGGCCCGGCGGGTGGGTCGAGATGAGGATCTCGTCCGCGCCGAAGGTGCGCAGCGCATCGGAGATCGCCACGACCGGGTCGGCGTCCCCGACCTCGCCGCGCGCCTCCACGCCGGCGGTGTCGAGCGCCGAGAGCGAGCCGGTGAGCCGGCGCTCCGCCCCGGCGCGAGCGGCGTCCTCGTCCGAGGCCCAGTGGCGCAGCGGTGAGTTGAGCGCCGGGCAGACGACGAGGACGTCGGCGTCCTCCCCGGCGCGCCGGGCGACCTCGTCCCGGAGGGCGCGGCCCGCCACCGTCTCGTTGGCCACCACCAGGATGCGCCGGCGCCCCTCGCCCGCCCGCGAGGCGACCTCCTCGGCGGGCCCCTTCGGCTCGCCCTTGACGTAGAAGGCCACGCCGGCGGCGAGGACGACGAAGACGCCCAGAGCGACCCAGCCACCCGCCAGGATCCCGGCCACGGCGACCGCCGCGAAGACCGCGACGCACACCAGGACGAAGCTGAACGCCTCAGCCTCGGACCGGAACGGATTGCGCACGGGCGCCTCCCTGGAAGCCTGCTAGAGCACGTACACCGTGGTGTAGACCACGATCCACATTACGTCGACGAAGTGCCAGTAGATCCCCGGCAGCTCCACGCCGAGGTGGTCCTCCGCCTTGGGGCCGTAGTGGCCCCGGAGCGAGCGGATGAGCGCGTACAGGAGCAGGTTCAGGCCGACGAACACATGCGCTCCGTGGAGGCCGGTGAGCCCGAAGAACGTGGACGCGAAGGCGTTGTCCGAGGGGCCGAAGCCGAGCCGCGTGTACTCCCGCGCCTGGATCAGGAGGAACGTGAGGCCGAGCAGGAAGGTCAGGGTCAGCCCCGCGATCAGCCCCGAGCGGTTGTTGCGCTTGATCGACTGGAGCGCCCAGTGCATCGAGAAGCTCGACGTGACCAGGATGATGGTGTTGACGAGGGCCAGGTAGACCGGAAGCTCGTAGCCCTCCGGGGGCCAACCGCCCTCCCCGCCGACGACGACGCGGTCGAAGAAGTAGATGCTGAAGAACGACCCGAAGAGCATCGTCTCCGAGGCAATGAAGAGGTACATCCCGAGCAGGCGCGAGTCGACGCGCGAGCTCTGGTGCGCCGCGGGCGGATGCTCGCCGTGGTCGTGCGCGTCCGCGACGGACGCCACTAGTCCGGCCCCTCCGACTCGGTCGCCTCGACGACGACGTGCCGGACCGGGAGCCCGGCGCCGCCCTCGATCCGCCCGACGACGTTCCGGCGCAGCCACCCGGAGGTCGCGGCGGGGAAGGTCGAGACGATGATCTCGTCGACCGGCTCGTCGTGGACGGCGTTCAGCGCCGCGGTCACCGGGTCGGGGTCGCCGATGTGCCCGGTCGCCTCGATTCCCTCGCGCTCGAGCTCGGCGAGGGCCTGGTCGAGCCGGCGCTGGACGCCGGTCTGGTCGGCGGGCGCGACGAGGGTGACCTCGGTCGGGCCGGCCTGCGCGCGCTCGCGGATCGCCTCCAGGAGCGGGCCGCCGACGATCGTCTGGTTGGCGATCACGAGGATGTGGATGCGCTCGCGCGGGGA
>Ga0256867_10001345_pt1 | contig 10372 bp, 14 predicted proteins | sample RVTome_15_FD_185939 | JGI IMG/M metagenome (GOLD analysis project Ga0256867, IMG submission 185939) | Soil microbial communities from uranium-contaminated site in the Upper Colorado River Basin, Wyoming, United States - RVT150D86 (HiSeq) ... | reverse complement strand
CGCGGGTGCGCCCACGGGTCGTTCACCGAGACGGTGACCGCGGTGCCCCGCCCGGGCCCTACACACGGATGCCTACGCGGACAGGGGGCGTAGGCACCGCATCGCCGAGCAGTACCGGCCACGCACACCCGTAGGGGTCGGGGAGTTCCTGGTCCTGGTCGACAAGGAACCGGCCAGGGTGTAGAAGGTGCGCAGATCACCGCGGGGCCATTGCGATAGAGATCTCTTCGAGCCCAGCCCGAGCCGACGTGCCCGGGCTGGGCCCGTCCCGAACACGAGCTGCTCCTCGCAGTGGTCTGGCCGTATTTCCATGGGAGCAGGCTGTCAGTCGAACGCCGCAGCCACGGCCTGCGCGGTGCGGTGCCCGAGGTCGTAGCCGTCGTCCATGGCATCCCGGAAGTGCAGGCCGCCCCAGATCCGGGCTGGGGTATTCGCTGTACGCCGGGTTCGGCACCAGTGGTGCCCAGCCCGCCTCGGGCTCGGTCGCCGGGTTGCCGTCATCGACGGTGGCGATTGCCTCGAAGGGACGCCAGAACCCGATCTCGAACTTGAGCCGGAAGGTCTCGATCATTGCGTTCGCGACCGCGGCGTCGATGAGGGCGAACAACCGGGTGGTCCGGGCGAGGCTCGTGGGCTCGGCGTCGAGGAGCCGGCACAACGCGTCGCGGTACATGACTGGCGGGTTGAACGGGAAGAACCGCGCGACGTCCGTCTGTTCCTGCGACCGCTGGACTAGGAGTAGACGTTCCCACCGGGCTGCCACCAGCGGTCCTCGAGGCAAACGTCCCATGTGTCAGCACCGCGGTGTGAGATGGCCCGTCGGTACTGGTCATTCGCGCAGGGCGACCCACGAGGTGGCGCAGCACCTCATGCTGCGGGTCTACGCGGGCGAGCCCGATGCGGCCGAGATCGCGAGTCAACCGGCCCCGCGCCGTGGCGACCTCGACCAGCCTCGCCAGCACGTCCTCCCGTGGTCCCGTCGTGTCGAGCGCGGCCGCAGTGACCGCTTGGGGCCGGTCGATCAGCCGCCTCGTGATCTCAACGCTTGTCGATGGCGGCAGCCGTAGCTCTGGATGATCGAGATGGGTGGAGGTCAATGTCGAGCGGCCCTGCGGCCTGCTCGACTCGGAGCTTCCGCTGCCGGCCGATCCTGCCCAGGTCCCGCCCCCGCTCCCGGAACGCCTCCGGCCCGGGGATCGGGGTCACCTCCCGATACTCGGTCATGTCGGTCCCTCCACCGCTCCGCTCCCGTCATCGCCAATTCGGTCGGTGGCCCGCACACTTGTGGGAGCTAGTGAACCGGGGGCTGATGTCCGCGTGCGAGTTCCCCGACCGCGCCGAATACGTTCTCAGCGGAAGCGCTCGGACCAACGCCAGACGGGACATTCTGCGTCTCCCCGCTGCCGAGGCCTACCTGCTCTACCGGGTCGGGGCGGCCTGGGCCGCGGCCTCCACGTCACGGAAGAATTTGGCCAGGGCGGAGGCGTCGCCGGCATCGACACGCCGCTCAAGCCTCGCGTAGCCGCGCCACGCGCTGACCGGCGTACGCCACGCCGCTCTCAGCCGCACCCGACCCTTGTGACGTCCGGCCTCGATCGGCTCGGCAATCACCTCATGGAATCGCCGGCGCGCCGCAGGTAGATGCGGTGGCCAGTGCCCCTGCCACCTGCCCACGAGACCGGCGCCGTCGGTGCGGCGCCAGTCCACGCACCTCGCGTTCCGCACCTTATGCAACGCCTGTGCTGCCGTGTCCGGGCGACGCAACACGTCGCGTGCTGTTAGTGACCGAAATATGGACGCGACGTTGGGAGGCACCCACGGCGCCGGGGTGAAGTAGCGGTCGGGTAGCGAGCGTCTGCCCTCGCCCAGACGCCTGTCAATCCGGTCGTAGTCGAGTTCCTCGAACCGCGGTGGGCCGTTGAGCATGTCACCAAGCACCATTCCGGCGCCGTAGAGATCGGCGGTCACGCCGATTCGGCCGGTGTGTGACTCGGGGGCCTGGTAGAGCGGCGTGCATCCGCCAGCGGGTACCATCCCATCGCCCTCACGTTCCGCGGCGCTTCCTAGATCGCCGAGGAAGCCGCGGCGACGAGGACCGTCCAGCATGACGTTTCCCGGCTTGACGTCGCGATGGATCAGCCCCCGATCCCCGTGCAGATGGGCCAGGGCGTCCAGCAGATCGGCCGTGATGGTGAGGGCATCGCGCACCGAGAACATGTGGCCGGCAGTGAGGGCAGCCGCGACGCTAAGGCCTTCACAGAAGTCGGTCGTGAAGGTGACGATCTTCAGGGCCGGATCGTACCCTGACGCCCATTGCGCCTCGCGCACCCGCACAAGCCGGGGATGATCCATTTCTTCCAGGATCCGAGGCTCGCCCTTGGCCACGCCGCCGGGAAGGCCGAACAGGGAGATCGTCTTGGAGACAACTCGGCGGTCCAGCACGTGGTTCATCCACACCCGGGACTTCCCTGCGGCGCCGATGCCAACCGTGCGCAGGAACGTATACGAGGGTCGCTCAAGGTACTGGTCGTGGTCGTGCAGGATCTTCGGTTTGTCAGTCATCCGTGTTCCCCGCTCCGGAACGCTCCGCCTCTGTGACACCGGCGACCGCAACCATCGCGGCAAGATCCCGCTTCTTCTTCCAGTGCGAGGCTTGCGGGGTCTTGATGACGTCATCAACGTAGGCCTCGCTACCGCCCCCAGCGGGCAATCCGAGCCATGACTTGGCGGTCGCGCGGCTGACCCGGACGAAGTCCATGCCCTCCTCGGCGGCCGCGAACGCGACCACCGTTTCCATGGTGATACGTGGGACCGCCGCGTGATAGCCAAGTCTGTGTCGACCGTTGTTACCGACGCTGAGAAGCACGACTCGTCGTCCCACGGCGGCGCCGCGCAGCACACGGCGGATGTCGTCACGAGCGGCGATCAGAGCCTCACCAGACTCCAGCGCGCGGGGCAACTTGACCTGGAAAGGCATTAGGTCGATAAGTCCATCATGATCCGAACATGCGAGCCACATGGTGTGACCGGTGCCGTTGGCGCCCAGCACTCGCATCGTTTTCAACTGCTCCCTTAGTCGCCCGTCTCTATTGTCGCCTACTCCAGGCACCTCAAGGAGTTTTCGACTGGACGAGCGCGGAACGTCCTTCAGAGAGTGTCGGCCGCCCACGTTCGTATCGCTTCCGCTTAAGCAACCCGCTGTTGGTGCCGTACGTGATCATGCGCGCCGACAGCTCGACCTGATCAGGACCGGCACCCTCTCAGGCGAGTAGGGGGATCGAGATGGCGGTGCCCAAGGACGGCACCGCGGACACCCGCTCGGGGCCAGCGTGATCGCGCTGGCGCCGGGACCACTTGACGGTCCAGGCTCCTGTCTACCGGGACCGCGTGCTGCAGCACTGGTGCGCGCTGGCCGAGTCTCGCGAGGGAAAGGGGGGTACCTCCCTCGGCCATGGCCGTCCGCGGAGCGCCGACGGTGGAGCAGCCGCCGGCTCGGAAGGGACCGGCGCGCACGAGCGGACGCGGCCGTGGCTTGAGCCGGGCTTCCGACCCGCCAGCGTCGGTACGGAGCGCCGACCGCGTTCTCGCCTCGAGCAAGCGCTTCGCGGTCCCTTACCTAGCCGCGTTCTTGGAGGTTGCCGAGGCGACGCTCCAGGTTCATCTCCGCCCCCGACCGTTGCCGTGCACGGCAAGCTGTACTCGGTCGACTTTCGGCCCCGGAACCCTGACCCCCGACAGGAGCACGACATGACCGACGTGACCGTCACCAACCGCCGGGCCGACAGCTCGGCCAACGCGGACCTGACCAAGCTCGCCCGCCACGGCGCCGACACCTTCGGCTACAAGGCCAACCTGCACATCGACCGCGAGCTCGCCCAACTCATGCGCCTGCGGGTGTCTCAGATCAACAACTGCAGCTACTGCCTCAACCTCCACTGCGAGGCCGCACGCGACGCTGGCATCCCCCGACCGGTGATCGATACCCTGACCGCGTGGTGGGAGACGGACTTCCACGACGACGCCGCCCGCGCCGCCCTCGCCTACACCGAGGCGATCACTCGCGTCGCCGACACGACCGTCGCCGACGATTTCGGTGTACGGCACGATGCGCTCGCCGAGCACTTCTCGCAGGAGGAGATCCTCGAGATCATCGGGATCGTCATCAACATGAACGTCTGGACCCGACTTAAGCTGGCCGAGGGCGCCAGCCCCGGGCTCGCCGAGCAGGCGATGTCGTGAACCCGCTCACCTGCCAAGCCGCGGTGCACGCCGCAAGCGACCAGCTCGCCGGGCTGCTGTCCGAGGCCGAGCGAGGCGCACTAGAGGACCACCTGGCCGGCTGCGACAGCTGCTCGTGCCTCATGGACCAGCTGCGCAGCACCGTCGCCGTCCTCGGGTCACGCCCCGAGGTGCAGGTCCCCGACTCGCTCCGCGCCATGGTCGCCCACACAGAGGGTGGCCGCGCCGAGGCACTCACCGCGCAGCTGCCGCATCTCTATGCACTCGCGAACGCGCTCGACGCCAACGCCGCCGACGACCTGGTCCAGGAGACGCTCACCTCCGCGCTCGCCGACCCCGATACCGACACGACCGGATCGGGTCTTGCCGCGACCCTGACGCGCCTCGCCGCCGAAGGTGGGCCCGATGTCGAGTCCCCGGCCGTCCCGACCGCAGGCAGTGATCCCGACGCCGACGAGGCCGAGCTCTTCTACCCCGACTTCTACACCGATGGCCCCGATGCCGGCGCATGGGTCGACTCGCCCGTGGCGTGGGGCGAGGCGCGGGTGCTGCGTCCTGAGGACGATCTCGTCACGACCGAGGCATACGGCGCCGTGGATGCAGCGCTCGCTGAACTCGATCCGATCGACGTCGGTCTCGTCACCCTCGTGGACATCGAAGGGGCGCCGTTCAGCCGGGCCGTCCTCGAGCTCGACCTGCCCTCCGGCGAGGCGCGCGAGCGTCTTGCCCGAGCCCGGTTCGCGGTCCGCGCCGCGCTCGACCGGTACCTCCGGAGCTGACGCCTTCGCCGCTGCCCCAGCGCCGTGGCAACCGCTGACGATCAATCCCGGTAGCGACCGTCGAACTGGGAGCCTCGGCCGAGTTCGGTGAAATGGAGCCCGACGATGGCGCCGTCCTCGACCATCCAGCGCAGGTCGTAGCTGGCGCGGTAGCTGGGCGGCCAGAACGACCCGAAGTGACCGTCGTCGTCGACGTACCACTCGCCCCGGGTGGGCCGACCGTTCTCGACGTACGTGGTCCCGCCGTCGGCCTGGAAAGCCTGGGTCGCACCGTCGGAAAAGACCAGCTCACCCGCCGTCAACGCCCGCGGGAGGAGCGCCGGTGCGACCACGTCGCCGTCGGCCACCTCGACATCATCGAGCCCGTGCACGACCCGACTGTAGCCATGCTCGGCGCTGTCGACGGCCGGCGCCCATGCCCGGAGCGCGAGGCGTACCGGAGCACCGACGGCGATGGTCCCTGAAGAGAGTGCCCGGCACACGGAGCCGGCCCGCCTGCGGAGCGCGGTGTGGGCGCCCCTGCCGATGACATCGTCGAGCAGCTTGCAGGGCGCGGCGACGCGGACGACCTCGAGGTCGACATCGCCGATGCGGAGTCGTTCGCCGGGGGTCGTGAGCACGTCGCCGTGGGAGATGGTGATGTTGCGTCGGGTTCCGCCGGGCCAGGAGAGCGGAGCGGCCTGGTGTCGATCTGGTGCCATTCGTTGCTAGGCCCCCCGGCAGGAGTAGTGTGGCGAGGTCCCCGAGCAAGCGAGACCAGGGAGTGGATCAGGGTGTCAGGGGCGCGCCGCGCGGACTAGTGGGCGAGGCTTTCCGCCCGTCGGCAAACCGAGGAGCGCCGTTATGCCCGTCACGGCCGAAGCAACAGCCATCCGTCCGTTCCGGATCGACGTTCCGGAGGAGCAGCTCGCTGAGCTGCGCCGCCGGATCGAGGCGACGCGCTGGCCTTCCAAAGAGCTCGTCGCCGACCGGTCGCAGGGAGTGCAGCTGGCGACGCTGCAGGCGCTCGCCCGCTACTGGACGACCGAGTACGGCTGGCGCAAGTGCGAGGCGAGACTGAACGCACTGCCGCAGTTCACGACCGAGATCGACGGGGTCGAGATCCACTTCATCCACGTCAGGTCGCGGCATGAGAACGCGTTGCCGCTGATCATGACGCATGGCTGGCCCGGCTCGGTCATCGAGTTCCTCGAGACCGTTGGCCCGCTGACCGACCCGACCGCTCACGGCGGCACCCCCGAGGACGCATTCCACTTGGTGCTGCCGTCCTTGCCTGGCTACGGCTTCTCGCGCGAGCCGACCGAGCTCGGCTGGGACGCCAGCCGCACCGCACGCGCGTGGGCGGAGCTGATGCACCGCCTCGGCTACACCCGCTACGTTGCCCAGGGCGGCGACGTGGGTGCCCTCGTCACGGACCTGATGGGCCGCCAGGCGGTCGAGGGTTTGGTCGGCTACCACCTGAACCTGCTCACGGCGGTGCTCGCAATCGGCGATCAACTGCCCAAGGAATCCGAACAGGAACGCGCAGCGGCCGAGGCGCTCGCGACGTTCAGGGAGGACGGCTTCGGCTACTTCCTCGAGATGGCAACGCGGCCACAGACGATCGGCTACGCCCTGCTGGATTCACCCGTCGCGCTGGCGGCCTGGATGCTCGACCACGACACGGACAGCTACTACAAGATCTCCCGCGCGTTCGTCGACGGCGAGCCCGTGGGCAATCTCACCCGGGACACCATCGTCGACAACATCACGCTGTACTGGCTGACCGGCACCGCAGCGTCGGCGGCCCGGTCGTACTGGGAGGACGGACGAGCGCTGGCCGCAGCGCTTGCGAGCGGCCAGGCTCCTCCGGCGGTCTCGGTTCCGGTCGGCTTCACGACGTTCCCCGGCGAGATCTGGGCTGCCCCGCGGAGCTGGATTGAGACGGTCTACCCCGGCCTCGCCTACTTCAACGAGGTCGACAGGGGCGGCCACTTCCCCGCCTGGGAGGAGCCGGAGCTCTTCTCCGCTGAAGTGCGGGCTGCATTCAGCTCACTGCGCTAACGACGCATCGTCTTCGGCTCTCTTCCGGAGGAGGTTCGATGCGAACACAGACCACTAATCGCTTCCTCGTCGAGGATCTCGAGGACGTCGGAAGGACGGTGAGCTTGTGGAAAGTCGGGCCAAACGACGAGCTGACCGAACAGCTCGTCAAGGGACACGAGGCCATCTTCTACGGCTACGAGTTCGCCATTCAGGGCGGTGGGGAAAAGCTGCCCGATTATGCCATCGAGTACTACGTCAGTCTCTACAACCGCGACAAGGACGTCCTGCGCGCCAGCTTCGGGCTCTATCGCGCGTGGGGCACCACCCTGACGCAGAACGAGCAGCGCAGGACCCAGCTGCTTACGATGCCCATCTTGGCGATCGGCGGAGCGAACAGCTGGGGTGAATTGGCCGGACACGGATGAAGCCCGCCGCGAACGACGTTGCAGACCGTGGTCATTCCCGGCGCCGGGCACTGGGTCGCCGAGCAGGCGCCCGAGGAGATGCCGGCGGCGCTGACCCCGTTCCTGGCCCCGTTCCTGGCCCCGTTCCTGGCCCCGTTCCTGGCCCCGTACCGCGGCTGACCGGCCGCGGAGCACGACCCCAGGCCGCATGCTGCCGCCGGTCCTAATCGTCGGGAAACACCGGAACCCAGGAGGATCCATATGTCCGGCACGACCGAAGACGCAGCGATCCGGCCGTTCACGATCGAGATCCCCGAGGCGGAACTCGAGGCGCTGCGTGCGCGCATCGCGGCCACGCGGTGGCCCGGAAGGGAGACCGTCGCAGACGAGTCACAAGGCGTGCAGCTCGCGACGATGCGCACACGGACACGGCAGCCCGGATGGCTGCACCAGCCGCCAGGTATCGAGGCCCCACCCACTCATCGTGTCCCTATTCGAAGCGTCGTCTGGCCAGGTGCCCGAGCCCTCGCAAACGCCCTGTCATAGCCGCGATCCGAGCTGTCGTGCCGATGAGCGGCGGAGTCGAAGAGGCACGATTGGCGTGCCGGTCGGGCACCTGGACCGTCGCTGGGTTCCCCGAAGCCTCCTGGATCCTTCGGCCCTTGTTCTTGCTGGGGGCGCATCTGCAGACTGCGATCATGCAGTCTCGTACTCGGCTTACCCTGCTGGCCGCCGCCACAGCGGTTGTTATCTACGCCCGATATGTGCGTCCCTGGCAACTCACCTGGGGCGCCACGCCAGACGAGGTGTCACGTGCACTGCCCGGCGACGATCTGGTGACGCGTCCCACGTTCAACGCCACCCGGGCGATCACCATTGCCGCACCGCCTGAGGAGATCTGGCGGTGGCTGATCCAGGTCGGGCTCACGCGGGCCGGCTGGTACAGCTACGACATCCTCGACAACCTGGGGCGCCGCAGCGCGCGGCGCATCATCCCCGAGTTCCAGAACCTGGCAGAGGGCGATGTCGTGCCGATGAGCCCAGACGGCAAGCAGGGAATGAACGTCCACTCGATGAACGCGCCTCACTCCATGATCTGGGGCACCCCGGGAGATACCACGTGGGCCTGGCAGCTCGACGCGAACCCCGACGGGTCGACGCGACTCATCACCCGGGTGCGTTCGCGCTACCGCTGGCTTTCACCGTCCATCGCCTTCTCCGCGCTGATCGAGTTCGGTGACATCTGGATGATGCGCAAGATGCTGCTGAATCTGCGCGACCGAGCTGAAGGGCGCGGCGGGTCACCCCAGGACCCCAACGACGGGTGACGCTGCGCATGAGCCACCTGCCCAGGTAAGAGCAAACTCTGCTACGCACGACTCCAGACAGCATCCGCGGTCAGCGCACGAATCCACACCGCGGCGCTGCGAATGCCCTCCATGCCGCAGAGAGTGAAAACGCGCAACTGCCGAGTTGAGTTCGTCGGACGTGTTCGGTATCCACCAGGTCCATGGCCGGCTCGATCGAGAGGCGACGGCCGTACTCTCGACTCGTGATCGGCTCTGGTTGGTTCCTGGTGGGCGCGCCGTGGGACTGTTCAGGCTCCGGCCGAGGCGAGGCACAGGCCCCCGGTGCGTTGCGGATGGCTGGCCTGGTCGACCGCGTCGATGTCGATCTGGGTGACGTGGCCACCGTCATCGGCAGCATCCGCCGCGACGAGACTACGGGGGTGCGGGCTCTGCCCGACACCATCGCCGCGGCCCATGCTTTGGCGGGAGCACTACGGGCAGGCATGGGAGCTCATCACGGGCGACGGCCACTGGTCATCGGCGGCGACTGCAGTCTGCTCCTTGGCGTGTTCGCCCACCTCAGTCCTGCGCTCGGCGACGTCGGGCTGTGGGCGATCGACGGCCACCCCGACTACCTTGACGCGCCAGGCTCGGAGACCGGCGAGACCGCCGACCTGCAGCTCGCCTTGCTGACCGGAGACGGGCCACCCAGTCTGGTCAGTCTGGGAAAGACGGTGCCGATGGTGGAGGCCCGGCACGTCGCCCTGATTGGGCACCGCACCACAGACCTCGATGCGGCGTCGGCGGCCGAACTCGCCCGCCTACCGGCCGACCTGTTCACGATCGACTCCCCCGCGGTGCTCGACGACCCGCACGGAGCGGGAGGCCGGGCGGCCAAGTGGGCTAGCCGGCTGCGCGTGCCGATGTGGCTTCACATCGATGTCGACGTTCTCGATCCGTCCGTCATGCCCGCGGTGACCTATCCGCAGGACGGTGGGCCGGACTTCGATCAGCTTGCGGCCGTCTTGGCCCCGCTCGCGGCGTCGCCCAACCTGGTGGGCGTCAGTATCGCCGACTTGCGCCCCGACCTGGACGATGACGGATTGAATGGGGTGCGGCTCTCCTGGAGTGATGCCGGGCCAGGCTGAAGTGTCGTGGCTGTAGAGACACGCCGGCGTGTAGATCCAGCACTTGGCTGGGTGGTTCCGCTCTCCTTGTCTGTAGGTGCGATCGCCTACAGAGAGGAGCTACGATGCCCTGCATCGTGTCCAGGTCCCAACCATGGGTGCTCCGCGGCACCCTCACCACGTTCCGCCGCCGCTGCGGGAAGCCGTCGTGCCGGTGCGCGACCGGCGAGCCGCATGCGAGCCCGGCGCTGACGTTCACCGAGGCGGGGCGGAGCAAGACCATCACCCTGTCCGCCGCCGAGGTGGACGAGGTGGCCGCGGCCCTGACCCGCTACCAGCAGGCGAGGGCGAGGCTGGACGCCCAGGCCGAGGCGGGCCTGGCGAGGCTGCGCGACCGCCGCCGGGTGGGACGGGATGCGAAGGGCGAGGGCGGGTGAGCGCGGCGGCGCCGGCGGACCCGTTCGCGGGCCCGCGGGCCTGCTTGGAGGAGCTGATCGGCTGGCTGGAGG
>Ga0256867_10001343_pt1 | contig 10379 bp, 6 predicted proteins | sample RVTome_15_FD_185939 | JGI IMG/M metagenome (GOLD analysis project Ga0256867, IMG submission 185939) | Soil microbial communities from uranium-contaminated site in the Upper Colorado River Basin, Wyoming, United States - RVT150D86 (HiSeq) ... | reverse complement strand
CGGCTCCCCGCACCACGACTCGTCGTAATGGTTGACGGAGCTTCATGTTGGCTTCCATGCGGGCGCGACGCCCGGCCTCGACCACCTGACGGACCGCGGCCATCTCTGACAGGAGGTCCTCGTCGACGGCACCAGGCGGGGTGGGCCATCCGGCGAGATGCACCGACTCTGGGGCGTCCGCACAGGGGACCGCCACCAGGGTCGACCAGAGGTGCTCGGTGAGGAAGGGCATCACCGGGGCGACGATGCGAAGGGCGGTGACCACGCCGATCCATAGGGTGCGGAAGGCGGCCTCGTCGTATTCGTAGAAGCGTCTCCTGCTCCGGCGGATGTACCAGTTGGATAGGTCGTCGAGATAGGACTCGAAGGCGGTGATCAACTCGTCGGTGCGCAGCCGGTCCAGGCTTTCCTCTGCCTCCGCGACCGCCTGACCGGCACGGGCGAGCAGCCAGCGATCGTTGACACTCAACTCCACATGGCGGGGCCCACCGTCGAGGTCGGCATAGGTGGGGACGAAGCCCTCGATGTTTCCGTAGTCGATGAGGAACCGAGCGGAGTTCCACAACGTGAGCAGCCGGCGTCGCACCTCGTGTGCCCCCTGATAGCCGAACAGCAGGTTCCGATCGGGGGGGTGGGCGCAATACATCCAGCGCATCACGTCGGCCCCCATCCGCTCGAAGGCCTCCTCGGCGCTGATCAGGTTGCCCCAGGAGCCGTGCATCTCCCGGCCGTCCTCGGCCAACATCTTCTCGTACCCCAGCACCGACCGGAAGGGCGACCGGCCGACCAGAGCGACCGACATGAAGAGTTGTGAGTAGAACCAGAGCCGCACCTGCTCCCGCATCTCCGAAACCCAGTCGGCAGGGAACCACTTCTCCCAATACGGGTGGTCGGGGAGATCGGCATTGGTCAGGCTCCGGGCTGCCCCCGTGGCATTCCCCCCCGGTACCCATTCGTCGTTCTCCCAGCCAAGGGTGGAGAAGGGGACGATCCCGGCGTCCAGCCAGACGTCACCCACCTCTTCGATGCGGGTGAGCTCGGTGTTCCCGCAGTGGTCGCAGCGAATGGTCACCCGGTCGATCCAGGGGCGCCGCAGCTCTTCGAGCTGATCGAACCCCGACGTCGCCTTGGCTTCGAGCTCCCCCCTGGAGCCGATAACGGTGACCTCGCCACAGTCACAGGGGTAGAACGGAAGCGGAAGGCCGTAGTAACGACGTCGGGAGATGTTCCAATCGCCCATGTTGTTCAGCCAGTCGTCCATCAACTTGCCCATGTACGGCGGAGTCCACGCCACCGAGGCGTTGGCGTCCTTCAGGGGCTGGCGGATCTCTTCGACTGAGATGTACCAGTCGTCGGCGACGCGGAAGATCAGGGGGGTCTCACACCGCCAGCAGTGCGGGTAGGAATGGACGTACTCTCCGGCCTCGACGAGGACCCCCTTCTCCACCAAGGCGTCGATGATGGGCTGCCGGGCCTCGGCCGTCGACATCCCCGCCAGCCAGCCGTATTCCGGATAGAAGCGCCCGGCGCCGTCGACCGGGGTCAACACCGGGAGACCATGCACCGCGGCGAGCTCGAAATCCTCAGAGCCGGCCCCAGGCGCGATGTGGACCACACCGGTGCCCTGGTCCATGGTCACCTCGTCCCACGGGATGACGCGATGGGGGATACCGGCCCCGGCGCGGAAATCCTCGAAAGGGGCCCGGTAGGCCCAACCCACCAGGGCGGAGCCGGATCTGGTCTCGCTGAGCTCGTCGTCGGGGAAGAGGTCCACGGCCACCCACTCACCGCTGGGACGTCGGCCGTACCGGTGGTCGGGATGGACCGCGGCGGATACGTTGGCGGGAAGGGTCCACGGTGTGGTGGTCCAGATGACCAGCGACTCGCCTTCACGATCGACCAGCGGGAACCTGACATACAGCGATGGGTCGGTCCTCTCCTGGTAGACGCCCGACTGCCCGGTGATCTCGTGCTGGGATATGGAGGTCCCACAGCGGGGGCACCACTCGGTGGAGCGGTGGCCGAGATAGAGCCAGCTCCGGTCGTCGAGGGTCTTCAGGAACTTCCAGATGTACTCGATGTTGTTGTCCGAGAAGGTGAGGTAGTCGCTGTCCCAGTCCATCCACATTCCGAGACGTTGCGACCCGCGGCGGAGCTCCTCGACCGACCAGGCCACCTTGGCCCGACAGCGTCGGGCGAACTCCTCGAGGCCGAACTCCTCTATCTCCTTCTTGGAGTTGAGGCCGAGCTCCTTCTCGACCCCGACCTCGATCCACAGACCCTGGCAATCGAAGCCGTTCTGATAACGAAGGTCGTGCCCAAGTGCCGCCTTGTATCGCTGGATGACGTCTTTGAGTGTTCGTCCCCACGCCGTGTGAACACCGAGGGTCTTGTTCGCGGTCACCGGGCCGTCGATGAAGCTGAAGGCCTCGGCCCCCGCGTTCTTGGCCCGGAGCTTGTCGAAGATCCCGTTGGCCTCCCACCACTCGAGGATGTCTCGTTCCAGCGCGTCGTGGTCGGGCTGGTTGGGGAGCGTGCGAAATAGCGGAGACCGGTCTGCGGGCGTCATTGAGACTGGCAGGGTAATTGTGTGGTGATCGTTTCCTCAGACGGGAATGCCAGACGTGTCGAAAGTGTTAGAGGTCTCCACGGCGGGCGTCGATACTCTCCGCCGGAAACCTGGCCTGTACCGCCCGTCGTTGGTAGGGTTCCCCGCCTTTTTGTGAGGTGAGAAGTGGCAAGAAAACTGGCCAAGACCACTCTCGAGCGGTTTCGGAAGAGGCTCGAGGAGGAAAAGGAGCGTCTCGAGGAGCAGATCGAGGACTACGAGCGCGATCTCGAGGAGGCTCGGCTCACGGAGAGCTCATCGGATCGCAGTCCGGATCCCGGGAACGCCGAGGCGAGCTCGATGAAGCTGGAATACGCCAAGGAGCTTTCCATCGAGCAGAATACGCTCGACCTGTTGAGCAAGGTCAATCATGCCCTCGAGCGGGTCGACGGTGGCACCTACGGGATATGCGAGGTGTGTGGCAACCCAATCCCCGTCGAACGTCTCGACGTTCTGCCGTACTCGACCCTGTGCGTCGAGGACGCCGCCCGCTCCTCTTGATTCGCCGCTATCTGACTGGCTTCGGCGTCGCCGCCGCGGTGGTCGTCGCCGACCTGCTCACCAAGCGATACGCCGCCCTGAACTTCGCGGGCAACCCGGTGGAGGTGATCCCGGGATTCCTCGGCTTCACCTATGTGGAGAACCCAGGCGGCGCCTTTGGCTCGTTCCAGAACGGTGGGACCATCATCGCCCTGGCGGCGGTCGTGGTGACGATCGTGGTCATCGTCGCTCTGGGTCGGGAACGGCCCCTGTTGGAGACGATCGCCCTCGGTTTCGTGTTGGGAGGGGCCTTGGGCAACCTGGTCGACCGGTTCGCCCGGGGTGAGGGGATCATCGACGGTTCGGTCATCGACTGGATCGATCTCTGGGTCATCCCCACCTTCAACATCGCCGATGCCTCGATAACGGTGACAGTCGCTCTACTTCTGGTTCACGCATGGCGGACCAGATAGTGCTCGAAGTCCCCGACTCACTCGACGGGGCCCGTGTCGACAAGGCCATCGCCGAGCTCCTCCACCTGAGCCGGGCCGGGGCGTCGGTTTTGATGAAGTCGGGTGTCACCGTCGATGGGGTCGCGGTGCGACCGGCCGATCGGGTGACACGGGGCCAGATGATCACATGCGCCCAACCCGAGCGCACCATGGCGATGGTGGCCGAGGAAGTGGCTTTCGATGTCCTTTATGAGGACGACGACGTGATCGTCGTCGACAAGCCCCCGGGCGTGGTGGTCCACCCGGGGAGGGGCCAGACCCGAGGCACGCTGGCCGCAGGTCTCATCAATCGCTTCCCTGAGCTGGTCGGTGTGGGGGCGGCCGACCGCTGGGGGCTGGTCCATCGTCTCGACAAGGACACCTCGGGAGCGATCCTGGTGGCGCATCGGGAGGGCTCTTTCCAGACTCTGACCGAGGATCTACGGCGACGGCGGATCACCCGCGAGTACACCACTCTCGTCGAGGGGCGGATGGGCGCCGAGACGGGGACCATCGACGCCCCGATCGGGCGCGACCCGGCCCAGCCGACACGGCAGGCCGTGGTCCCGACCGGCAAACCTGCCCGAACCCACTATGAACTGATCCGCGATTTCGCGGGATCCGATGCCTCCCTCCTCGAGGTGCGGCTGGAGACCGGACGAACCCATCAGATCCGGGTGCACATGGCAGCAATCGGTCACCCGGTGGTCGGTGATCGAACCTATGGGGCCACCCGCGAGGACCTGAGACCACCCCGCATCTTCTTGCACGCCTCCCGGCTCACCTTCAGCCACCCGGCGACAGACGCCGAGATGACGGTGGAGTCACCTCTGCCTGACGACCTGTCCGGCGTGCTGGGGAGGCTGTCTTGAGACTCAACACCCGATACTCACTACCGTTTCCCACGTGACCCAGGAGCACACCACCGCGGCCCCGGTCTGTTACCGACACCCCGACCGGCACACCCTGCTTCGTTGCAGCCGGTGTGAACGCCCGATATGCGCCGCCTGCTCGATCGACGCCACCGTTGGTCAGCGTTGCCCGGATTGTGTGCGCGCCGAAGGTCCGCAGAAGGTGATACCAACCGGACCGAGACGGGCGTCGTCGGGAGCCCCGGCCACGATGACGTTCATCGGGCTCGCCGTGGGCTTCTACCTCTTGTCCGCCCTCGGCCTGCGTGAGCTCCTCTTCGAAAACTTGGCACAGGCCAATTTCCTGGTTGACGAGGGGGAGTGGTGGCGCATCTTCACCCCTGTCCTGCTCCACGCGGGGATCACCCACATACTCTTCAACATGTGGGCCCTATGGGTGCTCGGCCCCCAGATCGAGCGTGGTGTCGGCACCTGGCCCTTCGTCGGCGCCTTCCTGGCCTCGGCCGGCGTTGGTGGTGCCTTCGCCTATCTGCTGGGCAATCCCGGCGCTGTCGCCGTGGGTGCGTCGGGAGCGATATTCGGCTTGTTCGGGATCTGGCTCAACTGGGCGGTGCATCGTCGCAACACCGCGCACGGCAGGATGCTGCTGCGTCAGATCGGGTTCCTCCTCGTGTTGAACGCCGCTCTTCCACTGCTCATCCCCAACATCGCCTGGGAGGCCCACCTGGGTGGGCTGTTGGCCGGGTTCGTGATCGGTGAGCTGTGGTCTCGGGTGTCGGCGCCAAATCCCGAGGTGGCGCGGGTGTTGATCACGGTCGCGGTCGCCGCGGTGGCCGTTGTGGCAGTTCTCGTCCTGTGACAGTTTTCGCGGACTGAGCCTGGCGCCCGCAGGTCGTTGACACGGCAACTAGAGTCCCGAACTACACCGCTGTAACTCTTCTCAAAGTGTCTTTCGCCCATCTCCATCTCCACACCGAATACTCCCTCCTCGACGGTGCGGCACGGATAAGAGACGTCGTCGCCGGGGCGGCGGCGCTCGGTCAGCCGGCGATTGCCATCACCGACCACGGCAACCTCTACGGGGTGGTCGACTTCGTCAAGGCGGCCCGTCAACACGACATCAAGCCGATCATCGGAATCGAGGCGTACTTCACCGACGGGTCCCGGTTCGAGCGACCCCCCTCGGACCAGAACAAGCGCTACCACATGATCCTCCTCGCCGAGAACGAGGTCGGTTACCGCAACCTGTTGCAGCTCTCGTCCAAGTCGTACCTGGAGGGCTACTACTACAAGCCCCGGATGGACTTCGACCTCCTGGCCAAGCACTCCGCAGGCATCATCGCAACGTCGGGTTGCCTCGGCGGTCTCGTCCCCCAACTCCTCGGCCCGGACTCAATGTCCGAGGAGGGGAACAAGGGGACGGTCCGTGACTTCGACGCCGCCGTGGCCGCCGCAGCAAGGTTCCAGGACATCTTCGGACGTGACAACTTCTTCATCGAGGTCCAGGACCACGGTCTCACCGCGCAGGATCGGATCATGGAAGATCTCCTCGACGTTGCCAGGCGGGTGGATGCCCCGCTCCTGGCCACCAATGACGCGCATTACACGCGTCGTGAGGAGCATGACGCCCACGACGCCCTGCTCTGCATCCAGACCGGGTCATTGCGCAACGAGCCGGGCCGTCTCCGTTTCAACGGTTCGGAGCATTATCTGAAGACCGGCGAGGAGATGCGACGTCTCTTCCCGGAGGACCGCTTCCCGACGGCCGTCGACAACACGCTCTGGATCGCCGAGCGCGCCGAGGTCGATCTCGAGTTCGGGAAGATCCTCCTGCCCAGCTTCCCAGTGCCAGAGGGCGAGACCGAGGTGACCTATCTGCGGCGCCTCGTCGAGGAGGGGACCCATGAGCGTTATGGGCCCGAGCCCGGCTCCCTGGTCTGGGAGCGGGTCGAGCACGAGCTCAAGATCATCGAGGAGATGGGATTCCCCGCCTACTTCCTCATCGTCTGGGACCTGATCAGACATGCCCGCGAGAACGGGATCAGGGTAGGGCCGGGAAGGGGGTCGGCGGCAGGGTCGATCGTCTCCTACGTCCTGCGCATCACGGACATCGACCCGTTGCGTTACGGGTTGATCTTCGAGCGCTTCCTCAACCCCGGTCGGAGGTCGATGCCGGACATCGACATGGACTTCGACGAGCGCTATCGAGGGGAGATGATCCGCTACGCCGCCGAGAAATACGGTCATGACCGGGTAGCCCAGATCATCACGTTCTCCACGATCAAGGGAAAGCAGGCGATCCGCGACTCGGCCCGGGTGATGGGTCATCCCTACTCGCTCGGCGACCGGGTAGCCAAGGCGATGCCACCGGCGATCCTCGGCAAGGACCCCACACTCGATCAGGTGCTGAATCCCCCCGAGGCCGGGGCTCCCTCCGAGGTGAGGGACTGGTATGCCAATGCCCAGGGCCTGCGCGAGCTGTACGAGGCCGACCCGGCGGTGCGGGAGGTGGTCGACGTGGCGCGCGGCCTCGAGGGTCTGCGTCGTCAGGACTCGATCCACGCGGCTGCGGTGGTCATCGCCCCCGAGCCGCTGGACAACATCGTCCCGGTGCAGCGCAAGGGAGACGGCGCGGAGACGGTCACGCAGTTCGAGATGTACGGCGTCGAGGACCTCGGCCTGCTCAAGATGGACTTCCTGGGTCTGCGCAACCTCTCGATCATCGAGCGCTGTCTCGAGCTCATGGAGCGGACGACGGGTGAGCGCGTCGACATCGACAATGTCCCCCTCGACGACGAGAGGACCTTCGAGCTCCTGCAGTCGGGCAACACCATCGGTGTGTTCCAGATGGAGGGCGCGGCGATGCGGGCGCTCATCCGTTCCTTGCGCCCCGACAGCTTCAACGATGTCATAGCCCTGGTCGCGTTGTACCGGCCCGGCCCCATGGGCGCCAACATGCACAATCTCTACGCCGACCGGAAGAACGGCCGGGCACCGGTGGAGGAGCTTCACCCGGCGGTCACCGAGAAGCTGGCCGACACCTATCAGATCATGGTCTATCAGGAGCAGGTCATGCTGGTGGCCCAGGAGCTGGCCGGGTATTCCATGTCCGACGCCGACAACCTGCGGCGGGCGATGGGCAAGAAGATCAAGTCGGTCATGGCCGCCGAGGAGGAGAAGTTCGTCGCCGGGTGTCTGTCCCAAGGACACACCGAGGAGACCGGCAGGGAGATGTTCCGTCTCATCGAGCATTTTGCCGGGTATGGGTTCAACCGCAGTCATGCCGCCGGTTACGGGCTGGTCGCCTATCAGACCGCATATCTCAAGGCCCACTTTCCGGCCGAGTACCTCGCCTCGCTGCTCACGGCCACCAAGCGGGACAAGGATCGCACCGCCATCTATCTCAACGAGTGCCGGCAGATGGGCATCGAGGTCCTCGTCCCCGACGTCAACGAGAGTGAATCCGACTTCACAGTGCACGACGGCCGCATCCGATTCGGGCTGTCGGCCATCCGCAACGTTGGCGAAGGGGTGGTCGAGAAGATCGCCGAAGCCCGTGTCGACGGGCCTTTCGAGTCGTTCCTCGACTTCGTCGACAGGGTCGACCTCTCCGCCCTCAACAAGCGGACGGTCGAGTCGCTGATCAAGGCGGGGGCATTCGACGCCATGGGCCACACCCGAAAGGGCCTCACGTTGATGCACGAGCTGGTTCTGGACGCCACGCTGGAGCGCCGTCGCAACGAGGAGATGGGCCAGTACTCGCTTTTCGCCGCCGAGACCGAGACCGGTGCCCAGGAGAGCTTCGTCTTCCCCGATCAGGAGTGGTCGCAGAAGATCAAGCTCGCCTTCGAGAAGGAGATGCTGGGCCTGTACGTGTCGGACCACCCTCTGCTGTCGGTCGGTGCGGCGCTGGCATCGGCCACCACGACGACGATCGCCGAGATGACCGAGTTGAGCGACCGCACCCCGGTGACGGTGGGGGGGATCGTGGGGGCGATCACCAGGCGTTGGACCAAGAACGGCGACCCGATGCTGTTCTTCCAGCTGGAGGATCTCGAAGGCTCGGTCGAGGTGATCGTCTTCCCCAAAACGGTGCATGACTTCGGCCCGCTGGTCGTCGAGGACGCCGTCCTGGTGGTGTCGGGGCACCTCGATCACCGGGGTGACGACGTCAAGGTCATGGCCCGCGAACTGAAGGAGCTGGCGATCCGGGATGACAGCAGTGTCCGGTTGGCGGTTGCCTCACAGCGGCTGACCCCCGAGGTGGTGGCGCATCTCAAGGCCATCCTGCGCAATCACCCCGGGTCGGCGACGGTGTTCCTCAACCTGAGCGACAACGGGGACACCAAGGTGCTGCGATTGGGCGACGACCACAAGGTGGAGCCCCGCTCCGCTCTCTTCGCCGAGCTCAAGGAGTTGCTCGGCCCCCGCGCCATCCTCTGACGGTCGGCCTCTCTTCCCCGTTCTGTGCGGGTCTGTGACGCGTCACGCGCCACAGACCCGCACAGAACGGTCAATGACTGGGTCAGGTGAGGGTGGACCGCCCGATCGACGCCAGCGCCGATGTCTTGCCGTGCCGGCGGCCCAATGCGTAGGCCACGCCCGCCGTGGTCAGTGAGGCGGCGACTACCCCACTGAACGCGAAGGCGCGCTTCGTCCTGCGGGCGAAGATCACGATTGGCCAGCCCCGCTCATGAGCGACGGTATCCAGCTCGGAGTCGGGGTTCACTGCCACGGGATGACCCACCGTCTCCATCATCGGCAGGTCGGAGATCGAGTCGGAGTATGCATAGCTGAGATCGAGGTCGTAGCCCCGATCGGAGGCGAGCTTCTCGATCGCCTGGGCCTTCCCCGCGCCATAGATGAAAGGGCCGTCGAGCGCGCCGGTATAGCGGCCGTCGACGATCTCGCCACGTGTCCCGATCGCCCCGGTCATCCCCAACGACGCGGCGAGTGGCTCGACGATCCTCTGTGGGCTCGCCGAGACGATCCATGTGTCGCGTCCTGCTTCGTGATGCATGGCGATGAGCTTGCGTGACTCGGGCCGCACCCGGGAGACCAACCTGGGCAATACGGCCTGGCCGATCCGCTCGAGGTCGGAGACGGAGGCACCCTCGATACGCGCCAGGAACTCGCTGCGGAAGTCTGCCGATGCTCCCTCGCCCTTGTCCCCGGTCATCAGGAAGCTGAGTGCTTCGGCAGCCCATTTGGCGATGTCGTTCCACGAAGCCATCCCCTGACGCCACGCCTCGACACCGAAAGGGAAGGCGGATGCGCCCGAGATCAGCGTGCGATCGAGATCGAAGAATGCGGCGGCGCTTGCCATCGATGTCAGCCTATCCCCGGTCCTCGCCAGGGGAACCGGTCGTCAGCCGCGACTATGGGAGCAGCCGCTCCCAAGGGATCCCATCGGCTTCATCGAGGAGGGCGCCCAATCCGGAGAGATCGGTGGGGGGATGGGGCCGCCAGGGCACAGTGGCCACGGTGGCTCCATAACGGCTGGAGAACTCGCTGCGGGCGTCCGCCTGGCGGACCGTCTCCGCGCCCCACTGCTCGACCACCCGGCTCACTTGGACAGAAAGGTTGGTGGTCGGTGTCATGGTTGCCCACTCCGCCGGCAGGGCCCGGTTGAACACCACCGCCGCCGGCACCGACGCCAGATCGGGCAGCTGACGGTAGAAACGGACGGCCTCTCCGACGGGCGCCGGATCGGCCGTCGTGATCACCAGGATCGCAGCCTCACCGAGCACTGCCTCGATCTCGCGGCCCCGCCGGGCCACCCCGTCGTAGGTCGTGCGCAGATCGAGGAGGAACTCCGAGACCCGCTCCAAGAGACCCGACCCGAGGATGGTGTCGGCGACCCGGAGCATCGGCCGGGCGGCCCGGTCGTAGAAGAAGCGTCGGCCGGGCAGTGGGCCACCGGTGATC
>Ga0256867_10001340_pt1 | contig 10391 bp, 9 predicted proteins | sample RVTome_15_FD_185939 | JGI IMG/M metagenome (GOLD analysis project Ga0256867, IMG submission 185939) | Soil microbial communities from uranium-contaminated site in the Upper Colorado River Basin, Wyoming, United States - RVT150D86 (HiSeq) ... | reverse complement strand
CGGAGCACGTCGATGAGGGCCTGCCCCACCTCCGCTGCGCCGCCAGGCGCGTGACCGTAGTAGTACACGAACATCTCGGTTCCGAGCCTGGCCCTCCTGAAGCCCTCCGGCAGGGGCCATCCGGCCCGTCGCGAGGGGGTCCTTCGGCACGGATCCCGAGCCAGAACCGGTCCCCCAGGCTGCCGACAGACGAGCGGCCCGCAGGTCCTGCTTCAGGCGTCGCACATCCACCTGCTGGATCTCCTTCGAGGAAGCTACTCTGTACAGACCGATTCAGGAGAAGGAGTTCATCTACGGGGCGCCGATGAGTTGAGTGGCATCCGGTGGTCCTAGGATCGAGACCGAGGAGGGCCGAGATGGGCAAAGAGTTCGAGATCGTCAACGAGATCGAGGTCGGCGCAACTCCCGAGCAGGCCTGGCAGGCCGTCGCCACCGGGGAGGGGATGGACGCCTGGTTCATGGGAAGGAACGAGATCGAGCCCCGAGAGGGCGGAAGGACGCGGACCATCACCCCCGGCTTCGCCGAGGAGGCCACAGTGACGACGTGGGATCCGGCGAACCGGTTCGCCTATCGCACCGACGAAGCCGAGGACGGCTCGTTCATGTCCTTCGAGTACCGGATCGACGGAGGTGACAAGGGCAACACGTCGATCAGATGGATACACAGCGGCGTCCTCGGCGGCGACTGGGAGGCGGAGTACGAGGCGATGAACGAGGGCGACACCGCGTACTTCCACAAGCTCGGCCAGTACCTCACCTACTTCATCGGGCGGAAGGCCACGCCCGTGGACGTGTTCGGGCCCGAGCTCCCCGACCGCGGGCAGGCGTGGAGGCTGATCAGAGAAGGGCTCAGCCTCCCCGGCCCTGTCGCCGTGGACGACAAGGTTCGGCTGACCCCGGAGGGGATCGCGCCCATCGAGGGCATCGTTGAATGGGTCTCCCCGAGCTTCCTGGGCGTGCGGAGCGACGACGCGCTGTACCGGTTCATCCACGCGTTCTACGGCCCGGTGATGGTGGGACATCACATCTTCAGGAACGTGGATCAGAAAGAGGAGGAAGCAGCCTGGAAGTCCTGGATGAACGGTTTGATCTCGTAGCGCGCGAAAGGGAGACAACGATGAGCAAGGTCACGTCGAGGGACGGCACCACCATCGACATAGATCGGTCCGGGCAGGGACCACCGGTAGTTCTGGTGACGGGCGGATCAGTCGATCGCCAGTCGAACGCGAGCCTCGCCGCCCAGCTATCCAAGGGCTTCACGGTTTTCAACTACGACCGGCGGGGGCGAGGTGCCAGCACGGACACGCCACCGTACGCCATCGAGCGCGAGATCGAGGACATCGAAGCCGTCATCGGCGACGCCGGCGGGTCGGCTCACCTCTACGGCTCCTCGTCGGGTGCGGTACTGGCGCTGCTAGCTGCTGCCAGTGGGCTCCCAGTCTCGAAGCTGGCCTTGTGGGAGCCTCCGTTCGTACTCGACGAGACCAAGCGGCCGCCCGCCGATCAGGTCGAGCGTTATGACGAGATGATCGTGGAGGGGCGGAGGGGCGACGCGGTCGAGTACTTCATGACCAAGGTGATTGGCATGCCGGCGGAGATGGTTGCCGGGATGCGTGGGCAGCCCTGGTGGCCCGCGCAAGAGGCGCTTGCCCACACGCTCGCCTACGACGCCAGGATCATGGGCGACTACTCGCTCCCTACCGAAGCGGCGGCGCAGGTCAAGGCTTCAACCGTCGTGATCGCCGGGGGAGCCGACTTCCCGTGGATGCGAGAGACGGCCGAGGCGCTTGCGAAGACGCTACCCGACGGCCAGGCCCGCATCCTCGATGGCCAGGGCCACGACGTGGACCCGACGGTGCTCTCGCCGGTCCTGGTCGAGTTCTTCAACGCGTAGGCGATGCCGAGCAAGGAAGCATCAGACCCCGACTGGTCGGAGGTTCGTCTCGATCGAGATCGGCTCGCCGGCCTCCTGGAGGCGCATGCACCGCCCGATTGGGAGGAGCGATTCCATAAGGAGGAGCTCCTCGACGTCATAGCCGGCGGTGAGTCTATCCAGATGTTCGTGATGGCGGCCGACATCCGCGAGTCCACGATGCTGATGAAGGAAGCCATCAAGTTCGAGCGCTTCGCCTACGTGATGGATAAGTTCGTGTCTTCGGTAAGACAGGGGATCACACGATCGGGGGGCTGGTTCGACAAGTTCACGGGCGACGGCTTCCTCGCCTACTGGATCGTTCAATCGGGGCCCAGGCACGAGTACGACGAGCGATTCGTCCAGGCGGCCGGGAACATCGCTCACACGGCGCGGACGCTGGTGGATCTCTTCCACCGGCGGGTCCTCGAGGACTTCAGGGCAAACTCGAGGAACCTGTCGGGCGGAGTGGGTCTGTCGATGGGGCTCGACGCCGGGCCGGGGTACCTGGTGCAGATCGCCGGCGAGCTGACGATCGTGGGCCCGCCGGTGGTGGGAGCGGTGCGGATGGTTACGGCCGCGACGATGCCCAGGGAGATCCTGGCGAACGTCTATCTCGGCGAGCACCTCCACGAGCAGCAGGACGGGATCTATCAGGCGTTGGGGATGGCCTCCACACGTGAATACCGGCCCACGAAGGAGTACCCCAAAGGCCAGGAGGTATACGCCCTGACCTTCCACCCTCGCGAGGCCGAAGAAGGCTCCGAAGCTCCGGACCGATGAGTCTCGCTGGCTCCTGGTGCGCGCGTCGGGCGCCGGTCCTGAACGGAGTCTAGCAGATGAATGACAGGCGTGTGGTTCAGGACCGGGCCCATCTCCCCGTTCGATGCCGCCTCGGATAGGGTCCCCGAGTTACCCTTTGGAGGGCCGAGTGAACGCGAGGAGGACGGACCTTTCCCCTCGACAGCAGACTCTGGAATCTGGCGTTGCTGTCGTTCAGCCTCGCCATCGTCAACGGGCTGCTAGCCGGAGTCCTGTATTCAGTTGGCATCCTTCAGTCGAAGACATCGATGACGCTCGCTATGCTCCCCGCCTTGGGAGCAATCATTTCCTACTTTCTCCTCATCCGGGCCCTGACCCGAACCGGGCCGCCGTTCGATCGAGTCCGGTGGTGGTGGCCATGGGAACGTTGATCTGACGGATGTTCGCTGGATGATCGGTTAGAAGCGGGCTAATTGCCAGAGGCGTAGTGGCGAATGAGACTCGCCTGACCTGCGGTTTTCCTGGTGGGGCGGGCTGGACTCGAACCAGCGACCGACGGATTATGAGGCAGGAGTCCCCCACCCTGCGGACCTGCAAGAACTCTTGGAACTGCTGGTCAGGAGCGTCCCATGAGCCTCAGCGCTCCGATAGGTTCGGACCCGTTTGTATGCAAGCTGCAGCATTTCCGCGGCATGCAAGGCATCCCTTCCACTTCTGTCCAGCTGGGTGTACCGATCCAGCCCGCCAGCTCACCGGTCGCGAGGAACGACCGCAACGGTGCTGAGGGCGTCGACCAGGGCCTCGACGTCGCTCGCGTCGTTGTACAGATGGAGGGAGATCCGGAGATTGGCACCCCGGCCGCTGCAGATGATCCGGTGCTCTTCGGAGAGGACGCGTTGCACGTGCCGGACGTCGGCCACAGGGTGGCGCAGGGCAACGATGTGGTTGCTCGCCGCGGGATCGGAGAGCGGTCGGAACGGCGACCAGCCGAGCGGTTCGACGCCGTCGATCAGCTGGCTTGCCAGGCCTCGAGCGTGGGCGGCGATCCTCTCGATCCCACAGTCCCGAAGCAGACCGATCGAGGTGAGGAGCCCGAGGGCGGACGCATACGAGATGGTCGACAGCTCGAACCGCCTAGCGTCCGCGGCCAGTCGCAGGGTCTTCGGGTCGAAGGAGAAGGGCTCGTCGCTCCCCTTCCACCCGACCAGGCGTGGCGTGGCCGCGATGAGGTCTGGCGCCAGTGCCAGTAGCGCCACGCCGCCGTGTGACGACAACCACTTGTAGCCGCTACACACGACGGCGTCCGCAGACCACTGCCGCATGCTGACCGGGCCGGCGCCGGCCAACTGGGTGGCGTCGACGACGACCCGACACCCCACGTCACTGGCTCTGGCCGTCACTGCGGGCACGTCGACGGCAGTGCCCGTGGCGTACTGCACGGCGCTGATGCACACCGCCTTGGTGGAAGCGTCGATCGCCCGGACCAGCTGCTGGGTGAGATCGTGGTCCGGCGTGTCATCCACCCAGACGATCTTCGTGCCGCGGCGTTCCCGTTCCGCGAGCCACGGATAGGTCACGCTCGGGAAATCGGACGAGATCAACACGACGGACCCATCGATTGATCCCAAGGCCGCAGTGACCTGACCGAGGGCCTCGCTCGCACCTCCGGTGATCGCGATCCACGTCGCCGGCGCGTCGAGGAGCCCGGCCGCAGCGACCCGCAGTCCATCGAGGACTCGCTCTTCCTCCTCGTCGGAGAGTCGGAGGTTGCCGTGCTGTGCCACATCGCGCAGGAACGTCATCATGGCGTCGAGAGCCTGGGTCGGGACGAGCCCGAGCGCTGCTTGGTTGAGGTAGATGCACTCCTGGAGCGCCGGGTAATCCGAACGAGGAACGAGGGCGGCCTGCGCCGCCATCACTGGAGGCCGTCGTCGGCCGGGACGAGCCGGGTGAGCGATCTCGGCGCAACGAGCGTGCACGGCGTCCGCACCCACTCGTTGATCTGCTGCCAGCGCTCGTCGCTCGCGCCGTGCTCCACGGTAAGCGAACCCCAGCCGGGCCGTCCCAATCCGCACCCCGTCGGCTCGGCCGCGGAGTCGGTCGCTACCACAGCCTCGGCCTCCTCTCTCGGGAGTTTGAGGGATAGGTGCTCGGCGGCGGCGTCGGAGAAAACGAAGTTCTTCCCCCGCACGCGGAAGGTCGGGTGGTCCCCGACTCGTCGATGTCGACGCGCTCGGCTTCCGGGAGCTTCGACAGATGGATTCCAGGCGGCTCATTTCGATTCATCGGGTCCTCTTCTGCCGTTCTCCCGTTCTCAAAGGAGTGCACACCGAGCCCGACGCTCCGCAGCCAGAACTAGCATACCGGGGCGGAACGACATGGCTGTAAGTCAGATCTAAGGGTGCCTGCCCGGGCCACCCCACGGTCGAATGGAGGGGCTCCGCTCCGTTTTCGGGGGCCCTTATGTACAGACCGAGCTAAGAAGGCGTGACCAATGCGGGGCCACCGCGGGGCACATCCGATCCCGCACGACGCCCAGGGCGGCGGAAGAGGATCTCCTACCTGCGAGGTCGCTGGTGGGGCGGGGAGGACTCGAACCTCCGACCGACGGATTATGAGTTTGACCCGGGCAAGTCGCTGGCCTATGAAAGGCGAATTTCCATCGGCTGGTCAGGGTGGTGCCGGATCGCCGGTGATGAAACGCATCGCCCCCACCCTCGCAAACGCCTCGCGCCTCAAGGACAATGTGAGCGTCGCCATGATTCGACTTCTTGCAGGTCTGATGGCTGCGGTGGGCGCCTCTGTGTGGTTAGTGATATCTCGGTGGGAGCGGCCCGGCAGGAGCGCCGACCTTCGGGCTAGGTTGCGTGCTCCACCCCTCATCGGAGTTGCGGGGGACGTGGCTCAGGTCGCCCCGCTCCTTTATCCGGTTCTGGTAGTGATTGCTCCCGGCTGGGCATACGAGAGCTGGGCAAACTGGTCTTCGAGCATCGATCTGATACTTCAGGCCGCCGGCCTGGGCCTCTGGGTGCTGGGGATGACACTCTTGCTGTGGGCTTCGCACGCGCTGGGCCAGTACTTGAGCGTGAACGGGGTGGCAGTGGATCACGAACTCGTGACCAGAGGACCTTATCGTTACGTTCGCCACCCCGTATATGCCTCCTTTGCCGCGATCGCCGTGGGGACGACTCTCGTATTCAGGAGCTACGTCCTGCTCGGGCTCTCGGTGGTGTGGATACTCTCCAGCGCCTGGTGGGTGGCCGCCGAGGAAAGACTGTTCGCATCAAGAGATGGTTTCGGCGACGCTTACCGTAGATACGCCTCCCAGACCGGCCGTTTCCTACCTAGGGTTAGGCGAGCTCGCGGGCAGCAAAATGCGCCCTGACCCGCGGGTTCACCAATAGCACCAGAGGTGGAGGACAAACAGGACCGGGCCAAAGACCGTGGGAAAGAGCAACCGGGGAGCTGTTCCCGCCCACAGCGGACCCAGGATCACCACGTCCGTCCCACCGACAACTGACGGCATCTTATGAAACATACGTGGGTAAGAAGGCGGACCGACGCGGTCCATCCGGGTCGTCACCAAGGGCCTCGAACAGGCCGCTGACCGGCGGTTTTCGTAGTGGGGCGGGGAGGACTCGAACCTGATTCGGTACCGGTTGGCGTTCATTCCTATGCGAGTTGCGGCATTTCTGCGTCATGCACGGCAAGCAATTCCGGCACAGACCGCCTCGCCGCGGCGCTCCTGTCAAGCCAGCCTGTCCCCACCGTACCCGCGAGTCGCCAGGTCGTCTTGAAGGTCCACTCCGAGTAGGTCCTCGCCGTGCGCTCAGGGATGCGGGAGCCGGTCTGCCACGTCCCGAAGGACGTCCAGCCAGGCATTGTTCTCGATCCCCCAGTCGCTTGCGGTTCGGACGATGACCGTCCCCGTATCGGGGGCCACGTAGATGTACTGACCGAAGTTTCCGAGCGCGTAGAAGCGTCCCGGGCGCTCCTCGTCGACCACCAGAAGTACTGGTAGCGATCGGCGGGATCGGCATTCGTGTCGACGGCGGTGGCGTCCTGAACCCACTCCTCGGACACGATGCGGCCTCCCCACACGCCGCCGTGAAGGAAGGCCAAGCCGAACCGCGCATAGTCGACCGCCGTGGCGTTCACACCGCTCTCCATCTTCTCGAACCCGGAGTCCTCGGAGTCGAGACTCCAAGTGCGTCGCGCTCGGCACCCAGAGGCTGCCAGAGCCTGGTGGACATGTAGTCCGAGACCGTCATCCTGGTGACGCGCTCGAGCACCAGCCCAAGCAGGAGTTGGCTGAGTCTTGGGCCTCTACGGCCTGCACGGGCGGGGGCGGCTGGATCCTGGGGCACCTGATCGACGGGACCCAGGCGGAGTACGTCCGGGTCCCCTTCGCCGACACCTCCACCTACCTCGTCCCGGAGGCAGTCTCCGACGAAGCGCTCCTGATGCTGGCCTCGCCGCGCTCCGCATCCCCCCCGCCGGGCCAAGGTGCCCCCACCGGCCACCGAACGCTTGCACGGTTCCCTTCGTTCTGCCTAGGATGTCCATCCTGGGGGAGGACCTGAGCCTGGAGGTGAGCAAGATGCTGACCAGGCGTCAGTTCCTCAAGGCCAGCGCTGTCGCCGGAGGGAGCCTTCTCCTCCCGGCACGCTGGGTCACCCGCACCGCGTTCGGCCAGCCGGTCGCCGATACGGTCGGCCCGGGGACCCTGGTGAGGTTCGTGGATCCCCTGCCGATCCCTCCGGTCTGGACGGCGGGCCAACTCGCCGAGCGTGGGCTCACCATGGCCTCATCGATGCATCAGTTCCATCAGCAGCTCGGGATGACCCCGACCTTCGGGTACGGGGGGGCGTCCTACCTGGGCCCCACGATTGAGGGACGGCGCGGGGAGCCGATCAGCTTCGTGGCGCGCAACCGCCTGGGGCCCCACGTCGTCGGGGTGGACCGGGAGCTGCACGGCCCCGACTTGTACCCTGATGATGACGTGGCGCCGCGGGTATCCCTACACCTGCACGGCGGATATACCGAGCCGGAGTCCGACGGTTACCCGGAGGACGTGTTCATCCCTGGGGAGGACCACGTCTATAACTACGAATTCGATCAGCAGTCTGGCTCGACCTGGTACCACGACCACGCCCTGGGCATCACCCGCCTCAACGTGTACGCGGGACTCGCCGGATTCTTCCCGATTCGAGACGGCGGGGCAGAGGCCAGACTACCTCCCCGACCCTTCGAGATCCCGGTGGTCCTCCAGGACAAGAGCTTCCTGGCCCCTGGGGACGGGACCAACCCGATGTTCTACCCGGACCCCTGGGAGCCCGAGTTCTTCGGCAACGTCCCGGTGGTCAACGGGAAGATCTGGCCGAACCACGACGTCCGTCGCGGCCTGTACCGTCTCCGACTCCTCGACGGATCCAGCTCGCGCTTCTACAACCTTCGGTTCGACCCGCCCCTTCCCTGGTTTCTGATCGGGACGGACACGGGGTTCGTGGACACGCCCGTGCCCCTGCAGAGCCTCGTCCTCGCCCCGGGGGAACGGGCCGACGTCTTGGTGGACTTCAGCGAGCTCTCCGCCGGGGACCGGGTTCGGCTGATGAACCAGCAGCCGCTCCCCGAGCCTGCCATCAGCCCGGTGGACGACGAGGGGCCGTTCATCTCCGAGCTCATGCAGTTCACCGCCCTACGGCAGCCGGGGTTCCCGGCACGGATCCCCACCTCCTTGCGGTCCTTCCCCAGGCCGGGCCCAAGTGGGGTGGTCGCGGAGCGGAACCTGCTGTTGGTGGAGATCGCGGACCCCGAGACCGGCGACCCCGTGATGGCCCTCCTGAATAACCGCCGGTGGGACACCACCGATATCGAGGAGCCGACGGTCCACACCCTCGAGCAGTGGAACCTCATCAACTTGACCGAGGACACCCACCCGATCCACCTCCACCTCGTCCAGTTCGTGCTCAGGAACCGTCAGCACATCGACGCGGGGAGCTACCTGGAGCATGTCTTCGGGGTCGAGGAGCTCACACCGGACGATGTTGGAAATGGCGATCGCCCGTTCCCCGGCGTGGAGGGCGTCGAGGACGTGGTCGTCGGCCCCCCGGAGAGTGCGCCCGCGAACGAGGACGGTTGGAAGGACACCATCCAGGCCCATCCCGGCCAGGTGACCAGGATCCTGGCGCCGTTCGGGTCGGGAGCGTTCGCCGGGGTCCCGTTCGGACAGACTGTGACCCACACCGGGGAGTACGTGTGGCACTGCCACATCCTGGATCACGAGGATCACGAGATGATGCTGCCCTACCAGGTGCTGCCGGGCTGAGGCGGTCGAGGGATCATTCCTCGGTGGAGGGCACTGGTCCCCTCCTCGGCGGGACGTTGGACCCTGCCCGACCCGGCGGCGACCCGCCACCATCACGCTGGGCCCGGTGCAGCACGGCTCAGGTCCTCCCCCGAGGACCCTGGGGCCGCGCCGGGCCCTTCGGCGGGTGATACGGATGGCCGCGCCCGCCGGTGGCCGACCGGAGCCGGCTGGCAGCGCACCTCGATGCGGCCATGTGCGTCCCATGGACTTCACGGCCGCCCATTGAAGGGGTACGTCTTCGTTGGTCCAAGCGCATTGACGACCGAGGCGAGGCTTCGTCACTGGCTCCGGCTGGCGCGCGATTTCGTCGACCAACTACCGCCCAAGTAGCAGCACTCCGACTGGCGGATTGTGAGTTTGATACCGAGTGATTCAGAGACCAGGTGGAAGGCCGAGCTGTAGCGCCTGACCAGGGCACTTGGCCCACCCTAGAGTACCCGCCATTTCGCAACCTTTCGCGGTCCATTGCGGGACAGGTGCGGGAACCGTCACGTGGAAGGATCGCCTAAGCTGGGGTTCGCTCGGGTTCGCCAGGCGCGGGATTCACCCTTCTCGGCGAGGAGCGGACCATCTTCCAGGTGATCATCCCTGCGGCAACGATAGCGGGCATCCCGCGGCAATACTGCGTGCGGCTAGGGAGGCCGAGGAGAAGTGGGCCACCCGGAGCAATCCATGAAGTGAGTTGGCCTCGTGGGATACGTCACTTCGGAACGCGTAGACGAAGGTGTGAGACGGAGGACGACTCGATCACGCTCGTGTATTCGAGTCCGAACGGCGCCTTCTGCACATCATCGAACAGCCGGACGCCTCCACCGAGCAGCACCGGGGCAACGTGGATCTGCAGTTCATCGATGAGACCGGTATTTAGGTACTGCTGGATCGCGTTCGCACCCCCGGCGACCGCGACATCCTTGTCCCCCGCTGCGGCGCGTGCCTGCTCGAGAGCAGCTTCGATGCCGCCGGTAACGAACGTGAACGTGGTTCCGCCCTGTTTGGCGACCGGATCCCGCTCGTGATGAGTGAGCACGAAGACGGGGTGATGGAACGGCGGATCCTCTCCCCACCAACCGCCTGCGTTCGGATCGTCGGTCCACGGCCCGGCACCGCCGCTGAACATCCGCCGGCCCATGACGGTAGTACCCACCTTCCCGAGCGACTCGGCCACGATATCGGCGTCGGTGCCGGTCTCGCCCCCGGAAAGCCCGTGGGACTCGCGCCACGGCCGCGTCGCGACGACCCACTCGTGCAAACGTTCGCCTCCCTCACCGAGGGGCTCCTCGAGGGTCGGATTCGGTCCCGCGACGAATCCGTCGAGCGATATGGAGATATCCACGGTCACTTTCGACA
>Ga0256867_10001339_pt1 | contig 10392 bp, 13 predicted proteins | sample RVTome_15_FD_185939 | JGI IMG/M metagenome (GOLD analysis project Ga0256867, IMG submission 185939) | Soil microbial communities from uranium-contaminated site in the Upper Colorado River Basin, Wyoming, United States - RVT150D86 (HiSeq) ... | reverse complement strand
GCCTTGCAGTCCCTCGCCTCGCTATCCCGGCCGATGCGCTGTGGCACCGAGCGTGGGCGGGGGCGTAACGGGCCCGAGTTATCTGCTGTGTTTAGCCCCGTTGTACGACCCATGGGACTTCCAGTGGCGCAACCGCCACGGGAAGGCCCGCGAGTTATCGTAGTCGCATGACTCCGACTCGCGACGCGTGCATTCTCGTGAGTGCGTGATGCACGACTGGCTGGGCCGATTGGATCCATGGTGAGCTGTGGGTCTGTTCCGCCGGCCTGCTGCGACGCCCGCTGGGCCTCGGCGCGACGATCTCTCACGGGGGCGGCCCCACGATCGATGTCTCCCGTCGTCCGGTTCGTGACATTGCTGACCTTCGAAACGCAGGCTTCGGGCGTGATCGATGGATTGCCTGGGAAGCTGTGCGCCGAGCCGAGCTCCGCGCTGGTCCTATGACACACTCGCTGCATCTCGAGCTCGGAGACAACCGGAAGGCCAAGTTCCTGTGGATGGGATCGGATCGGGCTACCGAGTACTTCGCGACGACGCTCCCCGGTGTCCTCGGCGATAGGTTCGTTGACTGAAGGGTCGAGCCTGACAGTGGCCCAAGGGCCTGTCGGCATCCCCGAGGATCCGCCATGCCCGTGCCACGGTTGCCTAATGCGCCGACTCCTTGTGACGGCAGTCTTGCTCCCACTCCTCGCTGCAGCGGCTAGTAGCTGCCTGACGTGGGAACCGCGCAACACCGAGGGGGTCAGCATCATCAACGGCACCGATGAGACCGTCACCGTGGTCGTGCTGTATCCCGAACCGGCAGGGGAGTCAAAACTCGTTACCTACCGACCCGGGGAGTCATCGGTTGAAAACCGTATGGTCGGCGAGGGCGGGTGTACTCGTGCCGACATGGTCGCCTTGGCCGAGGACGGACGCGAGATCGACCGGCAGCCTGCGCCGATATGCACCGACGAGGAGTGGCGCATCGAGAAGTGATCGGCCGTGGGTCAAACCTGACAGTGGCGTAAGGGCCAGTGCGCAGCCGCCGCTGGTCTAGGTCACGAGCCGAAGGCGGTACCGACTACGCTTGCCGATGATTCGCAGCAGGGGACAGGGGTGGCACTCGACCCAGCCAACTGGCGGGAATCTGTACAGGTCCGCGTCCTGTGGATCTGTATTGCTGCTCTCCCAATTCTCCTCTTTCTGTTCGCGAAATCACCCCTTTGGTTCCTACCGATGGCTTTGTGGCCATTGATTGGCGGGTTGACCTGGCGATACGACGCACTGCCATGGACTGACATTGCGTCCTGGACCTTGCCCGCGGCGTTGTGGCTTGTGGTGATCGTCGTGACATTACCGTTGCCCGTAGGCGCAGTCGTAGCCGTTGTCCCGGTCGCAGCATGGCTTTACGCATTCATGTTCTGGACACGAGTCACCAGCTGGTGGTACCAGCGGGTCCTCCGAAAACCCCATCCCTCGTTGCGACCGCCCCGCGGCGGGTGACGGACCCGACAGTGCAACCTGCGATCTTCGCGACCGCGGATGGGGGAGAAACTTGACAGTGGCGTAAGGCCCACTGGGCGGCAGACCGGGAGGCCTACTAGCATGCTGCCGATGACCGAATTAGAGGCGCTGCTGATCGTTGGAAGCGCGTTGCCTCTTCACGTGCTCTCGGCCACTGGGTTGGTCGCGGCCACGCGCATGCTCCCGACGCAGTGGCTGGATTCGGCCTGGTTGCAGGCCGTCGGCGTACCCGATGCTTCCTGGGGCCGACGAACGAACGCCGCCATCCATGCCTTCGTGCTCGGGGTTGCGACGTGGTTGGTCACCTTGGTCATCGGATCAGGAGGATGGATGACCGCGGCCGGGATCGCCGAACTGGCAGTCTTTGGCGGTTGGCTTGGATTTCTCGTGATCGGGTCGCGTGGGCCACGCCATTGAAGCCTCACATGGGTCAAAACTTGACAGTGGCGCAAGGCCCACTTCAATCCCCGATGAGCACCACGTAGCGATCGGCGCTCGAACCGAGGCCCGTCATCTGGTCCTCGATGAATGACCCAGCTTCCTCGAGGTTGATACGCGTCCTGTCGTCGGCCCCTCGCGCTGCGGCTTCAAGCTCTTGCACGAGCCGGGCCGTTTGCCGTCGGTTGAACACGGTCGTGCCAACAGCATCGATCCCGTGTGAAAGGGACGTCTCGGCCTGTCGCTCGAGCGCCCTAGCCGCGGCGTCACTCAGTTGGAAGGAGCTCGCGTCTGCCGCCACCGGTTGAAACAGCGCTCTAGTCACGAAGATGCTGATCCCCACACTTACCCCTCGCAGCAAAGGGCTCATTGTCACCGATCGCACTCCGGTCGATCGGCTCCGCCGTCCAGGTGGGTCGAACTTGACAGTGGCGCAAGCGCCGCTGGTCGCCAGCCTTCAATAGCTACGCTGTCAGGCGAGTCGACGGCTTCGTGCGTGGATTCGTGGCCGCGAAGATCGCCATCGACCCGACGGTCTCCAGCTCTACGCGCTCGAACGATGTCTCGAGGACCTCACGGAGGCCCTCTTCGGTGTCGCCCAGATTGTCGAACGTGCCCCGCCGGCTGTTGGCCTTGAGAATGATCCGCGACAACCAGGTGTGTCGCCCGGACAGCCCGAGGATCGTTGCGCCGAAGAGGACCCCCGTCGGAGTGAGACTGGCGGCCACGTTGGCGACGGCGGCAGCCTTGCGGGGGAGCGGTCCAGGCAGGCAATGGAGCACACCATTGAGCGCGGCGGAGTCGAACGGCCCTTGGACGGGAAGTGGCTTGCACACATCGGCCTCGATGGGCGTGATGTTCAGGCGCTCCAACCGGCGTGATGCATGATCGAGGACGTGGACGTTGGGGTCGAGGAGAGTGACACGGCTGCCGTCAGCCATACCGGCGCGTTCGAGAAAGTAGCCGGTACCGGGGCCAACGTCGAGGTGCCGGTGGCCGAGGTGCCGCCGGTACCCCTCCACGATTCGAGTCGTCGGGCACCGCCACACGACCGGCATGAAGAAGCCGAGGATCAGGGGGTCGTAGAGCTTGAGGAAGAGCGGGGTGTACTCACGCTGGCCCTTGTAGGCGGGGTCGTCACGCTCCATTGAGCTCGAGCCCTCCTTCATCGTGACGGCAGCGAATCTGGCGGCCCAAAGATGGACTCGCCACAGTGCACCCGTCAAGCATGGTCCAAGAGGAAGTCGGCGGCGTGGGACGAACTTGACAGTGGGCAGCCGCCAATCCCTGGATGTTTCGTAGCATCCCGCGCTAACGCCAAGACAGTCGTTGGTGTGGGAGCGTAACGGGCCGAGTTATCTGCTGTGTTTCAGCCCGGTTGCACGACCCATGGGACTTCCAGTGCCACAAGCGCCACTCGGTCCCCCGCGCGTGCTAGGCGTGGCCGCCGGCGAGCCGTACGATGGACGCATGCAACGCGAGGCAGGTGACATCATTCCTCTGCTGGCGTGTTCCGACATCGTCAGCGAGCATGACTTCCTAGTGACCGTCCTGGGGTTTGAGTCGGGCGGTATCGAATCGACGCCGGACGGGACAGTGGTCCACGCCGAAGTCCGTGCAGGGTCGCGGCGGGTATGGCTTCACAGGGAAGATGAAGCCGGCGGTCTCGTACCGCCTGGCCGGGCTGGCACGGCGGGCGGCGGCATCGTCGTCCACGTCGGCGACGTGGATGGCCATCACGATCGGGCCCGTGCAGCAGGGGCAGAGGTTCTCTACGCGCCGCGCGACGAAGACTACGGACAGCGTGAGTACGGCGTCCGTGACCCTGAAGGCCATTTGTGGTGGATAGCGACCCCAACGACCGCCGCCGAATAGTGGCATTCACTGGGTCGAACCTGACAGTGGGGCAAGCGGCAATGGCGGCCGCGGTCTTCATCTAGACGACCGGACCTCAGCGAGCGATCATCTTCGCGAACTTCCTTCCAACCTACGGGAGGATCACAACACGTTCACGTCCGCCGACCGTGATTCAATCCTTGAGCGCGCGGTCGCGCTTCTAAGGGATGACCACCGCGTCGAGGCTGTCGTGCTCACCGGCTCGCTGGGACGCGGAGCCGGGGATCGATGGTCAGACATCGATCTGGATGCTGTGCTCGCTGATGGAGTGCTCGCTGACGAGGTGGCATCGGCGTGGGAGGCGCTCGCGTATCAGGAGTGGGAAGTCGCTCACCACTACTCCACTACGTTCGACGCGACACTCGTTCGGGGCTTCCTCCTCAGAAGTGCCCTTCTGCTTGACATGGCGTTCACGCCGGTTGCCGAGTTCGCTGTGTGGGCGCCAGTTCGAGTCGTGTTCGACCGAACCGGGCGCACCACCTCTGTCGCCGCGAGCTGGAGTCCATGGTCGCCGACGCCTGATCCCGCCGGCGAGGCCGGCTTTGCGGCCCACGACGTGCTCCATGCGTGCGTGGCGGCGAACCGCGGCCGACTGTGGCAGTCGCTCTACTTCCTCCAGCGCATTCGTTCCAGAACCCTCGCCCTTGCGTCGGAACGCCACGGCTGGGACGCCGAGGACCTCACCAGGGCTGACGACATGCCCGCCGACGAACTCGAGTCTCTAAAAAACACGCTGATCTCGTCCCTCGAACGCGACACACTCCTCGCCGCCATCGACCTCGCGACGCGAGCGTTCCTAACGGAGCTTCGACGGCACGACGCAGCACTCTCTGACCGCCTGTCAGAGCCGCTCCTCAATCTCACCGGAGCTGCGCGAGGTGGAGGGACGGCCGAGGAGTCGTGTCCAAGGAACTAACACCGGCGTAGCGGCAATCGTCCCCGCGATTCGCGCTAGCCCGGTGGGATGGGTCGAACCTGACAGTGGGGCAAGCGGTACTGAAAGCCCCGGTCGACGTTTTGATCAGCGTGGACACATCCAGGGCGCCCAGCCAGTGAGCCGCGCCGGCTGGTGGGCCAACACCCCAAAGCCGCCCGAGGCTGGCTGTTTGACGGAACCCCCCAGGATGTTCCCAAGCGGGGGTGAGAGCCGAGAAGGAGGCCGGATATGACGCCACCGTTCATGCTCGTCAGCAACTTCAAGGTCAAGGACGGAAGCGTGGAGAACCTGCGGGACAATGCCCGCAACATCACCGAACTTGTTCAGGCGAATGAGCCGCGGATCATCGCCTTTCACTCCTTCCTGAGCGAGGACGAAGGCGAGATGTCGACAATCCACCTTCATCCTGACGTGGCCTCGATGGAACTCCACATGCAGCTCCAGCGCGACAGCTGGGGGGAGACCTTCAGCCGGATCGCGACGATGGTCGAGGGTGTCCGCGTCGACTTCTACGGCGCGAAGCCACCCGAGAGCGCACTCGAGAACTTCCGCCGAGCCGGCAGCGAGATCGGTAGCAAGCCCACCCATCTCGCCGGGTTCACCCGTGCAGGGACGCCGTAGGAGGACCGAGATCTAGCGCCAGTTCGCTGTATCGCCCCTCTCCCTGAGCGTGAACCGGCGCCCGTAGCTCAGTGGATCAGAGCAGCTGACTTCGGACCATCCCGGCCGATGCGCCGTGGCGCCAAGCGTGGGCGGGGAGCGCATCAGGTCGAGTTATCTGCTCTCCTTCTCCCAATAGCGCAAGCTGCGTGTGCTCCGCGCACTCGCGACGCTCACTCCTCTGCGCTGTGTCCAGTGGAAGCCGGCTCGATCGTGCCGCGAGTGCCGTCGACGGTCACGACCATCCCATCGCGCAGGCGGGACGTGGCATCACCGCAGCCGACGACGGCCGGGATTCCAAACTCCCGGGCGATGATGGAAGCGTGCGCGAGCGCGCTGCCCACATCGGTGACGACCGCCGCACTCCGGGCAAACAGCGGGGTCCATGCCGGCGCGGTGAGCGGCGCCACGAGGATCTCCCCGTCCTGGAGTCGGTCGAACTCGTCGCTGCTTCGGACGATGCGAACCGAGGCAGTGACTCGTCCCGGCGAGGCAGGTGAACCGGAAACCAGAGCGTGCTCAGAAGCCTCGGCGCCGAAGGCGTCGGCGGTGGTGGAAAACATGAGCCGCATGGCCAGCGGCAATCTGCCTGCGAACAGCGGCGGCACCAGGGCGGAGTTCTTGTCCCGATCCGCCCGCCGCTGCGCCACCTCGGCACGCCGGGACCTGGCGTCGCCGGCCAGCGCCTCGATGGCCTCGGTTCGGGTCAGGAAGAATACGTCTTCCGGATGTTCCAGCACTCCGCCCGCGGTGAGCCAATCGCCGATCCGCAGCACGGCACGCCGCATGATCGGCCACACGATGGTCAGCTCGCGCACCTGCTCCTCGCGGACGGGGGCGATGTGTTGCGCATCGGCAAGGAGGCGGCGAAACGAGCGGAGCTTCCGGGGCGATCCGGCCAGTGCCGCCTCTGCCGCCGCCTCCGCCTTATGACGCGCAGATGTCACGCGCCGGCTCTGCTCCGCCAGCTCTTGAGTCGGAGACGCGACGGCTGGACGGAACCAGTCGAGCGATTCGACCGCATGACCCGCCACATCGGGTGAGGCAAGGCCGGCCAGGAGCTGGAGGTGGGACCCCCCGATGCGAGGGTGAAGGTGTCGACGATAGAAGCGCGCGAGGTTGGTCTCCAACTTGTAGCCGGAACCGGCGACCACCGCGATGGAAGCGAAGTACTCGCCCGCGAGCGTGCTCAGCTCGTCGATCATGTCCGGCAGATCGGAAACGGCAACCCTGTCCACCGATGCCGCTGCGCGAGCTGCTGCGGCGCGATATCGCGGCAGCAGGTCCTCGCGCCACTCCCGTTCGTAGAGGGCCACCGCGTGCCGGACGGTCGGCGGGATCATGACCGCCACGCGCCGCGGCGAGCGAAGCGCCCGGCGCAGGATCCCGGGAAGGCTTCGGCGCAGCGAGCCGCCCGGCACTGGCAGGAAGTTGAGCGAATAGAAGTACCAGCCATTGAGGATGACGTGATGCGGCCGCGGCGCGTGCTGGCCCACCCATGCGGTGTGGACCTCGTGCAGCCGATCCTCCATCCGAGTCAAGAGCCAGGACTCGAACAGGGGCGTCACCGGCTCGGGGATCCACTCGCCGAACCGAAATGCGCGGCTGAAGGCGCCGCGCACCGGAGGTTCCCAGGAGACATCCGGCGGCAGTGCCGTCATCGGTCGCGCCTGGAGAATCCAGAGCTCGCCGCCGTCGTCGATGGCCCACTCGACGTCCTGCGGCGTTCCGCGTCGTGCCGCGATGTCGCGGGCCGCGTCAGCAACGTGCCGCACCTGGCGAGCGGTCAGCGCGCCCTCCGGGCGCCGCCGGGGGTTCGCTCGCCGGCCGCGCACGACCCACTCGTCGCCGATCGTCTCGCCCGAGACGAGGCGCTCGCCATCGCCGCGCGTCGCCGCCACCACGCAGGTGCGCCGCTCGCCGCTGACCGGATCGGCGGTGAACGCGACGCCCGCGGCAGCCGGCTCGATCATTCGCTGGATGATCACCGCGATGGGGACTGCATCGGTGCCCGCGTAGCGGGCAACCCGCTCGGAGCGAGCGCTGGCCAGACAGTGCTCAATGGCAGCGTCGAGGTCGGGGAGCCGAACATGAAGCACCGTCTCGTACAGACCGGCATACGAGTGGACGTTGCCGTCCTCGCTCGGACCGCTGGACCGGACCGCGAACGGGCCGTCGCCCAGGCTACGCGCAGCAGCTTCCACGGCCGATGATCGCTCCTCCTGCGGTGGCCCTACCCCGTCGGTCGTCAGAACGACTCCCGGTGGCACTCGCCACCCGGTCGCGGCCAGCTCCCCGAGGCTCGCCGCCTTGCCACCGACGGACGCGACATCATCGAAGCCGACGCTCGCCAGATCCACGAGCGCCCGCATCACGATGCTCCGGCGACGACGGCCCGGATCACGGCGGTCACATCGTCCGAGGCATCGTCCGGAGTGAGGCCCAGGTGCTCGGTCCACATGCGGAGCGAGGTCGACGACATGAGGATCACGAGCAATCGGGCCAGGCGATCGCGCCACTCCTCCGTCAGGTCCGGGCCGATGGCATCGATGGTCTCCCGGGTTACCTGCAGCCGTCCGGCCATCTGCGCATGCCGAGCGCTAGAGCCGACTGGACTTGCGAGTGCCGCATATCCCACCGGTCCCATTTGGTGGATGCCGGTGAACAGAGTTCGCACTGCGTAGTGCAGCTCGCCCGTCGATCGCGGTGGTGGTATCGCCTCCATGCCGGTGCGCCGCGCAAAGTACTGCTGGAGTTCGGCCAGAAGCTCGCGCTTGTTCGCGAAGTGGCGGTACACGGTTCGGACCGACACGCCGGCCTCGCGAGCCACCGCCGGGATGGAGAGGTCAGCGACGCCACGCGCCATGACACGAACGACCGCCTCGAGGATCCGCTCCCGTGTATCGCTCGCCTGCCTGTCGCGCAGGTCGCTGCGATACGACCGCCGTGACGTATTGACGACACGATTCATGCTGTGAAGATATGAGTCGTGTCAAGGAGGCGACCACCGCCCCGCCGCTACGCCGACAATCCTTAAGTTGCCTTGAGATGTACGCTGTCACTCGATGACCGCATCCCTCGGCCGGCGTTCCTGGAGCGCTTGGCACGCCACTATCTCCAAGCAGAACGGCTGATCGGCCCCTCCCGAACCTAGCGTCAACGGAAGGGGCGTGACGGACGCGTGCACGCCGCCGCTCATTGAGTTCGAGCCATGCGCACGCGTACCGCGCGATCACCAGAGGAGATGGCAGATGCCGATGCCGCATCGGACGTTCGCACAACTGGCGAAGCGTCGACTGACTGGCAAGGAGGGCCGGGAACGCATCCGAGAGGTTCGTGCTCTCCTAGACGAGTTGCCCGACTACAAGAGCGGACCATACGCAGACCTGCGCAAGTGGCTGGCGGGTCAGATTGAAGAGACCCGCGTACGGGCCAAGGCGGTCCATCGCGACTCGATCGCGGTACGACGCGAGGGGGCGGCGCAGATCGCGCTCGTCGGGCCACCGAACGTCGGCAAGTCGTCACTTCTGCAGGCGCTTTCCGCCATACAGATCAAGACCGGGGACTACCCATTCACCACGCTGCGCCCCGTCCCTGCGCTCACGCGTATCGGCGGTGTCCTGGTCCAGCTCGTCGAGATTCCAGGCTTGATCAGCGGGGCGACCGAGGATCGCGGCGGTGGGCGCGCGCTGCTGGGCGTGCTGCGATCGGCCGACGCGATCCTGTACTGCTGCCGAGCTTCGCACGGTGCCGAGCAATTGCAGATCGCCCGTCGCGAGGTCGAAACGGCGGGGATCGAGAAGGACGCCCTGCTGGTGGCCACCTGGGCCGATGAGGCGGGCGCTGGGGACGTGGCACGTCTGCGTGCCGCCTTCCCGGACCTGGAGGTCGTGCCCGTCTCGATCCTCGACGACACGTCGCTCGACGCGCTGCGAGCAGCGATATGGAGGTTGACCGGGTTGCTCCGCGTCTATCTCCGAAGCAACGGCGTGGTGGACGGCGAGCCGCTTCCGCTGCGGCCCGGTGCAACGATCACTGACGTCGCGGCCTCGGTCCACTACGAGCTGGCGGCGAAGTTGAGCGGGGCTCGGGTATGGGGACCATCTGCCCGCTTTGATGGGCAGCGAGTGGGTGCAGCACATGCCGTCCAGGATGGGGACATCGTGGAGATACTGATTCGATAGTGGACATGCTGACTCCGGCTGGGATCAGCCGGTTAGGCGTTGTCCGAGCGCTGTGGCACAATCCGGAACGAGTCATCCGCTCTCCTTGAGCGTGAACGTGCGCCCGTAGCTCAGCGGATCAGAGCATCTGACTTCGGACTATCCCGGTCGATGCGCTGTAGCACTGTGCGTGGAGGGGGGAGCGTATCTGGTCGAGTTATCTGCTGTCGTCTAGGGCCATACGGGAGTGACTATGCCTCGATCTCGATGGAGTCCAGTACCGCCCGCTGCTCTGCCCGTAACTCGTTCGAGGCGGTTGCGGTCGCGAGCGCGGCGATCGCGACCCGCGTGCCTTCCACATCGAGGATCCAGAAGTCCTCAGTGTCGCCCGGTGCGACATAGCCATGGAACGCGAAGGACAGCGGCGGGGCGATCCAGCTCATGAGCGTTGACTGTTGGCAGCCGACGAAGGACTCGAAGTCATCCCGATACGCCAGCTCGAGCGGAATCCTGATCTGGAGATGCACGCCGGCATAACCGTAGGCGGTGACCTCCATGGGCGGCGAGGTCACTTCGAATGGCGGCAGGGTCGATAGCGCGGCCGCAAGGTCGTCGACGGTTGGCCCGACAGCGGGCTGCGCAGGCTGCTGGCGGTTGCAGGCGTCGACCGTCACATTCTCTATGTTCGCGACGAGTACGTTGACAAGCTGGTCGCCGTCGCCGTCCTCGACATCTTTGTAGGCGCCGATGAACGAGAACCATCCCGCCGCGGGAATGGTGTAACGGACCCGA
>Ga0256867_10001338_pt1 | contig 10392 bp, 8 predicted proteins | sample RVTome_15_FD_185939 | JGI IMG/M metagenome (GOLD analysis project Ga0256867, IMG submission 185939) | Soil microbial communities from uranium-contaminated site in the Upper Colorado River Basin, Wyoming, United States - RVT150D86 (HiSeq) ... | reverse complement strand
GCGGGCGCTCGTCAGAAAAGAAAAACCCCGCCGAAGCGGGGTATGTTGTTGCAGCTCCTGTAACATTCTTATTACTCGGCTTTTCCTCCTCCCTCGTCCCAGCAAGCCCATTACACCGGGTCGCGATTGCGATTACGGCAACGCTTACAGGTCAGCGCCGATTAATTCGCCCGGTCGACTCGTCGCTCTTCCTGCTTCGCCGCAATCCCAAGGTATGGGCCAACTCATCGAAACCAGACATAGGCTGCCGCACGATCTGGGCGTGCATTGATCTCTTGTAGGTGCGCTCCCTCATCGTCTGCCACGCAATGCTTTCGCGGAGCTCATCATAAATACCGCACTGCATCGTCCCGCAGCGCTTACATCGCCTCCACGGCGAAAACGCCCGCACATCAAACGTTTCACCCATGACCCATTGATGTTTTAGAAGGCACCGCATAGCTAGAATTGACCCGAGAGCAGATTGACACAGATCACTACAGTGATACCAGAGCTTGTCAGCCATATGACGACGCGATTGAGTGGTTTGTTCCCTTTGCCATAATGGACTCAGGATCATCCTTTGCGCGCCGGCCCAAGGGGTACCGTCCAGTTTCGGCTGCCAAAAGCGGACATACAGCAAGCTAATCAGCCAGATACAGATCCAACCTCCCGGGCGACGGACCCGTCGCCTCGACGTGACCATTCCGTCGCGGGTTCATGCGCTTTGCGAGCCAGACCAGCCAGTTGGCGGCCCGATTTCCCGGAAACGAAACGGCATCAGACGCCGCAAAGGAGAAGTGCACAGAGCTCAGGAAATGTTGATGCGTGAATATCTTGGGAAGCATGACCGAATCCCAAAGCTTCCTGTTTCAAATAGGCTTTTCCGAGGTTGCATTTGTGCCAAGAACCTGCGTGCCGTTCAGCCATTGCTCGGCCATACGGAATTGGCGAGCACGGTACGATTCCTGGGTATTGAGGCGGACGACACCTTGGAAATGGCAGAATAAACCGAAGCCTGGGTCCGCTCAGCCGGTTCCCACCGCCGGCCTGAGGTCGCGAACGGGCCAATAGCGGACGCTCAGTGCCCCACGCAGGGGGCAAAATAGAGGGCACAGAAGGGTTCAGCCCGGCCGAACCGCCTCTTGCCGCTGTGTCGCCAGGATCATCCGTTGACGCACATCAACATGCCCAAAAGATCATTGGAATACGTTGCCGTGTGTGAGTGGACAAGACTTGCGTTCCGTGAGGGTCTGGCCGGTGCTGGTCGGTCACAACGGAAGCGGCGGTTCAAAGTTCGGAGGAACTCATGAAACGCACATTGCTCCTGATAGGAATTCTGATGGCGGTCAGTGTTCCAGCGCAGTCATTTTTCGCTGCAGACAATCGGCTCCTGGAGGGGTGTCGTTACTATTCGTTAAAGGGAGACAGCGACTCATATGGGGAATGCATGAGCTATGCGTCTGCAGTCGCAGACATTCTGGCATACGCAGCAAACTATAACCTCCGTGCGTGTATTCCACCCGATAGCGTGACAAATGGCCAAATGATAGCGGTGGTAAACAAATCTCTCAGTGAGCATCCTGTCCAGACGAACGATAGCGCAATGTTGCTCGTCGCGGCCGCATTAAGCACAGCCTTTGCCTGCCGGCAGTAATGTGAGGAGCCGGCGCCCATCGTCTTTGTCGCCACTCTCGCTGGAGCACCGAATCATCGTCCATCCTCCTATGTCGGCCTCTGGACCACGGCATGGAAACATGCTTTCTTCGTGACAAAGTTCACGGGGAAGGATGAATCGGCTATTCCAAAAAAGGATCCTCGTCCCTTGGGCCGGATCTGGCTTCAACCGATACTCACCCTGACCATTTTATTTTGTATCTGAGTGACCAACTGGGGGACGTTGAAATGACAGCAAGATTGGCAGAAAGGAGAAACTACCACCGAGTCCGTACCGTGCTGCCGGTATGCCTGGAGAACGCAACGGCCATCATGCGCGACTTGAGTACCTCAGGCGCCTACTTTTGGATTAACGCCACGCATGCCATCGGGGAGACAGTGACCTTTTCCGTACGATTTCAAACATCCGCAGGAGGCGGGACGGTGTGGACATGCCGCGGAAATGTTGTCCGTACGGAGCTCCGTGATAGCGACATCGGCGTGGCGGTCAAGATTATCGAGACAACCGTAGAGCCCATGCCGCAGCGGTTTTAGTCTCGGAACGACCCCCAGCGAGTTATCTTCGCGCCTTCGCGCAAACAACAACGTCAGCCTTAACGCGCGGGCGCGCCCAGCGGCTAAAGCCGCAGCAGAATTAGCCACGCGGTCCAACGAAGTGCGAGATGCCGCCCTGGTCTCCAATTACCTTCTTGGCGTTGTCTTTGCTTCCTGAACGTTGAAAATTCTGTTCGCTCTGCGCTCTTTGCAACCTCCGGGGCGAAGCTAGTCGTTGCTTCGGTGCCCTAGGCGCCCGTTGTTTGCGGCGGGGGCTTTCCCTTGCCTCAGCGCCCTCAGCAACCCCTGCGGTGATGCTGTCGGTTCTCATGGCATACCTGGTGCCCTTCCCGGCAAGCGTCTTCTGTTTATTTTAGGGGTGTTTTGAGGTTTAATCGGGGTCCCACGTATGATTAAGCAAGCCTATTAGCGGCGACCCGGGATGGCGCGGACGACGGTCAAGTTCACATTGAATGGCGACCCGGTTGAGGTGCACCTAAGAACCGGCGACCGGTTGCTCGTTGACGTGCTGCGCGAGGACCTGCAACTCACCGGCACGAAGCATGGCTGCGGCATTGGCGCGTGTGGCACGTGTACCGTCATCATGGATGGTTATCCCATCTCGTCGTGCATGCAGCTCGCCGCGCTTTGTGCTGGCGCCACTCTCCGCACCATCGAGGGTCTCGCGGACACCGCGGCACTGCATCCCGTGCAGCAGGCATTTGTGAACAGGTCCGCACTTCAGTGTGGCATCTGCATCCCCGGGCACGTGATGGCGGCGTGTGCGCTGTTGGAGAAGAATCCGAATCCTTCGGATGAGGAGATTCGAGCGAGCATGGACAGTGTTTACTGCCGCTGTACTGGCTATGCGCGGATTGAACAGGCGTATCGGGAGGCGGTAGTGCTAATGCGTAAATCTAAGAGTTCATAACAAAATGAACGCTGTTAATTTGCTCCCCTCCTTTTTCAAGGAGGGGTGGATGCGAAGCAGCCGAGGTGGTTGCCTCCGCAATCCTTGCTCCCACCACCCCGCCCGCTTTCGCGGGCACCCCTCCTCCGGCAGGAGGGGATTCACAATCGTTCTAAAGCAATGAATGATCCGAAGCCCAGTGGGCGGGCGAGTTTCCTGGTTGTCGGGAGGGATGTGCCGCGGACGGATGCGGTGCCGAAGGTAACAGGCGCGGCGCAGTACGTGGCCGATATTCACCTCCCTGGGATGCTGCACGGCGCTGTGCTGCGCAGTCCGCATCCCAATGCGCGAATCGTGCGGCTGGACACCAGCGCCGCCGCTGCGATGCCTGGCGTCAAGGCGGTCATAACCGGTAACGACACGGCCAAACGCAAATGGGGTGCTTTCCGTCCCGATCTTTATCCTCTTGCCATCGGGCGTGTGCGCTACGTCGGTGACGAGGTGGCTGCCGTGGCTGCCGTCGATTCCGAAACCGCGCGCGCCGCAATCGATCGAATCGTGGTCGAGTACGAAGTGCTGCCCGCCGTGCTCTCGCTCGACCAGGCGCTCGCGCCGAACGCGCCGCTCGTGCACGACGATGCGCCCGGCAACGTCGCGCACCAGTTCGCTTTCGAGCGCGGCGACGTCAACGCCGGGTTCAAGGCAAGCGACGTCGTCGTGGAAGGCACGTGGGAGAGCCAGCGCCAGTGGCACACCGCGCTCGAGACCATCGGCTGCGTCGCGCGCTGGGAGAGCGGGCGCGTGACGATGTGGTGCAACACCCAGACGCCGTTTCTCGCGCGCGGCCGGTACTCGGTTGCCCTCGGTTTGCCCGAAAGCCAGGTGCGCGTCATTCAGACCGAAGTGGGCGGCGGCTTCGGCGGGAAGTCGGGCGACGACAACGCCTCCGTCATCTGCGCTCTCCTCGCACGCAAAAGCGGCCGCCCCGTCAAGCTCATTCACACGCGTGAAGAGGAGTTTCTCGCGAGCCACCCGCGGATGCCGATGCGCTATTGGGTGCGCCTGGGCTTCCGCCGTGACGGGCGCGTCATAGCCAAGGAAATCAAGATGTGGGCCGATAACGGCGCCTACACCGGTAAATCGCAGGCGATCCTGGGTGCCGCCACTGTGCGCCACGACGCGCTCTACAAGTATCCCGCGGTGCGCGCGGACTCGACGCTCGTCTATACGAATCTCGTGCCGACCGGCGCGTTTCGCGGTTTCGGCAATCCCTCGGCCGACTGGGCGGTGGAGCAGGCCTGGGACCTCGCTGCCGAGAAGCTTCATATCGACGTTCTCGATCTCTTGCGCATGAACGCCGTCGATCCGGGCGATGTCTCGCCGCACAATCACAAGATTACAAGCTGCGCGCTCAAGGAATGCCTCGACAAGTCGGCCACGATGATCGGCTGGCACGAGAAGCGGAAGGAGAAGAGGCCCAACCACGGCCTCGGGTTGGGTTGCAGCGTGCACGTCAACGGCCGGCGCAGCTTCGGCGACTGGGACGGCAGCTCCGCGATGGTCCGCATCAACGAGGACGGCCGCGCGACCATCATCACGGGCGAGGGCGAGATCGGCCAGGGCAACCTCACGGTGCTGCGCCAGATCGCAGCTGAAGAGCTTGGCATTCCCTACGAAGAGGTGGACATCACCCGCCCCGACACGGATCTCCAGCCCCATTCGCTTGGCGCGCTCGCGAGCCGCCTGACCTATGTCGCGGGCAACGCGGTCAAGAACGCCTCGGCAGCTGCGGCCAAGCAACTCCTGGAGGCCGCCGCCGAGCAATTCAAGCGGCCGCCGGAAGAACTGATGATCGTCAACTGCCAGATTGGGCCGCGCAACGGCCCCGAGACCGATTTCAAGTCGGTCGCAGCCGTCGTCCGGGCGAGCATCTACAAGCGCGGCGGGCAGCCCATCATCGGTGTCGGCACGTTCGACAATCCTTCGGAGTTCCCCGATCACAGCCGTTACGGCAATGAATCGGGCGCCTACAATTTCGCCGCGCAGGCCGCTGAGGTCGTCGTGGACAGAGGGACAGGAGAAGTAAAGGTGCTTGAAATCGCCGCCACGGTCGATTGCGGCACGGTCATCCATCCCGCCGCCGCCGAGGGCCAGGTCCAGGGTGCGGTGACGCAGGGAATCGGCCTCACGATGATCGAGTACTTCGACTGGTGGAACGGCATGCCGACCGATCCTCAGCTCAAGGATTACCCTATTCCGGCTGCCGCAAACATGCCCAAGCTGCATGTGGCGTTCGCCGATTCGTATGAGCCCTCGGGGCCTTTCGGCGCGAAAGGCCTGGGTGAGATAGGGCTCGACGCGATACCGGCAGCGATCGCCAACGCCGTGGCGGATGCGGTCGGCGTGCGGATACACCAGCTGCCGATCACTGCCGAGAAAGTCCACCGCGCGCTCAATCCCAAGCTCTACGCCGATGAGAAGCCGGCCGCTCCTGCAGCGCCCAAAGGCGCAACGTGGAGCCGCATCAGCTCGGGCACGCCCTCCGGCGCGCGTCCGGCACCGACCGAGATGCTGTTTCCGTCGACCGTCGAGGAAGCGCTCGCCGAGATGGCGCGCGGCGATGCGACGCTGGTCGCCGGCGGCATGTCGCATGCGCTGCGCCGCGAACGCACGGGCCAGCCGTTCGCAAAGCGCCTCGTCTCGATCATGCGCATCCCCGAGCTCAAGGCATTCTCGATCACCGGCCGCGGCATCCTGCGCGCCGGTGCCGCCGTGCGCCAGCAAGTGTTCTACGACGACGCGCGAGTCAAGAAAGACTGGCAGGCGATCGACGATGCGATGGAATCGGTGGGGCACACGCGCATACGCCACATGTTGACGGTTGGCGGAAGCCTCGGGCCCCTGATCGGCGGCTTCGATCTTCCGCTGGCTCTCCTTGCCCTGAAGGCGCGGCTGGCCCTCGCCGGGCCGAACGGGCGGCGCACGGCAGCGCTGGAAGTGCTCTTTCAGAAGGGTTTCGAGAAGGGCGAGATGGTCACCGCCATCGAGGTCGATCCGCAACCAGTGCGTTCCGGTTCGAGCTTCTACAAGTACATGGCGCGGGGAGTGCTCGAGATCCCGACCGTGAACACCGCTGGATTCGCGCATCTCGCGGCCAACGGGCGTTGCGAGAGCGCTCGCGTGGTGGTGGGGGCGGTGAGCTGGAAGCCGATCGTGCTCGAGCCGAAGGAGCTGGTCGGCAAAACGCTTGATGAGAACGCGCTGCGCGCGGCGGTGCAGGAGGTGCGAAAGCTCGCACAGCCGATGTCGGATGTGAGGGGCTCGGCCGCGTACAAGCGGGAGATGGCCGTGGAGTTCGCTTACCGCGCGCTCAACAAAGCGTGGCAGCGGGCGCTCGCGAGTAAGAAGCAGAATTAACCGCCGAGACGCCGAGCACGCCGATTTACTCTCCCGCTACCCCCGCCGCTTCGCGGCGACCCCGTCCGTCCCGCCGCGCTGCATCGCGGCGGTCGTTCGCCGGCTTGGACACGGGGTCCTCGAAACCCCGGCTCACCCTCCGGCAGGAGGGGAGAAGCCCGGCTCACCCTCCGGCAGGAGGGGAGAAGCCCGGCTCACCCTCGGGCAGGAGGGGAGTAGTCCGGCTCACCCTCGGGCAGGAGGGGTTTTACTCCTTCTTCTATGGCTGCTCTTTGGATCCTGGCCGGCGGTTATCTGCGTTGGTCTGCGTCCAGCGAGAGGGTTTGAGGGGCGTTCATCCGAGGCTCGGCGAGTTTCTGCGCGGCGTCAGTGTTCTCAGGCGCTCTCGGGAGCTTCGCGATCAGGTCCTGCGCCGCCAGCTCTGCCGCCCTGGGCATCGTGAGCTGCGATTCTTTAAACGTGTCGTATGAGTAGTGAAGCTCCTGCGTGGCCTCCCAGGCAACCGTGCCCTCCTGGCTGTCCCAGATCTGGAAGAACAGCCTGACGCTCGCCGTCTTGGTCTCGACGATGCGGAAACCGAACGCGCCGAAACGCTCCTTCGCGCTCTGCCCGAAGCCCTGCACCTTGATTTGCGCCAAGTAGCGCGTGCCGGTCGCCTTTCCGATCTCGCGAAGAACGTTGCGCTCAAAGAGCCCCGTGTCGCGATAGTCGTAATACATGCGTTTGTACGCGTCCGCGAGACCGGCCTTATTGATCACGCCCAGGGTTTGCGCGAGAGGGAGCACGCGGATGAACTTGCGCTCCTCGCTCAGCGTTTCGGCGAAGACGAGGGCGACGGCCTGCTTCTCTTCCTCCTGCCCTGTCGCCGCGGAAGGCGTGATGAATGCAATGCCGTGCGCTTCCAGATCGCCCGGCAGCAACGACATGTTGCGCTCCCGGACGGTGGGATGAATCTGCGCCGTAAAACAGCCTGTCAGCAGCATTGCCGCCGCTGCCGCCACCCAAAACGAGGGAATTTTTCCACGCATGGGACACCTCCGCCTAAAGGAGGTGCATAAACCGTGCCCATGGGACGCGGAGGACAATTTTTGACGCCGATCGCGCCAATAGCTTGTTTTGGCGGCGCAACGAGCTAGAGGGGACTTTGTGACTTCCGGCCGGTACGCAGCCGGCGATGAGCGAACGGTGACGAACCCGTTACAAGGCAGAATCGGCGTCCCTCCCACCACCCCCGCGCTTCGCGGCGACCCCGCCGGTCCCAACTCGTTGCACCGAGTTGGGCGTTCGCTGGCTGGGACGCGTGTTTACTCCCACCACCCCGCCCGCTTGCGCGGGCACCCCGTCCGTCCCGCCGCGCTGCATCGCGGCGGTCATTCGCCGGCTCGGACACGTGGTCCTCGAATTCCCGGCTCACCCTCGGGCAGGAGGGGAGGAGCTCTAGGGAAGCTTGGCGATCAGGTCCTCCGCGGCCCGTCCCACCACCTTGGGCAGCGTCAACTGCTCTTCTGTAAACGTGTCGTACGAGTAGTGCACTTCTTCCGTCGCCTCCCAGGCCACGGTTCCATCCCGGCTGTCCCAGATCTGAAAGAAGAGCCGGACGCTCGAAGTCTTCGTCTCGACGATGCGGAAGCCGAACGCTCCGAAGCGCTCCTTCGCGCTCTGCCCGAAGCCCTGCACCTTGATTTGCGCCAGGTAGCGCGTGCCGGTTGCCTTTCCAATCTGCTGGAGGATATCGGCCTTGAAAAGGCCCGTGTCGCGATAGTCGTCGTACATGCGTTTGTACGCGTCGGCCAGGCCCGCCTGGTTGACCGCGCCCAGCGTCTGCGCAAGCCCCAGCACGCGTAAATTCGGGCGCCGCTCTCTGAGCGTTTCGGCAAATACGAGCGCGATAGCCTGTTTTTCCTCTTCCTGCCCGGTCGCCGCCGAGGGGGTGATGAAAGCGATCCCGTGCGCCTCGAGATCGCCCGGTTGCAGCGAGATGTTCCGCTCCCGCACAGTGGGGTAGATCTGGGGCGTGAAGCAGCCTGCCAGCAGCACCGTTGCTACGGCTGCCGCCCAGAAAGTGTGGAATCTCCTCCGCATTGGTCTTTCTGATGTCCGATTGATGTCCGCATAAAGCATGCCGACGCCTTGTACAGGCCCGCTTGATCCACATCAAGCCAAGCGATTGTTTCGGCGAAATAACATGTCTCAATCGCACGAGGGGAAGGGGGGCAGCGAGCTCCGAGCCGCAGTGGCGGGCGGATGCTCAGGCGGGCTTGAACGTTGCGCCGATCCCATCATTGCGGCTGCCCCCTTCCCTATGGCCCGGTTCAGTGGAATACTTCCGTCCTTGAAGCATTCTGCCAGCCAGCCACAGAGTTGGCAGCAGATCCCCCCGGGTGGGCGCGATGCCCACCCTTTTTTTTGGCCTTAATGCACACAACAGAGCGCCGTTCTGTTACGCCACACTGTTGTTTTTGTGCAGAAAAACGTGACCAAGTTGGTTAGGAATCGACGCCTGAAATTTCATAATGGCCTTGTCGGCCCGCTCCGGGGGGAATGTGTCGGCGACCTCGATGGATCAATAGAACGTGCGAGTCCTTCGAGTTCTGGTGTGAATCGGGACCAAGAAAAATCGCGGCGGGGTGGGGAGCCCAAGCCGCCTTCCCGTCCCCACCAAGATCGCCGCGCGAATCACGCCTCCCTGAACGATGGTCGAGGACCACTGAACTGGGGGGCGGTCATGAAAGTTCTCTTCGGCAATCGCGCAGCGCCCGCAGGATCCGGTCTCGTCGCGCGCCTTGGCTCCCTCGTATCGACTGCGTTCGCGGTCGTCCTCTTTTCCATCGCGTTCACCAGCACAGCCTTCGCAGACTGCAGATGCCTGTGCGTCAATGGCGAGCTGGCTGCGATCTGCACAGGCAACGTCAGCGTGCAGCCGAGCTGCGCGCCGCGGCTGTGTCCGGCGGTAGGTGGAAGCGTGTCGATGGCACAGAATCGGCAGGCGTCGGCGCAGGGCGGGAGCGGCTCGGGCTGCGCCCCGCGGCAGGTGCTGGATCCGGTTTCGGGGAAATACGAGTGGCAGGTGCTGTGTCGCTAGTGTGCAGCTGCCCTTGAACAGCGATTCACGCAGAATTCAGACGCGCAGAGACCGAACATTCGAAGGGGTTGGCCACGCAAAGGGGCGCGGCTAACCCCGTTTTTTTATGCCCCCCTCACCCCACCCTCTCCCCCGTTCACGGGGGAGAGGGAATTCTCATGTCACCGCGCCCCTCACGCTGCGCTTTCCACCGTGAACGGTGGAGAGGGGACTCACCTTTCATGGGTTCTTGCGGCAAAGGACCAGCACTGTTATCCACCTCCCGATCGCGGCGATCTCCGTATTCTCGAGATTCCCTTCCCTCGCCCCGCTCTCATAGCTCACGCTCTGGCCATCCAGGAAGAGCTGCGCCATCTCTGCTTTCACCCCGAAGCTGATGTTCTGGGGCAGGTCACCGGTTCGCTTCTGCACCGCCATCGCGTTCAGCTTTGATGACACGACCCCCGTCACGTTGCCGCTCTGGTCGAGGATCGGCCCCCCGCTGTTCCCCTTGTGGATCGGCGCCGAGATCTGGAAGCTCGCGGCGTCCCCGCGCAAGCCCGCCGTCGAGCTCACGTGGCCAAACGCGACGTTAGGCTCGCTGCCCAGGATGCTCGCGAGCGGATAGCCCACGACCGTCACCGATTCTCCGGCCTGGAGCTGAACGCCCTTGCGAAACACGGCGGCCTCCTCGAATTCGCGGTCCGCGCGGATCAGCGCGAGATCATTCTTCGTATCGGCCGCCACGAGCTCGGCGCTGCCCCGGTTCTTGCGGAAGTCGACGACGGTAATGCTCGAGCAACCGCGGGCGACG
>Ga0256867_10001337_pt1 | contig 10394 bp, 9 predicted proteins | sample RVTome_15_FD_185939 | JGI IMG/M metagenome (GOLD analysis project Ga0256867, IMG submission 185939) | Soil microbial communities from uranium-contaminated site in the Upper Colorado River Basin, Wyoming, United States - RVT150D86 (HiSeq) ... | reverse complement strand
CTCCTCAACGTGGCGCTCGGTGGGACCCTCAACCAGGAAGTGACCTCCGAAGGCGGCGTCCACGAGCCGGTCACCCGCGATCACGTTGAGATGAACGCCCGACGTCACGTCGTCACCTTCGAGGATGACTCGATCCTCGCCGGCATGTACGGCGCATCTGAGGCCAAGGTCAACACACTGCACCACCAGGGTGTCGATCGTCTGGCCGACGACCTGATCGTGGAGGGGACCACCGACGACGGGCTCATCGAGGCGGCCCGCTGCAGGGGCGACTGGTGGGCGCTGGGTGTGCAGTGGCACCCCGAGCGTCTCGACGAGGATCACCAGGGCCTGTTCGCCCTCTTCAGAGAGCAGATGCTCGATAACTAAACAGACGTTGGAATCGGAGCGAGCGCCGTTGCGACCTCCGAGAGACGATCGGGCACTACCCGATAGTGCACCCAACGCCCCTCGCGGGTACCGGTCACCAGACCGGCCTCCCGGAGCACCTTCAAATGGTGAGAGATGGTGGGCTGGCTCAAGCCGAGCGGCTCCTCCATGTCGCATCCACAACAGCTTCCGTCCTCGGACGCGACCAGGATCGAGATGATTCGGAGTCGCACCGGGTCGGCGAGGGCGGCGAGCACCGGGGCCATCTCGGCCGCGGCGGACTCGTCGATTGCTCCTTCGTGCAGGGGCGTGCAGCAAATCTCCACGCCGCAATGATACCAATACATTGACATATGTCGATGTATCGACCATTCTCTATGTATCGAAGCCCGTCAATCTGTCCAAAGGAGGACGACGTGACACTTCGTGACGAAACCGGAGGCTGTTGCGGTGGCGAAGGCTGCTGCTGCTGCTGACGGGACAGGAGGCGCTGCTCATCCGAGCAGCGCCTCCGTTGCCTGGCCTTCCGGGCAGTCGTCGAGGATCGGGCAATAACGACACCACGGCCCGGCCCGTCGTTCCAGCTTCGAGCCGGCCACCCAGGCCCTCCTCATCTCGTTGACCAACGACGCCACCCCGGCAGCCACGTCACCCACGTCGCCGCTGGACGGGGTGGTGCTGAAGATGTCCCCGGTCTTCACCGAGACCGCCTCGACCAGGGCCGGCAACTCGTCGCGGGTCAGAGCCCACAACAGGGCGTAGAAGAGCAGTTGGTCTTCGGCATCGCCGATCTCCCCCGTCTTCCAGTCCACGAGACGATGACCTCCGAGATCCTCCCGAAACACGGCGTCGATCTTCCCCACGAGCGTCACCCCATCCGCCGACTCGTGGTCGAGCGGGACCTCCGACCCGTCGAACCCCTCCCCGGCGAGCCTGGTGAACCGCTCGTAGAGGGCACGGACCTCCTCGATGACCGCCGTCAGCTCCGACGGCTTGAGCAACCCGCCCAACTTGTGGTTGAGATTCGAGTTGCCGATCTCCTCACGACAGGCTTGGACGAACTCCTCCGGCGCGATGGGGCCCGAGGTCAGATGACGGCTGAAGATGCGATGGGCGAGGCTGCCGGCGAAGGCGGGGCGGCTGTCCGGGCCATAGATGCCCTGGAGACGCGCGTTGGCGCTGTCCGGGCACTTCTTCCAGGCCACATACGTTGAAGCAGAGATGCGGATGTCATCCCCTGGATCCACGTGAGGAATCGTGATCACCATCGGAGGCGAGCGTATACCGGCCGGGTGACATCACCTGATTCCTCAATTGGCCAGGGCGCCATTAGCATCCACGATCCGACGGGTCCGTTGGGGCGACCCTCCACATGAAGCAACTCTCTTTCCGGATACACCCTCTTCTCGTCGCCGTCCTCGCCACCGGCGCCCTCTTCGTCGCCTTGTTCGCCCTGTACGGGATCAACCGCTGGGTGTCGTCCGAAGAGGTGATCGGCAGGGTTCAGGTGGCTGAGGCGGATCTGGGAGGCCGCAATGCAGACGAGGCTCTCGACGCGATCAGCGCCCTCGAGATCGACCGGATCACCAGGCTCCTCCACTTCACGATCGACGGCCACACAGTAGACCTGCAACCAGGGGAGACCGGTCTAGCGATCGATGAGGACGCCCTCGTTGCCGAGGCCATGCGTGTGGGGCGCGAGGGCAACTTCGCCACCCAGTTCCTCCATTGGCTGACCCACATCTTCTCCACGACCGACGTCCCATTGGTGGGAACCGTCAACGGCGAGGCGATGGAGGAACTCTTCGACATGTGGGACGTGGAGGTCATCGCCAAGCCGATCGATCTCGGTTCCGTCGAAGTCGACGCCACCAACATGCTCGTCGCCCACTATCCGAAGGCGGGTGTGGGTCTGCAACGCGAAGAGTCCATGGCGATCGTGCTCGAGACCCTCCTGGCGATCGAGCCGACGCAGCCTGAGCTGCCCACCGTGACCGTCATACCCGAGTTGACCGACGCCGACGTCGACGCCGCCTACGCCGTGGCACAGCAGATGCTGTCGGCACCGATCACGATGAGGCACGAGGATCTCTCGACAACCTTCACCGAGGCCCAGCTGTACCAGGCGTTCCATTCAGAGACAGTGGTGAACTCCGAGTCCACCATCGTCAACTCGTTCGATCCGGCTGTCATCAGCACATTCCTCGAGCCGGTCCGCAGCGAGTTCGAGGCCGCACCTGTGAATGCCGAGTTCGCCATCGAAGGCGAGACAGTTCGTGTGATCCCGGGATCGAAGGGGACCCGCATCGACGAGGTCGAGACGTCGCAACGTCTCTACGACGCGGCCTTCACCGCAGACCGCACCGGGCTACTGCCCATAGTCGAAGGTGCCGACCCCGAGGTGACCACAGAATATCTCGAAGGGCTGAACGTCCGACACCTCGTCGCCCAGTTCACCACCTACCACAGCTGCTGTGAGCCGAGGGTCACCAACATCCACAAGATGGCCGATGCCATCGATGGCGTTCTGGTGCTTCCCGGCGAGACGTTCTCCCTCAACGAACACGTCGGCGAGCGGACCATCGAAAATGGTTATCTGCCGGCTCCCTCGATCGTCGCCGGTGAGATCGAGGACACCGTCGGCGGTGGGACCAGCCAGTTCGCCACGACCTTCTACAACGCGGTCTTCTGGGGTGGGTACGAGGACATCGACCACAAGCCCCACTCCTACTACTTCTCTCGCTATCCCGAGGGCATCGAGGCCACGTTGTTCTGGCGCTCGATCGACGTCGAGTTCCGCAACAACCGCGAGCACGCCATCCTCATCGATACCCGCTACACCGACACGTCCATCACGGTTCGGTTTTTCGGTTTCAACCACGGCCGCACCCTGAGTGGTGAGCAGAGTGGCGGGCGCACCCGCATCTTCGAGGTCAACGAGGGAGGCCCTGAAGCTCTCCACGTCAAGGGAAGCGTCTCGGACCGCTACAACATCACCCCGCCGGGAAGCCCCAAGTACCGGGCCAATCCCGAGCTCGACGTCGACCAGCAGAAGCGGACCCAGTCCCCGGCCGACGGATGGTCGGTCACCGTGACGAGGACGATCCTCATCGGTGGGACCGAGCCGTTCGAGGAGCGCCAGTGGGTGGTGCGCTACTCCCCCCAGTTCGAAGTCCTCGAGGTGCATCCCTGCAAGATGCCGGGGGCGACCACCGCATGCCCCACCACCACCACGACCACGACCACGACTGTGCCGACAACTACCACCACGATCCCCTAACCGCCGCCGTAGGCGTCAGTCCTCCTCGTCGGGGTAATACCTAAGAAACGAATGGGTGGTGTCGGTGACGGCCCCCGCCGTGTCCTCGTCCCATCCGCCGGGGCGACGCACCGTCACCGTGTTCTGCAACACGTAGACGTGGTCGATGCCGAGACCGAGCCCGAAAAGCCTCTCCGCCAACAGCCCGGGAACGCCACTTCGCTGCGACGTCGGGCTGATCGTGTGGCCGTCCTGGCCGGTGAAGCTGCGATCGGTGTCGAGCACCAGCACATCTCCGAAGGTGGCGGTCTTGTTGATCTCTATGTTCTGGCCCATCGCGCCGGATCGTAACTAGCCACCGAGACCGCCCGAGAGCTCCCCGATGACATGGACTTTCACCAGGTTGGTCGAGGCCTGGAAATTGGGGGGCACGCCGGCCACCATCACCACCTTCTCGCCCTCCTTGGCCAGCCCCTCACGGGCCAGGATGTCCGCAGCCGCAGCCATCTCGTCGTCGGTGTACTCACGTCGTTCGAAGATGTGGGCATCGATGCCCCAATAGATCGCCATCCTTCGGAGAGTCGCCGGATTGGGGGTGAACGCCACTACCCGTTGCGGGGGCCGGTACTTGGAGATCAGACGGGCCGTGCTACCCGACTCGGTGAACGCGACGATCGTCTTGGCCCCAACATGCTTGGCGATCTGGGTGGCTGCCTGGGCCACCGCGGAGGCGACCTTGTTGTCGTCACCCACCAGGGAAACCGGGTCGACAGACTTCAATGTGCCTTCCTCAACAGTCTCACATATCCGGTGCATGGCCTGGACGGTCTGGTCCGGGAAGTCGCCAACGGCAGTCTCCCCCGACAACATCACCGCGTCCGTCCCGCTCATCACGGCATTGGCGACATCGGTCACCTCCGCCCTGGTCGGTCGTGGGTTGTGGGTCATCGACTCGAGCATCTCGGTGGCGGTGACCGAGATTCGCCCGGCCGAATTGGTGCGTCGCAGGATGTCTGCCTGGATCAGGGGAATCCGCTCGAGGGGCAGCTGAACACCGAGATCTCCACGGGCGACCATCACTCCGTCCGCCACGTCCAGAATCTGGTCGAGATTGTCGATGGCCTGGGCCAGCTCGATCTTGGCTATCACCGGGACACCACCGGTCAAGGCTCCGACAGCCGAGACGTCGGCGCCATCGCGCACGAATGAGGCAGCTACGTAGTCCACGCCCAGCTTGCGCCCGAAAGCGAGGTCCTCCTCGTCTTTGGGTGTGATGTTGCTCATCGACAGGACGCTGTCTGGGAAGGCCACGCCTTTGTTGTCGGAGATCACGCCACCGGTGATGACCCGAGCGACCAGCGCCGAGTCGCTTCGACCGACTACCTGGCACGAGACCAAGCCGTCGGCGAGGATGACCCTGTCGCCCGGGCTCACATCATCGAGCAGGGCGTCATAGCCGATGGGGATCCGGCTGCCGTGACCCTCCCCGCCCTCGGGAACCAGCTCGACCTCGCTGTCCTTGCTCAGCCTGATCGAGCCATCGGGGAACTCCCCGATGCGCAGCTTGGGGCCCTGTATGTCCTGCATGATGGCCACCGCCCGACCGGCATCGTCGGCGGCGGTTCGCACCCAGTCGTAGAACTTGCGATGGAGGTCGTGCCCGCCGTGCGAGAAGTTGAGCCTGGCGACGTCCATCCCGGCGGCTACCAACGAGCGTACCCCCTCGTCGCTTGCCACCGCGGGCCCCAGGGTGGCGATGACCTTGGTGTGACGATGCATCTCTGCTCCAAAGCTAACGCTGAGGAGACCGATCGAATCCGATTAACGGTCCAGACGTGCCCCGAGTAACGCGTTGACAATGCGTGGATCGGCCTTGCCCTGGGTCTTCGTCATCACCTGGCCGACGAGGAAGCCGACGGCCTTCTTCTCGCCGGCGGCATAACTCTGCACCGCGTCGGGATTGTCGGCCAGCACCTCGTCGACGACGGCCTCGAGGGCAGAGGTGTCCGAGATCTGGATGAGATCTCGCGACTCGGCGACGGCGGCGGGGTCGCCTTCTCCGGTGAGAACCCCCTCCAAGACTTCCTTCGCCGCCGATGAGGAGACAGTGCCCTCTTCGACAAGGGCGATCAGCTCGGCGAGTTGGGCACCGGTCAAAGAGAGCTCGCTGTCCTCGTTCCGGCGCATGTGGGCGGTGACCTCTCCAGTGAGCCAGTTGGCGGCGCCCTTGGGTGACGCACCGGCCGCTAACGCTTCGTCGAAGACGCTGCGAAGCAGCGGCTCGGAATCGGAGAGGACCCCGGCCAGGCTCGCATCGAGACCCGCCGCGATGTATCGAGCCCTTCGCTGAGCGGGCAGCTCGGGGATCCGCGCGGCGATCTCGTCCACCCATGCCCGATCCATCACCATGGGTGCCAGATCGGGCTCGGTGAAGTACCGGTAGTCCGAAGAGCCTTCCTTGGTCCGCATCGAGTGAGTCACATCGGTGCCCTCATCCCAATGCCTCGTCTCTTGGAGGAGCTCACCACCGGCCTCCAGCACTTGGATCTGACGTCGGATCTCGAAGTCGATGGCGCGCTCGAGCGAACGGAACGAGTTCATGTTCTTGATCTCGATCTTGGTGCCTAATTCGTCGTTGCCCTCGGGGCGAACAGAGACATTGGCGTCGAAGCGGATCGAGCCTTCCTCGAGCCGGGCGTCGGAGACACCCAGCTCGGCGACCAGGGCACGAAGCTCGTGAGCGTACGCCCGCGCCTCGGCGGCGCTTTGGATGTCCGGTTTGGAGACGATCTCCACCAGGGGCACCCCCGAGCGGTTGAAGTCGAGAAGGGTCGATTGGGCGGAGTGGATGCGACCGCCGTCGCCGAGGTGGGTCGACTTGCCGGTGTCCTCCTCCATGTGCGCCCGCTCGATGCCGATGCGGCGTGTGAAGCCGTCGACCGTCACGTCGAGGTGCCCGTCGTGACACACCGGGATGTCGTATTGAGAGATCTGATAGTTCTTGGGAAGATCGGCGTAGAAGTAGTTCTTGCGATGGAACACCGAGCGCTCTGACACTTCACAGTCGAGGGCGAGGCCGATCTCGGTGATCCATTCGATCGCTTTCCGATTGGGGACGGGCAGCGCGCCCGGCAGGCCCAGGCAGACCGGGCAGATCGAGGTGTTGGGCTGCTCACCGAAGGTGACCGCGCACCCACAGAACATCTTCGAGTCGGTGGACAGCTCGACGTGGACCTCGATGCCAATCACCGGCTCGTAGGCCGTCACGAAACCACCTCGGCGAGTTGCGGCTTCGCTGCGAATGCAGCGAGCCTCTCCACTTCCGCGGCGACTCGAAACATCGTCGACTCGCCCAGTGCGGGGGCCATCACCTGGAAGCCAATCGGCAGGCCCTGGGCGTCGACACCGATGGGCACCGACATCGCCGGGTGCCCGCTGAGGTTCGATGGGATGGTGCAGATGTCCGACAGGTACATGGCCAGTGGGTCGTCGACACGATCCCCGGCCTTGAACGCCACCGTGGGGCTGGTCGGTGAGACGAGGACATCGACCGACTCATACGCACGGGCGAAATCCTCCTGGATGGCGGCACGGACTCGCTGAGCCTGCCCGTAGAAGGCGTCGTAGTAGCCGGCTGAAAGCGCATACGTCCCCAGCAGGATGCGTCGGGTGACCTCCGGGCCGAAGCCCTCGGCCCGGGTGCGGGCCATGAGCGCCTCGGTGGTAGCCCCTTCGGCCCGGTGGCCGTACCTGATGCCGTCGAACCGGGCCAGGTTGGCCGAGCACTCCGCTGGTGCGATGAGGTAGTAGGCGGAGAGAGCGATCTCGAAAGTCGGCAGGGAGAGCTCGACGATCTCTGCGCCAGCCTTGGCCAGCTGGTCGATCATCCGTGCCACCGCCGCCTCGACCTCCGGCTCGTACCCCTCGCCGGACAACTCGGTCACCACACCGACCTTCATGCCAGAGACGCCGAGGTCGAGCCCCGACGCGGGGTCCGGGTAGGGCCCGGCGTACGAAGTCGCGTCGAGAGGGTCGTGGCCCCAGATCGTCTCGAGGGTCAGGGCGGCGTCGGTCACCGTCTTCGACAGCGGGCCGATCTGGTCGAGCGAGGAGGCGAAGGCGATCAGCCCGTATCGGCTGACTGTGCCGTAGGTGGGTTTCAGCCCGACGATCCCGCTCAACGAGGCGGGCTGACGGATGGACCCGCCCGTGTCAGAGCCCAGCGCGGTGAAGGCGCTGCCGATGGCCACCGCGGCCGCGGAGCCCCCCGAGGAGCCTCCGGGGACCCGGCTGATGTCCCACGGGTTGAAAGAGGTGCCATAGCCGGAGTTCTCGGTGGACGAGCCCATGGCGAACTCGTCGAGGTTGGTCTTGCCGACGATCACCGCACCGGCGTCTCGAAGTCTGGTGACGACGGTGGCGTCATATGGAGGCTGATAACCGGCGAGGATCTGCGATGCTGCCGTCGTCTCCACTCCCCTGGTGCACATGTTGTCCTTGAGTGCCACCGGGATCCCCTGGAGCGGGCCTTGATCAATTCCCGCGGCCAAATGGTCGTCGGCGGCCTCGGCGGCGGCCCTGGCCCCCCCATAGTCGAGGGTGAGGAAAGCGTGGAGTTGCGCCTCGGTCTTGTGGGCCCGGTCGAAGACCGCTTCGAGCAGGCCGACAGCCGTCACCTCGCCGGAGCGGAGAAGTTCACCTGCCTCGACGATGTTGAGATCGGTCAGAAAGCTCAAGGGTTGTCCAGGGCGGGCGGCGCGACGAAGAAGCCGTCGACCGACTCCGGGGCCTGGGCCAGCACCTCCTCGCGATCGAGAGACGGCCTCACCTCGTCCTCCCGATAGACGTTGACGAGCCCCAGTGGATGCGCCGACTCGACATGTGGGTCGCCTTCGAGCGACTGCACCCTCGCCGCGTGATCCAGGATCACGCTCAGCTGGCTCTTGTAGGCTTCCAGCTCATCCTCGGTCAGATCGAGACGGGCGAGACGGGCCACATGGGCGATGTCGATGTCGACTGGCATGGAAACGGGAGTGTAAGACCCACTAGGAGGCCAACTCCAAAGCGCCTTTGATCGACTGGAAGGCCCAATCGAGGTCGGACAGGGCGATCGACTCTCCGGGCTTGTGGGCGAGGCTGGTCTCTCCCGGGCCGAAATTCACGCCGGGTATCCCCCGCTGGACGAGTTGGGCGACGTCGGTCCAGCCCTGTTTGTGTGCGATGGGGGCGTCGGCCACCTCTGCCAGCTTCATGAACAGGGGATGTGACACATCGGGATAGGCGGCGGGAGCGGAGTCGCTGACCTCGAACTCGTCGGCGAATGCGCACAACTCCGCCAGACGCTCGACCGCTGCATCGAGGGTCCGGTCGGGTGCGAACCGGTAGTTCAGGTTGAGATCGAATCGGCCAGGGATGATGTTGTTGGCCACCCCACCGGATGCTCTGGTGACCGAGATCACCTCCTTGAACTGGAGGCCCTCGACAGGGTGCAACTCCGGCTCGAGCCGGTGCAGCACGGCGAGGAACTCCCCTGCCTTGCTCACCGCGTTCTCGCCGAGCCAGGGGCGGGCCGAGTGCGCCGGCTCACCCACGAAGCTCACCCGGGCGTTGATCGCCCCCTGACAGCCCGCATGCATCTCCCGATTGGTCGGCTCCATCACGATCCCGGCCGCCGCCTCAGACAGCATCGGGAGGGCATCGAGGATCGGGACGATATCGTTGCCCGAGATCGGGCCTTCCTCCCCTGCGTAGAAGATGCCGACGATTCTCTCGTCCTCCGTCTCCTCCAGTAGATGGATCATCACTGCGAGTCCACCCTTCATGTCGGTGGCACCAAGCCCGTAGACACGGTCGCCCTCCATGCGGGCACCGACATGACCTTGCAAGGGAACCGTGTCGGTGTGGCCCACCAGAAGGATCGAGCCCTGTAGGGGCTCACCGACGACCAGGGACCTGTTGACCATCGTCTGGGGCATGCCGGCGAGACGCCCGGCGATGGCATCCCGAATGGCCGCTTCGCTCCCGGTCTCCGACGGGATGTCGACGAGCCAGACGAGGGTCTCGGCGAGGGTTGGCACCGAGGCAACGTAACAGTGTTTGTACGATCGGGAGACCGATGAAGGACTTCAGAGAACGCGGTCACACCATCAAGTTCGGGGTGACCACGCCGCAGATGTGGAACAGCTGGGACGAGCTCCTGGAGATGTGGTCACGAGCCGAAAGCGCGGGGTGGGACGGTATGTACCTGGTCGACCACTTCATGTCGGACTGGGACGGCGAGATGGGGGCCAACCTGGAAGTCTTCAGCCTGCTCGCCGCCCTGGCGCGGGAGGTCCCGAGAGTGGAGCTGGGGAGCTACGTCGCCAGTGTCACCCATCGCCCGCCGGCGGTGCTGGCGAAAGCGGCGGTGACCGTCGATCACGTGAGCAATGGCCGCTTCGTGTTTGGGATCGGAGCCGGGTGGAACGAACGGGAGCACGCGGCATACGGGATCGATTTCCCCTCGCCGGGGGAGAGGGTCGATCTCGTCGGAGAGACTCTGGAGGCGATCCGGATGATGGAGGTCGAGCAGAAGACCAATTACTCCGGCCGGCACGTCAACCTGGTCGACGCGCCTTTCGAGCCCAAGCCGGTGAATGGCCGCATGCCCATCCTCATCGGAAGTCGCCGGCCTCGGATGATGGCCCACCTGGCTCGGTTCGGTGACCGCTGGGACTCCACAGGCGACGTCTCGGTGGTCACCGAGCACGGGACGACCCTGAATGCG
>Ga0256867_10001335_pt1 | contig 10397 bp, 7 predicted proteins | sample RVTome_15_FD_185939 | JGI IMG/M metagenome (GOLD analysis project Ga0256867, IMG submission 185939) | Soil microbial communities from uranium-contaminated site in the Upper Colorado River Basin, Wyoming, United States - RVT150D86 (HiSeq) ... | reverse complement strand
CGTCACATTGAAATGCGCCTGATTCAAGAAAAAAACGAGCGGTTGCGCAACGGTCACTATAGCTTTCGACGGGAGGCACTCGTTGACCGGCGCAAGATGCGGTTAATGGATTTACTGGGTAACCTGAAAGTCGTTCTCTTCTTACCGCAGGATATCCAGCTTGTTACGGGTCCGCCCAATGGCCGGCGTCGCTATATGGATATTACCCTATGCCAAATTGATCCTATTTACTGCCGGACCCTCTCTCATTACAATAAGGTTTTAGAACAGCGAAATGCCCTACTGCGGCAACTGGCGGAAGGCAGCGGTAGCCGGGACGTGCTGCCAGTTTTTACTGAAAAGCTGGTAAAATTGGGTAGTCAAATATTTGCCCGCCGCGCCGCCTTTACAGCCGAAATCGGCCGTGAGACGCAGCGAATCCACTATGAAGAGTTGACGAGCGGCAGGGAGGCTATTCGTTTGAGCTATTTGCCGCGTTTACAAGGAAATGGATCGGGCCGGGGCAACGACGCCACGGCCTTTGTCGCTTTAGGCGAGTGGTTGCAGGAAAATCAGTCAAACTACGAAACGATTGCCAGGCACTTTAACGAAGCCCTCCACGCCGTCCAAAGTACCGACATAGCCCGTGGTACCACCAGCGTTGGCCCCCATCGAGATGACTGGCGCTTCTGGCTAAACGGCCGCAGTCTTGGCAACTATGGTTCACGCGGACAACAGCGAAGCGCTATTCTGGCGCTCAAAATGGCTGAAATTAACTGGATGTCGGCCGTGACTCACGAAACGCCAGTCTTATTATTGGATGAAGTAGTAGCTGAATTGGATGAACAACGACGCGCGCTCCTCCTGGGCTACGTCCAGAAGTCAACCCAGGCCATTCTAACAGCCACGGATCCCGGGATGTTTACAAATACCTTTATACAGCAATCAACCAGTATGACAGTCGAAAACGGTCGTGTACATAAAGATAACGGTGCTGGACCCTCGATTTCTTCCAGGTGACGAAAAGGCCCAAGAGATGCCAGCCAATGCCTCCCAGTAGAGTTAGCCACTGTAGAGAATGAGATTTTCATCGTGATAGAATCAGGAAATTCGTCCGACTCGTCAGCCGTTGTCCTTGTGGTTGACGATAATCCCGAAAATCGTCTGCTGTTATCCTCCCAGTTAAGCATGGAAGGGCACAAGATTGTGCAGGCCGGCGGTGGCCACGAAGGGATCGAAATGGCAAAAAGGTACGATCCGGATATTATCCTGCTGGACGTAATGATGCCGGACATGAACGGTTTCGAGGTGTGCAAACATCTCAAAGAAGATCTCGAGACACATCTTATTCCAATCATTATGGTCACCGCCCTGCGTGAGGTACAGTACCGCATTGAGGGCAAAAAGGTCGGCGCGGATGAATTCCTCTCTCGGCCCCACGTACGCGAAGAGCTGTTGGTTCGTGTTCGTACGCTCGTCCAATTAAAACGCGCCCGGGTGCGCCTGGAAGAAGAGCGAAATCGCCTACGCCTGCTCTACGATATTAGCCGGGCCATCAATACTCAGCTTGACCTGGAACCGATGATGGCTGAAATTATCACCCAGACCCAGGCGGCAGTAGGCGCGACTAAAGGCAACGTCATGCTGCTTGACGAAGAGGGCGCCGTAAAGAGCAAATTCCTTATCCGCGCCGGTGCTGAGTTAGAAATCAGCGACCGAGTTGCCCGGGAGGTAATGAGTCGCGGTCTGGGAGGATGGCTGGTTGAGCATAATCGCGGCGACATTATCGAAAATATCGGCAAAGACCGGCGCTGGTTCACGCTGCCTGACGACCGCGAAGAGACAGGTTCGGCTATCGGCGTACCATTGTCCAGCCCTGATCGCATCGTTGGCGTCCTCATTTTGAACCATCCCGAAACAGGGTACTTCACTCCAGAGCACCTGGCTTTGCTGGAAGCTATTGCCGGCGCGGTTACGGCCGCTATCAAGAATGCCTACTTCTTTACCGCGATCAACGAAGAGCGTCGCAAATTAGAAGCCATATTGGCTCAGTCAACCGACGCCATTATCACCACGGACGAGCAATGGCACATCTCGCTCTTTAACCAGGCGGCCGAGCGTTTGTTTGACTTGCGCGCCGACGACGTTGTCAGCCGACCCATTGGCGACATTGCTCAGCTTCACATCCTGGTTAACATTTTTGCTAGCGCCGGTGGCCAACCAAGCACGCAAGAGGTCAATCTGCAGAACGGCCGGACATTGTACGCCAGCGTATCGCCTATTCAAGCCGTCGGCTATGCGGCCGTCATGCAGGACATTACCGAACTCAAACGCATCGAAGAAATGAAGCTGGAGCAAGAGCGGCGCGAAAAGCAGCAGGTGAAAGAGACGTTCTCGCGCTACATGGGCCCCAGCCTGGTAGAACACGTTCTGTCGCACGAACCGGGATTGATGGCGCGGCGCGAACGCCGCCATGCGGTCGTCATGTTCGCCGACATTCGCGATTTCACCCGCTTCACACGCATGGTTGAGCCGAACGAGGTCGTCGAACGCCTCAATAAACTTTTTACCGAAATGACGGAAATCGTCTACGAGTACGAAGGTGCAATTTTTGAGTTAACAGGTGATGAAATTCTGGTGGGCTTCAACGCCCCCTTTGACCAGCCAGACGCCTCAATACGAGCGCTGCAAACGGCCGTGGCCATGCAGACAAAGTTCAACCTGCTGCGGCGGGAGTTAAACCAGGGCGTGCGTACAGGGGTAGGTTTGGGCATCGGCATTGATCAAGGTGAGGTCGTATTGGGCAACGTGGGCGCCGAAACGCGCATGACGTTCAGAATGGTGGGCGACGCCGTTAATACCGCCCATCGCCTGGTAGATATAGCCGTTGACGGGCAGATAGTCGTTTCGGCAAGCGTGTATGAGGACATTAAAAAGCGAGAGGCAGCGCAACTGGAAGAGATCAAGCTCCAGTTAATGGGTCCTATCTCCATCAAAGGTAAAGACGCACCCGAGGTCTTATACCATGTCAGAATCCCGGCCGACCTTTAGTCGACAGGAGATTAGAGATTGCGTTATTTCTAATCTCCAATCTCCAATCTCTAGTTTCCAGTCCCCGTTTACAAGGGCCGTTTAGCCGGTATCCCTACCCGCCGCGGGTAGCGCGACGGCGTTTCCCTTACCTTCTCAATGACAACCAGGTAGTGAGTTTCTGTATGATGCGGTAATTGAACGGGACGCAACTGTGGCGCCGCGCCGCCTAGCTCGGCGATCGCGCCCCTGGCCGCGGCCGTCTCGCTAGCTGCGTTCCGCCCTTTTTGCGCCAGCACGTGGCCGCCGACGCGACAAAAAGGCAACAAATATTCAGTCAACACCCGCATCTCCGCAACTCCCCGAGCCACAGCCCAATCGTATTGGCTCCGGTGGGCGGCCTGTTGTCCCAATACTTCCGCCCTTTCGGTGATAATATTCAGATCTGCCAGTCCTAATTCAGCGGCGACCGTCTCCAAAAACCGCGCCTTTTTTTGCACACTCTCAACCAGTGTCAACCGTAATAGCGGGTAAAGGATCTTGAGAGGCACGCCAGGAAATCCGGCGCCGGCGCCGACGTCAATTAGCAAACGGCCGTTCAAATCACCCGTTACCGTCGCGCAAGTTAGCGAATCTAGAAAGTGACGTTGCTGGATCAGTGCCGGCTCGCCGATAGCGGTCAGGTTGATCCGTTCATTCCACTCAAGTAGCAACGCCTGGTAGGCGGTGAACTGCTCTAGTTGCGCCGCCGCCAGATGCAAGCCGAAACCGGCAGCCTGTGTTGCTAGCCGTTCCATCGACCTTAGCGACTTCTCTCGAGGCGTTTCGAGTCAGCATCAATGATATAGGTATCATACTGCTCGCCGCCAAAGAGAGACGGTACGTAATTCAGCCAGGCCTGTACCAGCACGAAATCACCACGCACGTAAAGTGGCGTTAATGGCGTTATTCCCTCAGCCCCAAAGAGCATATTTTCGATTTCTCGGTACAGTAAGAAGCGCTGTTCAAATCCAACAGTACCGGTCATCTGGCGGATAAGCTCGTCTACCGGCGAACAGGGGCGATTCTGGCGATTCTCACTCTCCTGGCAGTGTAGTAAATCACCCACCCAGTTGTAAGCATCCGGGTAATAAGAAGCCCAGCCCAGTTCCCAGATATCAGGGCGAGCGCTGCCGGCATCAACGCGGGTATTGGCCAACAACGCGCCAAATTGTGCCTGCTCAATTATGATCTGCTCTTCGCTGCAGCCCAGTTCTTCCACCCACATCCGGCGTATGGCTTCAGCCTGCTGCAACGACAAGTCCGACGAGCTAACCAGGAAGGTAATCTCAGGCATCAAGCGGCAACTGCCAAAGCCGCTGGCTGCCAACTGTTGGCGCGCATAGTCAGGGCTATAACCTACACCAATTTCCTCTATAGGAGGCGCCAGCAAAACGCCGGGGGGCGCCAGATGGCGCATACCCAAAGCCCGTTGTCCGTAAATCTCTTCTGCCAGCCGTTCCCGGTCGATGGCCGCGCTGAAAGCCCGCCTGATCTCCGGCTCGCGAAAAACGCCGCTATCGAAGTTATAGGCCAGGTAAAAAACCGTTTGGTCCGTCACCAGCCTGACCTTCTCTGCGGTGGCGCTCTGGAGGAAATTTTCTTGCTCGGCCGCCGGCAAAGGGATAACGTCAAGACCTTTGGCTTGCCACAACTGGAAAGCATTCATCTCGTCATTGAGATAAAAGATGTTCACAATATCGACGTTGCCCCGGCGCGGTAAAGCCCACAGCGGATTGCGATGTAAGACCTGTGACTGCGGCACAGGAAAGAAAGGGCCGCTGGTAAGCAAATTGTCTACCGTTGTCCAATCGTCCCCGTGTTCCACAACCACTTCGCGAGGTACGGGATAAAACAGCCCCATACTGGTCATCGTCAAAAAGTGGCTGGCAGGTTTGGTCAAGGTCACCTCCAGCGTCGTATCATTCAAAGCTCGCACGCCAATGCCTTCCAGATCGGCCGGAGTTGCGGCGGCGCTTGCATTTACCTGCTCACAGCCGGCAATCAAGAACAGAATAAATGCATCGGGCGTGTTCGTCTCCCGTGCGCAGGCCCGCTGTACCGCAAAAACCACATCGTCAGCCACTACCGGCCTCACTGGCTCTACGTCCCTTAAGCCATTAGTGGCGCTGATCCCAGGACGTAGCCAAAAGATGTCATCGCGCAGGTGAAAGGTCCAGACGCGGCCGTTGCCACTGACTTCCCACTCCCGGGCCAGTTCAGGCTCAATGCGGTTTGCCTCGTGATTGTAGCGGGTGAGCCCGGCGAATAGATTTTCAATCAGATTAATAGCATCGGCATCATCTGCTCTTTGCGGGTCAATATTCGGCCGTTCCTCTCGTTGAAAGCTGATGTCAAGTTCAACAGGGTTGGCCGCCGAGGTGCTCGATGCGCCTGTGGGCGTCACCGCCACGGTCTGCCGCACCAACCGCGTAACAACCCGCTCTTCCCCTTCTATCATAACGTGTTCAATAACGACGTTCGTCGTCTCACCCGCTCTGTTACAGCCAGACAGGCAGCAAACACCGACGAGAGCGAGAAAAAGTATACATACTTTATAAGTTAAGTTATATCGGCCAGTCACATTGTCATGCTATCTCATGCGTCTTGTTGCGACAAATTTTCATAGCCCGTACTAAACATTAAACATAGGACTAAACTCTTGTTGCAAGAGTTGCAAGGTTAACATCCGAGTAGTAATATAGGGTACACTAACTTCAGGTAGGGCACACTCCCTTTGAGTACGGTACACTACCTTCAAGGAATGGTTTTTCATGTACGAGCGCGTACTTGTTATTGATGATTCCCAGGAAATTCGTGACTTTCTAAGCGAGTATATTCTTCAACCTAAAGGGTTTGAAGTATTAACCGCTTCAAATGGCCTTATGGGGCTGGAAATGGCAATTGCCAAAGAGCCAGACCTGATGATCGTCGATCAGCAAATGCCTCGCCTGACCGGGCTCGAAGTGCTGGAAAAGTTGAAAGAGCGGGGCATTGAAATCCCCGCGATTCTGGCCACCGCTCACGGATCGGAAGAAACGGCAGTCGCCGCCTTTCGTCTGGGCATCCGCGATTATGTCATCAAGCCCTTTGACGCCGACGAAATTAGCGAATCGGTTGACCGCGCCTTGCGTGAAAGCCGTTTGCAGCGAGAACGAGACCAGCTTGTCCAGCAACTCATGGAGAGCAACTCTCAGTTGCAGCGCCGGGCACAGGAGTTAAACGTTCTATACGGCGTCGGTAAATCTGTAGCCTCCTCGCTTGACCTGGAGGAAGTGTTACACCGCGTCGTCGAGGCGGCTGTTTACGTTGTTGGCGCCGAAGAAGGTTCGCTGATGTTATTGGATGAAGAGCAAGGGGAATTGTATACACGCGCCTCCAAGAACCTGGATTCCAAGGCCCAGTCGATGCGTAAGCGCGTTAACGATAGTCTTGCCGGGAAGGTTCTACAGACCAAAAGAGCCATTGCCATTGGCAATGATTCGCAGTGGAAGCGGACTCATACGGCGCTGTTGGTTAAATCACTTATCTACGTGCCACTGATTTTACAAAATAAGCCCATTGGCGTCCTCGGCGTCACCAACAGGCTTAAAGAGACTTCCTTCGACAGCAACGATACGCGGGCTTTGTCGGCGCTTGGCGGCTATGCCACCATTGCTATCAACAATGCTAACATCTATAGTGAAATTGAACGGGAGCGTAACACGCTTGGCTCTATTGTCGATCAGATCGACGACCCTGTCCTGGTTGTTGACCAGGATAACAAGTTGCGCTTGTTAAATGAAGCCGCTCGCTCAATCTTCGATTTGTCCGATGACAGGGTAGTGGGTCAACCTATCAACCAGCTCATCCAAGATGAGCAATTGGTCTCTTTCATCACCCAACCGGGGAGCCAGCAGATAGAAACCGAAACTGAAGTACAGGCGGCGGGCGACCGTTCCTTCCGCGCTCAAATGACGCTCATTGAAGGCGGCAATCGCTCAATTACCCTTCGCGAAGTTTAATAATATGGGGATTAGTAATCTCTAATCCCCAATTTCTAAGACGCCTTCAGGCCCAGCCAAAAGTGGTGGAGCAAGACGGTATTCAGCGGTTGTACGTCAATCTCTCCCACCTTCTTTTTCTCCGGCAGCATTTTGGAGTTAACCAGGCATAATTCCGGCGGACGACCATACTTCTCCCGGTAGTAATCGGCCGCGCGTTGTACCTTTTCTTCTAGCGGCCGTTTTTGATCATCATCCAGCCAGAGCATACCCACATTCATTTCCGACCTCCTTTTATATACAATGGGCTATCAACCCAACCCGATCCTTCATCCGGTTGTGCAGCACTCACCTCGTCTACTTCATCCGGATCAGCCTCAGGTGTGACGTGCGCCATGTTGATTCGAAAGTGTTGTTCATTTTCTATCTGGTTTTCAGCCGGCGGCGCCAGAGTCGGACGAACACTCATTGACCGCGCCAGCAGCGGCCGCGGCCGGTTGCGGTGCAGCGCCTCCAGTGTAAGATGCAAATCGTAGTCGCCAATATAGGCCCCTTGAAAGTGAGTTGTCATGCTATCTGTCACCGCCAGAAAATCGCCCTGGTCTAGCAAGTATTGCGCCTGCGAACCGGCCACACCGGCGGCAACAGCTGCCTGCTTTTCATCCCGCGCCTGGCCTACCAGGCGCACCGGAAAATTGGCCTTAAACAGATCGGCCAGAACAGGAGCATCCGGCCGCCGAGTACTCATTACCAGATGGATGCCGGCCGTCGCTCCTCGTCGCGCCAGGCGAACCAGCGCATCCGCGACCGGCCGCCCGCCAGCCTCCAGCAGCGTTACAATCCCGTCAATGAGCACGACAACGTGTGGGACGGCAATATCCTGCTCGCCGCGATAGCCTATCTCGTCCGCCAGAAAATTGAGCGCCTCAGCCGCCTCTTCAAAGTCACAGACGACAGGCGTTAACAAATGGGGCAGGTAAGTTAGCGGTTCCAGTTGGCTATGCGTTGATCTGCTTTCAGGCGCATCGCCATCAATAACCAAAAGCTGTACCTGAGATTGTTTATTCGTCAAAGCGAGAGAAACAGCTATTGTGCGTAGCAGCGCCGTCTTGCCCGCATCCGGTTCACCTGCCAGCAGCACCGGCGTCATGTCCGCTTCAGTCAACGGCAGCAAAACAGGGCGGCCGTCTTCAGCCAATCCCAGTACGGCTGTTACCGTCAGTGTCTCCGGCAGCAATGGTAGCAAATCCAGTAGCGGTACCGGGGGATTATCAGGTCGGCCCACGTGCAGACGTAACTGGCCATCTTCACGGCTCAGGCGAACGTCCGCCCCGCCGAGCACAGCCGTCAATTCTCGTTTGAGGTGATCGCGCAGCCATTCCCAACCGGATGTGACTTGCTCTTGCAGGTCAAAGCTAATAGACCGCGACCGCACCGTACCGCCCGCTACGTGCGCCGGCAGTTCGTGGTGCGTAAAAACCTTTTCGATTTGCCTGGACTGTATTTCTAGCTGATGCTGCAACCTGTTTTCCTTTAACACCTTTCGCCAATTCTCTTTCTCAGACATAGGGCTCAACAGTCTCTATCAAGTAGCACGGATGTTCTATCATCTATTCAAAAAAAGGACGGCCCCTAACAGGCCGTCCTCCCCACCACGATAGCAAACCTGCTACGTGGTTTGCCGTACTACCATTTCGACCTTCCCCTGCACCCGAACCTCTTTTGGATCGACGTAAATGGGCTCCATCGTTGGATTCGCCGGTTGCAGGCGTACCCGGTTGCCCTCGTGGTGAAAATACTTCAGGGTCGTCGTATCGCTCGTGGTCAACCAGACGGCAACCATCTCGCCGTTACGCGCCACTTCCTGCCGGCGCATAATGACCACGTCGCCATCATTGACCATCGCATCAATCATGGAGTCACCGCTGACACGCAGGGCAAACAAATCTTCCGTTTTACCGCTTAACATGTTGGAACTCAGTTCGATGGCATCCTCTTCATCATAGGTCGAAAAGTCTGTGTTACCAACCTCAATCGGCTCACCGGCAACAATATTGCCCAGAAGCGGTACGCGTATCAACCGGCTCGCCGCCTCAACCACGGCGCTAACGGCCGCACCATATTCCGGTCTTCCTTTCTGTGTGAGGCGCAAACCGCGCGACACCTCAGCATCGCGCTCCAGGAAACCCTTTTCTTTTAACTTGGTCAAATTATAATTGACGACGGAGGTAGAACTGATATTGACTGCTCGCCCAATCTCCCGAATCGTCGGCGGCCTGCGATTTTCTTGCAGGTATCGCGAGATATAATTCAATATATTCTTTTGCCGTTTGGATAATGGCTTTTCATCACTCATCTTACTCAACTCCTCGACCAACGGCGCTTCACGGTATTTGGGCCACAGTCAGCCGATAGAAAAACCGCTCATTTGTTCTGTGTGCAGTATACACGAACAGGTGTTCGGTGTCAAGACAAAGAGGGACAAATGCAATTTGAAAAATATACCTTTCCCGGCCGCCGCTCAAACGTTATGGTTCGGAACGGCCTGGTAGCCACCAGCCAGCCACTGGCGGCTCAGGTAGGGCTTGACGTACTCAAAGCAGGCGGCAACGCGGTGGACGCCGCCATTGCTACTGTCGCCACGCTGTGCGTGGTAGAACCCTGCTCGACCGGCATCGGCGGTGACGCCTTTGCCCTGATCTGGGTAGCCAGAGACCAGAAATTATATGGCCTTAACGCCAGTGGGCCGGCGCCTCAGGCATTAACGGCCGACTGGATTCGCAACCAGGGCTATGAGACAATGCCCACCCTCGGCCCCATTCCGGTCACGGTGCCGGGCAGTGTGCGCGGCTGGCAGCTTGCTCTGGAACGATTTGGTACACGTGGCCTGGACACCCTCCTGTTGCGACCGATTGAGTACGCTCGTCACGGCTTTCCCGTCAGCCAGCGTATTGCCCGGGCCTGGCACTGGTCTACTGAGAAGATGAGCGCCCATCCCGACTCGTGTCGCGTCTGGCTGCCGAATGACCGTGCGCCGCGCCCGGCCGAACTATTCCGCAATCCCGAGTTTGCCGGCACCTTGCAGACGCTGGCCGAACAGGGCTACGACGCCTTTTACGAAGGCGATATTGGCAGACAAATAGCAGCGTGCGTACAGGCAGCCGGCGGCGTCCTGACGCAGGCGGACCTGATTAACTACCAGGCAGAATGGGTCGAGCCCATCAGCATCGAATACCGCCACGGCTTTAGCTTTCACGAAATTCCGCCCAACGGCCAGGGGTTAACAGCTCTGCTGGCGCTCAACATCGTCCGTGGTTTTGATCTGCCGGCGCTTGGCTACGGCACGGCCGACACTTACCACGGGCT
>Ga0256867_10001334_pt1 | contig 10401 bp, 6 predicted proteins | sample RVTome_15_FD_185939 | JGI IMG/M metagenome (GOLD analysis project Ga0256867, IMG submission 185939) | Soil microbial communities from uranium-contaminated site in the Upper Colorado River Basin, Wyoming, United States - RVT150D86 (HiSeq) ... | reverse complement strand
ACAAGATCAATCCCGCCTGCTATGAGCTGCTGGACACCACTGGAGAACTGAGCGCAATGAACGACTCGGAGTATCCCTTGGGTCTGCTCGTTATCGGTGGGCGCCAAAAGGCGCGTCAGCGTCTGTACGTCTATGGGGTCGTCTTCGATCAGCAAGATGGTTTTCCCGGCTCCCATAGCGTTGGCCCCCTCATATTGAATGCATGGAGGCGGCCTGAAGCGCCTCCGCACATGGCTGCTGACGCTCACGCCTTGGCAGAGGCAAAGAATCGAAGACGACATCCTGGTGTGTAATACTGAACAATCGTTTGAAAATGACGTATAACTGAGTATTCATCAGTATTATCAATACTATATCTCTTATCTTTACGGCTATATTTGTCCACATTATTCTCGTATGATATCAACTTTAAGTATAATCCTTTTCTCTTACTATACAATAAAACCATGGTTATATGTATAATTTAATCAATAAATGTTTATATAAACTTATAAATACTTTAAAAATTATTTTTATACTATTAGAATAACATCTCATATAAGATAATTAGCTACTCATGGGGCGGATTGAATGTGACTGTATTAGCTCTTTTCGTCGTGTTTCAAGTCAAACTTTAAAGAGGGTTGTCTGTAAAGGGTGCCAATGTGGCGTGGGCCGGTTTAGAACCGTTCCGCCCTAAATTTTCAGGATGCGGAATCAAAGAAAAAAAGGCGGGGAGCATCGCGGCACATCAAGTCTTGCAGACCCACGGCGTGTCACTATGAGAAAGCATTACACTTTCAACATATAGCCCATACCACGGACGGTATGAATCAGCGTATCGGCGTACCCATGATCGATTTTCTGGCGCAATCGCCGGATGTAAACATCTACCAAATTGGTCGACGAATCGTGGGGGTAGCCACACACTTGTTCCTCGATCATGGTCCGGCTTAACGCCCGCCCGACGTTTTCCATCAGATATTCTAGGATCGAAAATTCCCGGGGGGTGAGCTGAATCGGCTGCCCCGCACGTGAAGCTTCACGGGTATTTTTGTCGAGCACCAAATCGCCTACCTGAATCACCGACACTAGGTCCAAGGACCGCCTGCGGCGTGACAGCGCTTGGATACGAGCCAGCAACTCTTTGAATGCAAAGGGCTTCGTTAGGTAATCATCGGCTCCGATCTCAAACCCCTGGACTTTCTCTTCCACTTCGTCCCGGGCCGTGAGCATGAGAATGGGGACTTGCACGCCGAGTTTACGCAACTGACGGCAGACTTCAAAACCATCCATAATCGGTAACATGACATCCAGCAGGATTAAATCATAGGGCTGTGTCGATCCCATCTCAATGGCCCAGCGGCCATCGGCGGCGATGTCCACACCATACTGCTCCGACTCCAGTCCTTTTTGGATGAAGCCCGCAACCCAGTGGTCATCTTCGACAAGCAAGATGCGCATAATACTCACTCACCCTCAGGTCTATACTACGACTACACGGAACGCAGAGCCGCATGTGATTTTGCCCAGAGACGGCTCACATCGTATACGCCAACAATCGTTAACCAGCACCTAACAATCCATTCATGCGTGGTGACATCCTCTGTAGGAGTATTCAGTCTCTTCAAGGAAGATTCTGCATCGCACGCTCAGAGTGCTGCTAAAAATGGCATGAATCTTATTAAATTGTTCTCCACTTTTGGCACTTTTGCCACTCGAAGCCGGGGATATCGTGCTGATGCGGCCTGAGGCGCTGTGCATCGAGACGCCATAGACATCCTATCGCAGGCGACCGAGCTGCACCTACCCACTCTATTCTCATGCCATGTAGGAGAAAGCATGGTACATTCTTTTTATGGCACTTGGCTTCAGGAACACCGAGTCGGTTGGAACGAGTGGCCGGGTTGAGCAACTCTCAGCCGCTGCGCCGTTTCGACATTGTCATGGACTGACGATTAAAGGGGGATCCGAGCATGACAGCACCTGCGTCCAATGCACCACGCCAGCGGCGGCGTTGGGGCCGCACTTTGCTCTTTCTCGTGCTGGGCATCATCGGTCTGATTGTCGTGGTGCTCGCTATTTTACCGTATGTGCTCAGCCTGGATAGCATCAAAGCTCAGGTCATCACCCAGGCCGAAACCGCCTTGAACCGCAACGTTGAACTCGGGCAAGTGCGCTTGCAAATTTTTACGGGTCTCGGGGCAGGTCTGGAACAGTTAACGGTGTCAAACCCACCCGGCTGGCAGCAACCCGACTTTGTGAAGGTTGATACTCTATCGATTAAAGTGGCGTTCTGGCCGTTGTTACAACGCCAAGTCGAAGTGAGCAAAATAATCCTGAGCGATGGGATCATTAATGTTGAACGAGACGAGAAAGGCCGGATGAATTACGATGATCTTGTCGCCTCAAGCACACCCAGCGACACGGCCAAACCCAAGCCGCCCACCGAAGAGAAGTCCCCAGGCGGCAACCCGCTCGCCAACCTCCGCGTGGGCAAAGTGTCCTTGCACAACGTCGATATCGCATTCATCGACCGCGCCGTGATTCCCGGACAAACCCATACCACCACGGCCAAAGATGTCCAGGTCGATCTTGAGAACATCGGCCTCGCGACCCCGATCGACTTCGACATTTCCGTCACTCTGTTAACCGACGGCGACCGCAACGTTCGGGTGCAAGGTCAACTCGGTCCGCTGCCGGAAACGCTGGCCATGGACGATGTGCCATTGCGCGTCACCACCCAGGTTCAGCAGCTACAACTCGCGCCCCTAGCGCCCTACTTGGGTCCGCAACCCCCGCTCACCGAGGGCCAGCTCAGTGTGGACATCACGGCCCAAGGCAAACTGGGAACGGCTCTGGACATTGATGGTTCCGTAGCGCTCGACAAGGCGGTGTTGCCCGACTCAAGCGGCACCGGCAAACCGATCAACCTTCCCAAAGTGGCCCTGACGCAAGATGCTACCGTCAACCTGGCCAACGCTGTCTTACAACTGACCGAAGCACGCCTCGACGTGGCGTCGTTGCAAACTACCCTCAAGGGCACGGTGAAACAGTTTAACACCACACCCCAACTCGACCTCGAACTGGGCACCAATCAATTTTCCGTGGCGAAGCTGCTCAGCGACTTGCCGATGCTGGCATCGGCTGTGCCCGACTCAACCGACGTGAACGCGACGGTACAACTTCAAGCCGCGCTCAAAGGTAATACCGCACAGATCGTGTCGACTTCTCAGATCAACGTGCAAAAGCTCGACCTCAAGATGGCCGACAGCCCGCCGGTCTCCTTGCCCCAAGTCCGGTTCTCACACGAAGCGACAATCGATATGGCCCAAGCAGTGGTGCAACTCACGCAGGCCAACCTCGATCTGGCCGCTCTCAACGCGACTCTCAAAGGCACGGTGAAACAGTTCACCAGCACGCCAACCCTCGACCTGACGCTTTCCACCACGAAGTTCGCGCTCGGTGAACTCGTGGAACAATTGCCTATGCTCGCCGAGGCCCTGCCTAAACCGTCCAACGCCCAGGGGAACCTGGGAGTTGTCGCCTCGGTCAAAGGCCCGTTGGAGAATCTCACGGCCAATGCTCAGGTCAAAACGGACGCGGTATCCCTCAAGAGCGGCGCCTTCAACGGCGCTAAACAGGGCGACGGCATACTGTTGGATCTGGCGGATATGCAGACCGATGTGCAGGCCACTCTGGCCTCACCCCAGCCGCCGAATGTCAACCTTGTGTTCAAGGCCAAACGTCTCGTGTTTGACCAGCAATCTGCTGCGGCTGCCACCGAGGGCGCCGCCTCAAAGCCAACCACCATCCCGCCACCCGCGTCAGAACCGATAGCACCGCCGGTCACTCTGCGAGGCAAAGTTGACATTACCGAAGGCCGTCTCAAAAACGTGTCTTTCCAAAACCTGTTGGCCAATCTATCCATCATCGAAGGATTGCTGAAGACCAACTACTCGTTGAGCACGTTTGGGGGCAATATCCAGGGTAATATGCAGGCGAATTTGGCCCAGGTGAAGCCGGATTACAACCTCGGCCTGAAAGTCGCCAACCTGAACGCGGGCAATATGGTCAACGAATTCGCCTCGGTACCGAATATTCTCTTTGGACGGCTCAATACCGACCTGCAATTCACCGGTAAAGGATTTGATTGGGATGCCATCAGCACGACCTTGACGGGTAAAGGCAAGCTCCAACTGTCCGATCTCAAAATCACCTCGCTGGATCTGATGCCCAAGCTTGCCAATAGCCTGGGCGCGGTGAGTGCAGTGGCTGGGTTTAACATCCCTGACGATTTGGCCGACCGCTCCTTTGATGCCATGAAGGCGACACTGCGCATGGAGCAGGGCAAAATTTATTCCGACGATCTCCAACTCTGGGGACCGGATGTGGAACTCCTGGGCAAAGGTTTTGTAGGTCTCGACCAGTCTCTGCAGTTTGATGGCGCCGCCCTGTTGCTGGGTAAACTCGCCCAGTCATTCGGGAAAAAAGCGTCATTCCTGCTCGATAAGCAAGGCCGCATTCGGCTACCTGTAGCCATTCAGGGGACAGTGACGCAGCCGAAAATCGCCCTGAACGAAAGTAGCCTGATGGATCTGGCCCGTCAAACCCTCACCGACAAAGTCGAAAAGGAAGCCACCAAAGAGCTGGGAAAGGCGCTGGACAAAGCAGTACCCGGACTCGGAAAAGACATCTTGCCGGGAGGAGGACAACAAACGGCCCCAGGCGGCGCACAGACCGACCAGGCAAAGCCGAAACAAGAGGACGAGTCGCTCAACCAACTCGAAAAAGGCTTGAAGGGTTTGTTTAAGAGATAGTGGGAGTGAGATGCCAGGGAAGAACGACGATATGCGTCCTACAACCGCAATGATCATCGGCCTCACGTTATGCGTTGCCACGTTGAGCAGCCTGGCAGAGGCCCAAACATCCCTCGACAAAATGTTCAAATCGCTTCAAGATGTCACTGGCAAAACGGAGGGGGGTTCCCCGGGCTCTGCAAATGTGACCGAGGGTCTCAAGGAAGCCCTGCGGGTGGGCACGGAAAAGGCAGTCTCCCGCACGGGCAAAACGGATGGGTTTTTTAGCAATCCGCTCATTAAGATCGTGATGCCGGAACAATTCCAATCGGTTGAAAAAGGATTGCGGCTCGCCGGGTACGGCTCTACTGTCGATGAGTTCGTCCTCAGTATGAATCGCGCTGCCGAAGCTGCCGCGCCGCAGGCCAAGCAGATCTTCGTCAAGGCCATCACCTCGATGTCGTTTGCAGACGCCAACCAGATTCTTCAGGGCGGCGACACTGCGGCAACGGATTTTTTCAAAGACAAAACCAGCCAAGACTTATATAGCGCCTTTCGGCCAGTCGTCGACAGCAACCTTGATAAAGTCGGTACGGTGCAAAAGTACAATAATCTGGTTGGTCAGGCCAAAAAGGTACCGTTCATGAAGAGCCAGAATCTGGACGTAGGGGATTATGTGACAAACAAAGCCTTAGATGGCTTGTTCCGGGTTGTGGCAGAAGAAGAAAAAAGCATCCGCACGAATCCAGCAGCACGGGTGACGCCGCTTCTGAAGCAGGTGTTTGGCAACTAAGGCGATCTTCTGTAGGAGGGCTTTCCAAGCCCGATCTTCGGCGTCAAGTACGATGATCCCATCTCATCCTACGAGGTAGCCGGCCAGGCGCGCAAATGCGTCTTCAACCCCCAAACCCGTTTTGGCGCTGGTTTCGATGAGGCCCCAACTCTGCGCGGCGAGCTCCGATATCATTTGCTCGTCCACTTCCCATTCGTCTATCAAATCCGCTTTGTTCAGCAACACCATAAACGGTATTTCACCCAGTGCCGATACCATCCGCTGATGCAAGCTGGAAGCGGTTTCCAGAGTCGTCTGACGGGTGCCATCCGCAATCAACAGATAGCCGTCAGCACCCCGCACATAGGTCGGCTGGATCTGATGAAATTCGTCTTCGCCGGCTAAGTCCCACAACAAGAGATGGCCCTCTTCCTGGCCGACACAAAGTGACTTTCTTTTGATACTCACCCCGATGGTGGTATGGTATTTTGTGTCAAAGCTGTTGGTGATATACCGAGTGATCAAGCTCGTTTTGCCGACCGCGAAGGCCCCTAGCATACAGATTTTTTTCTGGAACATAGCCCGATACCTCGCATTGACGCTCTCATGCCGCCGCTCATTCTCAGACTGCAGTCGAGCTACGCTCTTTGTATCGTGTCCGCTGCCGCAAGTCAATATCCACGGTGCCAGTCTTATGCTTTGAGACGCGATGCCACCTCGCCGAGCAGATCGGCCAAAGCGGTGCGGTCCATTTTCGCATGGCGCACCTCCTGTAATTCACTGTCCAACAAGGCCGAAAGGTCAGTATATTTTTGTTGCATCTCGTCGCTGAGATATTTGGCCTGTTGCAACAGGGATTGCTGCAGTTCCTGATCGGCGGCATCCACGTGCTGGGTCAACTGCGCCGTCTTTAACTCCAGAGAAGTTCCCAGCGATTGCACCTCTCGGACCAACGTTTGCACCGCCGCAGTGCGAGCCTCTTGCTCCGCTATGAGTTGCGTCTTGAAGGACTCAAGCGCATGCTGCACGCGGTGTTCCAGGTCGTCACAGCGCTGACTAAACGCCTTGCGCAGCTCCTCGGATGCCTGTCGCACCTGAGCCTCAAGACGGCTAAATCGGTCGTCGTAATCGTGCATCTGGACCCCGAACAGGATATTTCGAATCTGCTCAATCCGGCTCGCTTCCGAAACATCCTCGGCCTCAGATGGCACCGGTTGCGGCGCCGTACGATCAGCTTCATCGTACGCAGCAGGCGTGTTGGTCCCCTGCACGTTGGCTTGGTCACCCTCCGGTGTCATGACCTTGCTCCTCGCTGGTGAAAGTGGAAATTGTCAGACCATGATCAGAACGGAAACCGTGAACGGCGCGGCGTTACGGCGTCGAGGTGGCATGAAAATAGTCGTGCACCGCCTGCGCAATGCGCTCGGGCAACCCCGGCACGGAGGTCAATTCGGCTAGGGACGCCTCGCGAACGTGTTTGAGACTGCCGAAGTGCCGCAGCAATTGCGACCGGCGATTGGCCCCCACCCCCGGAATATCTTCAAGTGCGGAACGCAACGTCTGCTTGCTGCGCAACTGCTTGTGGTACGTGATGGCAAAGCGATGCGCCTCATCGCGCACCCGTTGCAGTAAAAACAAAGCGGGTGAGTTGGACAAAAACGTCACTGGATTTTTGCGCCGGGGCCGAAAAAACCGTTCCTCACTGCGCTGCCGCGTACCCCCGCTCCGATCAACTTTGAGGCGGCTTTTGGCGATGCCCACGACGTCTAAATCGGTAATCCCCAACTCGTCGAGGGCCCGCACCGCCATTTGCAACTGCCCCTTACCGCCGTCGACCATGAGCAATTCTGGAAAATCGTTTTCTTCCAACGCGCGCCGGTAGCGCCGCCGCAACACTTCGAGCATCATGCCAAAATCGTTCGGGCCATCTAGCGTCTGAATGCGGTAGCGGCGATAGCGCTGCTTGTCCGGTTGCCCATCCTGAAAACACACCATGGAGCCGACCGCTAGCGTGCCGCTGATATTCGAGATATCAAAACACTCAATACGGCGCGGCAACTCGCGCAAACGCAGCTTGCGCTGAATCTCTTCCAGCGCCCGCTGCTGTTGCTCACTCTCATCATGGTCTTTTTGATACGACAGTTCGGCGTTTTTACCCGCCAGTTGCACCAGATGATACTTATCGCCCCGCTGCGGCACTTCCAGAGATACCTGGCGGCCTTTTTTATCGCTGAGCAGTTCGGCCAATACATCGGCGTCTTCCAGGGCGCACGGTAGCAACACCTCGCGCGGAATATAGGGATTGTCCTCGTAATACTGGCTGACGAACGAACTCAGCAACACCGCCTCCGGCAGAAGCTGCTGCTCAAACGTATACGCCTTGCCGCCCACGAGTTGACCGCTGCGCACATTCAAGGTCTGGATTTGCACCGTATCGCCCGCCCGGAAATACCCGAAAATATCCTGATCGCGCTGCTTCACCGAGGTGACGCGTTGCTTGCCGGTGGTTTCTTCAACCGCCTGTAAGCGGTTGTACAACCGGGCAGCATCCTCAAACCGCAATGCCTCGGAGGCATCGTGAATCTGGGCTTTCAGGGTTCTGACAATCTCGTCACTGCGACCGCGCAAGTGCAATGCGACTTGCTCCACCAACTCCTGATACGCCGCTTCCGTGGTGTAGCCCGGCACACACGGCGCCACGCATTGGCCGATCTCGTGGTACAAACAGGGACGCGTGCGGCTATTGAACATCGCATCCGTGCACGATCGGATCGGAAAGGCGCGATACAGCGTGCGCAAGGTTTCCTTCACGGCTTGACTCGAGGCATACGGACCAAAGTAGTGCGCTTTATCTTTGCCGGGACGCCGCACAATGGTGAGGCGGGGATAGTGTTGTTGCGGATCGAGCCGCAAATGAATGTGATTTTTGTCGTCGCGCAGGGCGATGTTGAAACGAGGCCGGTGTTTTTTAATGAGTGTATTTTCGAGGATAAGGGCTTCTTTTTCCGTGTTGGTGACAAGGAAATCGATATCCACCACCGACAGCATACCCAGGCGGATGTGATAGCGCGGATCGCCGCTCTGAGAAAAATATTGCCGCACCCGGTTGCGCAAATTCTTCGCCTTGCCCACGTAGACGATCGTATCGCTGGCGTCTTTCATTAAATACACGCCAGGCGCGTGCGGAAACCGGTCGATCTGCTCGCGCAGCAGTGAGGTATCGTCCATCAGCGCAGCTCCAATTCGCGCTCTTGCAAACTAAAAATCCGATCGCGCAATTCCGCTGCGCGCTCGAACTCATAGCGCTCGGCCGCCACCTTCATCTCTTTGCGCAGCTTGCTAATCAGGCGCGGGATATCCTTGTCTGCTATCTCGTAGGAAACCGGTGCCTCGGCGGCGATAGGAACGGTGACGTAATCCGCATCATAAATCGCGGCGAGGGCGTCACTGATCACTTTGACGATGCCGATCGGCGTAATATCGTGTTCCTCATTATAGCGCTGCTGCAACTCGCGGCGCCGGTTGGTCTCGCCGATAGAGCGCTCCAGCGACCCCGTCATTTGATCGGCGTACATCAGCACCTGGCCGTTGATATTTCTCGCCGCCCGGCCAATCGTCTGGATGAGTGAACGTTCCGAGCGCAAAAACCCTTCCTTATCCGCATCGAGAATGGCGACGAGCGACACCTCCGGCAAATCCAGCCCCTCGCGCAGCAGGTTGACCCCTACCAACACATCGTACGTGCCGAGGCGCAGCTCCCGGATAATCTCCGTGCGCTGCAGGGTGTGGATATCGGAGTGCAGATAGACCACCTTGATGTTTAGGGTGCGATAGTAGTCCGTCAGCTCCTCGGCCATGCGTTTGGTCAACGTCGTCACCAGGACGCGCTCCTGACGCTGTACCCGGATGCGGATCTCGTGCAGCAGATCGTCCACTTGCCCGGACGCCGGGCGTACGATGATTTCCGGATCGATGAGACCGGTGGGACGGATAATTTGCTCCACCACCACGCCGCCACTCATGCGCAGCTCGTACGCCGCCGGGGTAGCCGAGACATACACAGCCTTGTTCACTCGAGCGCAAAACTCCTGAAAATTCAACGGTCGATTGTCCAGCGCCGACGGCAAGCGGAAGCCGTAATCCGCCAATGTCTGTTTGCGCGAGCGGTCGCCGTGATACATGCCATTGAGCTGTGGCACAGAGATGTGGCTTTCATCGATAAACAGCAGATAATCGTCGGGAAAATAATCCAGCAGGGTCGCAGGCGGCTCCCCCGCTTGACGCCCGTCGAGATGGCGGGAGTAGTTTTCAATGCCCGGACAGACGCCCGTGGTTTGCAGTATCTCCAAATCGTACCGGGTGCGCTGCTCCAACCGCTGCGCCTCAAGCAACTTATCCTCCCGGCGCAGCACTTCGAGACGCTCTTCCAGCTCCACCGCAATGTCGTCGATGGCCCGCAGCAAATTATCCTTGCCCGTGACGTAATGGCTGCTGGGATAAATCGCTACTTTGTTGAGCGGTCGGAACACCTCACCGGTGAGCGGATCAAATTCGGAGATGCTCTCGATAAAATCCCCGAAAAATTCCAGGCGCACGGCCCGATCTTCCTCGTGCGCCGGAAAAATATCCACCACATCGCCCCGCACGCGAAACGTGCCGCGGTGAAAATCGATGTCGTTGCGCTCGTACTGAATCTCCACCAGACGGCGTAAAATATCGTCCCGCGACACTTCCATCTCATGGTGAAACAACACCAGCATGCCGGCGTAATCTTTCGGCGACCCAATGCCGTAAATACACGACACGCTGGCGACCACGATTACATCGCGTCGCTCCAGCAGCGACCGCGTG
>Ga0256867_10001332_pt1 | contig 10402 bp, 9 predicted proteins | sample RVTome_15_FD_185939 | JGI IMG/M metagenome (GOLD analysis project Ga0256867, IMG submission 185939) | Soil microbial communities from uranium-contaminated site in the Upper Colorado River Basin, Wyoming, United States - RVT150D86 (HiSeq) ... | reverse complement strand
CGCTGCTCGCTCTCGGCGGGTGTGGAACGACATCGGCGCGCAGCATGCGGTCGCGTGTGAGCAGGCAGTCAAGATCGCCCGCCGGCGGCGAGGGTGAGATTTCGCGGCCCGCCGCCTAGGATCGCCGAGCCGCTGGGAGGCCGGGAGGGATGGATCTTCAGCAGTATCTCCACGCGGTGCGGACCTACTGGTGGGCGGTGGCCCTGCCGGTCGTCCTCGCCGTCGCGATAGGGGTGTTCGCTGCGTCGCGCGACGATCCGGAGTACCGCGCGTCGGTCACCTTCTTCGTGGTGACCGCGGCTGAGCCGGGTGGCCAGTCGGCCGTACAGGGCGACGAGTTCGCACAGCGCCGGGTGAACTCCTACCTGGAGCTGTTGTCCACCGACCGGTTCGCCAACAAGGTGATCGACGCCTCGGGACTCGACCTGACCCCCGGCCAGGTCAAGCGCATGATGGGCGCCGACAGCGATGTCGAAACGGTCCTGCTCACGGCGACGGTGACGCACGAGTCGCGGGAGCTCGTCGAGCGGTTGGGACGCGCGGTGTCCACCGAGTTCGTCGACCTCGTCGACGAGGTGGAGAACCAGGGGAGCGGCAGGCCGTCGGTACAGCTCGAGGTGGTCTCGGGGCCCGGTGTGACGAAGGTACCGCCCCGTCGGGCGGTGGCCATCGGCATCCCGGGGGCGATCGGGCTCGTGGCCGGCCTCGGACTGGCGTGGCTGCTGGAGCTGCGCGACAAGACGATCCGGACAGAGGCGCAGCTACGGGCGCTCGAAGCAGCGCCGGTCCTCGGCACGGTCCCGTTCGACCGGCGGCTGCGGGACGGGCCCCGGGGCCGCCGTGTCGCCGCCAGCTCCGCCGGGCTGGAGTCCTTCCGCCAACTGCGCACGAACCTCGAGTTCATCTACGTCAGCAGCCCGGTGCAGATCCTGGTCGTGACGTCGTCGATCGCCGAGGAGGGCAAGACCCTGACCGCCACCAACCTGGCAGCGGCGTTGGTGGCCGCCAACCGGCGGGTGCTGATCGTGGAGGCCGATCTCCGGCGCCCCACGCTCGACGACTACTTCAAGGTCGGCGGGGCAACCGGCCTCACCGACGTGATCGTCGGCCGGGCTGACGTCGACGCCGCGCTCCAGCCCGTCGGGATCAACGGGCTCATGCTTCTCCCGAGCGGACCGCTGCCGCCCAATCCGTCGGAGCTGGTCGGGAGCGACGCCATGGTGCAGCTGCTCGAGAGCCTCCGCGACCGCTTCGACGTAGTCATCGTCAACACGCCGCCGCTGCTCCCCGTCACCGATGCTGCGGTCCTGTCGGCCCATGCCGACGGCGTGCTGGTCGTCGTGCGCGCCGGCAAGACCACCCGCCAGCAGCTCTCGCTGTGCATGCGCTCGCTCCAGGCGGTCGGGGCGCGCGTCCTCGGCACCGTCCTCAACATGGCGCCCGCCGATCGCGGCTCGTCGTACGACGCCTACCGGCGCACCGGTACCGCCGGCGCGGACAGGTCGGGCCCGGACGTCGATGTGCCGGCCAACGGCGCGGACCGCGGACCGCACCTGCGCGATGCGAGCGACCTGATCGGCCAGGAGGACCCCACACCGGCGGGGCGCCGGCCGGAGGCCGGCGGGTTGCCGAGGCAATAGGGCTCGGTGCCGGCAGGTCGAGGCAGCGCGGACCGGCCCCCGGACCGCATGGCCTCGAGAACCCGGCTGCGGTCGCTATTCCGTCGGGCCCACGTCAGCGGGAACGGCCAGCCGCCTAGTCAGCGGGCGCGGTCCGGCGAGCGACCGAGACGCTGTACGCGCCGGGGCGAGCGTGCAGGATCGGGTCATCGGGGAGGAGGATCCCGTCGGTCACACGCGTGGGGTCGAACACGAGCACGTCTCCACCGCGTTCCCGGTCCGACGCCAGGCCCGTCACCTCCAGGCGCGCGAGCTCGACGACCTCACGATCCTCGGGCCATTGTTCCGTGGGGTCGTCGACCGGATCGTTCCCATCGGCCAGTTGGGCCCGCACGTGAAACACCGCCGGGTCCTGCGCGAGGCGCTCGGCCAGCTCGTCGCGGAGGAAGTCGGGAGGACGAACCGCGGCTTCTTCATCGGCAAGGCTCTCCTCGCCCTGCTCGGGGACAAGGCGGTAGCGACCGTACCGGACCGCGCTGTGGGCGTTCACGAAACCGAACGCGTGCAGACTGTGGTAGGTGACAGTCGCATAGCTCGCCGGAATTGGATGCGTGATGGCCGCGGTGACCGCCGCCATTGCCTCAGGATGCTGGGCAAGGTACCGACCGACCCGCTCCATGTCGGGCTGCCCGGTTTCCGGTTCGACCCGGCGGGCGTCGTTGAAGGCCAACAGGTCCCCGGGGGTCCGGGCGAAGAACGCCGGCAGCGACAGCGCGACGATGTCGGTCGTCGTCGAGTCGGGCAGATAGAACTTCATCGCCATGCCCCGAGCGTCCCGGGCTCCGTCGGGCGCAGTCGGATCACCGCTGCCGTTCGAGAACCGGACATGCGCACGAATCTCGCCACCGGCCAGGTGGGCGGCCCGGCAGAGCCGAGCGGCCTCGGACGTCGGGACGAGGCGGGCCGCGCAGAGCACACCCTTGGCATGCGCGGCGCGATGACCGGGATGGACGCCGTAGCTCAGATTGATCGAGTCCACCAAGCGTTCGGAGAGGTCGTCATCCGTCACAGCCACCGAGCCTACGAGACGGCCCGACGAGGTGAATCCAGCCGGGAACGTGGCTGCGCCGACGCACGCAACAGCTTCGAGCTAGCCGCCCATGCCTTCGACGAGCCCGGCCCACGAACCCGCGGCGGCGTCCCGGGGGCTCATCTCCGCGACCGGCAGCGGCCAGGAGATGGCCAGGTCGGGATCGTCGTAACGCACCGCGCGGTCTTCGCTAGGGTCGTGCTCCCTGTCGATCCGGTAGCAGACGTCGGCCACGTCGCTCAGGACCTGGAAGCCGTGCAGCAGGCCAGAAGGGATGTACACGTGCCAGAACTGCTCGTCGTCGAGCCGAAAGGCCTCGTGACGGCCGAACGTGGGCGACCGGGGGCGGGCGTCCACGACCACGTCGTGGATCGCGCCCCGGGCGCAACGCACGAGCTTGGCCTCCCCCCGTCCGGCCCGCGTGTGGAGCCCGCGCAGCGCGCCGAGGCTGGAGCGGGACTGCGAGTCCTGGACGAACGAGGCCGGGTCGACGCCGTGCGCGGTCGCCACCGCGGCATCGAACGTGCGCGTGAAGAACCCCCTGTGGTCGCGATGAGGCGTGGGAACGAACACGAGCACGTCCACCAACGTTGTCGTCCGCACCTGCATCCCGCCATCTTGGCAGCCCGGGCGCGGGGGGCGATCAGTTGACCGAGCCGCATCGCTGTCGCTCGTGCCGCAACTCCGATGGCGAGATCGTGCTCGATCTCGGCGACCAACCGGCCGCCGATCACTTCCCGGCCGTCGAAGATCCCGGGCCTGACCCGGCCTATCCGTTGCAGATGTGGCTCTGCTCCGCCTGCGGGCTGGCGCAGCTGCTGGTCGATCCGACGGTGCCCGAGGAACCACGGGGAGCGGAGCCCGCAGCGCTCGTCGAGCAGGCCGAGGACGCCGTCGAGCGGGTGGCGCTTGCCGGCTGGCTACCCACGGGGAGACGCGCCGCCGAGTACGGCAGCCCCCACGGCGGCTCCTGGTCGGCACTGCTCGCCGCCCGCGGCCTGGCGCCGGTGGACGACGGCGAGCACGCCGACGTCGTGCTCGACTGCTTCGGGCTCATGCACAGCGCCGACCAGGCGGCGGCGCTGGCGGAGCGGGCGGCGCGGGTGGCGCCCGGCGGCGTCCTCCTGCTGCAGTACCACTCGCTGGCCACGATCATGCGGCTCGGTCAGTGGAACTCACTGCGCCATGGCCACTACGCCTACTACTCGACCACCGCGCTGCGTCGCATGCTGGCGGAGGTGGGGTTCATCCCGCGCCAGGCCTGGAGCTTCGACCTGTACGGCGGCACGATCCTGCTGGCGGCCACCCCTATCGGCGAGGCCGCGGGCGAGGCCGCCGCCAATACCGCCGCCGACAACGGGCCGGGCGCCAGCGTCGGCGACCTTCTGGCCGAGGAGGCGGCTCGCGGCGCGGTGGACCCGGCCCGCGTCCGTGGCCTGCAGGAGAGCGCGGTGTCCCGAGCTGAGGCGCTGCACCGGTGGCTCGTCGATCAGAAGGCGGCCGGCCGCGCCGTGCTGGGCTACGGCGCCGCCTCGCGCGCAGTGGCCCTGCTCTGCCGCGCCGGCGTCGACCGCAGCCTGCTCGGCGCCGTCGCCGACGCCTCGCCCGCCAAGCACGGTCGCCGCATGCCCGCGACGGACATCCCGGTGGTCCCGCCGGCGGAGCTGATCGCGGCGCGCCCGGATGCCGTGGCCCTGTTCCTGCCCGATCTGATGCGGGAGATTCGGCGGACCATGCCAGAGGTCGAGGACGCTGGCGGCCATTGGGTCGACGTGGAGGCCCTGGCGTCGATGCCGGCCGCGGACGGCTGACAGGAAATCGTGGCGGTCAGCCTCCGTGGCTGAACACCAAGTCGCCCCGCGCCTCGGTGCCGTCGTTGAACAGCTCGACGATCCGGTCCGGCACGGGACTGAGGTCGGAGGCGCGCATGAAGTCCCGGATCGACGACCCCGAGCAGTAGACGTCGACGTTCGGCGCGCTCCGTCCGGCCTCGATGTCACCGATGTGCACGGTGCGGAAGTCGATCGAGAACCGCGTGCGGCCCGAGTGGTTCGGCACGCTCGAGTGGAGGTGCTGCCCGGAGAACTCGATGAGGCCGCCCACCGGGGTGACGAAGACCAGGGGGTTCCGCAGGTCGACGCCGACGGTGGGCCCCGGCAGCGGCCGGGCGTCGCTACCGACGTTCGAGGACGCCGCGGCCTGGTGCTTCTGGTTCCACTCGTAGTAGTTGTAGGTGCTCGACGTGTTGGGCACCTCGGTGGCGAAGTAGTCCTGGTGGAAGGCCATCGCGTTGCCCGCCACGATCGGATACACCGGCATCCAGAAGTTGAGCTTGCTGAGCGGCGCCGAATACCAGGTGTCGCGGTGGGGATGCCAGGCATACGCGATGCCGGACGTGAGGTACCCGTCTGACGTCGAGGTGCGCAGACGAGGCACGTCGAAGTAGGTCTGATCGAGATCGCACCCGCGGCGCTCCAGGACGGCGCGCAGGAGCTCCTTCGACCGGGGATGGTGGATGAGCGAGGCTTGAGCGCCGAGAGGATCTCGATGTAGCGCTCGACCGGCATGTGATCTTGCGCCGTCTCGGGGTCGAGCCCGGCGAACGCCTCCTCGGCGAGCTCCCGGGCGAACGTCCAGAACGCCACCGTGGCCTCGTCGGGTGACGTCAGGGGCCGTGGCCCGCTTCCAAAGGGGACCAGGATGCCGGATCCGGCGGGAGATGACAAGCTTGGGGGCAGGTCCGCCAGCCCCAGGGGAGGCGATCGGGCGGACGCGACGAGCAGAGGGCGACAGACATGCGGGCAGCGTCGGGCAACGTCCTGGTGACGGGCGCCAGCGGGTTCATCGGACGCGCGCTCGTCCGGCGGCTGGTTGCAGACGGGCACAGCACCGTCTGCACGGCCCGCCGCCCGGCCGACGAGGTGGCCGACGGAGCGGCGTGGGTGCCCGGGGACCTCACCGATCGCTCCTTCGTCCAGCGGCTCGTCGCGCAGGCGAGGCCGACTGTGGTGTTCCACCTGGCCAGCCATGTGACGGGCTCCAGGTCGATCGATGTGGTCCCGACGACCCTGGCCAACAACCTGGTGGCGAGCGTCGGCGTCCTAGAGGCGGTCACCGAGGTCGGTTGCGATCGCGTCGTGCTGATCGGATCGGGCGACGAGCCCGCGGCCGGCGACATACCCTGCTCGCCCTACGCAGCCACCAAGTGGGCGGTCGGTGGCTACGCCCGCATGTTCCTTTCGCTGTACGGCACGCCGGTCACCACAGCTCGCGCGTTCATGGTGTACGGACCTGACCAGCCGGACACGGCGAAGGTCGTCCCCTACACCGCCACGTCCCTGCTCCGGGGCGAGGCGCCGACGCTGTCCAGCGGACGGCGGTTGTGTGACTGGGTGTACATCGACGACGTCGTCGACGCCCTGCTGGTGCTGGCGGACGCTCCGGATGTGATCGGCCGGGTCGTCGATATCGGGACGGGACGCCTGCACACCGTGCGGCACGTCGTGGAGACGATCTCGACCCTCGTCGGCGCGGGGGTCGAGCCGGTGTTCGGCGGCCTGCCCGACCGGCAGGGCGAGACCGAGGCGGCGGCCGACGTGGCGGAGACGGCCCATGTCTGTGGATGGCGGCCGACGACTGACCTTTACGAGGGCCTGAAGCGAACGGTCGCCTGGTACTCGTGAAGCTGGCGAGGCAAGAGGGCTCGGCGAGCCGCGCTCGAGGCTATGAGGTCCGGGGGCCGGTCCCTCCTGCCTCGAGTGTTCCCGGGCGACCCCTATCGCCTCGAGACCCCTGGCCGAACGTCCGTCGACAGGTCACGAGTCCGTTGCTGTTGGCCGTCGCCGTTGCTTGGCTGCACGCGTTCGAGCCAACACTCCCGCCAGTACGAGTAGATGGCCCGCGGGCAGAACCAGCGCTGCGTGCTCCACTCACCCGAGCACACCGCGCCCTCGAGCGTGACGCAGTCGCTCGGCAGCTCGATCATCTTGCCGTCGCGGTCGTGCACGAACCGGTCGATCCGACGGCGAACCCGGAAGGTCTGGCCGCAGAACGCGAGCATCTCCACGTCGAACCACAGGCCCCGGTTCATCCCCCTGACCGTGAGCGTCTCGCGGATCTGCTCCGGGGACTTCACCCTCACCCACTCGCCGGATTGCAGGTCGAGCCGCGGGGTTTCAGGCGACTTGGTCGACTGACCCTGGACGGGTATGGCCGGGAGGCGCCCGAGCTTCCTGCGGACCTCGGTGACCGTGGCGCGGGTCATGACCCGGGTGAACGTCCGGATCGAGACGTTGCGCGACGTGTACTCGCGCAGGTACGGCCGCGGGTCGGTCAACGACAGCGGCTCCGACGCGGCGACCAACTCGGTGGCCTGACAGCGGTAGCGGACCCCGCCCTCCGGCGTGGGGCTCCGCGTGCCCCGCTGCACGAGCTCGAGCAGGGCTCGGCGCGCCTCGTGGTCGCCGCCGGCCTGGGGGGCCGGGTCGGTCGATGTGACCCGCTTCAACCACGCCTCCTTCCAGTAAAGGCGGCACTCGGCCTGGCAGCCGTCGTGGCCGGAGCCATCACAACGCAAGTCGCCGAGAAACACGCAGTCGGCGAGCCGTCGGCTGTTGAGGTCCTTGATCGTGTCGCACACCTTCTCTGTGCGACGGTCCACGGCGAAGCGGCGCCCGCAGTAGGCGACCATCTCCGGCATGAACGGCAGGGCCTCGAGCGCACCCTGATCGTCGAGGGTGGCAAGGATCTCAGCGGCGCTGCGAACCTCCACGAAGTCGCCCCTGTGGAGCTGGTCAGCCCGCACGGGGACTGCTCCGGATCACATCGCAAACATCACTGAACATCGCCGCCTCCCGAGGTCCGCGCCATCGCCCGCTCACCGGGACCAGGGTCCGCCGGTTGCGAGACCGACCCCGATGGTAAGACAGGTTGTAGCAGCTCGCCTACCTGGGTCCTCGCGGTCGGCGAGCGTTTTCAGCGACCCCTCAGGTGTCCTTCAGGACCGCTTCAACCCGTCCGATGACACTGACGCCACCGGATGACGAACAAGGGCGGCATAGTGGTTTCAGTTCCTCCGCGTTCAAGTACGACGCGCCGTGGCTTCGACGCGAACTCGGTCGACACCCACCCGTCGAGTGACGGCACCACGGGAGGACCGTGCCGGTTCTGCGGTGCGGAGCTGCGGCACACCTTCGTAGACCTGGGCATGTCGCCCCTGTGCGAGAGCTACGTCGAGGCGGGCCGGGTCAACGCCATGGAGGCGTTCTACCCCCTGCGGGTCTACGTCTGTGAGCACTGCTTCCTGGTGCAGCTCCAGGAGTACGTCACCCCTGAGGACATCTTCACTGAGTACGCCTACTTCTCGTCGTACTCCGACTCCTGGCTGGCGCACTGCCGCGACTACGTCGAGCGGATCTCCGAGCGGCTGCAGCTCTCGTCCGACAGCCTGGCCGTCGAGCTCGCGAGCAACGACGGCTACCTGCTCCAGTGGTTCGTCGAGAAGGGCATCCCCGTGCTCGGCATCGAGCCGGCGCTCAACGTGGCCAAGGTCGCAGAGGACAAGGGCGTTCCCACGCTCACCGAGTTCTTCGGCGCCGAGCTGGCGTCGAAGCTCGTCGGCGAGGGGACCATGGCGGACCTGATCATCGGCAACAACGTCCTGGCGCAGGTGCCGGACCTGAACAGCTTCGTCGCAGGAATGACCACGCTGCTCCGGCCCGAGGGCGTCGTCACGATCGAGTTCCCGCACCTGCAGCAGCTCGTCGAACAGAACCAGTTCGACACGATCTATCACGAGCACTTCTCCTACTTCTCGCTGGTGTCGGCCGAGCGGATCTTCGCCGCCCACGGCCTGCGGATCTTCGACGTGGACGAGCTGTGGACCCACGGTGGCTCCCTCCGGATCTACGCCTGTCACACGGCCAACGAGCGGCTCGGGGAGACGGCGGCCCTGGCCGCGCTCAGGGCGCGCGAGCTCGAGGCGGGGTACGCCGACATCTCGACGTACAGGGTTTTCGAGGAGCGGGCACGGGAGACGAAGCGGAAGCTCCTCGAGTACCTGATCGAGGCCAAGCGAGCAGGCAAGACCGTCGTCGGCTACGGCGCCCCGGGCAAGGGGAACACGCTCCTCAACTACTGCGGCATCCGCACCGACTTCGTCGACTTCACCGTGGATCGCAACCCGTACAAGCAGGGCAGGTTCCTGCCTGGCACCCACATCCCGATCCATTCCCCGGAGAAGATCGCCGAGGTCCAGCCCGACATGATCCTCATCCTCCCCTGGAACTTCAAGGACGAGATCATCGAGCAGCTGGCCTATGCGCGCGAGTGGGGCGCCGAGTTCGTGGTTCCGATCCCCGAAGTCACGGTCTGTTGAGAAAGGGCGGGTGGGGCATGAAGGTCGTCCTCTTCTGCGGGGGCCTCGGGATGCGCATGCGGGAGTTCTCCGAGACGATCCCCAAGCCCATGGTGCCGATCGGCCCGCGGCCGATCATGTGGCACCTCATGCGCTATTACGCCCACTTCGGGCACAAGGACTTCATCCTGTGCCTCGGCTACCGCGGCGACTCGATCAAGGAGTACTTCCTCAACTACAAGGAGTGGCTCTCGAACGACTTCGTCCTGTCCGGCGGCGGCTCCGACGTCGAGCTCCTGTCGAGCGACATCGACGACTGGCGCATCACGTTCGTCGAGACCGGCACCCACTCCAACATCGGTGAGCGCCTGCGGGCCGTCCGGCCGCACCTCGAGGGCGAAGAGGTCTTCCTCGCCAACTACAGCGATGGGCTCAGCGACGTGCCGCTCGATCGGGTCGTCGACTACTTCCACGAGAGTGGCGGCATCGCGTCGTTCGTCTCGGCCACACCGAGCCACAGCTTCCACGTCGTGGCCGCCTCCGACGATGGCGTGGTCAAGGCGATCGAGGACGTGACCGCCGCGGGGGTCTGGATCAACGCCGGGTTCTTCGTGATGAGCAACCGGATCTTCGACTACCTCGGGCCCGGTGAGGAGCTCGTCCACGAGCCGTTCGGCCGGCTCATCGACATCTCGGCGCTGACGACCTATCGGCACGAGGGGTTCTTCGTGCCCATGGACACGTTCAAGGACCGTCAGGTCCTCGAGGACCTGTACACCCAGGGAAGCCCGCCCTGGGAGCTCTGGCGATCCGGGCCATTCTGATGCTCCCGTTGGCGTTGATCGAGCCCCAGGAGGACGCGCTCGAGATCCTGTGCCTTGGGGCTCACTGCGACGACATCGAGATCGGGTGCGGCGGCACCGTCCTTCGCCTCGTCGAGGAGTTCCCGGCCGCTCGCTTCCACTGGGTCGTGCTCAGCTCGGACGACGTGCGGTCGACCGAGGCCCAGCGCTCCGCCGAGCACTTCCTGACCGGCGCCGGCAAGCAGGACATACGCATCGAGCGCTTCCGGGAGAGCTACTTCCCCTGGGTGGGCGCCGAGATCAAGGACTACCTCGAGGGTCTCAAGGCCGACGTGGATCCCGATCTGATCCTCACGCACCATCGCCACGACCGGCACCAGGACCATCGCCTGGTGGCCGAGCTCACGTGGAACACATGGCGTGACCACCTGATCCTCGAGTACGAGATCCCGAAGTACGACGGCGACCTGGGCGCGCCGAACGTCTTCGTCGCCCTCGACGAGGCGACCGCCCGGCGCAAGGTCGACGGCATCCT
>Ga0256867_10001331_pt1 | contig 10402 bp, 7 predicted proteins | sample RVTome_15_FD_185939 | JGI IMG/M metagenome (GOLD analysis project Ga0256867, IMG submission 185939) | Soil microbial communities from uranium-contaminated site in the Upper Colorado River Basin, Wyoming, United States - RVT150D86 (HiSeq) ... | reverse complement strand
CACATCGCGATAACTGCGGCGGCCTGAGGCACTGAGACCGAGGTAGAATTCTTTGACGTCTTCATTTTCGCGCAGCGTCGAGGCGTGGCCGTCGAGGACGACGCGGCCATTTTCTAGAATGTAGCCGTAATCCGCGATGCGGAGAGCCACAGTGGCATTTTGCTCGGCGAGGAGAAAACTCACGCCTTCGTCTTTATTGAGCTGCGACACAATGTTAAAAATTTCTTTGACTAGCTGCGGCGCTAGGCCCATCGACGGTTCGTCGAGCAGAATCAATTTGGGCCGGGCCATAAGGGCGCGGCCGATCACCATCATCTGCTGTTCACCGCCGGAGACGTAACCGGCTTTGGCATACCGGCGTTCGGCGAGTCGGGGAAAGTAGGTGTAGACCATGTCCAGATCACGCTGGATGGCGGCACGGCCATCTTGGCGGGTATAGGCGCCGGTGAGCAGATTTTCCTCGCATGTCAGATGCCCAAACGGATGACGGCCTTCCATCACCTGCACCACGCCGCGTTTGACTAGCGTCGACGGGTCGAGACGGTCAATTCTGGCGCCGTCGTAGGCGATGTTGCCTTTCGTCACTTCGCCGCGTTCGGCTTTGAGCAAGTTTGAGATGGCTTTGAGCGTGGTGGTTTTACCCGCGCCGTTGGCTCCGAGCAACGTGACAATACCGCCCTCTGGCACGTCGAGCGACACACCTTTGAGGACGAGAATGACGCGGTCGTACACCACCTCAATATTATTGACGCTGAGTAGAGTTTTGGCAGCTTCACTCACAATGTTATCTGTGACTTTCTCGTTTTGATGCTTAACGCCCTCTCCCCGGCCTAGCGAGAAGGCGTTAAATACGGACTAATTCTCCGAAGCGCAATCCCGCGGGGTGATGTTATTTTCCTGCGCGAAAGCTGCCGCGGCTTCCTCAATCTGCGGCCGCACCACGTCGCGCATCGGCGAGATCCAATCGCTGATCTGGGCCCATTTTTCGCCATCCCATTGCTGGATGAACACCGGGCCATTGCCTTCGTGATCCTCGCACGTCACTTTGAGTGGCTGGGCAAACTTTTCCAGCCCGAGTTCATTGAGCCGAGACTCCGTCAGATCGAGATTCTCCAGACCCCAGCGCACTTGCTCACCCGACATCGTCTTATTGCCGTATTGGGCCATCGCAGTACGAATCGCCTCCGTATCGTACACGGCGTTCATGATGCCACGGTTGTACAGCACTTCACCGAAGTTATTGGCCTTCGCCGCTGCTTCGTCACCCTTGTAGACGTACTCTAGAATATCCTTGTGCACGGGAAAATTCGCGCCTACGCCGTGGAAATTTCCGGCTTTATAGCCTTTGGCGCTGGTCCCGGCCGGGACGACGTCGGATTCGCTGCCCGACCACCACACGCCGATAAAATGGTCCATGGGAAACTTGATGCCAGCCGCTTCTTTAATCGCCACTTGATTCATCACGCCCCAGCCCCATAGAAAGAGCCAATCCGGGCGATAGCGGCGCACTTGCAGCCACGTCGCTTTTTGCTCTTGGCCCGGATGATCCACGGCCAGAAGTTGTAACTCATAGCCAAACTTCTCGGCCAAAATCGTCAGGGTTGGAATCGGCTCTTTACCGTACGGGCTGTTGTGGTAAATCAAGGCCAGTTTCTTGCCCTTCAGCTTATCCATGCCGCCTTCCTGCTCGCCCACGTATTTCACGAAGGCCGACGCCTGACTCCAGTACGTGGTGGGAAAATTAAACGCCCACTTGAAGACGCGGCCATCGGCGGCGGCGGTGCGGCCATAACCCATGGAGTGAATCGGCACCTGGTCCACTGGTGCTTTCGGAATGAGCTGGTAGGTAATACCGGTGCTGTATGGGTTCACCAGTGAGGCGTTCTGTTTGAGCTTTTCATAACATTCCACACCGGTCTTGGTGTCGTATTGGGTCTCGCACTCTTCCCAGGTTATCTTGACTCCATTGAGACCCCCATCGCGCGCATTGAGTAATTTTAAATAGTCCACATAGCCATTCGCAGCGGGGATGCCATTGGGCGCATAGGGGCCAGTGCGGTACACCAGCAGGGGAATGAACTGTTCGTCCTGCGCTAAAACCGGAGTGGCGGCAAAGGCAAGAAGCGCCATCACAGCTAGGATTAAACCGATAACGGATGTTGAACGTCGCATGAATTTCTCCTTAGTTGCAGTTTTCAGGCTGAGTACTCGATTGCGTAAGGAAGCAACGAGTTCTCAAGACGGCTCAGTATCGTAGCGGGTTGCAACTTGCGGCAACAAACCCTGTCTATGATTGCGGTGCGCAGCCTTTAGTACGGAAACGGCCAGCGGCGGAGTTTTTCTTTGCCAATTTGCCAAAGCCGCGCCAGACCGTGCGGCTCGACGATTAAGAACACGATGATCAGTCCCCCGAAGATAATCGTTTCCAGCTCCTTTGCCAAGTCCACCGGGAGGTCGACTCCGATCAGATGCGGAGCATTGGTCAGCAAAATCGGCATGAACGTGATGAAGGCAGCACCGATAATCGAGCCCATAATACTGCCCATGCCGCCAATGATGACCATGAACAGCACTTCGAATGAGACGGCGATGTCGAAGGCGAGCGTTTCCACACTGCCGAGGTAGAGAAACAAGAGTAGCGCACCGGCCACGCCGCAGTAGAACGAGCTGGTGGCAAAGGCCGAGAGCTTCGTAGTGAGCGGGCGAATGCCGATAATCTCCGCCGCCACATCCATATCCCGAATGGCCATCCAGGTGCGTCCGATTTCGCTCCGCACCAGGTTTTTCGCCACTAGGGCAAAGAGCATGAGAAACGATAAGGCGACGAGATAGCGCACGGTCGCCGTCGCTTCGGGCCCAGTGATCATAACGCCCAGGAACGTCCGGGGTGGCGCCGTAATCGTGCCGGAGGGATTATAATTGTAAAACCAGGCCACACGATTGAAGAGCCAGATCAAAAAAAACTGTGCGGCGAGCGTCGCCACCGCGAGATAAAGCCCTTTGATGCGCAAGCTAGGCAGGCCAAAGATAATGCCCACGGCAGCGGCAAACACACCCGACAGAAGCAACACCAACAAGATCGGCACATCGGGAAAAGCCGTGGTCATTTTGTAGGCTGCATACGCGCCAACCGCCATGAACCCGCCCGTTCCCAGCGACAGTTGTCCAGCGTAGCCGGTGAGCAGATTGAGGCCGAGGGCGGCCAAAGCGAAAATCAGAAACGGGATGAGGATGGCTTGCAGCCAGTACTCGTTGGCAATCACCGGAATGACCAGATAGGCAATCACCATGATCACGCCGATGCTCCAGCGATCTTGTGCAATGGGGAAGATGGCCTGGTCGCGCCGGTAAGATGTCTTAAATTGGCCGGTTTCGCGATATAACACGTTTTCAGGTCCTAGACAAATCGGGTGCTTATACGCGTTCGATAATCTCTTCGCCGAACAATCCGTGTGGCCGGAACAGCAGAAAGACCATGGCCAGCACGTAGGCGAACCAATTCTCGATCGCACCACCAATCGCTGGCCCCCAGTAGACTTCTCCGACTTTTTCGCCCACGCCGATAATCAGGCCGCCGACAATGGCGCCGGGAATCGACGTCAAACCGCCGAGAATGAGCACGGGCAGCGCCTTGAGCGCAATCAACGACAGGCTGAACTGTACCCCGCTTTTCGCGCCCCACATAATCCCGGCTACCAAGGCGACAATACCCGCCACCGACCACACCGTGACCCAGATCGTTTGGAGCGGAATGCCGACTGCGGTGGCCGCTTGATGGTCATCCGCCACGGCGCGTAGCGCCCGGCCAATCGTCGTTTTTTGCGATAAGATTGCCAGCGCCGCCACCAGTACAGCGGCCACCAACGCGGCGATCAGTTCGAACTGATTCACCAGCATACCCGCCACTTCAAACGAATCGTCTGGAATGCCGATATCCAGCTTTTTAACATTACTCCCCCACACCAGCTCGCCCACGCCTTCGAGAAAAAACGTCAGGCCGATGGTCGCCATCAGCAGGGTGAATGGATCCTGATTGACCAACGGGCGCAACACTGCTCGTTCGATGGCAAACGCCAGGAGAATCATCACTCCCGTCGCCAGGAGCAGAGACAGCCACAGCGGCAGACCGCATTCCATTAAACCGACCAGGGTTAAGGCGGCAAATAAAACCATCACGCCCTGGGCAAAGTTAAACACGCCTGAGGCTTTAAAAATCAACACAAAGCCGAGCGCAACCATGGCATACATCACTCCGGCCATGAGGCCGCCGATGACCACCTCGCCGAAGAAAATCGGCCCCGATGCGATATCCACAAACGGTGTGACGAATAGAGCGGTGAGAAACTCAGTCATGCGCCACCCCTAGATAGGCGTCGATCACATCTTGATTCGTGCGCACCATATCCGGCGTGCCCTCGGCGATTTTCAGGCCGTAATCGAGCACCACGACCCGATCGGAAATATCCATCACCACACCCATGTCGTGTTCGATCAAGACGCACGTGATGCCGAATTCATCCTGGATGTCGAGGATAAACCGACTCATATCTTCCTTTTCCTCAACATTCATCCCGGCCATGGGCTCATCCAGCAAAAGCAATTGCGGCTCCGCCGCCAGCGCCCGGCCGAGTTCAACGCGTTTTTGTAAGCCGTACGGTAGTTGTCCCACTGGGGTTTTGCGAATGGACTCGATCTCCAAGAAATCGATCACGCGTTCCACGCGGGTGCGCTGCGCTTCTTCTTCCCGCAGCGCCCGGCCCCAATAAATCGCTTGACTGATAAAGCCACTGCGAATGTGCAAGTTGCGCCCGGTCATAATGTTGTCCAGCGTCGTCATGCCTTTGAAGAGCGCCACATTCTGAAAGGTCCGGGCGATGCCCTGGCGCGCCACTTCATAGGGCCGTATATTGCGCCTGCGTTCCTGCCCGAGAAACACGACGCGGCCGCTCTGCGGGCGATAGACGCCGTTGATGACATTTAATACTGAGGTTTTCCCCGCGCCGTTGGGACCGATAATGGCCAGAATTTCACCGCGATAAACCTCGACGCTAACGCCGGTGAGGGCCTGCACGGCCCCGAAGGTGAGATTGATATCTTCGGCTTGTAGGATGGGCTCCTGCGGGTCCATGACCACAGTCCTTCTATCCGAATTCTCAAGCACCAACGAGAGCTTCGGCGGCAACTGGCGTAATATCCCGGATTTGCAGGTCGGCTTTAACCACCCCGCTGCGGCCATCTTCAAATAACACCTGGGCTTCAATCGCGATGTGATCGTCGGCCTGATACAGCGCCTCAACCAGGTTGCCGTATTTGTGTGTGATAAATCCCCGCCGCACTTTGCGCGTCCGGGTGAGTTCGCCGTCGTCCGGGTCGAGTTCCTTGTGCAGAATCAAAAAGCGCTGAATTTGCGCCCCGGCCATTTGCGGCTCCGCCGCCAGACTCGAGTTGACGCGCTCGATCTCGTTTTGGATCAGATCGTATACCTCTGGGCGGGCCGCGAGATCGGTATAACTGGTGTAGGCCAACCCCTGACGCTCCGCCCAATTGCCCACGGCTTCCAGGTCGATGTTGACGAATGCCCCCACATAGGGCCGTTCCGGGCCGTGCACCACCGCTTCTTTAATGAACGGACTAAATTTTAATTTATTTTCCAGATAGCGCGGGGCAAAGAGCGTTTGCTCGGCATCGGCCAGACGGCTCACATCCCTAGCCCGGTCGATAATTTTGAGATGGCCGTTGTCGTCGAGATAGCCCGCGTCTCCGGAATGCACCCAACCGTCTTCCAGGGTTTCCGCCGTGGCCTCGGGATTTTTATAATAGCCGATAAACACGCCCGGACTGCGGTACATCACCTCGCCACTATCGGAGATTTTTAATTCGACTTCCGGCACGGGGGTGCCAACGGTATCGGGGCGCACCTCACCATCTGGCTGTACACATACGAACACACTCGATTCCGTCATGCCGTAGAGTTGTTTAATGTTAATCCCGAGTGAGCGGTAAAAGGTAAAAATTTCCGGACCGATCGCCTCGCCTGCCGTATAGGCCATGCGAATGCGGCTGAGGCCAAGGTTGTCTTTAAGCGGGCCGTATATCAGCACATGACCCAGACCGTAGAGCAAGCGCTCAGCCCAGGTGATCGGCTCGCCCGCCAGCTTACGCGTGCCCACGCGCTGCGCCACATCCATGAAATAATGAAACATTTTGCGTTTGATCCATGCCGCATCCTCGATGCGGATCATCACCGTGGTCAAAATGTTTTCCCAAATGCGTGGTGGCGCGAAAAAATAAGTCGGTCCGATTTCGTGCAGATCCTGCAATACCGTCGCTCCGCTCTCGGGGCAGTTGACGGTGAAGCCCGTGCAATAGAATTGACCATACGACAAAATATGATCGCCGACCCAGGCCATAGGTAGATAGGACACGATCTCTTCGTCGTCGTGCAACCCCTCACGCGTGGCGGCGTTGCACGACGTGATGATGATGTTGTCATAGGAGAGCATCACGCCTTTAGGACGCCCGGTAGTACCGGAGGTATAGAGAATAATGCTGAGATCACGGCCCGTGCCCATCGCCGCCTGAGCTTCGAAAAACCCCGGATGCTCGGCATCAAACGTCCGCCCCTTTTGCTGCACAACCCCAAATGCATGCAAAAAAGGGTCGTCGTAATGCCGCAGACCACGCGGCTCATGGTAAATGAGCGTTTCGAGGGTGGGACAACGCTCCCACACGCTCAATAATTTGTCGACCTGCTCTTGATCTTCCACCACGGCGAAGCGGGCTTCGGCATGATCGAGCACGAATTGCATCTCATCGGCAACGGCATCCTGGTACAGGGGTACGGGAACACCACCAAGACATTGCGTGGCCATCATCGCCCAGTAGAGCTGCGGTCGGTTATCGCCCACGATTGCCACTTTGTCACCGCGTTGCAGGCCGTAGGCCGCCAGGCCGCAGGCAAAGGTGCGAATTTCGTCCCGCATGTGGAGCCAGCTCCATTCTTGCCAGATTCCCAAATCTTTTTCGCGAATGGCAATCTTGTGCGGGTGACGCCGAGCTCGCTCGAGGAGCCATTTCGGAAAGGTGTCACGTGTGTGATCTATCGGGTTATGTGCGGAGCTATCCATAGGTATACGCTGCGCTCACGGTTCGCATAACATTAAGTATTTCTGGGCATAATGCCTATGACATAAGGGCAAATTGTCGCGTATCTGAGACAAAAACGCAACGGTTAATTCGTGCGAGCTGAGGCAAGGCGACGGGAAGGAAACAGGAGAAGCCGGCGGTTAGGGTCTAGTCGACCGCCGGCTCGATGAGATGACTGTGGCTTAGGCTTCAGCCACGAGATCGGCTTCTTGACTCTGTTCATCGTGGGTCAGAATGTGCACGGGGTGCTTCCAAAGCTGCGCGATATAGGTTAGTGTTTCCTGCGCATAGCGGCGGTCGAGGAATGAGACGTCCCGGTTGAGATGTTCGAGATACAATTCATTTTTCACCACGTCTTTGACCACGATCTGCGGCACCCCGTAGTTGTAGCGCGGGGTGAGGAGCGCTTCGACTACCTCATCGCGTTCGCGGCTGGTGATGACGATCTCCTGACTCTGGTCCGACCGAGGTTTTGCCGGATTGGCGTTTTGATTACCGTAGGAAAACAGCTTAAGTTTTTCGACCATCTCGATGGTGAGATAGTTGCGTAGAAAGGAAATGTCATCCTCTGTGCGCCGCACCTCGAAGAGTTTTTGCCGGCCCGTCAACTCAGATGTGCCATCTTGGTGCATCTGGTCCCAGCGTTTTTCGATATCGACCAGTAGCGTGTAGCCCAGGAAATACGGGTTGATCGCATAGCGGCCACCGGGGTTGACGACACTGGCATGCAAGGTGGCGAATTCCAGCATTTCGTCCGGATTGACGCCGCTGTATTGGTGAAACAACTCGGCGTGCCAATAACTGGCCCAGCCTTCGTTCATGATTTTGGTGAGAAATTGCGGATAAAAATAATGCGACTCCTCGCGAATGATGTGGAGCACATCGCGCTGCCAGGCGTCTAGTGGCGCATAGGTCGTGAGAAACCAGAGCAGGTCGCGCTCGGGATGGGGCGGAAATGCCGCGCCTTCGACTTCATAGGTGATGCTCCGAGTTGGCTCATCGAACAAGTCGGCATAGGGTTGCGTCGGGTGTTCTTTCTCCACCACGCGGCGTTCGGGATAAGGCTGACGGTTGACACCGGCATGCGGGTCGATATGCCGGTCGAGCGCGAAACCAATGTCCATCAGATGTTCGACGGTTTCCAGTCCATAGCGTTCAATGTAGCCGTCAATGCGCATGGCGTGCGTCACCGCATCGTTGATCATATTGCGATTGGTTGGGGCGAACATGACGTTGTTTTTGAAAAAATCCACATGGCCAAAGACGTGGGCGGCCACGAGCAGATTGGCAATGTCTGGGTTTGAATCGAGCAAAAACGCCATGCTGGGATCGTTGTTCAAGACAATTTCGTAAATCTTCGATAGGCCCATGGTGCCGTATAGGCGCTGGCTCTGATACACCTTGCCGTAGGACCAGTGACGTGCTCGGGTCGGCAAGCCATAGGCCGCGATTTCGGTCATGATATCTTGCGGCACGACCTCGAAGGTGGTGGAAAAAAAATCGAGCCCTTGCTCACGAGCCAGGGTTTCGATCTCGGCCAGGCGCGTTTCAAACATGGCTGTCCTCCCGCGGCTGCAGAAATTTTTGCAACGCCTGGTAGACTTCTTCCTTATTGCTAATCGTGACGCTGAGCAGGCGTTCATGGGTGATCTGGTTGAACACGCTTTGCAGCGAACTCGGGGCCGAGGTGTTTTGGCTCATCCAGCCATAAAAACTGCTCTCGCTATCATAGCGGATTTCGCCGTATCCGACCATAGCGCACTGATTGAGGAGCGCTTCGACCAATTCCTTACAGACGGCGTTGTCGCTGGGCCAGTTGTCGCCATCGGAAAAGTGAAACAGGTACGTGTTCCAACTGCGCGCCGGGTGGTGCTGTTCCAGATACTCGCCCGCGAGCCGATAGGCCGAGGAGCAACACGTGCCGCCAGCGCTGGAGAGGGTGAAGAATTCTTTTTCCGGCACGATTTGCGCATTGACATCATGCGCGATGAACACGGTCTCGACCCGCTGGTATTTCAGGCGTAAAAACCGCACCATCCAAAAAAAGAAGCTTTTCGCCACATACTTTTTGCCGGTAGTCATCGAGCCGCTGCAGTCCATCAGCATGTACACAGCGGCATTGGATTGGGTTTCTTTATGTACGTCCCACACTTTGAAGCGCAGGTCGTCATCGTGAAAATTCCGCACTTCGGGCTGGCCCCGAGCGGCATTGCGTCTGAGGTTGTTCATCAGAGTGCGGCGCTTGTCAAGATTGGCCAGAGAGCCTTTGCGGCGCACGTCGGTATAGCGGTGCGTGGTCGAGGTGACCTGCCGTTCCGGCTTTTCTTCCATCCAGGGCAGGGCGAGATCTTCCAGCATCATCTGCGTCAGCTCTTCAAGGGTGACTTCCACCTCGTAGGTGTGCTCGCCGGGTTGGTCGCCCGGTTGACCGTCACCGGGCTGACTGCCATCTCCCTGGCCCGGCTGACGCCCGATGACATCCCCTGGGTTCCCCTCGCCTTGGCCCACACCCTGTTGCGGCTGGCCGTACTTGAAGCGGTATTGATCCAGGTAACGAAGGGGAATTTTGACGCGTTTGTTGCCATCCGAGGTGATAATCGCCTCTTCTGAAATCAGATCGCGCAGATTTTGTTTAATGGCTTCCTTGACCCGTTGGTCATGACGCAGGCTGTCTTTTAACCCTCGGCGGCGAAGTTCCCACGGAAGCGACATGGCTATTTCTCCCTCGCCAGCAAGCTGCTGACATACTTCAGCAGTTCGTTGGCGCTCTCGGTGTTATAGCCCTGGTGTTCGACCAGGTTGTCGATGACCTGATTGAGCTTGCGCAACTGTTCTGTATCCGGGCTGCGCGAGGTAATGGTCAGCTTGATCGTATCGCGGCGCTCCTCGAAGAGCTGTTTTTCGATCGCCGATTTGAGTTTTTCATGGGTGGTATAGTCGAATTTGTCGCCATGCCGGTGCGCCATCGCCACCTTGCGAAAAATCTCATTGCGGAAGCTGTCCTTGCCATAGTCGGGAACTTGAATTTTTTCCTCGATCGAGCGCATCAATTTTTCGTCTGCCGGCACTTCCTCGCCGGTAATGGGGTCGGTTAATTTGGCTTGGTCGAGATAGGCCTCGACATTATCCAAGTAGTTGTCCAGGAGTGTCAGAGCTTCCTGATCAAACGAGACGAAAAAGGCTTTTTGCACATCGTTGCGGGCGATCTCATCGTATTCCCGGCGGGCGTCCGCGATGAGATCGTTGTACCGTTCGC
>Ga0256867_10001328_pt1 | contig 10405 bp, 8 predicted proteins | sample RVTome_15_FD_185939 | JGI IMG/M metagenome (GOLD analysis project Ga0256867, IMG submission 185939) | Soil microbial communities from uranium-contaminated site in the Upper Colorado River Basin, Wyoming, United States - RVT150D86 (HiSeq) ... | reverse complement strand
CGCCTTCGGCGGTCCGGTCGTCGAACTGCACCTCTCCAACCCGGCTGCCCGTGAGCGCTTCCGGCAGCGGTCGGTGATCGCACCGGTGGCAGCGGGCACGATCGCCGGCTTCGGTGCACTGGGCTACCGTCTGGCCGTGGAGGCCGTCGTGGCCGTGGTGGAGCGCCAGCGGTGACGGCTAACCCCCTCGATCGGTCCGAGCTGCCGCCGCTGGGTGTCGGCGCCCGCCTCGAGCGGCTGCGGGCTGCGGTTGCTGGCGACGGTGCGGGTGGGGGCGGGCTCGGCCCCGACGATCTCGCCATGGACGGCCTGGTCCTCACGGACCTGGTCAGCATCCGCTGGCTGACCGGGTTCACGGGATCCAACGCCATGGTCCTGGTCACCGCCGACACCGTCGTGTTCGCCACCGACGGGCGCTACGGCGAGCAGGCCGTCGAGCAGCTCGGCGCCCACGGCCTGGATGCCACCGTCGAGGTCTTCACCAGGCGAGCCGACCAGCAGCGGCTGCTGTCGGCGGCCGCCGCCGGGCTGGGCCGGCTCGGGCTCGAAGCCGACGCCGTCACCTGGGCCGAGCAGCGTCACCTGTCCACGGACTGGTTCCCCGACGCCACGCTGGTGCCGACGACGGGACTGGTGGCCGAGCTGCGGCGACGCAAGGACGAGGCCGAGGTGGCCCGCATAGAGGCCGCGGCCGGCATCGCCGACGCCGCCCTCGACGACGTACGGTCGCTCCTGGCCGAAGGGCCCACCGAGCGGGAGTTCGCGGTCGAGCTCGAGCGGACCATGGTGGACCGCGGTGCGCAGGGACCCTCCTTCCCCACGATCTGCGCCTCGGGGCCCAACAGCGCCCGGCCGCACGCCGAGCCGGGCGATCGCACCGTGCGGGCCGGGGATCTGGTGGTCATCGACTTCGGGGCCCTCGTCGACGGCTACCACTCCGACATGACCAGGACAATCGTCGTGGGCCAGCCCTCCCCCGACCAGGTCCGGCTGCTCGAGGCGGCCACGGTCGCCCAGGCCCGGGGAGCGGCAGCGGTTCGGCCAGGGGCCACCGCCCACGAGGTCGACCGTGCCTGCCGGGACGCCCTGGCCGAGCGCGGGCTGGAGGACCTCCTGTTGCATGGCACCGGCCACGGTGTGGGCCTGGAGATCCACGAGGTGCCGATCCTCCGTCCTGACGCCGGCGAGGAGCTGTCGGTGGGTGAGGTGGTGACGGTGGAACCCGGGGTGTACCTTCCCGGCACCGGTGGCGCCCGGGTCGAGGACACCGTCGTGGTGACCCCGGACGGTGCCCGGCCCTTGACCCGGTTCGCCAAGGACCACGCCGTCGTCTGAACCCACCACCTTCGAGGAGCCCGTCCCGCCATGGCCATCTCCACCGCCGATTTCCGGACCGGGATGACACTGGATCTCGACGAGGGCCTGTTCCGCATCCAGGACTTCCAGCACGTCAAGCCCGGCAAGGGCGGCGCCTTCGTCCGCACCACACTGAAGAACATGCGCACCGGGGCCGTGCTCGATCGCACCTTCCGCGCCGGCGAACGCATGGAGCGGGCGGTCATCGAGCAGAAGGAGATGCAGTACCTCTACCGGGACGGCGCCGACATCGTGTTCATGGACAGCTCCACCTACGAGCAGATGCAGGTGCCCGCTACCGCCATCGGGAGCTCGTGCGACTACGTGGTCGAGGGGGACACCGTCCAACTGGCCATGTACGGCGACGAGATCATCGACGTCGAACTGCCGGCCTCGGTGGTGCTCGAGGTGGCGCAGACCGAGCCTGGTATCCAGGGCGACCGGGTGTCGGGTGCCCGCAAGCCGGCCACGCTGGCCACGGGCCTCGTGGTTCAGGTACCGCTGTTCATAGCGGTGGGCGAGAGGGTGAAGGTCGACACCCGCACCAGCGAGTACATCGAGCGCGGGTGAGCGCTCCAGATCGTGCCCGCTGAGGGGTCAGGGGCCGATCCCAGCAGGCCCGATCCCCACGGTCCAGACGCGTTCGGGGCCGACGTTCCCACGCAGAGGCGCGAAGCAAGGGTGCGGGCCGTGGCCATCCTCTACGAGGCAGAGATGAAGGGGCAGCCACCGGTGGTGGTGCTCGACGGGCTCGCCGTCGCACCCGACCAGCTGACCGCCGAGCTCGTCACCGGGGTGGCCGACCACGTGGCCGAGCTCGATGCCCGCATCGACGGCCTGCTGAGGGAGGACTGGCGACCCGACCGCGTCGCCCTGCTGGACCGTCTCGTCCTGCGCACGGCCGGATACGAGCTGGACCACCGGCCCGAGGTGCCCACCGGTGCCATCATCAACGAGGCGGTCGAGCTGGCCAAGCAGTTCGGGGGGAGCGACCGCTCCTACGTGTTCGTCAACGGCGTGCTGTCGGCCTGGGCCGAAGGACGGTTCGACGCCACCTCGTCCACCAGCCCGTAGGCCACCGCAGCAACGGCGTCGAGGATCACACCGGCGGCCATGTCGGTGCGGATGCGGTCCTCGGTCTGGCCGGACGACGTCGCCAACCGCTCCTGCAGCACGGCCAGCTGGGCCCGGTGGGCGGCGACGCTGATGGCCACGTTGTCGGCTCGACCGGAGACCTCGATCGAAGGCTCCGACAGCACGAGCACGGCGTGGGGCTGGACGATGCGGCGTCGGGCGGCTGCCAGCGGCGCCAGGGCGGCGCCGCCCAGGCGCCCGCGGCACAGGGCATGCACGGGGACACCGACGGCGTCGATGGTGTCGGCGACGGCCAGGCCGGCATCGAGCTCGGCGTCGGGGCACCAGAGGTGGAGCTCGATCGGTCCGTCACCGGAGCCGTCGAGCAGCATGAGCTGGGCGGCCACCAGGTTGGCGAGCTCGGCGTCGAGGTGGCCCGAGACGACGACCATGCGTCGCTCGAGCAGCCGCTCGAACACCTCCCGGCCCGGGTCGAACCCAGGGCCGCCCAGACCCGGAGGCGACGGGACCCGGGGCTCGGGCTGGTGGCCCGGGGCAGGGCCGGGCGGCATCGGTACCTCTGGCGGCCACTCACCGGGACCGGCCCCGGCGCCTCCACCGGCGATGGCACCGGCCCCCGCAACGGCGATGGCCACGGTCACGGACGGGCCGGGATCATCCATGACCCGACGCTACCTGGGGTCGGCAATGACACCGCCTGGCAGGGGTCGGGCAGCTAGGGTGCCCATCTGACCGTGAAGCGGGTCCCGTGAGGCCCGCACGGACAGGGAGACAGTGCTCATGGCGGAGCGGGAGCGGCGTCTGGCGCCGCCCTACGGTGGTGTCTTCGTCGAGCGCAGCCAGGTCATGGACGCCGACGAGGTCCAGCGGGCGTTGACCCGTATCGCCCACGAGATCGTCGAGCGCAACAAGGGCCTGGCCGGTGTCGTGGTCGTCGGGTTGCAGACCGGCGGGGTCCCGCTGGCCCGCCGGCTGGTGGAGACCCTGGCCGACATCGAGGGCACGGAGGTACCTCTCGGCGTCCTCGACGTGGCCCTGCACCGCGACGACATCGGCCTGCGACCGGTCCTGCCCGAGGCGGTCACCGACATCCCCTTCGACCTCGACGGCAGCGACATCGTCCTCGTCGATGACGTGCTCTACACCGGTCGCACCACGAGAGCGGCGCTCGACGCCCTCACCAGCTTCGGTCGGCCCCGTCGCGTGCAGCTGGCGGTGATGGTGGACCGTGGACATCGGGAGCTGCCCATCCGCCCCGACTTCGTGGGCAAGAACCTGCCCACCCGCCACGACGAGGTGGTCGACGTCACCCTGGACGGCGTCCGCCTGGGGGAGATGCAACGATGAGCGGCACCGGACCGGAGCGGGCCCAAGGAGCGGCGGCGTGAAGCACCTGGTCACCGTCGACCAGCTGGGACCGGACGGCGTGGCCGAGCTCATGACGCTCACGGACAGGTTCGTCGAGGTGGGCCAGCGGGCCATCCCCAAGGTGCCGGCCCTGCGAGGCAAGACCGTCGCCACCGCCTTCTTCGAGAACTCCACCCGCACGCGCCTGTCCTTCGAGACGGCGGCCAAGCGGCTGTCGGCGGACACCATGAGCTTCACGGCGGGCACCTCCTCGCTCTCCAAGGGGGAGTCCATCCGGGACACGGTCGAGACCGTTTGTGCCATGGGTGTCGACCTGCTCGTCGTGCGCCACGGGGCTGCCGGCGTGCCCGAGCAGGTGAGCCGCTGGGTCGACGTGAGCGTCGTCAACGCCGGAGACGGCTGGCACGAGCACCCCACCCAGGGCCTGCTGGACGCCTACACACTCTTGCAGGCACGGCACGGCTCGGCCGGCCAATCTCCTTCGCTGGCCGGCGTGCGCATCGGCATCGTGGGCGACGTGAAGCACAGTCGCGTGGCTCGCTCCGACCTGGCCGCGTTCACGGCCCTGGGTGCAGAGGTGACCCTGGTCGCCCCGCCCACCCTGCTCCCGCCAAGCCTGGCCGGGTGGTCGGCCGAGGTGAGCCACGACCTCGACGCCGTGTTGGCCAAGCTCGACGTCGTGGCCCTGCTGCGCATCCAACAGGAGCGCATGACCGAGGCCCTCGTCCCCAGCTTCCGCGAGTACACGGCCCGCTACGGCCTCACCCCCGAACGCCTGGCCCGGCTCGACGACGAGGTGATCGTCATGCACCCCGGACCGGTCAACCGCGGCATAGAGCTGGCCGCCGAGGCCATGGACCGGCCCGGCACGGTCATCACCCGCCAGGTGGCCAACGGCGTGGCCGTGCGGATGGCGGTGCTCTACCTGCTGGCTGGATCGGGGGTCGACGTTGCCTGAGGCAACGGTGACGCTTCCCACGGTCGTCATCGCCGGCGGCGAGGTGGTGGATGCCGCCGGCCGGCGGCGCGCCGACGTCCTGGTGGAGGGCGGCACGGTCGCCGCTGTGGGCACCGTGGACGGGCCGGGTGGTGCCACCGTCCTGGATGCGGGCGGCTGCGTGGTCACGCCCGGCCTGGTCGACCTGCACTCCCACCTCCGCCAACCGGGCCGGGAGGAGGCCGAGACGGTCGAGACGGGCTCGCGGGCCGCCGCACTGGGCGGCTACACGGCGGTGTGCGCAATGCCCAACACCACGCCGCCCATCGACTCCGTGTCGGTGGTGCGGGACGTGCTGGAGCTGGCCCGCAGCGCGTTGTGCGAGGTCCGCCCGGTGGGTGCCATCACCATCGGCCGGGCCGGCAACCGCCTCGCCCCCATGGCCGAGATGGCCGACCTCGGCGTCACCATGTTCACCGACGACGGCGACGGTGTGCAGGACAACGGCCTGATGCGCAGGGCCCTCGAGTACGCCCGGCCCCTCGGCGTCGTCCTGGCCCAGCACTGCGAGGACGACTCCCTGTCGTTGGGCGGGGCGATGCACGAAGGGGAGTGGTCGTCGCGCCTCGGCCTCCCCGCTCAGCCGCCCGAGGCCGAGGAGGTGATGGTCATGCGCGACATCGCCCTGTGCCGCATGACCGGCTCGCCCGTCCACTTCCAGCACCTGTCCACCGCCGTCTCCGTCGACCTGGTGCGGCGGGCCAAGGCCGAGGGGCTGGCCGTGACCTGTGAGGCCACCACCCATCACCTCACGCTCACCCACGAGCGGTGCGCCACCTACGACCCGCGGTTCAAGGTGAACCCGCCGCTGCGCACCGAGGCCGACATGGTCGCCGTGCGGGCCGGGCTGGCCGACGGCACGGTCGACGCCGTGGCCACCGACCACGCCCCCCACACACCGGAGTCCAAGGACCTCCCCTTCGAGGAGGCACCCCCTGGGATGCTCGGCCTGGAGACTGCCCTGGCCGTGATGCTCACCGAGCTGGACCTGCCCCTCGAGCTGGTGCTCGACCTGATGAGCTGGCGGCCGGCCCGGCTGGCTCGCATCACCGACCGCCACGGCGGTCCCATGGAGGTGGGCCGACCAGCCAACCTCTGCGTGATCGATCCACACGCGACCTGGACCGTGTCCGGACTCGAGGGGGCCAGCCGCTCGCGCAACACCCCCTACGAGGGATGGGAGCTCACGGGCCGGGTGCGGCACACCCTTTCGGGAGGCGAGCCCGTCGTCATCGACGGGGAGGCGCAGCGGTGACGGCCGCAGCGGTGACGGCACCGAGGGGCACCATGAGGCCGGCGCTGTTGGTCCTGGCCGACGGCACCATCTTCGAGGGCGAGGCCATCGGGGCCGCTCCCACCGGTGGGGTGGCGGCCGGGGAGGTCGTCTTCAACACGGCCATGACCGGTTACCAGGAGATCCTCACCGATCCGTCCTACGCAGGGCAGATCATCACCTTCACCTACCCCCACATCGGTAACTACGGCGTCAACGACGCCGACCACGAGGCCGCCCGGCCGCACTGCCGGGGGGTGGTCGTGCGGGACCTGGCCCGCCGGCACTCGAATTGGCGGTCCGAGGGCGATCTCGACGGCTTCCTGCGCCGGCACGGCGTGGCTGGCATCGCCGGGGTCGACACCCGCCGCCTGACCCGCCACATCCGCGAGGCGGGCGCGATGCCCGGAGCCTTCGGCGTGGCCGACGAGGCCACGCTGGCGGCAGCGGCGAGGGCCGAACCGGGGACGGCCGGGGTGGACCTGGTGGCGCAGGTCACGACGCCCGAGCCGTACACGGTGGGGCAGGGCCCGCGCCGGCTGGTCGCCTACGACCTGGGCATAAAGAGGACGATGCTGCGCCGGCTGGGACGCACCGCCACCGTCGCGGTGGTGCCGGCCTCCACCCCGGCCGCTGAGGTGCTGGCTCGCCGGCCCGACGGGGTGTTCCTGTCCAACGGGCCGGGTGACCCCACCGAGGCCGGACCGATCCTGGCCGAGCTCGACGGGCTCCTGGGCGAGGTGCCGGTGTTCGGCATCTGCCTTGGCCAGCAGGTGCTGGCCCTGGCGCTGGGAGGTCGCACCTTCAAACTTCCGTTCGGGCACCACGGCGCCAACGTCCCGGTGCGGAACGCCGACAGGGGCACGATCGAGATCACGAGCCAGAACCACAACTACGCCGTGGTCGCCGGCTCCGTGCCAGGGGTCGCCGAGACCCACGTCTGCCTCAACGACGGCACCCTCGAGGGGTTCCGCTGCCGTCACGTCGCCGCCTTCGCCGTGCAGTACCACCCGGAGGCCGGCCCGGGCCCGCACGACTCGCGCTACCTGTTCGACGACTTCACGGCTCTCGTGGACGACTCGGTCCGCCGCTGATGCCCCGCAGGGACGATCTGGAGTCGATCCTGATCATCGGCTCCGGACCGATCGTCATCGGCCAGGCGTGCGAGTTCGACTACTCGGGCACCCAGGCCTGCCGGGTGCTGCGCGAGGAGGGGTACAGGGTCGTCCTGGCCAACTCCAACCCGGCAACGATCATGACCGACCCCGACTTCGCCGACGCCACCTACCTGGAGCCGCTCGACATCGACGTGCTCACCGCCATCATCGACCTGGAGCGACCCGACGCGGTGCTGCCCACCCTCGGCGGCCAGACCGCCCTCAACCTGGCCATGGAGCTGGTGGCGGCAGGTGTCCTGGACCGGTACGGGGCCGAGCTGATCGGCGCATCGGCCGAAGCCATCGCCACCGCCGAGGACCGCGATCGGTTCCGCACCGCCATGCGCGAGATCGGACTGCGGGTGCCGCGCTCCGGCATCGCCCGCTCCCTGACCCAGGCCCGCGCGGTGGCGGCCGAGATCGGGCTGCCCGTGATCATCCGGCCGGCGTACATCCTCGGCGGCAAGGGGACGGGGTTCGCGGCCACCACCACCGAACTGGAGGAGGTGGCCGCCCGTGGCCTCGACGCCAGCCCCATAGGAGAGATCCTCATCGAGCAGTCCATCGCCGGTTGGAAGGAGTTCGAGCTGGAGGTGATGCGGGACAGGGCCGACAACTGCGTGGTGGTGTGCTCGATCGAGAACCTGGACCCGATGGGCGTCCACACCGGGGATTCGATCACTGTGGCCCCTTCCCAGACGCTGACCGACGTTGAGTACCAGGCGATGCGCGACGCCGCGTTCGCCTGCATCCGCAGGGTGGGGGTGGAGACGGGCGGCTCGAACGTCCAGTTCGCGGTGCATCCCGGCACCGGCGAGCAGGTCATCATCGAGATGAACCCCCGTGTCAGCCGCAGCTCGGCGCTGGCCTCCAAGGCGACCGGCTTCCCGATCGCCAAGATCGCGGCCCGCCTGGCCGTGGGCTACACGCTGGACGAGATCCCCAACGACATCACCCGCCGTACCCCTGCCAGCTTCGAGCCCACCATCGACTACGTGGTGACCAAGGTGCCCCGCTGGGCATTCGAGAAGCTGCCAGGGTCGCTGGGCGTCCTGGGACCGCAGATGCAGTCGGTGGGCGAGGCCATGGCCATCGGTCGCACCTTCTCCGAGAGCCTGCAGAAGGCACTGCGCAGCCTCGAGCAGGGTCGGCTCGGCCTCAATGCCGATCCCGCCGAGGCCGCCTACGACGGCCTCGACGATGCGGCGCTGGCCCTGGCTGTGGGCGTGGCCACGCCGGAGCGCATCTTCCATCTCGAGGCCATGCTGCGGCGCGGCGCGACGGTGACCGAGGTGGCCGGCGCCAGCGCCGTCGACCCGTGGTTCGTCGACCAGATCGCCGCCATCACCGAGGAGCGCAGTGCTCTGGAGGCCGCCGGCCTGGCCGGCATGGACCGCCGGTCGTGGCGGAGGGCGAAGCGGCGCGGCTTCTCCGACGCCCAGCTGGCCCACCTGTGGGGATGCGACCCCGACGAGGTTCGTGCGGCCAGGACCGGGCTCGGGGTGGTGGCCACGTTCAAGACGGTGGACACCTGCGCCGCGGAGTTCGAGGCCGAGACCCCCTACCACTACTCCACTTACGAGGACAGCGACGAGGTCAGGCCCGGCCGTTCCGAGCGCGTGTTGATCCTGGGCTCGGGCCCGAACCGGATCGGACAGGGCATCGAGTTCGACTACTGCTGTGTCCACGCCAGCTTCGCCCTGGCCGAGGCCGGCTACGAGACGGTGATGGTGAACTGCAACCCGGAGACCGTTTCGACGGACTACGACACCAGCGACCGCTTGTACTTCGAGCCCCTGACCCTCGAGGACGTGCGCAACGTGATCGACGCAGAGGAGCCGGTGGGCATCATCGTGTCCCTGGGCGGGCAGACCCCGCTCAAGCTGGCCGGCGAGCTGCCTGCCCATCTCGTGTGCGGCACGCCGCCAGACGCCATCGACGAGGCCGAGGACCGTGAGCGCTGGAACGCCCTGTGCGCGCAGCTGGAGATCCCCCAGCCCCCGGGCGGCACGGCCGTGACGCTGGCCGACGCCGTGGCCGTGTGCGAGCGGATCGGCTATCCGGCCCTCATCCGGCCCTCCTACGTCCTGGGTGGCCGGGCCATGACGATCGTCTACGACGGTGAGGAGCTGGCCGCGGCCATGCAGGAGCTGTCGGTGGCGGGCAGCCTCGGACGCGAGGGCGGGCTGTCTGCCGAGCGGCCCGTGCTCATCGACCGCTTCCTGGAGGACGCGGTGGAGGTGGACGTGGACGCGATCCGCGACGCCAGCGGCGAGTTCCTCCTGGGCGGGGTCATGGAGCACGTCGAGGAGGCGGGCGTGCACTCCGGCGACAGCGCCTGTGCCATCCCTCCGCCGAACCTCGTCCCGGCCACCGTCGACGTGCTCGTGTCATACACCCGCCGGCTGGCCGAACGGCTGGGCGTCGTGGGCCTCATCAACGTGCAGTACGCGGTGAAGCAGGGCCAGGTGTTCGTGCTGGAGGCCAACCCACGGGCCAGCCGGACCGTGCCCTTCGTGGCCAAGGCCACGGGCGTGCCCCTGGCCAAGGTCGCGGCGCGGGTCATGGTCGGAGCCACGTTGGCGGAACTGCGGGCCGGGGGGATGGTCACCGACCCCGTCCAGGACGGGTGGGTGGCCGTCAAGGAGGCGGTCCTGCCCTTCCAGCGCTTCCCCGAGGTCGACAGCGTGCTCGGGCCCGAGATGCGCTCCACCGGTGAGGTGATGGGGATCGACCGGACCTTCGCTCTCGCCTTCGCCAAGAGCCAGATCGCAGCCGGAGGACGTCTGCCCGCCGAAGGCACGGTGTTCATGTCGTTGGCCGATCGGGACAAGGAGGCTGGCCTGGCTGCGGCCCGCCAGTACCGCGACCTGGGGTTCGACATCGTCGCCACCTCCGGCACCGCCGAGTTCCTGGCCGGACGTGGGGTGGAGGTGAGCACGGTTGTGTCCAAGCTCACGCCCGAAGGGGGCCGCAGCGGAGAAGGGCCGGACGCCGTGGAGCTCCTGCGGTCGGGCAAGGTGCAGCTGGTCGTCAACACGCCGCGAGGCCGCGGGCCCAGAGCCGACGGCGCCTACATCCGCTCGGCCGCCCTGGCCGAGGGAGTGCCCTGCCTGACGACGGTCCCGGCCGGCCTGGCGGCCGCTCACGGCATCGCCG
>Ga0256867_10001327_pt1 | contig 10405 bp, 9 predicted proteins | sample RVTome_15_FD_185939 | JGI IMG/M metagenome (GOLD analysis project Ga0256867, IMG submission 185939) | Soil microbial communities from uranium-contaminated site in the Upper Colorado River Basin, Wyoming, United States - RVT150D86 (HiSeq) ... | reverse complement strand
CCCGCCGTGGCCGGGGCCGGTGACGTAGAGGACGCTGAGGTCGCGGGCACGGATGGCCCGGTTCAGGTGGGCGTAGAGGAGGTTCAGGCCGGGCGTCGTCCCGAAGTGCCCGAGGAGCCGAGGCTTCAGGTGCTCGGGCCGCAGCGGCTCGCGCAGGAGCGGGTTGTCGAGCAGGTAGATCTGCCCGACGGAGAGGTAGTTGGCCGCCCGCCAGTAGGCGTCGAGGCGGCGGAGCTCTTCGGCCGACAGCGGGCCGGCGGTCGCCGGGGCGGCGCTCATCGCTGAACGTCTATCAGCCCTCGCGCCCCCGTGCAGAGGCGTCCGGGCTCAGCGGAGGCGGAGGTTCGTCGACCTCTCCTTCACCGCAAAACCCGCGCCGGGGACCATGAGCGCCCCCGCAACCGCGTAGTAGACGCCGTTGCGACGATCGCGTCTGAGCGCGAAGTTGCCGCGCGTCGTCGTCCTGGCCCGCCCGATCCTCAGGTCGGGTCCGGGGCGCACCTTCCAGATCGTCACGAGGCGGCGGCTGTGGAGCTTGGGGGCGCCCTTCGCGTACAGCCAGCCGATGAACCTGTTGCTCGCGTACCCGAGGGCCAGCGTGCGATCGCGCAGGGTGAGATCCGTGCCCTTCCCGTTGTACTGGATGGTCCCCGTGTTGCAGCTCGAGACCACGGTCGTCCAGGCGTGCAGGACGGTGCCGACCGGGCGCTCGAGCTTGAAGTCGATCCGGACCTGCGTCTTCTGCGGGATCGGCCAGGTGCCCGGGTTGGGGACGGCGCCGTACGTGAAGTTGTTGAACAGGTTCCAGCCGGACGGGCCGTTGACCGAGATCGAGGCCGCTTCGTTCATGTAGATCTGCCCGCCGACCGTCACCACTGTGTGCACGGTGTAGGCGCCGCCGTCCAGCCCGGCCCGCTCGACCGCGAGGCTGAACGCGCCGCTGGTGCATCCGGGCGTGTTGACACTCAGGACCTTGAAGGTCTGCGCAGTGGCCGGCGCGGCCCACGCCAGGCTGACGGCCACGGCCGCGACGAGCATCCGAGCGTGCTTGGTGCGAGGAACGAGGACCTCCTGATCTCCAGGACCCACGGCGGGTCGATCGAACTCTAGGGACTTTCAGGAGGAATTCCAGCGTTTCCCTGCAGCCAGTGCCCCCGGCAAGAATCGAACTTGCGCACGCGGTTTAGGAAACCGCTGCTCTATCCACTGAGCTACGGGGGCCCGCCGCGGTCACGGTAGCACCCTCGGCGCAGGGGTCGAGATGCGCCGGAGAGTCTGATAGAAACAGCCGGCCACATTGCCCAGTACAGGAGGGGGGACCATGAAGCCAGGCAGGCTGGGGCGCGCCGTGATCTCGTTGACGGCGGCGCTCCTCGTAGCGATGGGCGCGTCCGCGACGGCCGGGGCGCAGAGTGCGCCGGTCGTCATGGGCGGGGTGACGCAGCCCGTCTTCGGATACACGGACGCCGTCCGCGAGCGCCTCTGGGTGACCGCGGACTTCGACAGCGACCTCGACGGCGTCGCCGACGAGATCGCCATGGACATCATCCGGCCGGCCGCCGCAGCCGACGGGCTGAAGTCACCGGTCATCATGGATGCGAGCCCGTACTTCACCACGCTGTGCCGTGGGAACGAGGGCGAGTGCATCGCGGACGTCGACGGCGACGGGCTGAACGACCGCTGGCCGCTGTTCTACGACAACTACTTCGTCCCGCGCGGGTACGCGGTGATGCTCCTGCACATGGTCGGCACCGGGTTCTCCACCGGCTGCCCGGTCACCGGCGGGACACCCGACAACCGCAGCGCCGTGCTGGCGGTCGACTGGCTTCAGGGCCGGCGGACCGCGCACGACGCGGCCGGGAACACGGTCACGGCGAGCTGGCACAACGGGAAGGCCGGGATGATCGGCAAGTCCTACGACGGGACGCTGGCGAACGCGGCCGCCGCAGCCGGCGTCGACGGGCTGACCACGATCGTGCCGATCAGCGCCATCTCGACGTGGTACAACTACACGCGCCAGGCGGGCCTGGGCCTCAGCGGCTGGGCGAACAACTACGCCGCCAGCCTCTCGAACGCGGTGACGAACCCGGCCCGGCGGGCGGGGTGTGCGGCGGTCCGCGCCAACCTCAGCGCCACCGACGGCGACGAGAGCTACGACTTCACGCCGTTCTGGCTCGAGCGCGACTACTTCAAGGACAGCGACGACGTCAATGCGAGCGTGTTCGTCGTCCACGGCCTCCAGGACGACAACGTCAAGGCCAGCCACTTCAGCGAGTGGTGGTACGAGCTCGCCGAGCGGGACGTCCCGCGCAAGCTCTGGCTGGGCCGTGTCGGCCACGAAGAGCCGTTCGACTTCCGGCGGGACGTCTGGGTGGACACGATCCACCGCTGGTTCGACCACTGGCTCTACGACGTCCCCAACGGGATCATGGGCGAGCCGATGGTGACGGTCGAGCGCGAGGGCGGCGACGTCTTCGAGGACTACGCCGACTGGCCGATCCTCGACGCGGAGGTCGAGAACCTCTACTTCCGGGCGACGCCGAGCGGGCCCGGCGCCCTCTCGCTCAGCCAGGACGCGGGGACGCCGACGACGGCGTTCACCGACCAGACGAACCAGAGCGAGAACACGATCATCTCGAACCCCGACACGGTCACGAACGTGAAGCGGGTGTTCATCTCGCAGCCGCTCACGGCGCCGCTCAAGTTCACGGGCACGCCCGTGATCAACCTGCGTGCGTCCGTCAACCGCGTCGGCACGTCGCTCGGCGCCGCGCTCGTCGACTACGGGCCGGCGACGAACGTGAGCCGCACGAGCGAAGGTGTCGTGAACGCCACGGGGAGCACCTGCTACGGCGAGTCGAGCGCGAACGACGACGGGTGCTACATCAACACGCAGAAGATCCCGACCAACGTCACCCAGTGGCGGGTCTCCCGCGGAATCCACGACGCGCGGAACCGCACCGACCTGACCACGCCGACCGATCTCGTCCCCGACCAGTTCTACGACTTCAGCTTCAAGCAGATGCCGCAGGACTACGTGTTCCCGGCCGGCCACCGGATCGGCGTCGTCATCGTCGCCACCTACGGCGGCGTCGCGGCGGCGAACACGAACTACGGGGCGACGGTCACGATCGACCTGCAGCAGTCGAACATCGAGCTGCCGATCTCGGGCGGGTACCTGTCCACGCTCGCCGCGGGCATCCCCGACCAGGTCGCGCCCGAGCTCACCGTCCCGGACGACATCGTCGTCTCGACGGAGGGCAGGTCGACGCCGGTCGGGTACGTTGCGACGGCGACCGACGACAACGACCCGAACCCGGTCGTCGAATGCGACCCCGAGTCCGGCTCCGAGTTCGCCAAAGGCACCGTCACGACGGTGACCTGCACCGCGACCGACGCGGCCGGCAACGTCGCCACCGAGACGTTCACGGTGGCCGTGCTCTTCGACTGGAGCGGCTTCCTCTCGACCTACAAGGATCCGCCCGTCCTGAACGCGGCGCACTCGAACGGCATCCAGACGTTCTGGTTCCGCCTGGGCGGCGACTTCGGCCTGGGCGTGCTCGCCGGACAGCCGCAGTCGCGGCAGGTCGACTGCGCCACCCTGGCGCCGATCGGCCCGTACCAGGCGGCGACGACGCCGAACTGGGACACCTTCGGCTACCAGGCCTACACCAACCGCTACTACTACCCCTGGAAGACGACGAGGGCGTACGCCAACACGTGCCGGGAGTTCTCCATCTCCTTCACGGACGGCACGACGCGCTCGGCCTTCCTCCAGTTCGTCCTCTAGAAGCCTGAGCGGAGGGGCGCCGGACGGCCGGCGCCCCTCGCCGCTCCACGGGGTCGGCGAGAGTTTGATAGAAAGGGTGTTGCCCGTTTGCCTTTTTCCGCGGAAGCGGAGCTCGGCAGGACACAAGGGCTGGGGGGAGGCGCCGCCGGGGGTACGGGGGGCCGGAGCTCCAGGGAGACCGGCCCTCCCGGCGCCTCACGACTCGGCCAGGCCTTCGCGCGGCTCCCAGCGGAAGCGCCTGAGCGCGACGGCGAGCCCGAGGAGCCCCCAGACGGCGACGGCCACGGCGGCCGAGGCCGCGAGGTCCTCCCCCGTGACGAAGCTCGCGCGGATCAGCTCGAGGAAGTACGTGAGCGGCAGCACCTCGGAGATCGCCTCGAGGAAGGCGGGCATCTCGGCCGTCGAGAAGAAGACGCCGGAGACGAAGGCCATGGGCAGGAAGATGGCGTTGACGACGGCGGAGGAGCCCTCGGCCGTCCGGACGACGGTCGTGATCGCGAGGCCGAGCGCCGCGAAGGCGCCGGCGCCGAGGAGGACGGCGGCGGCGAAGGCGGCGGGCCGCTCCGGCCAGTCCGCGCCCAGGGCGTAGACGCCGATGAGGAGCTGGGCGGCCACCTGCAGCACGATGACGACGACGGTCGACCCGATCACGGCGGCGAGGTAGAGCCCCGGGCCGAGCGGCGTTCCCCGGACGCGCTTGAGGAGGCCCGCCTCGCGGCGGACGACGAGCGTGATCGCCAGCGAGGCGAAGGCGTTGGCGGCGACCCCGTAGCCGAGGAGGCCGATCAGCAGGTACGTCGCGGCGTCCACCCCCTCGATCGGCTCGTCGCCGTAGACCGAGCCGATGAGGACGAGCAGCAGGATGGGGAAGAGGAAGCTGAAGAACGCCGCCTCCCGGTTCCGCCAGAAGAGCAGCTGCTGGGCTCGAAGCTCGTGGACGAGCAGCCTCACTGCGCCTCGTCCTCGCGGGTGAGCTCCAGGTAGACGTCCTCCAGGGTGCGGCGGTGGACCTCGAGCCCGTCGAGCTCGACGCCGTCGGCCAGCGCCTGGGTCGTCAGCTCGTGGAGGACGCGCGTCGGCTCCTCCGTCGCCAGGACGACCTCGGTGCCGTTTCGCCGGTACCGGATCTCCACCGGCGCGTGGCCGGAGAGCAGCTCCTGCGGCGAGCCGGTTCCGACGAGCTCGCCGCCGCGAAGGATGGCGACCCGGTCGGCCAGGCGCTGCGCCTCCTCCATGTAGTGCGTCGTCAGCAGGATGCTCTTGCCCAGGGAGCGCAGGTCGCGGATCGTCTCCCAGGCCTGGCGCCGCGCGGCCGGGTCGAAGCCCGTGGTGGGCTCGTCCAGGAAGACGAGCTCGGGGTCGCCGACGAGGGCGAGGGCGAGGTCGAGCCGGCGCAGCTGCCCGCCCGAAAGCGTCCGCACGCGCGCCTCCCGCTTCTCCGCGAGCCCGACGAGGTCGATGACCTCGCCCGCGGGCCGGGGCCGGGGGTAGTAGCCGGCGAAGAGCTCGACGATCTCGCGGACGCTCAGGAGCTGGTAGACGGCCGAGGACTGGAGCACGATGCCGATGCGGGCCCGGAAGGCGCTTCCGGCGCGCTCGGGGTCCTCGCCGAGGACGCGCACCTCGCCCGCGTCACGGCGGCGGTAGCCCTCGAGGATCTCGACGGTGGTCGTCTTGCCGGCGCCGTTCGGCCCGAGGAGCGCGAAGACCTCGCCGGTCTCCACGGTGAAGGAGAGCCCGTGCAGGACCTCGCGCTGCCCGTAGGCCTTGCGCAGGTCCGTGACGGCGATGGCGCTCACGGAGGGCGAGGATAGCGGCGCGCGGCTTCGCTACCGTCGTGAGGTGCGTCCTGCGCTCGTGCTCGCCGCCGCCGTCGTCCTTGCCGCGTCCTGCTCGGGCGGCGACGGGGGCTGCGAGGCGCTCGCGCCCTCCGGCTCGGGCGCGCGGCTTCTCTTCGACGGCACGGAGGAGAGCCTGGCCCGCTGGACGCAGGCGGGGCCCGGGTCGTTCGCGCTCCAGGAGGACTGCACGCTGCGGACCGAAGGCGGGCTCGGGCTCCTCTGGTACGACGACGCGCCGGTGCAGGCGCCGGCGACCGTGCGGGTGGAGTGGAACGCGGAGGGCGACTCGAACTCCGGGATCTTCGTCGGCTTCCCGGCGGTCGGGAACGACCCGTTCGTCGCCGTCGACCGGGGGTACGAGGTGCAGATCGACCCGACCGACGAGGCGGGCTGGACCACGGGGGCGGTCTACGGTTTCCAGCCCGCGGACTCGGAGGCGGTGGCCACGGCGGTGCGAGAAGGCTGGAACACGTTCGAGATCGCCCTCGCCCCCCCGGAGATCGTCGTCTCCGTGAACGGGGTCGTGGTGAACCGTTTCACCTCGACGGATCCCGCGCGCACGGATCTCGGGCGCGGCTACGTCGGCCTCCAAAACCACGGCCCCGCCGACGTCGTGCACTTCCGGCGCGTCGAGGTGAGCCCCGGTTAGGCTGCCCCCGTGGCGCGCTACCGCTACGTCATCGCCGACGTCTTCACGGACACGCCGCTCCAGGGGAACCAGCTCGCCGTGTTCACGGATGCGCGCGAGATCCCGGAGGAGCAGCTGCAGCTCCTGGCCCGCGAGATGAACTTCTCGGAGACGGTGTTCGTCTACAAGCCGGAGGCCGGCGGGCACGCGCGGATCCGCATCTTCACGCCGACCTCGGAGCTTCCCTTCGCCGGGCACCCCGTCCTGGGGACGGCGTTCGTCCTCTCCGGCCCGTTGCAGCTGCCAGAGATCCGGCTCGAGACCGGGCAGGGCGTCGTCCCGATCGTGCTCGACCGGGACGAGTCGGGGCACATCGCGTTCGGGCGCATGCTGCAGCCGATCCCGCGCTGGGAGCCGTTCGCCCGGGAGGCGGAGCTTCTCGCCGCGATCGGGGTCGAACGGTCCGAGCTGCCCGTCGAGCTCTACGACCTCGGCATCCGCCACGTCTACGTGGGGCTGCCGAGCGAGGAGGCGGTGGCCGCGCTTCAGCCCGACTTCGGCGCGCTCGTCCGCCTTACGGGGATCGTCGGCGTCAACTGCTTCGCCGGCGCGGACCTGCGCTGGAAGACGCGCATGTTCGCCCCCGGCGACGGCGTCCCGGAGGACCCGGCCACCGGCTCCGCCGCGGGCCCGCTCGGCGTCCATCTCGCGCGCCACGGGCGGATCCCGTTCGGCGAGCAGATCGAGATCGCGCAGGGCGTCGAAATCGGCCGCCCGAGCACGCTCTACGTCAGGATCGACGGCGAGGGCGAGCGGATCGACCGCGTCGAGTGCGGCGGCTCGGCCGTCGTGGTCGCGCGCGGCGAGTTCAGCCTCTAGCGGACACGTCCCGGTGCCAGGCACCTGGCCCTGGCCGGAGGGGACGTGGCCGGGAGCCGGCTAGCCCCAGGCGACGTCCCGGATCTCCGGGAGCTCGACGGCGAGCGCGCGCCAGAAGCGGCCGCCGTCGCCCGAGACGTACAGGCGGTTGCGGGCGCCGTAGAGGATGTGGTCGGGGTTCTCCCGGAGGGCGATGGCGCGGCCCGGAGGCAGGCCGGCCCCGCGCTCGTCCCAGGTCGCGCCCATGTCGTGAGAGACGAGGAGCGGCGGGCGGCGGTCGAGCAGGAGGACGACGGTCGAGCCGACTGCGCCCACGTCGAGGACGTGCGGGGCGGCCCACGACGGGGCGAGCTCGAGCGGCCGCTCGCGCTCGACGGCGGCGCCCTCCTGGCGGCCCGCGAGCAAGTCCTCCTCCGCGGTCGCGCCGACCTCGACGAGGTACGTCCCGTCCTCGCACCCGGCGATGACGATCGGCGGGCGGGTCACCGCCCCAGCATTGCACCGACCGCGCCGTTGGCGAGCCGCGCCGCGGATACGGGCGCGTGCCGCTGGCGCCGGTAGCACAGGTAGGCCGTGGTCCACGAGTCGCCGGCGCCGGTGGGGTCGACGCCCTCGAGCGGGATGGTGGGGATGTGCTCGGCGAGGCCGTCCGCGTAGACCACGGCGCCGCCACCGCCTAGGGTGACGACCACCTCGCGGACGCCGAGCGACCCGAGCGACCGCTCCGTCAGCTCCAGCCCGAGCGCGTCCAGCTCGTCCCGGGCCAGCTTGAGGAGGGAGACATGGCGCAGGACGTCCGGGTCGTACTCGCCGTCGAGGACGAGCTCCCCCGGCTCGGCGCGCCGGACGAGGCCCTGCGCGTCCAGGCTCAGCTGCCGCCCGCGCGCGAGCAGCGCGAGTGTCGCGGCGGGGAAGTCCGCGCGCGTCAGCGCGCCCGCGTGCACCCAGTCGGCGTCGGCGAGCGCCCGGCCGAGCCAGCCGCGCGCGTCCTGCTCGGTGAAGGGCTCGCCCAGCTCGTCGATCTCCATGTGCCGTCCGTCGCCGTCGTTCTCGATGCGGAACCCGGTCGTGGCCTCCGCGCTCTGCGCGATGATCGGCAGGCCGAGGCCGGCGAGCCGCGGCCGGTCCTCGTCGGCGAGCTTGGTTGCGACGACGGCCGGCTGCCCAAGGAGGCGGACCGCGCGCGCCGCGTAGACCGGCACCCCTCCGAGACGGGGGAGCCCTCCGTCAATCCGATCCAGCGTAACGAGCCCGACGACGCCCAAGCGGCGCATGCGCGGAGCGTACGCCTGCGTAGAGGGCGAAGGCGAGGGCAAACGCCGGCAGCGAGGCCCCGATGGTCGCCTCCCCGGACCCGGGGACGTCCGCGACCAGGTCGGTCCACCACCCCGGACCCGTCGGCTGCATCCACTGGTAGAGCGCGAAGCCGGCCGCCCAGGCGCCCAGCCCGCTCCAGCGCACCGAGACCGGCGCGGCCGCGCCCAGGAGAAAGTCCGCAGCCAGCACGCCGAACAGCGGGACGAAGAAGGAGCCGAGCAGGAAGAGGAACGTCTCGTAGGCGACGATGTCGACGAAGAGTGCGCCGACGGTCGCTGTCACGGCGACGAGCCCGATCAGGAGCCGCTGCGAGACCGCCGGCAGGAGGTTCTGGATCGAGACGGCGGCCGAGTAGACGTTGGCGAACGGCTCGTCGGCCTCGTCCACGGTGAGCGCCAGGAGCGCGATCGCGCTGCCTGCCCCGCCGGCCGCGATGGCTGTGAAGATCGTGGTCGGCTCCGCGAGGCCCTGCGAGAGCGCGAGGAGCGCCCCGAGCGCGAAGAGCAGCACGAGCGGCACGAGGTACCCAACGCCGGTTCCCCAGAAGGCCGCCCTCCGGCTGCGGGAGAAGCGCGTATAGTCCGCCGTGAGCGGGAGCCACGACGCCGCCATAGCCACCGTCAGGTCGACCCCCTGGAAGAAGCGCACGCCCCCCTCGCCTCCGGCGGACCAGAGCGCCCCGAAGTCGGAGCGGTCGAGCGCCCACCAGACGAGGTAGGCCATGGAGGCGGCGACGATCCACACCGCGAAGCGGCGCACCCAGCGGCGCACGAAGGAGATGGGCCCGGAGAGCGCGAGCCACGCGGTCAGGGCAGCGAAGACGAGCACCCAGAGCCAGCGCCCCTCGAAGCCGAAGACGCGCTCCGAGAGCGCCGCCGCGGCGAGCGACATGACGTAGAGCTCGAAGACCGCCCAGCCGAGGTTCTGCGCGATGTTCAGGGCCGTGGGCGCGTACGAGCCGCGCTCGCCGAGCGGGTCGCGGAGGAGCACCATGCCCGGCACGCGCCGCTCGAAGCCGATCAGGCCCGCGAGCCCGAGCAGCGCGCAGCCGAAGACCGCGCCGACCAGGGTGGCGAGCAGCGCGCGCTGCAGCCCGAGGCCGGCGAGGAACGTCCCCGTGAAGAGCACGAGCAGGCTGATCCCGAGGTTGCCCCAGAGGAGCCCCACGTCCACGCCCGAAAGCGTGCGCAGACGGTCGGGGACGGGCGTGACGCCCCAGCTTCGCTCCGTCGGTTCCATGCGTGCCTCCCTTCGCTGGCATTACCCAGATCAGGTTCGGCGGGTCGAGGCTCTCGAGCCCCCTCTCAGCCGCTAGGAAGCGGCTCCCCGGTCTCTAGGGCGCGATTGTAGCGCCGGCGAGCCGCTCGATCCCGCGGACGGCCCGCACAAGCCCCTCCTCGTCGAAGAGATAGGGGACCGCGTTCGCGATCTCGTGGGCCGGCCCGTCGAAAGAGTCGGAGCCGGCCGCGCCGTTCAGCGCGTAGCGCACCGGGATCTCGTGGCAGGCGACGAGCACGGTCTGCCACGGCGAGTCGAGGAGCCTGGCGAAGCCGGCCGCGTAGCGCCGGGCGGCCTCGTCGAGGCTCTCGCCGCCCGGGAAGGGGTCGTCTCGTCCGTGCCCGTGCTTCCACTCCCGGTAGGTCTCGAGCAGCTCGCCCTCGAGGTCGCCGATGTCGATGTCGTCGAGGAGCGGCTCGACATGGAGGGGGACGTCGTCCCGCTCCGTGAGCGCGATCTCGGCGGTCTCCCGGGTGCGCGGGAAGCGGGTGTGCACGCACGCGTCGAGCGGCAGGTGCGCCACCTGCTCTCCCAGCTCGCGGGCCTCCTTGCGGCCGCGCTCGGTGAGCGCCACCGGGACGCCCGGGTCGCCGTTCACACGGCGCTCGATGTTCAGCGCCGACTCGCCGTGCCGGGCCAGGACGAAGAGCCTCACACCACGAAGCGCTCGTG
>Ga0256867_10001325_pt1 | contig 10413 bp, 7 predicted proteins | sample RVTome_15_FD_185939 | JGI IMG/M metagenome (GOLD analysis project Ga0256867, IMG submission 185939) | Soil microbial communities from uranium-contaminated site in the Upper Colorado River Basin, Wyoming, United States - RVT150D86 (HiSeq) ... | reverse complement strand
ACAGTTAACCACAGAGCACACAGAGCACACAGAGCACACAGAGGTGGCACAGAGAAACTGACAATAGTTTCACTTCAGAGGCACAGGGAACGTGAGATGCCATTTGCGTTTTTGATCACCGCTCGATCTTCTGCGCTCGTTCTCGGGTTCTCTGTGCCTGTGCGGTGAATTAGGAATAATCTCAGGCAATCCCATCGATTAAGGACAACACGATCATCATGAAGCACTTAGTTACTTATCGCCCCCACATCAGAGTCGGACTCGCGCTGTTGGCTGTCGCTACTGTCGCAACTGTTTTCGTAGTCTTTACGCAACGCACGTACGGTTACGATCAGGACATCGCCAAGCTGAACCGGTTTATGCAGTCCACCAAGGCCAACACTGCGTCGATGCAAATCTTCCGCGAGGGCCGCGATTTTATTGAAGCTCAGAACTGGCAAAAAGCAGCCGAAAAATTTAACGACTTCATCAAAGGTTATCCAAGAGACAAGGATCTCGACGCCGCGCTTTACTGGTATGGCTATGCTTTGCAGAAGCAGGACCGAAAGGAAGAGGCAGCGGTTCCGCTCCTCAGACTAATCAACAGGTTTCCGAATTCAAACTGGCGCCGTGACGCACAAGCGCTGCTGGTCGTACTCGGCCGGAAGGCGGACGTCGAACAGGCTCTGGATCGCGATAATTGCGAGATCAAGATACTCGCATTGCAGAGTCTGTTTCAGGCCGATCAGGAAAGAGCCATCGGACTCGTTACCGAATCATTGAGGGCAAACGCGGAACAATGCCAGGGTTTCCAGGCTGCAGCAGTCTCGATGCTTGGCTCGCGTGGCGGGCCGCGGGTAGTTCCACTCCTGCTCGATATTGCCCGCGCCAACCCGGATACCAGACTGCGCCTCACCGCCATCAAGCGTTTAGGCGAACAACATAACGAGCAAGTTACAGACGAACTGATCAAGATCTACGAAGCCGACAGAACCAAGGAGATCCGTGGACAGATTCTGCGTGCGCTCGTTGAAAGCCGCACACAACGCGGCAGCGCCAAAGTGATCGAGATCGCCCGCGCAGGCGACGAGATCGCAATGAGACAAGTTGCGATTCGTTACATCGGCGAACTAAAAGATTCCGCTTCGCTCGACGAGGTGATTCGGATTTACGACGCTGACAAGACGAGGGAGATTCGCGTGCAGATAATCCGAGCTCTTGCCGAGCGCGACGATGCGCCGGCGCGTACCAAGCTCTTTGAAATCGCACGGCAGGGCGACTCTCCGGAGTTGCGCATCGAGGCAATTCGGCGCCTGGGTGATCGTGGGCGCGTCGCAATCGACGATCTCCTGCAGTTCTATACGAGCGAAACAAACGTCCAGATCAAGCAGGGATTGCTGCGAGCCTTCGCAAACAACAGCGACCCTCGCGCCCGCGTCAAGCTTTATGAAATAGCACGCGGAAACGATCCGATCGAACTTCGCTCCTATGCCATTCGGCATTTGGGCGAGAAAGACGACGAGCAAACGGTCGATCAACTGGTGGCCATGTACGATTCCGAACAGAACGTCCAGGTCAGAATCGCGTTGCTCCGCTCGTTCGGCGACTCAAAACAAAAAAGCGCTATCCGCAAATTGATGACGATCGCTCGCAACGATCAATCAGTGGAACTACGCAAAGCAGCCGTCAGGTATTTGGGTGAAAGCAAGGATCCTGAGGCGCTGAAGTTCCTCGAAGACCTTTTGAAGTAATGCCGGTCTCCATGCGCTTCGCGGCGTGGCGGTGAGCACTCCATATCATCACGTAGCTGACTGTCGCGCCGTGAAGGCTTGGGGAATTAGGTCCTATGGGACCTATTGGACCTATTTTCATCCTGGAGAACCCATCATGCGCAATTCAATAATGCTTCTGTTTATCGCGATCATCGGAATCGCTTGTGCGGGGGGAAACCGTACGACCGGCGTGGCGACGGTAGCGGCCTCAAACGACGACCTTCAAACTCAATCCACAGCGACAACCGTCCAAAGTTTTACTGCGATCGAAGGCGCAGACCTGATGGCCAAACTCGAAACCGCTCAGGCGCGAGCGCGAACCCGTCAAACGCCATACTGGTCGGCATACACTTTCGACGTGCGTTCAGGAGTCGCTGTCGATCCGGCCATCCGCGAGTTTCACGGTTCCATGAACACGATCGGCGACACGTCTGTATTTGTCGGCACAACGGCAGGCGGCATGACCGTCGAAACGCGGAGCCTTGCAATCTTCCTGCTGCGTGATCCGTCGAGTAACCAGATCACACGGATGGAGGTTTACAACCTCGAACGGAAACGCGAGTACAGTGGCTATCCTGTTTACTGGCTCGGCCGTGCAAACAACGAGGAAAGTTTGAACTACTTGCGCGCCATAGCCGCCGCTACTCCGCTCGACATGTTGAGTGAGCGCGCCGTCCTCGGAATAGCATTGCACGACGACTCGCGAGTCGGAGGCATGCTCAAGAACTTCATCAGCACCTCACCTAACCAGCGCATTCGCTCTTCGTCAGTTTACTGGCTTGGACAAGTCGGCGGAGAACAAGCATTCCTTGCGTCTCTCGTTCGCAACGATGCCGAAGACAAGAAGATTCGACGTTCGGCAGCACATGCTATCGGTCAGAGCCGAGATCGCGGGACCGTTGCCACGCTTCAAGGTCTTTATGAAAGCGTGAAGGTGGTTGAGGTTCGCCGGAGTGTAATCTCAGCCGCGGGTAACAGCATTGATGAGCAACCGGCGTTTGCGTTTCTTCTCAGTATTGGGAAGAAGGACGCTGACTGGGAGTCGCGTCGTACGGCAGTGCGCCAGCTCGGACGCTTTCAACGTGATGACGCCGCTGAAGAGTTGATTAAGATTTATACCAACGATTCGAACATCGAAGTGAAGCGAGCCGCTTTGCGATCGCTTGCTGAAACCAAGAACCCGCGCGCGCAGGCGCGTTTGCTTGAAATAGCACGCTCCGATACCCACTCCGATCTACGAAAGACTGCGATTCGCGTCCTTGGCGCGCGCGGTGAAGCGGCGGTTGACGATCTGCTCAAGCTGTTTGATTCAGAACAGGTACCAGATGTAAGGCGATCGGTGTTGCAATCACTCTCAGAGATTAAGAGTACGCGCGTCGAGGACAAGTTATTTGAAGTCGCAAAAAGTAACGATGCGGTTGATGTCCGGCGTCAGGCGATTCGTCTTCTCGGCGAGCGTGTCGGCAAAAGCAGCTTCGATTTCCTGAGTGCAACTGCGCAGAGCGCTGATGGAAATGCCCAGGTGCAGGTCCAGGCAGTAAGAGCCATTGGTCAACGACGTTCGGAGGAGTCAGTGCCGTTGTTGATTAAGATTGCTCGAACGCACCCGAATCAACTCGTGCGCAAACAGGCGATACGTTCGCTGGGGGAATCGGGCGATCCGAGGGCAGTTGAGTTTTTCCGAGAAGTTTTATCGAAGTAGAGCCTTTTCTCCGCCACGGATTACACGGATGAACACAAATTCAATCCGTGTAATCTGTGTAATCCGTGGCAGATTCTCACGGCCGAAGGCAAAGTCCTTTTGCTGTTTACTGTCGATGCTTGACCCGATAAGTCAACACGACGCAACCATTCTGTAATTGTTCGCACTCCAGCAGTTCGAGATCTATCTGCTTCTTCATTTTATGAAAGAGCGGGATGCCGGAGCCGAGCAATACCGGGTGAATATTGAAACCGATTTCGTCAATAAGATCTGCCTCGAAGAGTGACTTCGCCAAAAGGCCACCACTCATCACACAAATATCTTTGCCTCTTTGTTCCTTGAGCTTGCGCACAAAAACCGTGGCGTCCTCGGAAATAATTTCGAGGCCTTTTTCCTTGCGCTTCTTGAGCGTTCGCGAAAAAACGTAAGTCTTGACTGACGGATAACCCCCGCCAGAACCGGCTCGCGCAGCGACTTCGTAAGTTTTGCGACCCATGACGACGGTGTCGATAGTCTTCCAAAAGTTCTTCATGATGGAATTGACTTCTTTGCTCCACATCAACCAGTCGACCGAGTCGTCCTTGCGGGCAATGAAGTTGTCGAGGCTGTTTGCGCCACCGAAGGTAACTTTTCGCATCTAATGACTCCAAAAGTCGTTTTGTAGGGGCGGCACCGTGGCCGCCCCTCTTTTTTATCTTCGTGTCGCGGAAAAGGGGCGGCCACGGAGTGCCGCCCCTACAAAACGCCCGGATCAGGACCAGATTAAACGGCCGCCAATAACTTCTTCCACCTCACCCAGGCTTCGTCGCGAGCCTTCTTATTTCCCTTCCAGGCCTCCAGAGCTTTCTGATAATCAGCCGCAGCCTTGTCGTCAGCTTCCTTATCTCCTTTGGGTTGCGGCGCGGCTGGTTCAGGCACATCGCCGGCTCGCATGAAGCCGTGACCCGAGCCTTCATGCGTCACGGGATCGAACGTCTTCTTGAGTTCAGCCATTGCCTCACTCGTCTTCGGCAAAGTTGCATTGATGCGAGCGTCATTGCCGGCATAAAAACCATGAACCGGCGCTTGGATTTTAGCGAGTGCTTCTTTGTCGGGAGTACCATCCGCCGCCGCTGGTCCTGATCCATAGAAGACAAACGCCGCCTTGATGTTGGGGTTGTTGGTCGCATAGCGGAACGTTTGACTGCCGCCCCAGCAGTAACCTGCGACCACTACCTTACCGTTCGACGCCGGGAGTTTGGAAACATAATCCGCTACTGCATTCAAGTCAGCCGTGATCTGATCCGGGGGCAGATCACGAATGGTCTGGCCCACCGCCTGACGATCGAGTGAGCTGGTGCCACCGCCGTTTGGACCCATGCCCGAAAGAAGGTCCGGCGCAATAGCGACGTAACCCGCTTCGGCAAGTTGATCGGTCAAACTCTGCACCCAGTCAGTCATCCCAAAGATCTCGTGGATAACAATCACTGCCGTGGCCTTATTCTTATTTTCGGGATAGACCACGAAGCTGTTCACTTCGCGCGTTCCGTTTTTGACCTTTACCCATTCCTGATGACGCGGCGATTTAGCCAGTCGCTGTTTGGCCCAATCCTGTGTCTCGATAGGATCCGGAGCCGGTGCGCTATGGTGGTGTCCGGTCATGTCCTGCCCGCAGGCCACCACTGAACATAGAAGTAGCAACGTTAAAATACTCAAAGTTGATTTCATTTTTCGTCTCCCGTAGTTCTGGTGGGGCTGCTGGTTTGGTTTGGCCCAACGCCGGCAGAAGAATAGAGAACAAGAGTAGCAGGGCGAGGGATGCTTTGATCTTCATCGGGGTAGTCTCCTTCAGCAATGCTGCGTCAGGGAGAGTGGGGGAGCGTTGTACTTTGTGTTTAGTACTTTGTGCTTTGATTTATCCGGCTAGAGTGTAAGGGCAGAAGTCTCAAAGTACAAAGCACCAAGTACAAATTAGCTATGAAACTTCGAAGGCACGTTCGCGCGTCCCCACTTCAACACGCGACTCATCCACACAAGCTCGTCTAAAAAGTCTTTGACTCGCCGCTCGAAAGCGTTGTCAAGCAGTTTTCCCTGGTCATCAAACGTTTTTTGGACAAAAGGAAAGTTTAGATCGGTAAACGTGACGGCTAATCCCAACTCGCGGACCATAGGCACCATCGCTTCGATTACACGCGTGCCTCCCCACGGGCCAGCCGAAACGCCGACGAAAGCGACGCTCTTGTGGACGTACTCACGAAGCAGAAGATCGAGAACGGACTTTAACGAACCGGGATATCCATGATTGTACTCGGGAGAAACTATCACTAGGCCGTCGGCCTGGATGATCGCATCTCTCCATTCTGGAAAACGGTCTTTTAGTTCCTGACCGTAGTCATCCTGGGGCAAGGCAAAATCAGCCACGTCAAACAGACGCGCGCGAATCTCCGCCCGCTTCTCCATCTCGCTAACGAGCCACTTCGCCACAAACGTACTCTTTCTGAGCTTGCGATTTGTGCCTAGCAGCACAGGTATATTCAACTCATCCATATCAGCCTCAAAAATGTTTAGCCACAAGACGCTCAAAAAGCACAAATAATAACCCATAAATGATTATGTGCTTTTTGTGCTTTCTGGTGGCTCATTTCATAGTCATTATCGCGCCCCAGGTCTCGAAGCCGTTCCACAGGTTTTGCAATCGAATATTTTCGTTCTCGGCGTGCTGGTTGTTGTCGTAGTTTGCGATAGGAACCGATATTGTCACTGTCTTCAGCCTTTCGGTAATGATTGAAAGCGGAAGACTGCCGCCTGACGTCGGCAACAGAACAATTTTTTCCTGCGACGTCGATTGCACGGCTTCGACAACCGACTTCGATATCGGCAGGTCCATCTTCGTGCGTTCCGCGTTGTAACCGCCGGCTCGAACATTGACTCGCGCAAGCAACGGATACTGAGCCCGCTCGGCATCAGTCGGTTCGCGATCGGTTACGTGATAACCCCGCTTCCGTATGTGCTCGATCAAACGTTGGGTCTGTCGCTGGTGATCGTTTCCCTTCACGAGGCGCAGATCCAGCACCGCCGTGGCCGTAGTCGGAATAATATTACGGGCCAGATCACCAACGTCACCACTTGCAAAACCATTGATATTCAATGCCGGAAGGTTGATCAACTCCAGCAGAGCTTTGCCACCGCCTTCCGTCCGTTTGAGTCCCAACTGCTTCTTCAGTTCTTCATCGTATTGAGGAGCCTCTGCAATGGCGCGGCGCTCTGCGTCGCCCAATGGTTCGACATCCGAGTACCAACCTTCAATCGTTACCTTTCCTTCGTCATCCTTCATCGAGGCCAGCAACCGTGCCAGCAGATTGGCCGGGTTTGGCGACCAGTTTCCATAGTGGCCGCTGTGCAAGGGACGCTTGGCTGCGTAGACCGTGACATCGACATTTGTGTCGCCACGCACGCCAAACACCACCTGTTTCCTGCCTGACTGGTGCACTGGTCCGTCGCAGATGATCCATACATCGGCTTCGAGCAGTTCCTTGTTCCGGTCAATGATCTCTCCAAGATGAGGCGAGCCCGCTTCTTCCTCTCCTTCAAAGAAGAACTTGAAATTTGAAGTAAGTGGTATGCCTTTTTCTTTGAGCGCGCTGAATGCAGTGAGAATGGCCATCACTCCGGCTTTATCGTCGGATGCCGAGCGCGCATAGATGCGCCACTCCGGATTGATAGCGGTTCCTTCAGTTGGCCCGGGCACGATTTGTCCACCAGCCTCAATCGCAGCAGATCGAAAAACCGGCTCCCACGGTAATGTCCCATTCCACTGCTTTGGATCTGTAGGTTGGCCGTCGTAATGCGCGTAAAGCAGGATTGTTCTTTGGGCGCCAGGCACTTTCCATTCGCCATATACCGCCGGCGGTGTGTCCGGAGTCGAGCCTTCCAGCAAGCGTGGGCTCAATCCACGTTGCTTCATCATCTCGAGGATCAGTGCGGCATTTTTGCGAATGTTTTCAGTGTCGGCGGCGACGTTCGGAATCGAGAGGAGTGTGGTGAACTCCTTCAGGATCTGATGTTCGTTCGATCGCCGAAAGTCGCGAACCCTTTCCTGAGTGGTCTGGGCCAAAACCGGAAACGGCAAGAGAAGCAGAAGAAGAAGTCGGCTCAGCATTGCAGGATTATGTAATCAGCCACGGATAAACACAAATAACACAGATTCAAACAGCTCATGAATGAATCCGTGTCATCCGTGTTCTATCTGTGGCTCTATCGAGATTTTACGACCCCGCCATTATCGAGCGCTGTGTAAACATCCTTTGAAAGCAGTCCGAGCCACGGATCGGAATGCGGTGTGAGGAAAAGGTTCGCGTAAACTTTCTCATTCAACTTCTCCACATCATCGCGAACAGGATCTGTCATCAGCCACGTATACAGTTTTGAGTGCAGCAGGTATTCGTTGCGAACCGTATCGAGTGCAATCAACTCCTGAAACTTACGCACCAAGCGCGACAGATCCTCTTCCGGCAGCGTGGAATTCTGACGTTTAATCAACGCGATACTACGGCCATCGAGGATCGCGAGTGATGAATGAAGCTGCGCGATCTTTCTCCAGGCAGCTTCATCAGTAACCTGGCCCAGCGCTTCAGTAGCCGCAGTCATCGCGCGGAGTATGCTCGTTTCAGTTACGGCTTTGGTTACGGCCAGTGGCGCAATGCTCAGCGCCTCGCCGTTTATTCCCTTCTCTACTCTGAAGCCCTCCGGCACTTTACCGCCGATTTTGGTCGTGTCGAGTGTCCAATCAAGCGCGATCTTGCTTTGTTGATCGCGGTAGTACCTCATCAGGAGTGCGTCTCTTTCCGGATCGTTTTTTCCAGCGATCTTCTTGAAGATTCCGCCCGCATTGATTAGTGCACGGAGAAACGCCTGTGGACCATAAAGACCAGGAATCGCTTCGATTGGCCGGGCCTGGGAATCGAGAGTGTAATGAATGCTGTTGCCGGTTAGGGTTCGCTCGAGTTTACGTCCATCTCCAAAATCTATGGTGACGGTCGGTACCGGCCGCACTGACTGCCAGTGCAGCACAAAATGTTCGCGCAAAAATGCGGAAACGTCGGCGTTGGAGTAAAGGACTGTGCGGAAGAACCTGCTGTTGGCGCAACTAAACTCATCGGTCAGTTTGCCTAACAGCCGCAATGAGAGAATTGGCTTTCCACTCGCGGCAGAAGCCTTCTTTGCAGCGTTGAGATCCGTGTGCCAGTAGAGCCCGGCAACGTAGCTGTTCTTCTGCTGAGCGACGGTGTCGAGCGCCGTTGTTATGCGTTGCCATTGCTCATCTGAGGCGGCTGACGGATTTGCAACGTGGCGGTTGATCTCGTCTGCATACTGGGCCATCAGTATTTGCAAGCCAGCAGGCCCGAGTGCGCGCAGCTCTTCGATTGCAGGTGACGCTTCGGCGATGTTTTCTGAAACTGCCTTGCGGGCAAGGGCCTCGGAAGACTCATTTGCGATGGAGACTTGTGTGGAAAACAGGACCAGCAGGAGCAACGAAAGGAAGGAGAACTTCGAGTTCATCGGGACCTCCAGACTACTGGGATTGTGGGAATATCGGGGAAGAGTGACCGTTTGAGGCTGGGCGACGGGGTTGGGTTGTCTGGGTCTTGGGAGGAAACCATTTGCCATTTTTCATTTGCCATTGTTTCTAGTGTCCTGTCTCTAAAGTTCGCTGACAAAAGCGGAGCGGGGCATTAGCCCGACCGTCAGGGAGGGCTCAGCCTTTTACGCCGCTAAGCCAATGAGCCCTCCCTGACGGTCGGGCTAATGCCCCGATAATCAATTCAGCGAACTTTGGAGACACCACACTAGGTTCAAGCTTTGGCTTGTTCGATCTCACGCATCACTACGAAACGCGCAAAACCAAATGGCAAATGGAAAATTCGCGAACGACAAATGGAAAATGGTTATTTCTTCAAAAGCTCCAGCACCGCCGAGGTCATCGCCTTCACACCAGTTCGCAAGGTCGGTTCGGGAACGGGTGCGAAGAGGGCCGAGTGAAGGCCGGGAAGCGCCACGCCAGCTTCTCTACTTTCCTTGACCTTCGCCGGGTCGGAGGCGCCAAGCCAAAAGAGCGTCGTGGGAATCTTCTGGTCCAAACCGAAGTAACCAAAATCCTCGCTCGCCATGATCGGCGGAACTTTGACAACGTTCTCTTCGCCCAGTGCCTGCTTGAATACGACAGCCAGACGCTCAATCAACTGCGGTTCGTTGTAGGTTGGACCAGTGCCTTCACTGACTTTCACAATCGGAGCTAGATCTTCCGGAATGCCGGCCGTTGCAGCGACGCCCTTAACGATTCGTTCAATCGAGGTCAAAATCCGTTTTCTTACATCTTCCTTGTAAGCGCGTACGGTCAACTGGAGATTCACTTCGTCGGGAATGATGTTGTAACGCGTGCCGCCGTGAATCGAGCCAACGGTAACTACCGCCGGATCAAGTGGCGAATTCTCACGACTAACGATCGTTTGCAGTGCCAGCACAACCTGCGCTGCCACGACAACAGGATCCCTGGTCGCTTCCGGCATCGAGCCATGCCCACCGACGCCTCTGATTTTGATGTCGATTGAAGTCGCGCTCGCCATCGCGTAGCCGGGCGTGTAGCCGACTTTGCCCGTTTCCAATTCCGGTTTGTCGTGTAAGGCGATTGCGAAATCTGGTTTTGGAAAGTTTGTGTAGAGGTTGTCGCTCAACATCGCGACAGCCCCGTCCCCAGTCTCCTCTGCAGGTTGACCCAACAAAACAAGCGTGCCGCTCCAACGATTTTTCAACTCTGTAAGCAGCTTGGCTGTTCCAAGAAGACTCGTCATGTGGACATCGTGCCCGCATGCATGCATCACGCTGACTTCCACTCCGGCGTCGTTCTTTGTTTTCACCTGACTTGCATATGGAAGTCCGGTCTTCTCTTCAACGGGCAGCGCGTCAAGTTCGGTTCTAACGAGG
>Ga0256867_10001324_pt1 | contig 10416 bp, 7 predicted proteins | sample RVTome_15_FD_185939 | JGI IMG/M metagenome (GOLD analysis project Ga0256867, IMG submission 185939) | Soil microbial communities from uranium-contaminated site in the Upper Colorado River Basin, Wyoming, United States - RVT150D86 (HiSeq) ... | reverse complement strand
TGCGGGACGCCGCTTGCCAGGCGGTTGCTGCGCGCTTGCCGGCGGCTGGCGGGTACGCGCTCGCCCGTCAGCCGTATGCGGCCAGCGCCGCCAACGCGTCGTTGACAATGCTGGTGCGGTTCGCCGGTACGGCCGCCGGTTGCCGCGGCCCGAGGCCCTCGTTGATCTGCACCCACAGCCGCCGGAGGCGTTCTCGGTCCGCGTCGAGCACTGCGGGCGCGAGCGGGTCGGCGGCGCCGGCGGCAAGGATGGCCGCTGCGGTTTCGTAGCCCCCCAGGGCTACGAGCAACTCCGCTGCCAGCCGCAGCGAGATGCACAGCTGGGGCCACATGCCGAGCTTTCGCAGGTCTTCGATCAACCCGCGGCATGCCGCAATCGCGTCATCATGCCGGCCCAGGCGAACGAGTACCGAAGCCCGCCCGACCGCCGCGACCAGGCGGTTGTAGGTGTGACCCCGGTCAGCACACAGCCGATACGCGCGGTCGAATTCGCCGAGGGCGCCGATCGGGTCTCTGCTCGCCATCAACTCGCCACGGGTGAATGCGACGAAGCCGTCGATCGGCTCGACCTCCGCGATCAACTCTGCCTCCCGGACCATCCAGCGCATGGCGGCCTCGTGCTCGCCGGAGTATTCGTTGATCAGAGCCGCACCGCACACTCCCATCACGACCACCCACCCCGGTGCGTTCGGGTCCTGCCGCAGCGCTCTGGCGTCGGCCTCGACACCGGTGAGGTCGCCGGTGAACATGCGGTTGGCCAGCCGGAAGAACCGGGCCAGCCAGAGCTGGTCATGTTCGGCCGGCAGGGCATCGACTGCGGCCGTCAGCAGCCGATCCGCCGCAGCCGCCTCGCCAGAGATCCAGGCAGCTACGCCGGCCGCCGCTGCGCGCAGAGCAGCCGTCTCGGTGCGATCGGCCAGATCCGGCGGGGCGAGGCGGCGAAGTACATCGACCAGGGCGAGGTCCGGCTCGTCCGATACTGCTACGGCGAGCGGTAGTCCGATCTGGACGGTCAATTCCCACCGCTCTTGATCAGCCGACCAGGAAAGCGCGTGGCGCAGGTTCGCCGCCTCACGGCGCAACAGCGGCGTTGCCTGCGCCGAGCGTTCCCACAGCGCTCGCCAGATGGTCGACGCCACGTCGCGACACCAGCCGGCGTGGTCGAGGTTCGCTGCGTCGCATTCTGGCGGCAAGAGGTGGCCACGGCACACATGGCGCACGGTGTCGAGCAACTGGTAACGCGGAGGGCTCTGTGTCAGGTCGGCTCTGATCAGTGACGCGTCGACAAGCTCGGCAAGCAGGGCTTCGGGATTCCTGGCACCTGGCGGCGCCAGGTGATGCACAGCCTCAAGGCTGAACCCGCCGCGGCACACCGTTAACCGGTTCAGCAGCGCCAGCGCGTCCGGGTCTAGCAACTGGCAGGACCACTCGACGGTCGCGGACACCGCAGTCGCCCGGTTTCCGCCCCGGGCCGGCTCCAGCACGTCCAACCCGGCCGAGAGCCGGTCACGCAGTTGCGCAAGCCCGAAGACCGGTTCGCGGCGGGCGGCCAACTCCACCGCCAGAGGAAGCCCGTCGAGCCGGCTGCACACGTCGGCGACCAGCCGCCGCTCGGTGTCGGTCGGGTCGAAGTCAGCCCGCAGCAGCGACGCCCGGTCGCAGAACAGCGCGATCTGGTCGGCCTCAGGCAGGGGTCCGAGATTGACCACGCGCTCGCCTGGAATGCCGAGCCGCCGCCGCCGCGACGTCGCCAGAAGGCGCAGAGCTGGGCACCGGCCGATCAAGTACGTGACAAGCTCACCAGCGGCGGCGATCAGGTGTTCGCAGTTGTCCAGCGTGAGTACCGCGGCCTCGGCACCGATCCGGTCGGCGATCGCCGCAGCGCTCCCCTCTGGAGCCGTACGGAGTCCGAGCGCCGTCGCCGCGACAATCGGGACCTGCGCGGGGTCGGAGACCTCGGCGAGCTCGACGTGCCAGGCCGAGTGCGCGACGCCGTTCCGCATCAGAAACTCTCGCATCAGGCGTGTCTTGCCGACTCCACCCGGGCCGATGACGGTGACGACCCGGTGCGTGGCCAGCGCGCCGGACAGGTCACGGAGCTCGCGGTCGCGCCCGACGAACCGGTCGGCGGGCGGCGAAGGACGGAACTTCGGCCGCGGCGTGCCGGCCGGCCGAGCTGGCTCCGTCACCGGCCCGATCAGCGCCGGGTCGCCGGTCAAGATCTGCTGGCGGAGCGCTGCGAAGCCCGGGCTCGGGTCCAGCCCGAGCTGTTCGGCCAGCCGCTGCCCGAACGTGTCCGCTACCGCCAGCGCCTCTGCGGTATGCCCGGCCCGGTGATGGGCCCGCATCAACAACGCATGGGCGCCCTCGGCCAGCGGGTCCGCGGCCACGGCCTGCTCCAACTCGGGCAGCAGTTGCTTGTGGTGCCCTGCCGCGAGCTGCAACTCGAACCACTCCTCGCGCAGCTGCCGGTGCCACTCGGCCAGCTTCGCGCGCTCCGGCTCGAGCGCCAGCTGCTGCCCGAGATCCGATAGCGGATCACCGCGCCAGAGGGCGAGCGCCGCGCCGAGAATCTCAGCGGCGGCCGCCGGCTCGGTCGCAGCAATCCTCCTCGCCTTGTCCACCAGGCGTTCGGCCCGCTCGATGTCGAGCTCGCCGGCGGCCAGTACCAGCCGGTATCCGGCCGGTTCGCGGACGATCCGATCGCCGCCGACGACCCGGCGCAGTCGCGACACATAACTGTGCAGGTTGCCGACCGAGTTGGCCGGAGGCCAGTCGTCCCACAATGCATCGATAAGGGTGTCCACCGAGACGACGCGTCCCCTGTCAAGAGCAAGTGCGGCAAGGACGATCCGTTGCGGCGTGCTCGGCAGCGGCACCGCCTCGCCGGCCCGGCGCAGTAGTACCGGCCCGAGCAGAGCCACCTCGATCCCCAAGTCCCCCACAGCCGACATTCTCCGCGATCGGCCGGCGAATGAACACTTCCATTGCCGCTGCGGCCGCCGTCACCTGCAAAGAACTTGCATACGGCCACGCAGCTCCGATATTCCTTGTAGGGTGCAACCAACTGTTCGCGCCACTCGAGAAGACGAGCTCAGCGCCGCTCTCATCCGGGTCCTGAGGCAGATCAAGTCGCTGGTCGGTGCAGACACCGCGGTCGTGCCATGCCTTTGGGCGCTCATGCGCGGCGGTCCAATGCGCGTTTCGGCACTCGCGGCCGAGCTCGGACTCGACGTGTCCACGGCAAGCCGGCACGTCAGCCGCCTGGAGGCCGACGGTCTGCTCGCCAGGACGCCAGATCCTTCCGATCAGCGGGCCGCAAAGCTCGCCCTCACACCTGCCGGTGTCGAGCGGATGGATGCACACCTGCGCCATCGCGCCCAGGTGCTCCGCGCGGCGACGAAATTGTGGCCGGAGCCGGACGTCGCCACACTAATCGAACTGATCAACAAGCTGGCCGACGACTTCACCACAGCCACGGACCCCCGGAGATAACGCGTGACCAACCCGCAAGCGCCGGCTGACCACGGCTACCTGTCGCATCGGCAGATCCTTGTCGTCCTCGCAGGCCTGCTGGCCGGGGTGTTCCTGGCCGCGCTCGACATGAGCATCGTCGGGACGGCGCTGCCGCGCATCGTCAGCGATCTCGGCGGGCTGAACCATCTGTCCTGGGTCGTGACGGCATATCTGCTCACGTCGACGGCCTCCACTCCGTTGTGGGGCAAGATCTCCGACCTGTACGGCCGCCGGCCGATGTTCCAGACGGCCATCACCGTCTTCGTCGCCGGTTCCGTGCTCTCCGCTCTGGCGGAGTCGATGCCGATGCTGATCGGCGGGCGGGCGATCCAGGGCATCGGTGCGGGCGGCCTGATGGCGTTGGCGCTGTCGATTGTCGGCGACGTGATCCCGCCCCGCGAGCGTGGGCGGTACCAGGGTTACTTCGGGGCAGTGTTCGGCTTCTCCTCGGTGAGCGGGCCGCTGGTCGGTGGCTGGTTCACTGATGGACCCGGCTGGGAGTGGATCTTCTGGATCAACGTGCCGATCGGGATCGCCGCGTTGGTCGCCACTACGATCGCGCTCCGGGATATGCCGAAGGTCCGCCGGGAGCACAAAATCGACTACCTCGGCGCGGCCGTGATCGTCGCGTCGGTTACCGCAATTCTGCTTTACACGGCGTGGGCGGGTAACGAGTACGGCTGGACCGATCCGTATTCGCTGGCGCTGCTGGCCGGCGGAGTACTCCTGGCCGGGTTGTTCGTCTGGGTGGAGTCCCGCGCCGAGGAGCCGATCATTCCGCTGCGGCTGTTTCGAAACCGGGTATTCAGCCCGACCGTGGCATTCACCGCACTGCTGGGCGTCGCGATGTTCGGCGGCATCATCTTTCTTCCGGTGTACTTCCAGGTCGTCCAGGGCATGACGCCGACCGAGTCCGGACTGGCCCTGGTGCCGATGATGGCCGGGATCCTGCTGACCTCGATCGGGTCTGGGCGGCTGATGACCCGTACCGGTCACTACAAGGTGTTCCCGATCGTTGGTGCCGCCGTCGTCACCGTGGCCTACCTACTACTGCGCACGCTCGGCGCGGACACGCCGTACTGGCGGGTCGGGCTGTTCATCTTCGTGCTCGGCGCGGGTCTGGGTTTCACCATGCAGACCGTCGTCACCGCCGTCCAGAACGCCGTCGAGCGGCGCGACATGGGCGCCGCCACGTCGAGTGTGACGTTCTTCCGGACGATGGGTGGCGCATTCGGGACGGCCATCTTCGGGGCTGTGCTGACCTCCCGGTTGGGTCACTACCTGGCCGAGGCCGGAGGCGCGCTGCCGTCGGGCTCCGGTGAGGCCGGCATCGCCAACAACGTCCAGGCGATCCAGGCGTTGCCGCCCCAGATGCACGACGCCGTAGTGACCGCGTGGGTGAACGCCGTGCAAGACGTCTTCCTGGTCGCGATCCCGTTCACGACCATCGCGCTGGTCCTCGCCTTCCTCATCCCCGAGTTGGAACTCAAGCAGGCAGACAAGCCCGCAACCGAGCAGGTCCTGGCCGACTAGCAAGCTAATCGGCAGCCGAGGCGAAGCAGCATCGTCATCACTCGATGTCAGTACGCGTGATGCTGGTTTGCGAAGGGGTTAGCCCTGACGTCAATGTCCGCCATTCGCCGCTGATGGTCGCGGTTCGAAGTCAGTCACGTATTGCACCACGGCAGCCTTCCGATAGAAAGGCTGGCAAGGTTGTCACCGCAGAGCCGAAGGATGCCTATGGCACCTCGGCGACCAGAGCGGAGAACCAGAGGCAGGGCCCGATGCGCAACCAGGTGCAGCTTATTGCGTACGCCGATCGGCTCGGCGGAAGCCTGGCCGACCTCGCCCGAATTCTCCGCGACGAGTTCGCGGGCGCGTTCGGTGGGGTGCACGTGCTGCCGTTCTTCATGCCATTCGATGGGGCGGATGCGGGCTTCGACCCGGTCGACCACACGCAGGTTGATCCACGGTTGGGCAGCTGGGACGACGTCCGTGAGCTGAGCCAGCACTACGACACCGTCGTGGACCTCATCGTGAACCACGTCTCGACCTCCTCGCCACAGTTCCAGGATGTGGTGGCCAAGGGTGACCAGTCACCCTACGCAGACATGTTCCTGACCATGTCCGCGGTGTTTCCGAGCGGCGCCACCGAGGCCGACCTCACCGGCATCTACCGGCCCCGCCCGGGCTTGCCGTTCACTCCGACGATCCTGGGCGAGACGAGACGGCTGGTGTGGACGACGTTCACGCCGCAGCAGGTGGACATCGACGTGTACTCGCGGTCCGGGCGCGCATATCTGACCGCGATCCTGGACGCTGTGGCCGCGGCCGGCGTGTCGATGATCCGCCTCGATGCAGTGGGCTATGCGGTGAAGAAGGCCGGTACGGCGTGCTTCATGATTCCCGAGACGTTCGACTTCATCGACGAGCTCACCGCCGCGGCGCGCGACCGCGGAGTAGACGTGCTAGTCGAAGTGCACTCGTACTTCCGGCGCCAGGTCGAGATCGGCAGGTCCGTGGATCGTGTCTACGACTTCGCACTGCCCCCGCTCATTCTGCATGCCCTGTTCACCGGCGATGGGTCGGCGCTGGCCCAGTGGATGCAGGTACGTCCTCCCAACGCAATCACGGTTCTGGATACCCACGACGGCATCGGTGTCATCGATGTCGGGCCGGACCAGACGGCGGCCGATCCCGCCCAGCGACCAGGCTTGCTCCTACCCACCGAGATCGACGCTCTCGTGGAAGGCATCCACGACCGCACCGCTGGCGCCAGCCGGCGGGCAACCGGCTGGTCGGCGTCCAACCTGGACATCTACCAGGTGAACTCGACGTTCTACGACGCCCTCGGCCGGGACGACCTGCGGTACCTCACCGCACGCGCACTCCAGTTCTTCACACCCGGTATCCCGCAGGTGTACTACGTCGGGGCGCTGGCCGGAGCGAACGACACTGAGTTGCTCGCGCGTACCGGCGTCGGGCGCGACATCAATCGGCACTACTACACCCCCGAAGACATCGGCGCAGCGCTGGAGCGGCCGGTGGTCCGGGCCTTGCTCGCCCTGTGCAGGTTTCGGAACGATTTCGGCGTCTTCGACGGCACCTTCAACTTCACCGCCGACGACTCTGCCGGGGTGCTGCGGTATGCCTGGCAGGCCGGACAGGGTGAGTCGGCAAGACACGCCGAACTCGTGGCAAACCTGGCGACCGACGCCGCAAGTCTGGAGTGGGGGATCGGCGGCGCCATCAACCGCACCGAAAATCTGCTCGAGCAACCGCCCGCTGTCTGATCGTTGGCTGGTACTCAGCGAGATGTCGTGACTGTGATAGCCGCGCGGGCATGTTCGGCTGCCGGCGATCCATGCCGCAGTCGAGGGCTTGAGCTGACAAGCGATAGCGACCAGGTGCGCCAGCCGACAGTGGAGCGTAAGCCCCTCCAAGCCGGTGAGTCGCCGCTGCGGCATCGGCGTTCGCCCCCGTTTCAGCCACACGTGCAAGATCGCATGCTGGAGATCACCCCCACGAGGAGCGCGAGGGCGCCGCAGCGGTCGAAAAGTGTAGCCGCCGGCGCAGACCAGCACATGGCCGCTGATGTAGTCGGATTCGGGTGTGCAGAGCGGGTAGGCCGCCCCGGCTGTGGCTAGGGTGGTTGTGTGAAGTTCGCCTGGTTGTGCAGCCATGAGTCGTACCAGCCCGAGAACCTGCTGGAGCAGGCCGTTCAGGCCGAGCAAGCCGGATTCGACGTGGTCACCGGGGCTGACCACTTCCATCCCTGGGTCGACGACGCGAGCGCGGCCAGCTTCGTGTGGACGTGGTTCGGCGCGGTCGCCCAGGCGACGTCGCGGGTGGAATTGGCCACGAGCGTCACGGCGCCGCTGTTCCGGTACCACCCGGCGCTGGTTGCGCAGGCGGCGGCAACAGTCGACCGGCTCTCAGGAGGACGGTTCATCCTGGGCGTCGGCACCGGTGAGGCGATCAACGAGGTTCCACTCGGCTACGAATTCCCCGGGTATGCCGAACGGATCGCTCGCATGGAGGAAGCGCTGGCGATCATGCACGGCTTGTTCGCGGGCGAGAAGCTGGAGGTCGCCGGCAAGTACTACACGGCGCACACTGCCAAGCTCTACAGCCCACCGGTCGGCCGCCTGCCGATCTGGATGGCCGCGGGCGGGCCGAAGTCGGCCACCTTCGCCGGCCGGCACGCCGAAGGCCTGATCACGAGCGTCAAGGAGCCGAGCGCGACGCTCGAGCGAGTCATCAACCCGTACCGCGAGGCGGCGGCTGCCCGCGGCGCCGACACCACGATCATGGCGACCCGCTGGGTGGTCCTCGCGTCCGACGACGAGCAAGCGTGGGCCGCGCTCGCTCCCATGCGCGGGCTGCGCGCGCCCGGCCGGCTAGAGACCGCAGACCCTGCGGTCCTCCGGGAGCGCGCGGACGCCATGGACCCAGCCGAGATCCTGGCCCAGTACACGATCGTCCGCGACCTTGACGAGCTCGCCGAGGCGTACCGCCCGCTGATCACCGACGTGGGGGCCGACTACGTGGCCATCCAGGTGGCCAGCGTCGATCCGCACCGCACGATCAAGAACATCGGGACCGACGTGCTGCCCAAGCTTCGTGCCTGGGCTTCCTAGCCGACCCGCACTGACCGGTACGAGCTTACGTGCCCAGCGCTTGGGTCAGGTCGGCGACGAGATCGTCCACGCTCTCGATTCCGACGGACAGTCGCACCAGGTCACCAGGAACTTCCAGGGCGCTGCCGGATGCGCTGAGATGTGTCATGCGCGCCGGGTGTTCGATCAGTGACTCAACGCCACCGAGCGACTCACCAAGAATGAACAGCTGCACCCGATCGCATACCTCGAGCGCTGCCTTTTCTCCACCCTCAACGCGGAACGAGACCATTCCGCCGAACCGGCGCATCTGCTTGGCGGCCACCTCATGGCCCGGATGACCACCCACACCCGGGTACAGCACCTGGGTCACCTTGGAATGACCGGACAGCATCTCGACGATGCGCTCTGCGTTGTCGCAATGGCGATCCATCCGCACGGCGAGCGTCTTGAGCCCGCGCAGCACCAGCCACGCGTCGAACGGGCCGGCGACGGCGCCCATCGCGTTCTGGTGGAATGCCAGTTGCTCGCCCAGTTCGTCGTCCTGTACGACGAGCGCCCCGCCGACCACGTCGGAATGCCCGCCGCAGTACTTGGTCGTCGAGTGGACGACCACATCAGCCCCCAGAGCCAGCGGCTGTTGGAGGTACGGCGTCGCGAAGGTGTTGTCGACCACCAACAGCGCGCCGGCCTCACGGGCGACGGCAGCGAGCGCGGCGATGTCGCCGACGTTGAGCAGCGGGTTCGTCGGCGTCTCGATCCAGACGAGCTTCGTTTCGGGCCGGACGGCGGCCCGGACGGCGTCGACGTCGGATACGGGTGCCGCCGTCCACGACACACCCCACCGCTCAGCCACCTTGCTCACCAGACGGAACGTCCCGCCGTAGGCGTCATCAGGGATCACCAGGTGGTCACCGGGCGTCAGCACGGTCCGCAGCAGGGTGTCCTCGGCGGCCATACCGCTTGCGAACGCCAACCCGCGCCGGCCACCCTCGAGAGCGGCCAGGCATTCCTCCAGGGCGGTGCGGGTCGGGTTGGCGGTACGGCTGTACTCGTAGCCGGCGCGAAGCCCGCCCACGCCGTCTTGGGCATAGGTGCTCGTCGCGTAAATCGGCGGGACGACGGCTCCGGTGGCGGGGTCCGGCGGCTGACCGGCGTGGATGGCGAGGGTCTCGAAGTCGTGCACGACATCGAACCATACGCACACCACTTCAGTGTCGCCCGTCAGGGCCCACGATGGATCGCCGGCGTGGTGTCGGATCCGGTCTACGGACACCCGCTCCCAGAACTCGCGATGCCGGGTTCGCCAGTCCTCGATGTCGCTGAACCCCTCACCCTCCGCGTCAGCGAACTCCCAGGTCACGTTGTCGAACCGGAGAACGTTTACAGCAGTGATCCGGATCCGTCCCAGCTGTTCGCCGTCGTTCCCGAGCAGTACCAGTATCTCGCCCGGACGCTCGAGCGGCTCGCCCTCCACCGTGTACTCGGCCAGCAGCCCGGCCGTCGCGCGTTTGCGGCCGTGCAGGACCAGGTCGGAGAGCCGGCGGCGCATCTCACCGGGGGTTCCGAGCTCGAGCGTGCGGAGTCCTCCCGATCGCGGCCATGTCATGGGACCAGCCGAGCACTTACACGCAGCCGAGGCAAGTCGATCGGGTGCTCAGTCGCTGACCAGTTCCAGTCCTTCGGAAACCGTGAGCAGGGGCAGCAGGAAGTGGACGAGCGGACCGATCGAGATCGCGTACAGGACGGTCCCGAGGCCCACCGTGCCGCCGAGCAGCCAGCCGCCGGCAAGCACGCTCAGTTCGATCGACGTCCGCACGATCCGGACCGACCGACGCGTACGTGCTACCAAACCCGTCATCAGGCCGTCGCGCGGCCCGGGCCCGAGACGGGCTCCGATGTATGCCGCCGTCGCGACGCTGTTGAGCACTACACCCGCGGCTAGAAAGGTGATCCGCCAGGCCATCGGTTCGGGCGCCGGAAGCACCGCTAGCGCCGCATCGACGGCGAGCCCGATGACGAAGACGTTGCTGATCGTCCCCAAGCCGGGCCGCTGCCGCAGCGGAATCCAGGCCAGCAACACCAGGGCTCCCACCACGATGACGACCTGGCCGAAGGTGAGCGGCAGCCGGTTCGCCAGCCCTTCGTGCAAGACGTCCCACGGGTCCAGGCCCAGCTGTGCGCGCACCATCAGGGCAAGACTGATCCCGTAGAGGACGAGGCCAACGTAGAGCTGAACCAGGCGACGCGTCATGGTGCACTAACTTGCCGGTAAATGGCCT
>Ga0256867_10001323_pt1 | contig 10418 bp, 7 predicted proteins | sample RVTome_15_FD_185939 | JGI IMG/M metagenome (GOLD analysis project Ga0256867, IMG submission 185939) | Soil microbial communities from uranium-contaminated site in the Upper Colorado River Basin, Wyoming, United States - RVT150D86 (HiSeq) ... | reverse complement strand
GCCAGGTGAAGTAGGTGTACGACTGCTGGAACCCGATCATCGCGAGGGCGTGCATCATGGCCGGTTTGGTGAACGCCTCGGCCAGGAAGATCACGTCGGGGTCGGTCCGGCGGATGTCGTCAAGGAGGCGGTGCCAGAAGTTGACCGGCTTGGTGTGCGGGTTGTCGACCCGGAAGATCCGCACGCCGTGACTCATCCAGTGGTGGACGATGCGCTTGACCTCGGCGTAGATACCCTCGGGGTCGTTGTCGAAGTTCAGCGGATAGATGTCCTGGTACTTCTTCGGCGGGTTCTCCGCGTAGGCGATCGTCCCGTCCGCACGTGTGGTGAACCACTCGGGGTGCTCGGTGACCCACGGATGGTCGGGTGAGGCCTGCAGAGCAAGGTCGAGGCCGACTTCCATGCCGAGGTCTCCGGCGCGGGCCACGAAGTCGTCGAAGTCCTTGATGGTGCCGAGGTCGGGGTGCACGGCGTCGTGTCCGCCGTCCGGGCCGCCGATGGCCCACGGAACCCCGGGGTCGTTCGGGCCCGCGGTCAACGTGTTGTTCGGGCCCTTGCGGAATGTCGTGCCGATCGGGTGGATCGGCGGCAGGTAGACCACGTCGAAGCCCATCTCGGCGATGCCCGGCAGGCGTTCGGCGGCGGTCTTGAAGGTGCCGGACGTCCAGCTGCCGTCCTCGTTACGATGCGCGCCCTCGGAACGGGCAAAGAACTCGTACCAGCTGCCGTACAGCGCGCGCTCGCGTTCGACCTGTAGCGGGAACGGGCCCGCCTCGGTGATCAGATCGCGCAAGGGGTACTCGTCCAGGACGGCCGCGACGTCGGGCGCGAGGGCGGCGGCGAGCCTTACTTCCGGCGGGCGGCGCTCGTCTCGCATCGCCTTCGCGGTGTCGAGCAGCAACTCGCGCTCGTTGGTCTTGCTGCGAGGGACGGCAGCCGCGGCGCGTTCGATCAGTTCCGCGCCCTCCATGAAGACCAGATCGACGTCCTGGGCGGCTTCCACCTTTATGTGCGCGGTGTGCCGCCAGGTGTTGATCGGGTCGGCCCAACCTTCGATGAGGAACGACCAGTCGCCTGCTGAATCGGGCGTGAGGCTGGCCGCCCAGCGATCTTCGGCGATGCCATGCATGCGGACCCGCTGATGATCCTGCCCGGCCGGGTCTTTCAGCACGGCGGTGGCAGCCACGGCGTCATGGCCTTCGCGGATAACAGTTGCGGTGACGTCGAACGTCTCGCCCACGACGGCCTTGGCGGCGTAGCGCCCGCACTCGACGATGGGCGAGACGTCGAAGATCGGGATGCGTCCAGTCATCGGGTCAACGCTACTGCGATCCGGGCCGTTCGCGGAGCCCAGTCCCGTCCGAGTACGGCTGCCCGACGTGCGTAGCGTCACACGTCTCGAAGGGCGGGCGGCGTTGGAGTTGATGCGTCAAACAGCTACCGTTTCCCGTCGTGCGTGCCATTCGACGACTCACCGTTCGTACCGTGCTGCCCCATGAGCTGGAGCCGCTGGGCGAGCTGGTTTCCAATCTGCGCTGGTCCTGGCATCAGAAGACCCAGGACGTCTTCGCCGCGGTCGATCCCGAGCTCTGGGAGCAGGTCGGCCGCGACCCGGTCCGGCTGCTGGGCGAGGTGCCGTCCGAGCGGCTGGCCGAGCTGGTGAAGGACGAGGTCTTCCTCGCCCGGGTCCGCGATGCTCACGACGATCTGCGCCGCTACTTGACCGACGACCGCTGGTACCAGGAGCACGACGGCGACTCGCCCAAGGCGGTCGCGTACTTCTCCCCGGAGTTCGGCATCACCCACGTGCTGCCGCAGTATTCCGGCGGCTTGGGCATCCTGGCCGGAGATCACCTCAAGGCGGCGAGCGACCTCGGCGTGCCGATCTTCGGCGTCGGCCTGCTCTACCGGCACGGCTACTTCGTCCAGTCACTGTCGCGCGAGGGCTGGCAGCAGGAGCGCTACCCGGTCGTCGACCCGAACAACCTGCCGCTGACGTTGCTCCGCGACGCGCACGGAACGCCGGTGCGAATTCACATCGGGCTGCCCGGTGGCGGGCGGCTGGCCGCTGCGATCTGGGTGGCGCAGGTGGGTCGCGTCCCGCTGCTTCTGCTCGACTCGAACGTCGAGGAGAACGGGCCCGCCGAGCGAGAAGTGACCGACCGCCTCTACGGGGGCACCGGTGAGCACCGGCTCCGTCAGGAGTTACTCCTGGGCATCGGCGGTGTGCGCGCGCTTCGGGCGTACAGCCAGGTCACCGGCGCGCAAGCGCCCGAGGTGTTCCACACCAACGAAGGGCACGCCGGCTTCCTTGGGCTGGAGCGCATCAAAGAGCTGATGCACGAGGAGGGCCTGGACTACGACGCGGCGCTGGAGGCGGCCCGTTCGGGCACCGTGTTCACCACGCACACCCCGGTTCCGGCCGGTATCGACCGGTTCTCCCGCGACCTGATCCAGCAGTACTTCGGCGGTGACCACGCGCTGCCCGGGGTACCGCTGGACAAGATCCTCGCACTCGGTGCCGAGGACTACCCGGGCGGCGACCCGAACATGTTCAACATGGCTGTGATGGGCCTGCGGCTGGCCCAGCGGTCGAACGGCGTAAGCCGCCTGCACGGGTCGGTCAGCCGGCACATGTTCAGCGGCTTGTGGGCCGCATTCGACGAGAACGAGGTGCCGATCACCTCGATCACCAATGGCGTGCACGGACCCACCTGGGTCGCCGATGAGATGATGGCGCTGCCTCGCCGGGCCGGTGGCCTGGACTTGGCCGAGAACGGCGAGGCCTGGGAGCAGGTCCGCGACGCCGAGATCTGGACGGTCAAGCGCCGGCTCCGTCAGCGCCTGGTGGCCGAGGCGCGGCGCCGGCTGCGGGCGTCCTGGCGGGACCGTGGTGCCAGCGAGGCCGAGATCGGCTGGGTGGACGGCATCCTGGACCCGGACGTGCTCACCATCGGATTCGCGCGGCGCGTGCCGTCGTACAAGCGACTGACCCTGATGCTGCGCGACCGCGACCGGCTCAAGTCGCTGCTGCTGCATCCGGAGCGGCCGATCCAGATCGTCATCGCCGGCAAGGCGCACCCTGCCGACGACGGCGGCAAGCGGCTGATCCAGGAGATGGTGCGCTTCACGGACGACCCCGAGGTCCGGCATCGCATCGTGTTCCTTCCCGACTACGACATCGCGATGGCGCAGCCGCTCTACCCGGGCTGCGACATCTGGCTGAACAACCCGCTTCGGCCGTATGAGGCGTGCGGCACCTCCGGCATGAAGGCCGCCTTGAACGGCGCGCTGAACCTGTCGATCCGCGACGGGTGGTGGGACGAGTGGTACGAGCCGGAGTTCGGCTGGGCCATCCCGTCCGCGGAGGGCGTGGAGGACGTCGACCACAGGGATGATCTCGAGGCCGCCGCCCTCTACGACCTGATCGAGAACGAGGTGGCGCCGCGGTTCTACGACGCCGCATCGGACGGCGTGCCGCGCCGGTGGCTGGAGATGCTTCGCCAGACCCTCACCTCGCTCGGCCCACGGGTGCAGGCGACCCGCATGGTTCGCGATTACGTCCAGCTGCTCTACCGGCCGGCCACGGCTTCGGGCCGGGCGCTGAACTCCGACTACGACGGCGCCAACGAGCTGGCGGCCTGGAAGGACCGGGTGCGATCGGCCTGGAGCGGCGTGACGATCGAGCACGTCGAGACGTCTTCCACCGCGGACGCGTTCGAGATGGGCCAGCCGCTTCGGCTGCGCGCATTCGTCTCGCTGGGTTCGCTCACGCCAGAGGACGTGGACGTCCAGGTGGTGCACGGCCGGGTTGACGACTCCGATGAGCTGAGGGAACCCGGCGTCACGTCGCTGCCGGTCGGGGAGATCTACGAGCACGGCCGCTACCGGTTCGACGGCGAGATCAGGCTGGAGCGGACCGGGCCCTTCGGCTACACGGTGCGCATAGTGCCCAAGCACGAGCGGCTCGCCAGCGGCGCGGAGCTCGGCCTCGCCGTCCTCCCCTAACTCCCTGCACTCCTCGCACCCGAGGTGGAGGGCTGTCAGTGGGCGCGGAGGAGAAGGCAGCTGCGGCCCGGGAGGGTGATGGTCTGCCCGGCGGCGTACTCAGCGGGCGGAGCATCCGGCTCCGTCGTGACGAAAACTCGCTCGTAGCGGTCGGCCCACGGGCCGCCGGGCAGCTTTGCCTCGATCGGATCAGGCGCCGCGTATAACCAGAGAAGGTACGACTCGTCGGTGATCCGCTCGCCGCGAGGGCCCCGGGCGCGAATGCCGTCCCCGGCGAGGAACATGCCGAGCGCCCGCAGCGACTCGTCGTGCCATCGCTCGTCGGTCATCTCCTGGCCGTCGATGTCGAACCAGGTGAGGTCCTTGCGGCCGTCAAGCACCACCGGGCGTCCCTCGAAGAAGTGCTGCTGGCGGAAGACGGGGTGGTCGCGGCGCAGTGCGAGCAGGCGCTTGGTGAAAGCGAGCAGGTCCGCATAGTCGTCGCGGAGCGACCAGTCGACCCAGGTGAGTTCGTCGTCGATGCAGTACGCGTTGTTGTTGCCGCCCTGGGTCCGGCCCATCTCGTCGCCGGCCACCATCATCGGCACACCGGTGGACATCAGCAGTGTGGTGAGGAAGTTGCGCATCTGGTGGCGACGTAGTTCTCCGATGGCGGGGTCGTCGGTTTCACCCTCGGTTCCGCAGTTCCACGATCGGTTGTCGTCCGTGCCGCCGTCACTGCGTTCGTTGTGTTTGTGGGTGTACGAGACCAGGTCACGCAGGGTGAACCCGTCGTGCGCGGTGACGAAGTTGATCGATGCGGACGGGTGGCGGCCGTCGTCGGCGTAGAGGTCCGACGAACCGGAGAGCCGGTAGGCCAGATCGCGCACGCCCGGAGCGTGCCCGCGCCAGTGATCACGGACGGTGTTGCGGTAGCGGTCGTTCCATTCCGTCCAGAGGTGGGGGAACTCGCCGACCTGGTAACCGTCCGGGCCGACGTCCCACGGCTCGGCGATGAGCTTTGTCTCGCGCAGCACCGGATCCTGTTCGATGACGGTCATGAACGAGCTCAGCATGTCCACGTCGTGCGTCGACCGGGCCAGAGCCGAGGCGAGGTCGAATCGGAATCCGTCCACGTGCATATCGCGCACCCAGTACCGCAGCGAGTCCATGACCAGCTTGAGCACGTGCGGGTGCATGACGTTGACCGTGTTGCCGCAACCGGTGTAGTCGAGGTAGTCGCCCTTCTCGTCCAGCCGGTAGTAGGCGGGGTTGTCGATGCCGCGGAAGGACAGGGTCGGTCCGTTGGCGTCCCATTCGGCGGTGTGGTTGTAGACGACGTCCAGGACGACCTCGAGCCCGGCTTCATGCAGCGCGCGGACCATCTCCTTGAACTCGGTGACCTGCTGGCCGAGCGTGCCGGAGGACGAGTACGGGCCATGCGGGGCGAAGAACGCGAGCGTGTTGTAGCCCCAGTAGTTCTCCTGGCCGCGGGCGAGCACGGGCGGTTCGGTGACGAAATGATGCACCGGAAGCAGTTCGACGGTCGTCACACCTAGATCGAGCAGGTGCTCGATGGCCGCCGGATGGGCCAGGCCGGCGTACGTGCCACGCAGTCCTTCCGGGACGCCCGGGTGCCGCATGGTGAAACCGCGGACGTGCAGTTCGTAGAGGATGGTGTCGGTCCACGGGATGCGCGGACGATCGTCGCCGCGCCAGTCGAAGTTGTCGTCCCCGACCACGACGCCGGTCGAGTGTGCGGTGACGGCTCTGACATACGGGTCGACCAGCAGCTTGGACGCGTCGAACCGCAGGCCGCGGCTGGGGTCATACAGGCCGTGGACCCGGTAGCCGTAGCGCTGCGCCGGGCGAACCCCCGGTATCCGGCTGTGCCAGACGTCGAACGTCCGCTCGGTGAGTGGAATTCTAATTTCGGCGCCTTCCGCGTCGAGCAGGCAGACCTCGACCCACTCGGCCCGCGGCGCCCACAGCGCGAAGTTGGTGCTCTCGCCGTCGAACGTACTGCCCAGCGGCGACCAGTGGCCCGGCCAGGGTGTTGTCGAGCCGGTCATTCAGAACGGCATGTTGATGAACGGCGATGAGTACACCGGCTCGGCACTGAGCACTCCCTCGGCGGCGTCGGAGTCCAGCGTGTGCCGTTCCTGCTCGGCATTGATCACGAGCGAGAGCAGCCGCACGTCGCTCGGGGTGGCGAGTCCCGTGACCTCCCGGTGCTCGAGTACCCAGGCGACCGCGGCGGTGATCTGGTGTTGCTGGTCGAACGGCTCGTACCAGGTGGTGTAGGTCTTGACGTCCGGGTCGGGCCAGTTCTGCTTGGCGACCGTCTTGATGATCATCAACCCGGCGCCCTGGTACTCGATTTCGTCCACGAGCGCCTCGTACGCGTCGAGGTACTCCGAGTCGCGGGCGAGCACGGGGTTGAGCGGGGTCAGGACCGTCGCGAACGGGTAGCGCTTGAGCGCCTCCAGGTGGGTAGCCGGGGCCTCGTGCCCGTGACCGGTGATGCCGATGGCTGCGGTCAGGCCTTCGTCCTGCGCGCGGATGGCGGCGTGGAGGGCACCGTCGGCGCCGGTGGCGGCGTCGAGTTCGGCCCGGTCGCCGATGGCGTGCAGTTGGAGCAGGTCGACGTGGTCGGTCTGCAGCCGCTCCAGCGACTTGTTGATCTGGCGCCAGGCGGCCTCGCGAGCGCGTTCGCCGGTCTTGGTGGCCAGGAAGATCCGGTCGCGGATGTTCGGTATGACCGCGCCCAGGCGCAGCTCGGAGTCGCCATAGCCGGCCGCGGTGTCGAAATGGTTGATGCCGGCGGCCAGCGCCTCGTCGATGGAGGCTTCGGCGACCTCCTGCGTCACGTCGGACAGGGCCGCACCGCCGTAGATCAGGACGGAACTTTCGTGGCCGATCCGGCCGAGTCTGCGTCGCTCCATAACCACCAACTTACTTGGGGTGGCTCGGTAGGTCGATCAGCTCTGAGATGTTCGGCTCCGGTGGTCTGGCGGCGTCGATGCAGACCTTGGGTGTGAAGAACTGCGGCACGATCTTGAAAATGCGACCGGTATGTTCCCAGATTTCCCTTTCAAATCAAGATCGTGCCGCAGTTCTTCACGCCTGGGGCTGTGTTGGGTCGCGTCAGGGCGCCGTCGACCCGCTGCATGATCACCTGCTTCCCATACGTGTGCATTGCAGGGGCGCTGGAGCGGGAACCTCCGCAGAGGACTGGACCCGGACGCGCGTGGGCCCGACGATTGCGGGTTGACCGCAGGGGGAGGCTAGGCTCCGCCGCATGAGTTTGGTGACGCTCGAAGTCGAGGACTCCATCGGCACGATCCGGCTGAACCGTCCACCGATGAACGCCCTTGACGCCGAGGTCCAGGACGGGCTGTTCGAGGCCGCCCACGAGGCCACCGATCGCAAGGACGTCCGCGCGGTCATCGTCTACGGCGGCGAGAAGGTCTTCGCGGCCGGCGCCGACATCAAAGAGATGGCGTCCTGGTCGTACACCGACATGCTCGACCGCTCGACCGCGTTGCAGGCGGCGTTTACCGCCGTGGCGCGGATCCCGAAGCCGACCGTTGCCGCGATCACCGGATACGCGCTCGGCGGCGGCTGTGAACTGGCGCTGGCCTGCGACCGCCGCATAGCCGGCGACAACGCGAAACTCGGCCAGCCGGAGATCTTGCTCGGCGTCATTCCGGGCGCCGGCGGTACGCAGCGGCTTACGCGCCTGGTCGGCCCTGCAAGAGCGAAGGACATCATCTTCACCGGCCGCTTCGTCGACGCGGCAGAAGCTCTCGACATCGGCTTGGTCGACGAAGTCGTAACGCCTGGCGACGTGTACACGGCGGCGGTGGAATGGGCGTCGCAGTTCGCCAACGGTCCCGCGTACGCTCTCCGTGCGGCCAAGGAGGCCATCGATCGAGGGCTCGAGACCGACCTCGATACCGGACTCGAAATCGAGCGGCAGCAGTTCGCCGGGCTCTTCGCCACCGAGGATCGCACCATCGGCATGGAGTCGTTCATCGAGAACGGCCCGGGAAAGGCGCGATTCAGTGGCCGCTGATCCCGCCGATGTCGAGCGCGCCTGGCACGACACCAAGCTTGCGCAGGTGCTCTACCACGACTGGGAGGCGGACACTTACGACGAGAAGTGGTCGATATCGTTCGACCAGCGGTGCATCGACTACGCGCGCGACCGGTTCGTCGCGATAGCCGGCACGGACGGCTGGCCGTACCGCAAAGCCCTGGAGATCGGCGCGGGCACCGGGTTCTTCTCGCTCAACCTGCGCCAGGCGGGCGTGCTGGACGAGGTGCATGTCACCGACATCTCGCCGGGCATGGTCGAGGCGGCCGAGCGCAACGCCGAGCGGCTCGGCTTCGCAATCGAGGGTCGGACGGCCGACGCCGAGCGACTCCCGTACGAGGACGGGACGTTCGACATCGTCGTCGGCCACGCCGTCATCCACCACCTGCCGGACGTCGAGCAGGCGTTCCGCGAGATGCTGCGGGTGCTCAAGCCGGGTGGACGGGTCGTGATCTGCGGCGAACCCACCCGGTACGGCGATTTCGTCGCGCGGCGGCTGTCGCGGGCTACCTGGTGGGCGACGACGCGCGTCACCCGCCTGCCGGTCATCAAGGATCGCTGGGCCCGCCCGCAGCAGGAGCTGGACGAGTCGTCACGCGCCGCAGCGCTGGAATCGGTCGTCGACTTGCACACCTTCGACCCGGACGAGCTCGCCCGCACCGTCGAGCGGGCGGGTGCGGTCGACGTCCGCACCACGTCCGAGGAACTCACCGCCGCCTGGTTCGGCTGGCCGGTCCGGACTTTCGAAGCCGCCGTCAACCCAGACCGACTCGGCTGGGGCTGGGCGAAGTTCGCGTACCGGACGTGGCAGCGCCTTTCCGCCCTGGACCGCGTGTTGGCTCGCGTCGTTCCCGGCGAGTTGTACTACAACGTCTCGGTCACCGGCTGGCGACCGTAGGGGTGGGCGGCGTGCCGGTTCGGCGAGATCGCGATCCCAGGCAGGCGAAGTACCTGACGTTGGAGAACCTGCGCTGGGTCGTCCAGCACCGCGCCTGGACGCCGTACTACCTGATCCGGTATTGGCGGCTGTTCCTGCTTCGGCTCCGGCATCCAGAGGTGGTCACCGAAGGCTTGGTGTTCCTCGGCCGGCGAGTGGAGGTCGAGGGGCGTGCGGGCTACGGGCGCGTCGTGCTGGGCCAGTGGGTGCATCTCGGGGACGGGACGGCGCTGCGGGCGCACGAGGGCACGCTCAGAATCGGCGACAAGGTCGTCTTCGGCCGGCACAACACGGTCACCTGCTACCTGAACGTCGAGATCGGCGCGACGACGCTTGTCGCCGACTGGGTGTACGTCACCGACTTCGACCACCGCTTCGACGATCTCGACATGCCGATCAAGGATCAGGGCATCGTCAAGTCGCCGGTCCGGATAGGACCGGACTGCTGGATCGGCGTGAAGGCCTCGGTGCTTCGCGGGGCGGTGGTCGGGCAGGGATGCGTGCTGGCCGCCCATGCCGTGGTCCGAGGCGAGATTCCGGACTTCAGCGTGGCGGGTGGGGTGCCGGCGAAGGTGCTCAAGCGCCGCAAGAAGCCGACACGGATAGGTATGCGCGCGAAGTCGGTCTGATCAGCTGCCGACGGGTTCTCCGGTGAACACGTTGCCTAGCCCGACCGGCTTGGGTCGGCGATGCGGCGGGCGGGCGTCGGCGATCGCCTCGGTATAGACCTTCTCGATCGCCCGAGCCGCCACCGGCCAGACGAACCGGGCCTCGATGTCGCGCTGGGCGGCCAGGACCAGGCGAGAGGCCAGCGCCGGGTCACGAAGCACTGCGACCGCAGCGGCCGCGAGCGCTTCGGGGTCGCGGGGAGGAACGAGCAGTCCGGTCCGGCCGTTAGCCACGACCTCAGGAAGACCGCCGGCCACCCCGGCGACGACAGGCGTGCCGGCCGCCCCGGCCTCGAGGGCGACCATGCCGAACGGTTCGTACGAGCTGGGAACCAGGGCTACATCGGCCGCACCAAGCAGCGCGGCCAGCTCCGCCTCGGCGAGATGTCCCGCAAAGCGGACGGACCGGGATCCAGCCGTTCCACAACCCCGCCTCCGTGGCGTGGATCGTTGCGACAAGCGGCCGGCGGGCGGCTTTCGCCAGGGCGATCCCGGCCTCGGCGGCGACCCAGTCGTGGCTGTGGAGAACGTCGGGTTGCCAGCTGTCCAGCAGAGCACGTCCGGCGCGGGCTTGAGCCTGGTTGAGCCTGCGCACCCAGCGCGGAAAATCACTGCGGTCATCGCCCGCTTGCACCCGCACGATCCGCACGCCATGCACGGACTCATCGGCGGGGGAATCCTCGTGCGCCTGGGTAAGAACCGTGACCTCGTGGCCGTCGGCGACGAG
>Ga0256867_10001322_pt1 | contig 10420 bp, 8 predicted proteins | sample RVTome_15_FD_185939 | JGI IMG/M metagenome (GOLD analysis project Ga0256867, IMG submission 185939) | Soil microbial communities from uranium-contaminated site in the Upper Colorado River Basin, Wyoming, United States - RVT150D86 (HiSeq) ... | reverse complement strand
TCCCGCAGATGAAGGAGGGCTTGTAAAGCTTGACCGATACTTGACCCACAGGAAGTATCGATCGCTTGAGCTACGTGCCGGCGTTTACGATCACGGCCGCGCTGTTTGCGGCTGAGTGTGCCGATTGGCGAGAACTACTATATTCTGTGCAACATAATAACTGTACAGCAACGATTACGTTGCAATATATATACGCTTGCTTTCCGGTTCTATCGCTTTTCGGGCAGCGCGCTGACCGCCGGTGTGGAGCACCACGTCGTGGATGGAGTTCCGGTTCGCGTTTACGGCGTCACGACGACCGTAGCCGACTGCTTCAAGATTCGGAACAAGGTGGGACTCGATGTGGCGCTGGAGGCTCTGCGTGAGGTGTAGCGTGCTAGGCGCGCCACGTCCGATGAACTCTGGCGCTATGGCAAGATTTGCCGGGTAGCCAACGTGATGCGGCCGTATCTGGTGTCCATTGCATGACCCGCACTTCAATAGGACTTCATCGCAACGTTATTGTTGCGAGGCCGCAACGCGAGCCGGTGAGTATTCCCTCATTAGTGGACGTCCTGTACGGCCTGGCATGAACCGCGATACACTGTCGGCTGTCCAAAGCCGTTTCTTGTATTAGTAAGCCGCAGGCATTGGAATCGATAGGGCGAGAGCACGATGTATAGCCAGCGCAAAGTCGCCCAGATGTCGGCATTCCTTCTTGACCGTGGAAGGGGCCGGATGAATTACCTGAAGCTGATGAAGCTTCTGTATCTCGCGGACCGCGAATCGCTGAGGCGCCACGGCGAGCCCATCTCGGGAGACCGGTATGTGTCCATGGATCATGGCCCGGTACTCTCGCAGACGCTCAACCTGATTAACGGTGCGGTTGAGGCTGAACAGAAGGGCTGGAGCCATTGGATAGCGGACAAGGCTGATTACGAGGTATCCCTGCGACGGAGGGTGTCGCGTGATGCGCTCGATGAGCTGAGCGAAGCTGACTTGGTTGTACTCGAATTCATCTACCGCAAGTTCGGCAGGATGGATCAATGGAAACTCAGGGACTACACGCATCGGTACTGCATCGAGTGGAAAGACCCTGAAGGGTCTTCCATACCCATCGAAATCGTTGATATATTCAAAGCTCTCGGGCGCACCCCAGCAGAAGCCAGGAAACTCGCCGGGAGAATTGAGCACGACCGCAAGATAGACAGGCTCTTCGCGGCACTATGAGCCTGTTTGTGCCGTACCGGAGGGCGACGCTGCTCATCCCGTCCGGCCCGGCACACGATCCCGAGCGCAAGCATCTTTTCATCGTACTGACGGATCCCGCTCGAGTACTCGACTACGACGAGACACAATCGCTGCTCGTCGGTGTGACTACATTACAGCCGGACCTCCCGTACGATCCCACCTGCCTGCTGCATGCAGGCGATCATGAGTTCATACGGCACAGGAGCTATGTGCATTACGCACGAGCCCTAATCGAGCCATCCCAGAGCATCCTAAATGGGGTTAAGAAGGGCGTGCTGGTGCCCAAGGCCATGCTAGTCGAGGACATCTTTGCGCGCGTTTGCAACGGCCTCGTAAAATCCCGGTTCACGGCGCGGAGAATAATCGCATTCTACGAAGCGACAGAAACCGCCAGAAACACCGACCAACAATAGCAGCGAAATATGCCGACGCTTGACTGGCTGGATCGCGAACGGGCGATGCGGCGCGCCGCGGCGCGATTCGGCGTGATCAGTCACCGGTGTTCGAGCCGTAGCCCTGTGATCGGGGCGCGGTCATAATTCCCGGCCATGGCGCTGAACGAATCCGACACCCGGGCGAAGCTGATCGATCCGGCCATCCATGCCTGTGGGTGGACGGAGGATTTGATACGCCGGGAGGAAACCGCCGGGGCAATCGAGATCGAGGAGGGGCGCGCGAGGCGCCGGGCCCGCGGGCGTGTGGATTACGTGCTCCGGATCAAGGTGACGCTGGAGTCTCAGCCCGTCGCGGTCGCGCTGATCGAAGCCAAGGCAGAAAACCTCCCGCCGACGCACGGGCTCGAGCAGGCGAAGGCCTACGGCTCGGCGAAGCGCATGAACGTGCCGTTCGTTTTCTCGTCGAACGGGCATCTCTTTGTCGAATACGACCGTTTCACCGGTCTCACAGCCGCGCCGAAGCCGCTCAACGAGTTTCCCTCGCCGAAGGCATTGCGCGAGCGCTACGAAAAGGCGATGGGTTTCTCGCTCGATGCGCCCGCCGCCAAGCCGATGCTGGTGCGCTACTCGGGCGGGGAGGCAACGCGGCGCTACTACCAGGACGCGGCGATCCGGGCGGTTCTGGAGAAGATCGCGCGCGGCGAAAAGCGCGCACTGCTTTCACTCGCGACCGGATCGGGCAAGACATACATCGCGGTGAACTTGCTCAAGCGCATCGCGGATGCCGGCCAACTGAAGCGCGCGCTGTTTGTCTGCGACCGGGATGAGCTTCGATCCCAGGGCCTCGCGGCGTTCCAGGCCGTGTTCGGCGCGGACGCGGCGGAAGTTGGGCGCGACGCGCACGGCAGGAACAAGGCGGCGAATGCCCGGATCCACGTCGCCACCTACCAGACGCTCGACGTGGACAGCGACGAGGCGGATGCGAATTTCCTGACCACGCACTACCCCGAGGATTACTTCAGCCATATCGTCATCGACGAGTGCCACCGCTCGGCGTGGGGCAAGTGGTCGCAGGTGCTGACGCGCAATCCCTCGGCGATCCAGGTGGGACTTACCGCGACGCCACGCGAGATCGAGTTCACCGAGCGCTCGAAGGAAGCGCAGACCGACGCGCAGATTTCCGCGGACAATCTCAGGCACTTCGGTGAGCCGGCCTATGAATACGACATGGCGCAGGGCATTGAGGACGGCTACCTCGCGGCGTGCGAGATCCTGCGTTTCGACATCTTTCACGACAACAAGGAAGCAAACGAGCGCATCAGCGGCGTATCGCGCAGCGATCTCGCGGGGAAACGCGTAACGGACCTTGCCACGGGCGCTGCCCTCCAGCACACATCGGCGGCGGACCATTACGACGCCCCCGATATCGAAGAGAAGCTGGTGATGCCCGACCGGGTAAACGCAATGTGCGCAAGCCTGTTCGAGCAGTTGCTCGCCTCCGGCGGTCCGGAGCAGAAAACGATTGTCTTCTGCGCGCGCGACCGCCATGCGGATGCCGTCGCAGTCGAACTGAACAACCTCTATGCGCGGTGGTGCGCGGCGAACGGCAAGCCGCGTGCCGATCCCTACGCGTTCAAGTGCACCGCCGCGAGCGGCGGCGGAGACTAACTGCCCGACCTACGCGGCGCCTCCCGCCATCATTACGTCGCGACGACCGTGGAACTGCTGACGACCGGCGTGGACGTGCCGCCGGTGCGGAACATCGTGTTCTTCAAGTACGTGCGCTCGCCGATCAGCTTCTACCAGATGGTCGGGCGCGGCACGCGGCTCGACCCGCCGTCAGGCAAGCTCATGTTCCGCATCCTCGACTACACCGATGCGACGCGGCTTTTCGGCGAGGCGTTCCGCACCAAGCTGACCAGGCCAGGCTCGAAACAGCGGGGGCCCGAGCCTCCGCCGCCCCCTGAGCCGACGTTGCAGGTCGAGGGTTTCGACGTGCGGGTGTCGGACGCCGGACGATACATTGTCACCATGGTGGATGGAAAAGCCGTGCCGGTCACCGTCGAGGAATACCGCGAGCAGGTCGCGGAGAAGCTCACGGCGGAGGCGCCAACGCTGGAGCGATTCCGCTCGATCTGGGTCAATCCCCCCGCGCGTCGGGAAATGATCGGCAAGCTGCCCGACGCTGGGCGCTCGGCCATCCTCGTGCGCGCGCTGGCCGACATGCAGGACTTCGACCTCTACGACGTGCTGGCCGACCTCGGCTACGGCATGGCGCCGCGCACCCGCGTCGAGCGGGCGGATGCGTTCGGCTACAAGAATGTGAAGTGGCTTTTAGGCATTCCCGCCGGCGCTGCGACAGCGGTTAAGGCCATTGCATCCCAGTTCGCCCGCGCGGGCACGGACGGGCTCGAGAACCCGAAGGTCTTCGAGGTGCCCGAGGTCGCCAAGGCTGGCGGCCTCAACGCGCTCAAGCAGGCCGGCAATCCGGCCGACGTGTTGCGCGAGACGAAGGAAAGGATGTTTGCGGCGTGAACGGTAGCCTCACAAACGTAAATTGGCGAAGCGCTCGATTAGGGGACGTCTGTACACAGGATCGTCGAATCATCGAACCTGGTTCAATGGAAGCGAAGAATCGCCGATATCTGAGCCTTGAGCATGTGGAAAGCGAAACTGGTCGTATTCTTGATAGACCCGATTCGTCGCCGGAAGACCAAGGAATCAGTACCACGTTTGCGTTCGATAATCGCCATGTGTTGTACGGGAAGCTGCGACCGTACTTGAACAAGGTCGCAGTGCCAACGTTTTCTGGCCGATGCACCACCGAGTTAATTCCACTTCTACCTGGGGAAGGGATTGATAGGCAATTCCTCACCTGGTTGTTACGGCTGCCGCAGACGGTTCGGTATGCAATGGCAGAAAAGACGGGATCACGCATGCCCCGTGCAGATATGGATAATCTTATGGCCATGCCGGTGCTTATTCCTTCTGCACAGGAGCAAAAACGCATCGCCACAATCCTGAACGAGCAGATGGCCGCGGTGGAAAAAGCCCGTGCGGCGGTCGACTCGCAGGTCAAAGCGGCTCATGCGCTTGCGTCTTCGAAACTGCGTTCGACATTCGATTCGTCGGACGCACAGCTCTGGCCAAAGAAACGAGTTGGTGAGTTCGCGAGGACCACGAGTGGCTCAACACCGTCCAGAGGAAATCCCAAGTACTTTGGCGGGTCCGTTCCCTGGGTCAAGACCGGAGAGCTTCGAGACAACCTGATCGATTCAGCAGAGGAAAGCGTAACCGAGCTGGCCTTGAGCGAATGTTCTTTGCCACTGCTGCCTGCGAAGACGCTGTTGATTGCGATGTATGGTCAAGGGCAAACGCGCGGCAGAACCGGATTGCTTTCGATGCCAGCTACAACAAATCAAGCGTGCTTTGCCATCCTTCCTGATTCCAAATCATTTGAACCGCGTTATCTTCAATACTGGTTCCGCCACAGCTATCAGAGATTACGCCGTGAGACAGAAGGGCGTGGAGGAAATCAGCCGAACTTGAACGGTGTCCTGTTGCGAGGTTTGGAAGTGCCTCTGCCACCTGTCGCCAAGCAATGCCAAATCGCCGACGCTCTTGACAAGGAGTTTGCTGCTGCGGAAAGAGTTCGAGAAATGGTCCGTCAGAACGCGTTGAGCGTTGATACGCTTCCCGCAGCGCTGCTCCGCCGCGCCTTCTCCGGCCAACTCTAGCCGTTTCATACGCTGCGAGCGAGCGTCCCGCCGCTTGACCCATGACTTGACCGATACTTGACCCACGCCTCCAGCTTTCAGCGTTAGCCCACGGTCGCCCCTTTATTTTCGTTTTCGCCTATTTCGTAAGTAGCGCGCCTCCTTATTTGCGCCGCCGAAAATGCCCGACAATTTATCCCTATTAATCAATTGACTATAGACGCATCCCAAGAGAGGCTATAAGCAGCTCATTCGTTGATTTACGTTAGTTGATTAACCTAAAATAACGCCCATCTTTGTTTTAGGTTGCGCCAACTGCCATGCACCGAGCCGAGCCCGGCCATTACGTCACGGTTTCGACGGCGGGCGAGCCATTCCGGGCGTTCGTGCCCGCGCCGCTGCCGCCGGAGCCGGCCGTGGAATGGTCACCCGCGCTGCGCCGGCGGTTCGACGCGGCGCTGGTGGCGCTCGGGCGGCTCGATGCCGTCACAGGCCTGCTGCCGAATGCCGCGCTGCTGCTCTACGGCTTCGTGCGCAAGGAGGCGGTGCTGTCCTCGCAGATCGAGGGCACGCAGTCGTCGCTTGCCGACCTGCTGCTGTACGAGATCGACGAGCAGCCCGGCGTGCCGGTGGAGGACGCACGCGAAGTGAGCCGCTGCGTGGCGGCCCTGGATCTCGGCCTGAAGAAGTTGAGGGGCGGGCTGCCGTTGTGCACGCGGCTCCTGTGCGATATGCACAAGGCGCTGCTCGCCCATCCCCGCGGCCGCGGCAAGACGCCGGGAGAAGTGCGCCGCTCGCAGGTGTGGATCGGCGGCACGCGCCCCGGCAACGCGGTATTCGTGCCCCCGCCGGCCGACGCCGTGGCCGAATGCCTCAAGCACCTCGAGCGCTTCCTCAACGATGAGCCGCAGCCCACGCCGCCGCTCATCAAGGCGGCGCTGGCCCACGTCCAGTTCGAGACGATCCATCCCTTTCTCGACGGCAATGGGCGCATCGGGCGGCTCCTGATCGTGCTGCAACTGGTGGCCGACGGCGTGCTGCGCGAGCCCATGTTGTACCCGAGCCTGTACTTCAAGACGCATCGCGCGCTCTACTACGAGTTGCTGAACGAAGTGCGCCTGCGCGGAGACTGGGAGCGCTGGCTCGACTACTTTGCCGAGGGCATCGAGGTCAGCGCGACGCAGGCCGTGACGACGGCGAATGCGGTGCTCGCACTCGTCAACGCGGACCGCGACCGTATCGCCGGCCTCGGGCGCGCGGCGGCCTCGGCGCTTGCGGTTCACCAAGCCCTGCAGCGCCAGCCCCTCGCCACCTCGGCCGCGTTGGTCAAAGCCAGCAAGCTCACGCCGGCCACGGTCAACAAGTCGCTGGCGCATCTCGAACGCATCGGCATCGTCGGCGAACTCACGAGCCGCCAGCGCGGTCGCGTATTCAGCTACAAGCGTTACGTCGAGGAGCTGGCCGCCGAGTTGGAGCCCGCCACCACCTCGTGAGTCAGGAAAATAAATGGCCAGAATCCAGGCACGGAACAGCAAGCGTCACGCGACGCAGCAGTCGCTGAACGGCGCGATCAAGAGCATCTGCGACATCATGCGCCGCTCGAACTGCGCGGGCGCGATGCAGTACGTGCCGGAACTGACCTGGATCCTGTTCCTGCGCATCCTCGACGAGCGCGAGCAGCAGGAAATGGAGTATTCGCAGGCAGTCGGGGCCGAATTTACGCCCTCGTTCCCGGCGCCTTATCGCTGGCGCGATTGGGCTGCCCCCGACGGCGCCAAGCGCCAGGAGCTGCAACAGGGGGGAGTGCTCGGCTCCTATCTCAGCTTCGTCAACGGCGAGCTGATTCCTTACCTGAAGAATCTGAAGAACCAGCCCAACGCGACATCCCGGCAGAAGATCATCAGCGAGATCATGTCCGGCGTCGAGCGCGTGCGGATCGATACCGAGCGCAACCTTCTCGACGTGCTCGACCGCGTGAACGATATCAGCGCGGCGACGGTGGACGACACGCACATCTTTACGCTCTCCCAGGTGTACGAAGGATTACTCCTCAAGATGGGCGAGAAGGGCAACGACGGCGGCCAGTTTTTCACACCGCGTGAAGTCATCCGCGTCATGGTCAGAGCCGTCGCGCCCCGAATCGGGGAGACGGTTTACGACCCCGGCTGCGGGACCGGCGGGTTTCTCGCTCAGACGTACGAATACATCAGGGCCCACCTGGGGGAAGGCATTACGCCGGAGGAGCTGGACACGCTTAAACGTCGCACGCTTTACGGCCGGGAGAAGGAGAACCTCATCTTTCCGATCGGGCTCGCCAATCTGGTGCTGCATGGCGTTGGCGAGCCGCATCTCTGGCACGGCAACACGTTAACCGGCGGGGAAACATATGGGGGCCTCTTTCTCGACGCGCCAGCGCTCTACGACGTGGTGCTGACCAATCCCCCGTTCGGCGGCAAGGAGGGGAAGGATGCGCAGACCCGATTTGCCTACAAGACCGGCGCGACGCAGGTTCTCTTCCTACAGCACGTCATAGACAGTCTGAAGCCCGGCGGCCGCTGCGGCATCGTGCTCGATGAGGGCGTCTTGTTCCGCACCAACGAGCAAGCGTTCGTCCAAACCAAGCGCAAACTGCTCGACGACTGTGATCTGTGGTGCATCGTCAGTCTGCCAGGCGGTGCCTTCGTGAACGCGGGGGCGGGCGTGAAAACCGACCTGCTGTTCTTTACCAAAGGGCAACCCACCGAGCGCATCTGGTACTACGATCTCTCGGACGTGAAGGTCGGGAAAAAGACGCCATTGACGGCGGATCGGTTCGAGGATTTCTTCCGCCTCCTGCCCGCGCGCGCGGATAGCGAGCGGAGCTGGACCGTGACGCGCGAGCAGATCAACGAGAAGAACTATGATCTCAAGGCCGTCAATCCCAACGCGAAGGCGGAAGAAGACACCCGCACTCCGGAGGAAATCCTCGACCTGATCGAGCAGAAAGGTCGGGAAATCCAGGAAGCAATCATGCAACTGCGCGCGATCAAGCCATAGTTCTCGAAAGCATCTCAGCGGTCCCGGCGGCTCGGCGGTTCAGGAGAATCGGTAAAGCCGCGCGGGGTTGTGCGCCAGCACCCGCGAGCGCAGGCTGGATTCCGGAATCCAGGTCGAGAGCAGGTCGCACAGCGCACCGTCGTTGGGCATCGAGCCCTTCAGCATGACGTGCGGCCAGTCGGTGCCCCAGAGAATCCGGTCCGGCGCCGCCTCGAGGAGCGCATGCGCGAACGGCGCCACGTCGGAGTACGGCAGCGAACCCGTCGAGATCCGGTAAGGGCCCGTCAGCTTGACCCAGCAGCGCCCCGACTTGGCCAGGCGCAGAAGCGCCTGGAAGCCGGGGTCCGCCAGGCCCTTTTCGGTTTTCATGTAGCCGAGGTGCCCCAGCACGATCTCGACCGGGAAGTCGGCGAACGAGCTGTCGAGGTCCGGAAATTCGTCCGCGTGCATCAGGAATTCCATGTGCCAGCCAAGCGGCTGAATGCGCTCCGCCAGCTTGCGCAGCCTGGCAAGCGGCAGCGAGCCGCTCTTTCGATCCTTCACGTCGACAATATTGACGCGGACGCCACGGACGCCGGCGGCATCGAGCTTTCTCAGCTCGTCGTCCTCGATATCGTCCTCGACCACCGCGACGCCGCGGAAACGGTCGCCCGCCGTCTTCATCGCGTCGAGCATCACGGTGTTGTCGGTGCCGTAAACGCTGGGCTGCACCAGCACGGCGCGCTCAACGCCGAGCCGGTCGAGCATATAGAGATAGTCGGGGAGCAGGCAGTCGGGCGGCGTGTAGACGCGCTCGGGTGCGTAGGCAAACTTCTCCTTCGGCCCCATGATGTGGGCGTGCGTGTCGCAGGCATGCGGCGGCAGCCGCAGAATCGGCATGCGCGGGTTGAAATCCGGCGGGGCGCACGCCGGCGCCTCCGTTGCCGCGGCCGCGGCCTTGGCTGGCTGCTTGCTCATGCGTCAGGCAGCGGCTCGCGCCGACGGCGAGCCGATGCCTGGCATGTCGAAGTCGAGCTTCTTCAGCCCGTCGATCACGCTCTTCGCCTGCGCTGCCGTGAGCTCGGTGAGCGGCGGGCGCACGGCCGCCCATTGCGGGTCGTTCGTGTAGTGCGCGACGACAGCCTTGAGAGCGGGAATCATCACGTATTGCCCCACCGTCTTGCGCACCACGTCGAGCGCCTGCTGCTGTGCCTCGGCGTTGGGACCGCGCCACTCGCGGTAGAGCCTGTCGATCGCCGCGGGATTCACGTTGGCAGTTGCCGAGATGCAGCCGGCGCCGCCGTTTTTCAGGTTGGCGAGGAGGAACGACTCGCTCCCCGCGAACACGTCGAACCCGGACTTGGCAAAGGCGTCGAGCATCATCTTCGTGTTGTTCCAGTCGCCTGAGCTATCCTTCATGCCGGCGATGGCGGTCGGGTACTGCTTCATCAGCCGCTCGACGAGCCCCGGCTTGATGCCGACCACCGCGACGGGCGGAATGTGATACAGGTAGATCCGGAGCCGCGCATCACCCACCCGCTCGATCACTTCCGAGAAGCTGCGGTAGAGCCCGTCCTCGGACACATCCTTGTAGTAGAAGGGCGGCAGCATCAGCACGCCCGCGCAACCGGCCTTGACCGCGTGCTCGGTCAGCCGCACCGTGTCCGTCAGCGCGCAGCAGCCGGTACCGGGCATCATCCGGGCGGGATCGACATCGGCCGCGAGCAGAGCGTCGAGCAGCGCGATACGCTCGTTTGCCGACAGCGAGTTCGCCTCGCTGTTGGTGCCGAAGACGGCGAGGCCGCAGTTCTGGGTGAGCAGCCATTTGCATTGAGCGATGAATCGCTCCGGATCGGGGCTCAAGTCCCTGTTGAACGGGGTGACGACCGGAGAGAGCACGCCGCGAATGCGTGGTGCCTGGGTCATGTGCATCCTCCTTCGAAGCCTGGATTTGGGGCGCGTGGCGGGAGCCCTTCGCGCGTCAGTGGCCTGCCCGTGCAGAATAGCATATCGAATTGATACGCCCAACCCGGTTGGTTGTGCGGGCAGGGGCCGTCTGCTAGG
>Ga0256867_10001321_pt1 | contig 10425 bp, 7 predicted proteins | sample RVTome_15_FD_185939 | JGI IMG/M metagenome (GOLD analysis project Ga0256867, IMG submission 185939) | Soil microbial communities from uranium-contaminated site in the Upper Colorado River Basin, Wyoming, United States - RVT150D86 (HiSeq) ... | reverse complement strand
GACTCGTTGTTCTGTTCGATCGTGGAGAGCATTCAGATATTGTTCTAAGGGCTACCAGGTGGATTGAACACTCTGGTTTATTCGCTGTTAATATTCTCTTTATCAATAAGGGCCACGATGAACATACGGAAGAAAAAAAAGAGCCCAACCATAGGAATCATTCACATCATCCACAACATTTAGGGATGGATGAAGTTGAATATAACGAAATCTACCTATCAAAAGAAACAGAGAGCAGTATAGAGAGCTTGACAATGCTAATCCAGTCGACAATTAACGCAGCCCAACCTGATCTCTTGATAGTTGGAGCTAGCATTGGGAAATATAGCTTTCTAAACGAACTCCATTTGCTCCACCTCTTGGAATATCTAGAATGTCCAATAATAGTTGCAAAGAGTTACAGTATACCGGTTATAGGTAGAGTGAAATTGTTATTCAACAGGGTGACCAGACGGTAGCCAGTTAAATCAAATCAACGGGTAACCAATTTTTCTTCACCTATTGTTAGTTTCATTCAATATTTTCCTAACATTGGATTAAGTTACCAATCAGAAGGAGCTATTTATGATACGTATTGCCAATATTTTATTCAACCTAAGAAGTCTGTGGCGAGACTATTTAGTGCAAACATGTTACTTCATCATTTTATAGATTTCTGCAGTGATAGCTAAATCGGACGTCGTAGTTATCCTGCTTTGAACATTGCTTCTCGTATCTGTGGCATACTTTTATAAACAGTCTGAACGACCTCCGTTAGTTCTCCAGGGGTGAAGCCCCTTCCGTTAGCGATTTTGAATATCGATTCGAATGAGTGTATGATTCCACCTAGGATATATCCCAGAAGGAAATCCTCTGGATTCTAATACTGCCATGTTTTTTTTAACCTGTTCCATCCGATAGAGGTGTACTGTATATGGAATGTCTGCAATAGCCTTATCTATAGTCTGTTCCAAAAGGCCTCTTGCTGCTATGTTAAGGAAAGGAAGACATATTCAGCCAGCTACATTAGGTTACTGTATTTAGAGTTTTATTTGATAAAAATCAATGCCAGAACTGCAGAGCTATAACAATCTTAGATAACTATAGAAGAATGTTATATAAAGAATGTCTGCATTATAGTATTATGCCACGATGGATTTGCACTTACTGTAACAGCATAATGGATTGTACTAATTTCACAGAGTACATAAAGCAAAGTGACAACGACAAGAATAGCAACCAACAAGCAGTAGTAGAGTACCACGCCTGGCGTCTACTGGACTAAGAAACTACTACTAAGACTTCACTAGAACCTTTTTAGGGTTTTATTGGTGTCTGGCTAAGATACCTTTGAGGTGCTTCTAGGGTTTGGTTATGATACTAGTTGAGTTCAACACCAGGAGGATACAGGTACCAAGTAGGTTGTCCCAGTTGCATGTGCAATCTTTGAAGGAGGTTTAGCCTAGTCAAAAATGGTCTCAAAGCAAACATACAAGTGCTACGTCTGCAAAAAAGTAGGATTCCCAGATACTAAAGTCTGTCTAGACAGATAAAGGGGTTGTCGATTCCAAACTTATCCCTAATCAGTGGACTCTTATCCTTGAGCTGTTCACCGCATTTCTTTCTATATTCAAGATATGTATCGATAGCAGCAGCACACTCCTGGCTGCAGAATGCATAATATCGAAACTTGCCAGAGCGATTATAAACCCAGATCATATACAAAGAAAACCCGTCTATCTTTCTGATATCACCTATCTGCAGTTCTCTAAGTCCTCCAATACACAGCCCAGCAGAAACCATAAGCAGCACTGCAACTCTAGATCTAACGTCACACTTGCTTAGGATCTGCTCTATCTCTTGGATTGAATAGGGTCTATCTTTGGCATAATGTTCTGATTCATCTTCTGGCAAAAACCGTTTGACCTTTCTGCGATTGAGATTGTAGTCATTGAGTTCAAAGAAGTGAAAGATAGCAGACAGGTGCACGAGTATACTTCGATAGGCTTGAGATCTAGCAGAGTCTTGCCAAAGTCTTCAGCGTTTGAGAACTTAAAGTGATTGAATCCTATGGTATAAGTCGTTATAGTATGCTTTGACTTGAGTCCTTCAGTGACCAGGTAAACTCTTTCCTTTATCTGTTCCCCCCTTCTAAAACAGACGCAGACACAGACGGATCTCTAACTTCAGACAACTTATTAGTGGAGCTTTAAGCTCTCGATTTATTTATATGCACATATTCTACAGATAATACTTTTTATATGCATATTGACTTAGGATTTGTAAGTATAGTTTAATGGATAAACACGGTACGATGTTTTTGTTTTTAGGACTACTGTTCCTCACAGGAGCGAGTACTATTTTCTTCCCTATTCATGAACTTAATACAGTGTATGGGTTCGGTGACGACATTATCTTGAAGGATCCTTCCTCATTTTATGATAGCAGTGGGAAATTAAATATTATAGGTGTTATTGACAACAACGGAGTATTTCCTGTTGACGCGACTGTTGGAGTTAACGTAACCGAGGTATCTGATGAAGAAAATAGTACCTCGATTGCCGGATCTAGTAATACTAGCAATCCATCTGTTTCCACAGTTACCAGTCCGACCTTTGCAAGAGTGATTTATCCTGGTACTGGGGCCCCATTCAAAATAGTGATACCGCCTGAATCGACAGAATCAGTAGGTCAACCTTTCATCTATTCTGTGACGCAAAAAGAGAATGTAAACTACGATGTATTGGAATTAAATTATAGTAATATGGCTGTAGGTAGGGAAAGGGCATTGATGGGAACGGTGAGGAACTCGGCACCCTTCCCAGTTTACCATGCAACAGTGTTTGCCTCGATACACGATTCAAACCAAGCCCAGATAGACTCTGCAATCACCAAAGAGATACCTCTGTTAGGCCCAGGGCAAGAAGTCCAATTCAAGCTTCTACCAGATGAATCAGTAAAGTTCGATGCTGTATACTACAGCTGTGCTGGGGTGGATCTCGATGCTCCAATCAGTACCTTGCCAACTTCAGATGGTGGTTTTATACCATTCGATCTCCAAGCAATAGCAAAAATAATCGATCTCAAATATGACGATCAATCAAAGAGTATAGTTTTTGGAGTTGATCATTATAATCCAGAAGGGGGCATTATAACTCTTAAATTGCCGCAAATTTATGATGACCAAACACTAACGGTGATCATGGATGGTTCGCCAGGCGAGGACGTGAAAATGAGTCGTGATGGTAAGACTATAAAAATGGATATATTTATTCCACCGAATGAACACCAAATACAGATTAAAGGTGTTTCCCATGTTACATAGCATAATAAATGTAAAGATTATGCATTCATACATTCTACCCGACGATAGATCTCTCGTAAATTGTTTCCATATCCATACAGATGTATTTTGTTACCGCATCATTAAACCAATTTAGCAAAGTCAAGTGGTAATGCATTTTTCATAAAGGTAAAGTAAGAGTAAAGTAGGAATTAACTCGTTTGCTTAACCATTTAAATGATGACCCCTAAACCATTTTTTGAGCCAGATGGCGGTGACTAACGTGGGAGTTCTTAAATATCATGTTATCGATAAAAAATGGATGAGTGATGTCTCGACCGCGGAATTGAGCAATACTGCATACGATATTCTAAAAGTTTTGGGAAAGGATGCTGATTTTCTGTATGATACCATCGACAGCTATATCAAGGATGCAAATAATGCCGGCAAGTCAGAGTTGGTGGAGATGTGGCAAACAATCAAAAAAGACAGACAAAAGCATGTTCATATGCTAAAGGAAGCCTTGGAAAAAGAGATTCACGGATGATAAATATTTAATTCAAATGCTAGAGAATTAATTCTAGATTCACAGAATTGATTCCTATGATATAGTACTAACAAGTAATAGGTCTAGTTGTCTAATGGTAAACTAAAGGAAAACGTTGCACCTTTCCCGTCACTATTATTTTCCGCCCAGATTCTTCCGTTATGCGCTTCTATGATGCTTTTTGAAATGTATAACCCTAGTCCAGTGCCACCGTCCCCATAATCAAGAGCAGATGTTGAGGTAAACTTTCTAAATAATTTTGGAAAGATCGATGGGTCGATACCCGTCCCTGTGTCTGATATACTCACAATCATCTCGCCGTTCAGCCTTTTTACCTTCACATTTATCGTTCCTCCCTTAGTATATTTTAGCGAATTATCGATTAGGTTAGATATTACCTCGGTGATTCTATTCAAATCACCTTTGACAGTCAAATGCTCCGGTTCAGAATTTCCTAAATTATTGACAAAAGCGATATTTGTTTCAGAACCACTCCTATTCTGATTTATCTTGTTATACTCATCAATCACGGAGAGTGCTACCTGGCCTAGGCTAAATTCTTCCTTGTTTAAGCGGAGTTTGTTGCTTTCAATTCTGGTCACATCCAAAATATTGTCTGTCAGTCTCTTCAATCTGTTAGCGTTTCTCACAACTACTTCCAATAATTGCTTTTGTTTCGGATCTTTCACCTCGGAGTACATTACATGGCTTAAACCTAGAATAGGTTGGATCGGGGTACGTAACTCATGTGCAGCGATGTTTATGAACTCTTTCTGAACTCTATCAGCATTCTTAAGTTCCTCATTAAGAATGTGTTCCTTCCAGAGTAAGTCAAAGAAGGTTTTAAAGGAGTCTACACTCTGCCTTGTATTTGAATATACCGTGAATCCAATAGAATCAGCAAAATTCTCAGAGGTTGAATTCGTTAATTCCGCACGTAAAAACCTTGAATTGTCCACAATTACCATCAGCGATGTTGAATTATTTCCATTTACAATTTCTATTTTAGGTGCTTTCTCTTTTATCCCTTTTATGATATCGGACTCAACTTCAGCATTGGGACAGACAAGCCTTATTTTAGCGTGATTAGCCGAGGCGCCTTTTATGAGGTGATCGATTGCGCCTATCTTCTCCAAATTTAGTAATGTTCTTTCATCAGGTACCAATATTTGGGCTTCCTGTCTAATAGATCCTACAAGTTCCAAAAGTATGCGGATCGTCTTTTTACCGTCATTTAGCACGTCGATAAATTCAGGTTCTAATCCTTGTTCTATATATGCAATCCGTTCTGCTGCATCCGTTCCATTGTTCCAAAGCTCACTAAATGTGTAAAGAAAATAGTCAATATAAGCTTGTTCAGTGCTGACTAGAACGTTCTTTACGTCCATGGTGATCTCACGATTGCTAGAATCAAACTTTTCGTCCGTCATTTCAGGCTCAACTTTGTACACTTTAGCCACGATCGCCTTATCAGATACAGCAAAGTCGATGGGAGGCAGATTATCAACGTGCCTTATCATTACCCCCGCTTCCAGGAACCGTTTGATCATGCTCACACTCTGTTTGTCAACCTTGGTCACAAATCTAATTCCTTTATGTTCTCCATTTGCGTTTCCCTGCATTATCTTCTGGTAAACTTCAAAATTGCTGTTGTATGCTAGGCGAATCCCACTAATGTTTAGACAAGCTACGAGCTCTTTCGATGACTCTAGGATTTCTCTCTCCTTACGAACTATGTCTTCATAGCCCCGAAGCAGCGTAATCTGACTTAGTACATTCGATAGGTAAAGTTTCATTTCGCTGTGGGTAAGGGATGGCACGATTCCAGTTCTTTTGACGAGATCTTCTTCTTGTTTCTGAGCCGTGTGAAGAACACGCCGCTCTATCTCTTGTTCGAGATGAGGAGTCCCCAAACTTACCAATATTTTTGACTCTTCAAGAGCAGATCTCTTGATTGATTCTCGCAATTTTGCGTCCTGCGTTAGAAATACGGCTGACGCATAGAAGCCTATGGCAAACAAATAAGAGGATAAAAAAACGAGAGAATGAACGGCGACCCCATAAGTCTGCTGAAATGCCGATACGCTAAAGGCAATTCCACTCAAGGTGATTCCTATGGCGGCTATTGTCAAGTAGTCCTTTACTCTTTCAGAAGGTACTCTTCTTGCTATTATATAGAATGCAACACCAAAGAGTACACTGCTCCCGATATTGCCTGCTCGATAAATAATCCGCTGATAGTACCTATAGTCTGAGTCCTCTGGGAGAGTTAATACAAGTCCACTTCCAACCAGATATAGCACAAACGGGATAATGAGTAGTATCCAATACGTGATAGGGAATTTAGTGATCTTTTGTCCAGTTCTCTGATAGTACAAGTGCAAAAGAAGACAGGTGCTTATCCACAAGAAAATATACCTTGGATAGGAGGTCAGTTTGTTAATGAAGGAATATAATTCACCATCTTCAGGTGATACAACATACAGCGTAATACCCTCTGGATTTGTGACCCTATATTGAACTTCGCCGTTATACTTCTCGACGTTTTCGTAAACAAACGATGAACCGGGAACTGTACCCGCCTGTGACTGTTCTTCTACAATTAATTTTGCCACCACAAACTTGTCAATCGCATCTCCGGCAATTGACATGGAAAGAGCAGCAGCGGCCAAACCGTAAAACAATAGGATGTAATTTCGAGTGCTTGTCTTGTACCAGGTAAAGAATCTATAGCTAAATAGTCCCAGAATTACTGATGCTGATGCCGAAGCAATTGCAGTAATTGAAACCGTCGACACAGGGGTATTGCAAAAGCTGAAATAATTGTAACAATAAATACTGTTGTAAAAAACAAGGATTGCCATGATAGCAAGTAACACAAATTGTGTTATTGTAGCTGCAGAGTGAATTCTGTTTATTGAACGAGATTTAGCTCTAAGTGCCGAGCTTGTCCTCTGGGTGTACTCCAAAAGAATCCATGATCCTACTCCAAATCCCAGAACCACAACTAATAGAAAAAGTAAAGTTTGAAGATTATTGTCAAAAAAGATAACTTGACGAGTTGTCAACAGAGCTAAGACGGCTAACACGACTAGAACACCTCCAACCGATATGGCTATTTTTCTAACTGTTACTGGTGAGTCAAATACCGTGTCAATGTGTGTTCTTATCGACTTCTGCATTCCTTGGCAACTATGATGTCGATCTAGGCTATATAGTTTATATTGAATCCAGGTCGAGATACTAACTCTATTTTTTGTCATAATTGGGATCTTCTTGAAACAATACTGCTCCGGTGAAGACGCTTTATTACCTCGTATTTGATCTGCATTGCTTATGGCTAGGCGTTGCACTTACCTACATAGGTTACATTTTTGATTACCCACATGGGTTACACTTTGCTGCTTATTCGTAGTATGTATGGTAGATGTAATTAACCTTTGTAGAAACATCTCTGATGGAGTAAGACCATTGATTCCTCCATGTTCCCTGGCTTCATTGTATGCCTTGACAAACATATCATACCTTAGTTTACCATCGTCTATGTCTAACAGCTAGGAGTGGCTATGGTACTTCAGTTATTTCAATATACCAAAGATCGTCTTGAATAGTGGTTAGCTGTTGAAATCCACTAAAGGTTATGGTATCGCTTGACCAACTTGTGTCATTTGGCATAACTTACTAGGGGATGTCATAGACAAGAATATAGTTATTCGTAAGCCTTATCACATTTTCATGCGATTTTGTTGCCTCTCTGATCATCTCTATTCTGGGTGGCCGGTGACCAAAGTATTAATGTCGCAAACAGATAGGAACTTGGAACATGCTAAAACTACTACGACATGAAATGCTTTAGCCACACTATTCGTCGAGGTTTTATCTTTGTGACATAATACTCTCAATTCGTGCCCAAAGAGGCATTCGTCAGACGTATCTGTCTACGCCAAGTATCATACCTACGAATTGCGCATTTAAAGGGTGTCATATCTAGTATGGCAAAGTAGCTGTGTCTTTCGGTAGATAAAAGTGCTTTAAGCAAGGATCCATCGATGCAGGAATTATTTGTTGGCGAGGTTCAATTTGCGTTCTGAGGATCCATTTGAGGCTGCGAAATGAGAAAGAAATTGGAACACTTATTACGTAGATTTATGGTTAAACAGCCATCATTATTTGATGATTAATCTTCCTATCATCCATTTCATATGATAAATCAGATTTATCTGATAACATTAACATTATTAATTCAAATAAACAATTGAGATATCTTTCTTAGTAGTAATATGACTCAATCAATAAGGATGAACGCGAAGTCACTAGCAGTCTTAGCAGGAGTGATGCTTGTTATAGCAGGATCACTTGCTAATGTCAACGATGCCTCAGCTACAAAGTACGAGAGCAGTCAGGCAAGTGCGGGAAGCAACGATTGCGGCAACGGAGTACTCCCACTAAACATATTCTGTCAAAACCTGGCTTCTCAAATAGATGGTGATGGTAATGCCATAAATATTATTGCGCTACAACCATCGTCAGGTGAAGAAGGCGACGAACTGCAGTTGCTACCTTAGTAGGGTTCGTGTAGAACCACAAAAACCTACATACTTTTTTTATTATCCATAAGTTGCTTTTTGCTAGGCATTATTTCTAGCTAGCAAATAGCAAATAAATACCATATTGGTTATCGATACAACCTAGGTTGATCTCTATTCCAAATTAACTTGATCCCCGGTCCGTCCCTCCATGGTTATGTTGAATACTGTTATAGACTTTATCTACCAACTTCTGAATTGGTTTGGATATAGAGTCAGACTAATGATGGTGAAATAGTATCTAATCCCCTTCAATTTCTCAAGTACTATCTGCTAGATAGGAACAAACTCAGAAGATTATTTTTGTAATTGAGAGCTCATTGACTTGTCTGAGGTCAAAGCATCTCATCTCATAGCAACGCTCATACTTGGCAATGTTATCGTTCCTGTTATCATTAACGAATGAAGGAATCTACTGGTCTTTCAAATTCGATGTTGTTTACTTCAATAGTGAAATGGTCGGCTACCGAACTCTTTTCACTTGTTAATTTTGATTGATGGGTGACTTCGCAACTGCATCTATAGAGTATGTGACTGTAAATGGTTGTCCCGTTGTTTTTATGGAAGACTAAAGCACTGCCGACAAATTCTAACGTCCCTGAACTAATGCCGGTACCGTTAATTTCAATTGGTACATCGACTAAATCTCTCAGATGAGAAATGGCAATGCTTTGTTTCCAGGCAGTACTGCATGAAAAGGCTCTCCATGCATAGTACCAACTTCACCTTTTGGCTCATAAGGGTGCAATACCTCAACTTCAATCGGTTTGCTAGCGGTAAAGGTCACTTTCCCAGACCATATCTTTCCATCATCTCGTAGTGGTAATGCAAATACCACTGCATGAAGCGGTTGTCCGGGATGCCTTACTGGTGCTGGGATTGACATTTCTGTACGTTGCTCCACTATCGATAGCGTTTGTCAATTCGTGGTAGAGTTACTTTTGTTGCTATAAATTCCAGAATTACTACTACTGCTAGATACCATTTCCTCTTGAGGTGATGCATTCTGAGCGACCACTTGTCCTCCAGTACTCAGGAAAGGATCCAATGTACATAGGGCTATTAGAGTAACCCCTCCAAGTATTACGATAAGAATGGAATAACACTTCTTGAACATTAACCCCAATCATCTCTTCACGTGATAGATAAGTTTTTTGATAAAAGACTCTAACTTATCTTGTTCGCGTAGAATGTTCGACCTGATTGAAGCATGATCAAGGCCAAGCCGCGTAGTTCTCCAATTCTAATTGCAACACTCAATATTTTTTGCGAACATGATGTTCCTGGTGCCGCGTAACCTCTTCAGGTTTAGTACTTGCATTCTGCCTCTTGGATTGGGAAATGACAGTATATTTTATCGGTAGGTTTGAATTTAGGCGACTGGCAAAACGGGTGGACATAATGTAACGCTCTCCGAACCTGACGCTATACGTGGATTATTTCGTGGGCAAAAGGCATCTCCTTCTGACCAGACGGACTAAAACGACCTTAACTGGCTATTAGTAATCTGTATTGTCAACCTCCACGATAACTTGACACATCAACGTATAGAAACAGGCGATCATCTAGCTCAATGGTACCTAAGGGACTGGTTTGAAACTGGTGCAAAAAATAACGAGCCCACAAAGAGGCGCCAGCTAGCCATCGGGAAGGTGAATTCTTCCTCTCAAGATATTTAGTACAATAAGGCATTGAAATAAAGTCCAGCGATTGTGTCAGGACGGAACAGAACACTTTTGTGCCAGTTCGTGATCATTATCCTTGGCTGATTATCCTGCCTCCTGTAAATGAGGACGACCAGAAAAAATACCTAGATGAGAAGTATTCAGTTAAGGTTGATAATCCACTTACGGATTCTTTTCCATGGTGGTTTGAATTCTATAACAGGATAAAATTATTCACGTGGTGGCTCAAGTACAATCTAGGGGTTGCCCAACAGGCAGCGCTTAAAGACAAGATTATCGAACTCGCCACTTCTATGGGACTGCAGGATAGATGGACTGACAGAATTGTAAGACATGCTGTGTCCG
>Ga0256867_10001320_pt1 | contig 10433 bp, 7 predicted proteins | sample RVTome_15_FD_185939 | JGI IMG/M metagenome (GOLD analysis project Ga0256867, IMG submission 185939) | Soil microbial communities from uranium-contaminated site in the Upper Colorado River Basin, Wyoming, United States - RVT150D86 (HiSeq) ... | reverse complement strand
TCTGATTGCCGCCATTGACCGGTTGGACGTGCCGGAAAAACCGAAAACGACTTACAATGTTGGTGTGATCGAGGGCGGAACTTCCGTTAACAGCATCGCTCAATCGGCCAGCCTTTTGCTCGATCTGCGTTCGGAAGAGCCGGCCGCGCTGGCAACGCTGGTACAGAGCGTGGAAAATATGGTGGCGGAGGCCAACGGGCGCCACCAGAGCAATGGCAACACGGGCGTCGAGGTTACCATGTCACTCATCGGCAACCGGCCGGCGGGTCAAATTCCCCGCCATACACCCCTGGTTAAGTGGGCCGAAGCGGCCTTGCGCTACGTGGGTTGCGAGCAGGTAACTTACATCGCCAGCAGCACCGACGCCAATGTGCCGCTGAGCCAGGGGCTGGCGGCCGTTTGCATTGGCCTGGCCGGGTCCGACAATGCCCATCGCCTGGACGAGTACATGGACCCAACTCACTTGCCGCGCGGGCTGGCACAATTGCTGCTGCTAACGCTGGCGGCCGCTAATTTTTAATGAATGAAAATTTCCCCCGGATAGGCAGAAGGGAGAAGAGGGAACCCACACTTCTAATTTCTCATTTCTCATTTCCCGTTTCTTATCCGTGTTCCTTCCATCCGTGGGGATTCCTGGAGGAAACAAGATGGACTTTGAACTAACGGACGAACAGCGCCACTTTCGCCACTTTATCCACGACTTTGTCGCCAACGAGCTAAGGCCCAGGGCGCGCCACACGGACGAGACGGGCGAGTTTAACTGGACGGCCGTTAGCAAGATGGGACCTGTCGGCCTGTTGGGGCTGGAGGTACCGGAAGAATACGGCGGCGCTGATGTGGACGCTATCAGCGCCGCCATTGCCATCGAGGAACTGGGTTGGGGCTGTGGCTCGACGGCGTTAGCCGTGGCGGCTCATAATGGCCTGGCCCTGGGACCGATTGTCCGCTATGGAACCGAAGCCCAGAAGGAGAAGTGGCTGCCGCCGCTGGCCACGGGGCAAGGTAAGTTGGGCTGTCTGGCGCTCACGGAGCCGGGCGTCGGCTCCGATTTGCAGGGCGGCGTCCGCACCACCGCCGTCAAAGAAGGAGACTCCTGGATCATAGACGGTAACAAGATGTGGATGACAAATGCCTCCATTTCTGACGTCATGGTCATCCTGTGCCGCACCGATCCGGCCGGCGGCAGTCGCAGTCTCAGCCTCATTTTCGTCCCCACCGACACGCCGGGCATTACAATTGGGCCGGCCGAAAAGAAGATGGGCTTGCGTGGTTCCCCCACTCACGCCGTCAGCTTTGAAGAAGTCCAGGTGCCGCTGGAAAATCTGTTGGGGGCAGAAGGACGCGGCCTGCAGCAAACGCTGGCGACGCTGGACAACGGTCGGATTGGCATTGGCGCCCTGGCCACAGGCATCGCCCAGGCAGCTTATGAAGAAGCCCTGAAATACGCGCAGGAACGCGAGACGTTTGGTAAGCCAATAGCACAGCATCAGGCCGTTCAGTGGATGCTGGCCGACGCCGCCACGGAACTACAGGCGGCCCGCCTCATGGTTTACTGGGCGGCCTGGCTAAAGGAAAACGGCCGGCCCTTCACCCAGGCGGCCGCGATGGCCAAGCTCTTTGCCACCGAGGTTAGCGAACGTGTCTGCCGTAACGCGATTCAGATCCACGGCGGCTATGGTTACAGCCGCGAATTTGAAGTCGAGCGCATGTATCGCGACACACGCCTGATGACCATTGGCGAGGGCACCAGCGAGATCCAGCGCCTGGTCATCGCCCGGCAGATTTTGGAGATTGGAGATTAGGGATTGGAGATTGATTGGCTAATCTCCAATCTCCAATCTCTTAGCTTCAGGGAAAACGAACCCGGAGCTTGTATGGGGTGGTGCTGAAAGGCCCGTCGGTGATGACCCGGACATAGTAAGAACCGGGGTCAACCGACTCCACTTCTATTGTCTTGTTAGGTAAAAAGTTGCCGTTGTTCTTAACAATAACTAAATTGCCGCAATTGCCCTTGTAAAGAATGATTTGGCCCTGCACCGGCACAAAGTTGGTCAACTCAATTACCAGCTTACCGGAGCTTCCCAGGCTAAACCGATACCAGTCATTGACATCGTCTGGCGAGAAATGGTGATCCTCATTGACCGCGATTGAATGCGCGACGGCACAGGTATCGTTAGGCTCGCCACGGACGAAGTTGTTCACGGCCAGAGGTAAGAATAGCTTGGTGATGGGCTGAACGGTAAAGGTTATTTTAACCGGAGAGCTGCTATCGGTGACGTCAACGCCGTCATCGTCCTGGCCGGCGGCAATAACCGTGACGTTCTTCTCCTGGCCGGCAGTGCCTTCTACCATCAGCGTAACCTTGCACTCATACAACTCGCCGGCCACTAAAACTTGGGGCACGCTACAGTTGCCTTTACCGTCCAGGTCGTCAAGCGGGGTGTCGCCGGTTAACGTGTCAATGGTTACTGTATCTACCGCGCTGGTATTCCTGACTTTCACCGTGAAAGTCACGTTGCCGCCGGGCGCAGTTACGCTGGTGGGCGCGGCCGTCAGCGTCGTCAGGATCGAGGAGGGAACGTCTTCAATGGTCACCGCGGCATTATCGCTGTCCATTGCCTGATTCTCGTTTGCATCTTCTACAGTTGCCGTTACCGTATTCGTATGAATACCGGGTGATCCCATGACCTCAGCCTGAAAGGAACACATGGACGCAGTGGTGGTAAAGATGGTCACGAGTGCAGGGCAGTCGTTGTTAGTAACGTTGGGATTGTTCGAATCGTCCAGACTACCGAAGGCGCTATCCTCCAGCGCGACGAGGGTAACGTCATCGCCGCCGGCATTAACTATTTCTACGGTAAAGGTGACTGGTCCGCCCGGCTCCGGCAGGGTCTCAGGGTCGGCCGTCTTCGTGACTGTAATTAAGGGTATGGCGTCTACAAACGCCTGGGCGGAATCGCTTACCTCAATAGTGCCGGATGGGCTTGTGTAGTTACCTGTAACGGTGATGACGTCGGTAAAGTCGGCCGTTACGTCGGGAACCGTGCAATCATAAGTGGTCGTACCGCCTGGCCCCAGTGGCGTATTATCTACTGGTTGACAGCCATTCTCTCCAAAAAGGGCCTCGGCGCTGAGATTCAGGTCAACTGCCCCCTCGTTCAGAACCGTGATCGAATACAAAGCTGTGCCGTTAAAGGGAACGGTTTGAGTGGGTGGCGACAGAGTTACATCAATGGCAGCATCAACAGCGTCGACAAAGGCCGAGGCAGAAGCTTCAAGGCTGGTACTATCGGTATAAGTCCCGGTTACGATGATAGTGTTGGTAAAGTCAGCAGCGACATCTGAAGTCGTGCACGGATAGCTGGTAGAGTCGCCGGCCGGTAAGGGGTTAACCGGCGGCGTGAGGCAATTAGAATCGCCCAGCGGGTCCTCAACCGTCAGAGCTGCTTCAGTAGTGCCATCGTTGGTAATAAAGATCGTAAAAGTGGCACTCTCTCCAAGTAAGACTGCCTGTTCTGAGGGAACTTTGGCGACGGCGATGGCGGCCTGACTAAGAGCGGTTGGCGTATCTGTGGTTGCCAAAGCCATGACGCTACGCAAAGAGAGCAGCAACAGCAGAGCCAATCCAGGGGCAACAAGGATCGATAATTTCTGGTTGTTCATGTCTATTTCCCTGCTTACTAACGTTACAATCCGGTACAAGCGTTAACAATACGGCAAGGTTACTAGCCGGGGTCCGGCGTCAAAGTCGGCGGTGGCGCTTCCGTCGGCGGCGCTTCCGTCGGCGGCGGCTCCTCGCCACCGCCACCGTTGCTCGGCGGTGGCAATGTGCTCGTAGCCGTCGGTGTAATGGTCGGCGTATTGGTAGGTGTTGGGGTAGGTGTATTGGTTGGCGTTGGCGACGCCGGAATTGTGGCCGCCGTCGGCACGGCCGTCATAGCCATTGCGGCCGTTTCATTAATCGGTTCACTCACACTGACAGCCAGCCAACCCGTCATTCCATCCGGCAGGCGCACGTTGTACCACTCATCTCTTGGGTCTTTACCAATTACTAAGACTACGTCACCATCCCATAAAAAGCGGAGAATATTATAATGGGTACCCGGTCCAGTTCTCAGGCTGCCCGAGCTAACAATTACTCGCACTTCGGGCCGGGGCGTTGGCGTTAACGTGACCGTCGGCAACGGCGTGGCGCTCGGCGTTATTGTTTCGGCCGGCGCGGTAACGAGCTCTGCCAGCCTAAAGTTTTGCCAGATACTTTCAGCAATTACTTCGTCTGTCTCCGTGTTTTGGAGGGCGACGTACCACCGATAAGCGCCGGTCGCGCCATTGAAGTCCACCGTGGCAGCATCCAGCCAGTACACGCCACCGTCGCCCGGCTCAGAGATAGTACCAACCCGGTGCTGCTCGTCATCCAAATCCGAACTAACGAAGACGGCAAATTGCTGGTCTGTTTCCAGGTCAGGGGACCACGTCCAGCGGAAGACAATTGTGGCGCCCGGTTCGAATTCGCTATCTGGCTCCGGCGCCAGCGTTTGAATCTCAACCGCCTCAGGCATCGCCGTAACCTCTGGCGTTACTGTGGCGGTGGGCGTGGTCGTTGCTTCTACACTCTGGCCGGCCGGCGATGGTAGCCCACCGCCCACGTTGTTGGCTAAGCCGGTGGGCGCCGGCGAAGTCCCCTGTCCATCTCGCAACCGTATGGCGAACAAGCCGAGCGCCGCGCAGGCAACCAGTGCAACCGTGGGCACAAGAAGCCACTGCGCCCGCGCACGTAGCGACGATCGTTCAGCAGCAACGGCGCCGTTGCCGCTTATCTGTATTTTTTCTACCCGAATCGCGTCGTCGATAGCATCGATCAAATCTTCTATTTTCTGGTAGCGGCTCCAGGTCTGCCGGCGTAAGCACTTGTCAACCAGGCCGTATGTTACTGGCGATAGATCTGGGCGTGCCTTTTCCAGCGCTGTTTTTTCGCCCGTCACCTGACGCGTGAGGCTGGACCAAAGAGAGGTAGGCGCAGGCGGCGGCTGGCCCACAAGCAATTCGTAGAGAATGGCGCCGATCGAGTAAACGTGGCTCTGGCTATTGATCTTATTCTCTTCAATTTGTTCGGGCGGAAAATAGTCAAATTTCTCCGACTGGCTACGTCTGTGATTGACGCTGAACCTGTCAGGAAGCGTTGGAACGCCCAAATCGACCATCACAATAGTCCCATCCAGTTTCAGCATGATGTTCTCGGGTCGAAGGGCGTAATGGAAAATTTCCAGACGCTCAGCCAGCGCCAGCGTTTCGGCAATCTGGCGAACCAGTTTTAGCGCGTAAATACTGTTTACTGGTGATTTCTGCTGTTTTAGCTGAGCCAATCGCTCAGCTAGAGAATAATCCTCAATATATTCTCTGGTAATGTAAGGCCGGTTGGTAGGGGCAATTCCTACCTGGAGTACTTTGGCGATATTGGGGTGGTTCAGTTGCCCGACTTTCCTCATCTTACGCTCAAAGCGCTCGACAAATTCCGGGTTCCGGGCATAGTGTGGCAGCATTATTTCAAGAGCGACAGTACGGTTCTCATCAACGTCGTGAGCCAGGTAAAGATCCGTCACGCTTTGCTGAGCCACGTGCTCTTGTAATTTATATTGATCAATGAGTTGATCAAACAGAGTCGATTTCGTCATTTACAAATGATTTCGCGATTTCTTATTGCTGCCTGCCGGAAAAATCGGTTATACCGTCAGAAAGCCAGGCAGAATCGGTTCACTGAATTATAGAGCGCTAATCTTTGTCGTGAGGTACCTTAACACGTCTCTATGTAAACCTCTGTATTTTAGAGCATGAAACTTTCAATTTACCTTACGTCACCCCACCAGGCAGACCTCAGGGAATGGACTCCTGCGCTACCAGCAGAGCTAACGGCCGAATCTCGCTGGCAGCCAGCCATTGTTTAGCCTGGTTACTTTCTAACCGCACCTGCCACTGAACCTTGCCGGCTGCTCGGGTAGAATCATCAATAGAGACGTGAAGCCGATAACTCTGGCCGACATTGGGTTCATCTAATCTACCTAACAGGTACTCCTGATTCTGGGCCAGCAAATAGACGGCCAGGCTCTGGTCTTTGGCCAGCGGCACAGACCATTGCCAATAAAAGGAAAGCGTATCGCTGATCCTGAAAGCGCTGCCGGGAGGTGGTCCTAGCAACTGAATTTCTGCACCCGGCGGTATCGTCGGCACGATGGCTGGCGCAGGCGTCGCCAGGGATGTAGGCGCTGGCGCTGCTTCCTGTTCGAAGCCAGAAGATGGGGGCACTACTGCTTCTTCAGCCGTGTTAGTCGCGGCCAAAGCAACCATTGGCGTCGGCATTGCCGCATCCGCACCGGCGCCCATGACCAGAGCCGACGCCAGGTTTATCGCACCCAGGCACACTATTAACAGGCCCAGTGGCGTGAGTATATATAGAAGTTGCAGCTTCCGGCCGACACGTTGATCCGCGGTATCTTCCAAGGTGGTGCTATTCCTCTTTCTCTTCCCTGGCGCCCCCGAATTCGTCGCCGTTCAGTTGAAAACGATTGTCGGAACGGTTACCTTAATTGTAGCATAGATTGCTGGTGCGATAAACCATCTGATCGGTACGGCTACCATCGCTGTTCCCCTTGCAGCCATGTTTTATCGGTAATCTCAACCTGATCGTCGGAGGCGTTGATCAACCAGACGGTACCCGTACAGACGACGTCCCGGCCGAATTTGAAATCGCCTTGCACGCTTAAGCGATCGCAACCAACCAGGGAAGGAGCGCCATGTGGAAAGCGCGCATTCAGATCAGTAATAAACTTAAAATAAACCGGATCAAGCGTCACCACTACTTGATCTGTTAGCCTTGCTGGATTCTGGACGACACGAAAATCATCCGTCATCGTATAAGCGTCCGAGCGTACAGCCAGCAGATCGTTGGTTGTTTTGACAGGGGCAAAGCGCCGGCGGGGTACACGTAGGGCCTGCGCGCCGGGAAAGACGGCAATCGCCGAACCCATGGCCGTCTCAAGCTGGTAAACGGCCGTCGAGTTGTTATCGCGCGGGTCTACCGTTTTGGCATTGCGGATCATCGGTAAACCCAGCCTGTAATTCCGCTCTTCTAACAGTCGCTTCAACGCCGGCAAGTTAAGCCAGAGATTGTTGGTATTAAAATATTTATGCCGGCTAATGTCCTGAAACGCGGCCATATCCCCTTCCGGACATTGAGCCGACTCCCGTAAAAGGAAGTGGCCATCGCCGGCGCTTCCCGCCACATGACCTCCCTTCCTGTCCATCTCCGTACGATTGGCCACTTCCATCATGAATGAAAACTTATTTTCGGCAAAGTAACCAAGGATAGCCGTATCAATAACCGCACCCAGATTATCCACGTTGGCAACAAAAGCATACTCGTAGCCGGCATCCAACAAGGCGTCCAGCGTGCCACTGGTAACCAGGGCTACGTAGATATCGCCGTGCCCCGGCGGACACCACTCCAGTTCTGGGTTCTGAGGCCAGACGGCCGGGCTTAGATCCGATTGCGTCACTTTCGGCTCTTTGTGCTGCAAAAAGCTGAGCGGTACGTCGCGCTTTTGCAGCTCGGGATAGCGTTCGTCGAGCAGAGCCCAGGAATCGGCGTCAGTGGCAAAACTGTTCATTAGCACCAGCGGTACTCCTGCGCTTAACGCCTGGCGGGCGATGATATCCAGGAATGTGAGGCCCTCTTTGACGACGAGCAGCGACTTGGCCTGCTCCAATCCCATACTGGTGCCAAGGCCGCCGTTGAGCTTGATGACGGCCGTTTTTGCCAGCGCCGCCTGACCCACGTTGGACAGGCGCGCCGGCAGGGTTTCGGCATCGGGCAACGACTCAACCGGCCTGATCTCCGATTCGGGAATGAGACCCGTTTGCCCCTCTACTAGCTGCTGGTAATAGTCAGCAAAGACGGTGATAAAAACGTCAGGTAGCTTTTCGGCGCGCATCCGCCGGGCAAAAGCCTCAAAGTGGTCGGGCATGGCTTCTCCTAATTCACTCCTCCTTCTGCGTACCTAACAGCCGGCGCAAAATCGACCTGGCATCCTTATCGTTGGGGTTAGCCTGGATGGCTTTTGTAAACCAATGAATAGCCTGGTCGGTGTCACGGCGATCGCGGTAGATAAGGCCAATATTATAAGCTACGTTAGGGGCAATGGGATCAATTTCAAGCGCGCGCTGAAAGGCAGCGATAGCTCGCTGCTGTTCTTCGTCGCGAGCCAGAACCGGATTGCCGAGATAGGCCGCGCCCAGATTGGTCCAGACCATGGGATTATCCGGCTCCTGTTCGCTTAACGTCTCCAGCAGCGGAACCGCCTGGCGAAACTTCCGCGTTAAGATATAGGCGCCGCTCAAATTCAGGGCTATGTCGGCGCGTGACGGATCGAGCTGGTGGGCCTGCTCCAACAGTTGAGCCGCCCGGACCGGATCGCTCCGTTGCAGCAGTTCCGTGCCGCGCCGGAACAGCGCCGCAACTCGATTTCGGCTTTTTGAATCGGTGTTATCAGAAGGTGATTTCTTCATTCTTGGAAACACGCGCCGGCCTCAAAATAAGCAAGGTCGTTAAACCAAAACTGCCAAACAAGAGTAGCAGCCACAAGCTGTTTTCCTGTAAAAATTGAAAGAACTGCGAGCGTGGTTGCTGGTTGTGCAACCACGCCCGGTTTAGCTCTGTCAGAGAGAGTTGCAACGTACGGCGCACGGCCGTCTCGCAATTAGCGCCGTCGGTAAAAGCAGCAACCATGGTGTTGAGCGCCCGGTTGCCATAGTTAGCCTGAATAAAACGGATTAAGGAGACGCTTTGCGCGTAAGCTAGCAGGGCCTGCTCTTCGGCCGCTGGGAAGCTACGGCACAGCTCTGCAAAAGGTAGGGTGGCCTGGCGGGTTACGGCCGTGGCCAATATTGTTTCGTAATTGGGATTCGGAATTTCCTCGACGTACGTCGCCAAACCCTCGTTAAACCACGCCGGCACCGCCTCGTAGCCTGGCCCGGTCATCCGGTAGAGGAGAAAGTGAACCAATTCGTGTGGAATGCTTTGCCGTAAATCGCTGGCGGCGGTGCGGCTGTTGACGGCCGTCACCAGAATGACGCCTAATTCCGGGTCTGCATGCGCTCCCACCCAGTCTCGTCCCGTCAGGCGGAGTGCCGCCCGCAAATCGGCTGAGGAAGGATAAATATAGATGTCAAAGTTGCGCATTACGTCGGTAAGGGGCATCACAGCGCGCAGGTGTGGCCACGCCTCAGCGACAATATCCAGCGCCAACTGGCCCAGACCGGGATTATCGCCGGTCCAATGCACCGTCACACCATCTTGCGCCAGCGTCCGCCATTCAAATTGATCATCTTCGTAAACGAAACGCTGTTCCGGCGCCACGACCTCCTGGCCGGCCTCCGTTAGCAGTACCCACCAGAAGCTTACCGTTGTAAAAGGGGCCAGACGCACCTGCGTCAGGTCCACCGCGTGGGCGGCTTCAACCCGTCCGTCCGTCCGTTCAACCGCTACGTCTGCTGTAAAAGTATGAGTAAGCTCGGCCGCACGAAAGAAGAGAGTAGCGCGCTCGACCGGTTCACTGGTCTCGGCCACCAGATAAAAACGCAAACGCTGGCCAAACTCATACTCGGCCGACGAAGAAAATGCCATCTCCCCTGTTTGGGCAGCGACGTTGCCGGACAACAAGAACATGAGTCCCAGCAATGCTAAGAGATTGGGGATTGTCCGATGTTCCATCGGCGATTGGAGATTCTTACGTTTCACGTTTCACGTTTTACTTACTACAAACCTAATAGCGTAATGATCGTCGCCACCGTTATCGGGCTTAATAGCGTCGATAGGACAACGATACTCGTAACCGCCGCCGGCTGCAAATTGAACTCCGTCGCCAGAATAATGGTAAAGACGGCCGGCGGCATGCTGGACTCAATAATCGAGGTGGCTCGCCCCAGCCCTTCCAGGCCAAGCAGCCCCACGACCAGCACGCCAACGAGAGGACCGGCCACCAGACGGAGCCCAATGGCCGGCGCAGCCAGGCGCCATCGGGCCACGCCCCGTAGATCAGCCATCTGCATTCCCAAAACGAGTAGCATCACCGGAATAGCGCCCGTTCCGGCCACGTCAATAGCTCGCATGAGAGGGGTAGGCACTTCGAGACGCAGCGTATAGACAACTACCGCCAGAACGGCCGCGTAAACAGGCGGCAGGCGCAATAACTGCCGCAGCGACTGCCGCCACGTTAACTCGCCCATGGAAGCAATAAACATGCCGGCCGTATAGACCACGAATGTACTCGTCGTATAATAAACGACAGCGCGAGCGAGCCCTTCATTACCGTAACGCAGCAGGTTCAGCGTTAAACCGTAATTGCCGCCGTTGACAAACATCAACACGATGAGAAGAGCCA
>Ga0256867_10001318_pt1 | contig 10439 bp, 6 predicted proteins | sample RVTome_15_FD_185939 | JGI IMG/M metagenome (GOLD analysis project Ga0256867, IMG submission 185939) | Soil microbial communities from uranium-contaminated site in the Upper Colorado River Basin, Wyoming, United States - RVT150D86 (HiSeq) ... | reverse complement strand
GCGCCGCGTGAGTCAGCGCGAAGGAAAACCGGCCAATGTCGGTGAAGTCGGCTTCCAATTGGCTCCGCGTCTTAACGCCAGTGGCCGCTTGGGCTCTGCCGCTCAAAGTGTCGCGCTATTGACCTCAAGCGATCCGCACGAAGCCGCCGAATTGGCGCAACTCTTAGACGAGGTCAACCGAAAACGCCGCGCCTTGCAACAGGGTATCGAAGAGGCGGTACACGACCGCGTGACGCGCCAATACGGCGGCAACCCACCGGCTGCAATCGTCCTGGGCGATCCCGACTGGCACCACGGCATCGTCGGCATCGTCGCCGCCCGCATTGCCGAGACGTACCACCGTCCCACCTTTTTGCTGCAAACCCACGACGGTACGGCCCGGGGCTCGGGCCGTAGTATTCCGGCCTTCGATCTCTATCAGGGGTTGCAACATTGTTCCCGCTGGCTGCAGCGCTTTGGCGGCCACAAATACGCGGCGGGGCTCACCATGGATGCGGCGCATCTGCCGCATTTGCAAGAAGATCTCATCCGCTATGCCGACGATATTCTTGAGCCGAGTGACTTAGAACCGACGTTATATCTCGATGCGCGAGTTGACCTGGCCGAGATCACCGCCTCGCTCGTCGACCAACTCGCGGTTTTTGCGCCGCATGGCGCCGGCAACCCGGCGCCCCTACTCGGCGCGTACGGCGTTCGCATTACCTCACCGATTCGTCAGATGGGACACAAAGGCGAACACGCCCGCTTTCAGGTCTCTCAGACGGCCACGAGCATCGATGTGATCGCCTTCGGACAAGCCAAACGCATCTGCGCCTTCCCCCTGGACCAGCCCCTGGACATTGCCTTCACACCTATTCTCAACACCTGGCGCGGGCGCTATAATGTCGAGTTGCAACTGCGCGCCGCACGGCCGCATACACCCGGCTCAGGGGAAAAGAAGAATTGACAGTTTCCGCGCCTGTTTTGTACATTTGTTTTGTTACAATTCCTTTGTTCACATCACATTACTCACGGCCTCGACTCTAGCCATTACCGCCCCTTTTGCAAGCAGAGGACTGGCACGGTGTATGTAAGTTTTTTCAACTTACGGGAACAGCCGTTCAATTTGACGCCAGATCCGCGTTTTCTGTTCCTCAGTCCCCAACACGAGGAAGCGCTGGAGCATTTGCTGTATGGGATTAGGGAACGCAAAGGCTTTATTGAAATTACCGGTGAAGTCGGTACGGGCAAGACTCTGTTGTGCCGGGCTCTTTTAGATCGGCTAGATGACACCGTTTCTACCGCGTTAATTTTCAATTCTTATCTGACCGAAATCGAGCTATTACAAGCTATTCTCAGTGACTTTGGCCTTACTTGCGAAGAGCAAACCCGAAAATCATATATTGATGCGTTGAATCAATATCTCTTAGATGAGTTTGCTACCGGACGCAATGCCGTCGTGATCGTGGACGAAACCCAAAATATGGAGACTACCGTCCTTGAACAACTCCGTATGCTCTCCAATTTGGAAACCGATAGTGGCAAGCTCTTGCAAGTCGCGCTCATCGGTCAACCGGAACTGCGCGACAAATTAGCTACCCGACAGATGCGTCAGCTCGAGCAGCGCATTGCGGTGCGCTATCACATCCACGGCCTCGGTCGGGCGGAAACCCAACACTACGTCTTGCACCGTCTCAGTGTGGCAGGCGCCGTCAATAGCGTCACGTTCAGCTCACGGGCTTGGACGCTGATCCATCGCCACAGCGGCGGCATTCCGCGACGCATCAATCTGCTCTGTGACCGCATCCTCATGACGGCCTATGTGCTCGGCGTCCGGCACGTGAAAGCGTCCATCGTGCGTCAGAGCATACGGGATCTCGGTGGCCCCTCGTATACTTCGGCTCACAAACACTGGCGCGGCGCCCCTCGGCTGTCTCGGCTCACCCTAGCAAGTCTCACCGGTTCGGGGGTGTTAATCTTCATGGGCGGGGCCTTCCTCTTTCCCTCTCTGCAACACCATCTCGGCTTTTTCAAGCCGCCTCAGCAACCGGCCCTCACGCAGCTTCCAGCCCCTCCCATACCGTTGCCGAAACCGATTGCTGCATCAAGCTCGACGGTGGCCAGTTCGTCTTTGTCGAGTGCTACTCTAACCTCAGATGAGCTCCCGGCCGCCTCGTCCCAACCGGCGTCATTCGCCGCAGCGGATCTGCACCTGGCACACACCCTCTGGCGTTTAAAAACCTACACCGAAGCCCTCGAATTGTCGTCTGAGCCCCCGCAGACGCTCGATCAGACCGAACGCTTGGCACAAGCGGCCGAGACCATGGGTCTCGAAGTTGCGGCATTCAATGCGGGTATGTTGCAATTGGCTCGCCTATCCCGGCCTTGCCTCATCGAAGTGAGCGCCAATCCCATCACCACCCACACTACGCTATGGGTCCTTCTGCGCGTGGGCAAGGATCGTGTGTTCATTTATGAGGAACCAGCGGGCGTCACCAGTCTATCCCGGAGGGAATTTCAACAGCGCTGGTTCGGAAAGTTGTACTTAAGTCTAGAGCAGAGCCAATACCGCGGGGCGAACCTTTCTCAAGGCATGAACGGAACGCGCATTCAAGCTCTGCAAAAAGTATTACAAGGTCTCGGCTATTTTCCCGGCCCGGCGTCGGGTTACTTTGATGCGCAAACCCTGCAGGCTGTGAAAGCCTTTCAACGCGACAATCAACTTGTCGTCGACGGCTATGTCGGGCCGCGCACCCTGATGATGCTGTTTCACGTGGGTGGCCATCTCTTGCCCAAAACGACATAGAGTATACGGGTCTTATGAGCATCATTACTCAGGCACTTAAGAAAGCCCAGTACGAGCAACGGCAACACCACGCGCCATTTCCATTGCAACGGCCTCCCCTACCGACGCTGATGCCAATGCAGCGCCGGTGGCCCTGGATGCTGATCGCAGCGGGTTGTACGGCCGTCTTCGGTGCCGGGCTTCTCTTTTACGCCTGGCGGACGCCGTCGCCGGAAGCGCTACTCGCTCGGCCACTCGCTATGGAGATGCCAGAGTCACCACCGATGGTCACGAGTCTGCCCCCCGCCTCCGGCGAAGCAACGCCTCCGATCTTGCTCCCTGTGCCACGCCCACAAACGCCCTCACCGATGGCGCCAGTCCAAGAACCTCACGTTACGACTCTAGGGGCCGAGGTTCGGCCTCTGGCGACGTCGCTGACAGAGGCAAGCGTTACCCCTTCATCCGGTCTGCTGCCTTCCCAAACGGAACTGAGCGTCGATCGACCGGCTACCCCTAGCGCCACTGGGCCGTCCGGATTGGCATCTCGGAATCAATCCCAAGCTCAGATCCGTTTTAATACAGGACTCGAAGCGCAACAGGCAGGGGATACCACGCAGGCAGAGCAACAGTTGCTCCAGGCCATTGCCCTCGATCCGTCGTTCAAAGAGGCCTATAACAGCTTGGGCAATCTCTACTATCAACGCGAGGCTTACAACCAAGCTAAAGCCATGTATCAACACGCGTTGGAGATCGATCCGGATTACGTTAAAGCGCGCAATAACTTGGGTAATACTTATATGCAATTGGCCATGTATGCCGACGCCATTGCCGAATTAAACAAGGCGATTTCGACCGATAGTGAATCCGGTCTGGCCCATTACAATCTGGCCTGTGTCTATGCCCGTAGCGGAGATGCAACCCTAGCCGCACGCTATCTCAACCAAGCTATCGAGCGCGAGCCCCAAGCACGTGTCTGGGCCCGTACGGATGCGGACTTTACCTCGGTGCGCACCATGCCGGCATTCCAAAAGTTACTAGGGGCGTCGTGATGCTACAGCGGTATTTTTGGGTGGTCTATCTCGTGCTCGTCACTCTGGCAGCAGCCTTAGCCGCTAACATGACCACATCATATATTGGGGCCAAGTTGGCCAAGCCGGTGGTGTTCGAGCCAGAACTGGCTGACCAAACGCCGCAGCAACGCACGCGCTTGACCAAGGCGGATTACACGATCATTACGGAACGGAATATTTTTAATGCCAAACCGCCCAGTAAGGCCCCCAAGGTGGTTGAAGTGAAGCCACCGCCGGTGGAGTCGCAACCCATTCAGGAAACCCAGTTACAATTGAAGTTAGCGGGAACCGTAGTGGGAGTGCAAAGTCAATACTATGCCATCATCGAGGATCTGACCCAGCGGGGCTCTCAAGCCTTGTATCAGGTCGGGGATACGATCCAAGATGCGCGCATCGCGGAAATTCTTCCCAAATGTGTGGTGTTTGACAAACGTGGGCAATACGAACGCCTGTGCTTTCCCCAGGAAGGGCCATCCAGCAACGGCCAGCCCCAGGGCACGCGTACCTCCTCAAGCCTCGCGCCAACCAACTCAGAGTCTGACAATGAGGATATCGTTCAGGTCGATAATGCAACGTGGCGCGTGAGCCGCGACCTCATGCAAGAACACTTTGCGAACCCCGTCATGCTATCGTCCCAAGCACGGGTCACTCCCTATATCGTCCAGGGCGAGAGACAGGGCTTCCGCCTCAGCCGCTTGCAGCCTAATAGCCTGTTACAGAAAATCGGCCTACAGCAGGGCGATGTCCTCCAAAAAGTCAACGGCCAGGAGATTGCCTCCACTGGCGATGTCTTGCAAGCTTATCAACAGCTCCAACAAGCCGGGACGGTACGGCTGGAAATTCTCCGGCGCAATCGCCCCACCACGCTGACTTACGAAATACGCTGAGGGTTCTCACGCTAAAATGAGGTCGTATGCATTGTTATAAGCCCGTGCTCATCGGATTGTTCGCCTTGTTCCTCCTCACCTGCCTGCCGCTCCCCTTGGTGCAGTCGGCGCGGCTCGCCACCGAGGACAAGGTTACGGAGACAACCGGCACAACCAGCGTGGCGCCTGGCGCGGCAGCGGGAAGCGGTGCGGCAACAAGTGGCATCTTGCTGAATTTCAAGGATGTTGATCTGCGCCAAATTATCGACCTCATGAGCGATCTGACGGGCACAAACTTTCTCGTCGATGAAAAAGTTCGCGGCAAGGTCACGATCGTCGCGCCGCGTCCCGTCAGTCTCGAAGAAGCCTACAGCGTGTTTCTCTCGATCCTCGAAGTACAGGGGTTCACCGTCGTGCCGCAAGGGCCGATCACCAAAATCATTCCTTCCCGGGAGGTGAAGGAAAGCCCTCTCCCTACCGCGATAACCGAACGCGACGGAGCGGCGATGGGCCGCGATGAGTTTATTACGCAACTCATTCCTCTCGAATATGCCGATGCCAATGACATTCGCGGCCTGTTATCGGCGCTGGTTTCAAGAGAAAGCAGCTTGCTCGCCTATGCGCCGACCAACACCTTAATCCTGACCGAGGTGCAATCCAATATTAACCGCTTGATGAAAATTATCCGCGCCCTGGATGTAGAGGCGCCCGAGGCCGTCCTCAAGGTCATTGCCCTGAAATTTGCCGCGGCAGATCAGATGGCCACCTCTCTGCAAACCGCCTTAGAGGGCCTGGCCCAACCGAGTGATGCAAACGGCGCGCAGCCGCAACGGCAGCCGACGCGCCGACGCATCCCTCTGCGGGCGCAGCAGACCGCGACGCTCAGCCGCTCCCCAACCGCCCCGAAAATCATTGCCGATACCCGCACCAATAGTCTCGTGGTGATTGCCACGCCAGAGGTATTACAGGCAGCGGAAAATCTCATTGCCAAGCTGGATGTGCCGACTCCCGAAGGCCGTGGCCAGATTCACGTCTACTACCTCGCCCATGCCAACGCGGAAGAACTGGCCCAAGTGCTTACTGCCCAGGCTACTGAGATCGAACGCATCCGCTCTACTTCTCAGGACCAGCAAGCCCGCACGCAACAGCAGCAACAGCAGCAACAACAGCGGCGAACCGGCGGGCAAACCGGCACGACGCCGTTGGGCATTACCATCACCGCTGACAAACCGACCAACGCTCTCGTCATTACGGCACCACCCGAAGCTTATGCCGTGCTCAAAGAAATCATCGAAAAACTCGATATCCGACGCTCTCAGGTGCTCGTCGAAGCGCTCTTTGCGGAAGTGACGCTGGGCAAAGCCGAATCCCTCGGTGTCGAGTGGCGGGTCCTTGATGACCCCGATGATGGCGGCACACAGGTGTTTGGCAGCTCGACCGGATCGGGTCAGACCGGCGTGATCAACGAGCTGAGCGATCCGGCCACTGCCCTCAGCGCCTCACCAGCGGGGTTGATTATTGGCGCATTACGCAATACGATCACCATTGGGAATCAGGAACTCCTCAATATCCCGGTGGTGTTGCGAGCATTTGAAGGTAACACGGATGTGAATATCTTGGCCACCCCGAATCTGCTGACGACCGACAACGAAGAAGCCGAAATAATCATTGGCGAAGAGCGCCCCTTCTTGCGCACGGCGCAAGATACGCCGACAGGCGGGGGGTTGGGAGGGTTCTCGACCACCCGCAATTTTGAGTTTCGCGATGTCGGGATCACGCTGCGTATGACACCGCAGATTAGTCACGGCAAAACCGTACGGCTCAATCTGTTTGTGGAATTGACGGCGTTTGTGGATGAAGCCGAAGTGGGTGCGGTGACCACCACCAAGCGCTCCACCGAGACCACGGTGGTTGCCGATGATGGCCAAACCATCGTGATTGGCGGGCTGATCCGTGAAGATGAAAACAAAGCCCAGACGCAGGTGCCGTGTCTGGGTAATATGCCGCTTTTGGGGTGGGCCTTCAGACAAAATTCAGAAGCCAATCGCAAGAATAATTTGCTCATTTTCATCACACCGCATATCCTCAATACACCTGGTGATATTCAAACGATTACGGAACACAAACGCCTGCAGTCAGAGCGGGCTCCGGAGATCTCAGACCAGTTGCGGCGCAGCCGGCCGCAAGAGAACCGTGAACTCCTGCTCGATTGAGTCAGGCCGGAAGAGAATGATCATGCGGCAGACCCCATTAACAGATATTTTGCTCGGTACCACCTCGCTCACGCTGGAGCAGCTTGGGCGGGCAGAGGCAGTGCGCCAGCAAAAAGGGCTACGCCTCGAAGAGATACTGGTGCAACAACACCTCGTGACCGAGGAAGAACTGCTCCAAGCCCAGAGTCAGCAACTGGGCTTGCCCTATTGGAAAGCCCTGCCCGATAGCGACTTTGATGTGACCTTAATGCGGCAGGTGCCCCTGGCCTTTGCCCGGCATCATAAACTCGTGCCAGTTCGGCACGCAGACGGTGCCGTCCTGGTCGCCATGCAGAACCCGCTCGACCTGCAGCCGCTCGATGATATCAGCCTCCTGCTCAATTGCCCGGTAGAACCGGTCTTGTGTCTGGAGCGCGAAATTATTGCGGCTCTCAATCGTCACTATGACTCAGGGCCGCAAACCGCGGCGAAAGTGATCGAAGATCTCGATGCGGCCGACCTGGGTCGGTTGGCCTACCGCCTGGAGGGCCCGCAAGATATTCTCGACCAGGATTCCGATGCGCCGATTATCCAGTTGGTCAACCTGATGCTCTCCCAGGCGGTGCAGGATCGCGCCAGTGATATTCACATTGAACCGTTTGAGCGTTCGCTCAAAGTACGCTACCGCATTGATGGCGTCCTACACGAAGTCCTGACGCCGCACAAACGGCTGCAATCCGCCATCACCTCGCGGCTCAAAATCATGGCGGATCTGAACATTGCCGAAAAGCGGCTACCCCAGGATGGACGCATTGCGATCCGGGTGCGGAATAAGGACGTCGATATTCGGGTTTCAGTATTACCGACGGCGTTCGGAGAACGCCTGGTGCTGCGTCTGTTAGACAAATCCGACTCTATATTGGGCCTGGATGATATTGGCTTTGCGCCGAAAGTCTTCGATCTCTACACCCGGCTGATTTATCGCTCGCACGGCATCATTCTGGTGACCGGCCCGACGGGGAGTGGAAAAAGCACGACGCTGTACGCCACTCTGCAACGCATCAACTCGCCCGAGGTGAACATTATTACGGTTGAAGATCCGATCGAGTATCAGCTCGAAGGCATTGGGCAAACCCAGGTGAACGCTAAGATAGATCTCACTTTTGCCAATGGCTTGAGATCTATCTTGCGTCAAGACCCCGATATCATCATGATCGGTGAAATTCGCGACCGGGAAACGGCTGAGATCGCCATGCAGTCTTCGCTGACCGGGCATCTCGTGTTCAGTACCCTGCATACCAACGATGCCGCCAGCGCTGTCACCCGATTACTCGATATGGGCATTGAACCGTTTCTCATCTCATCCTCGGTTCTCGCCATGATGGCCCAGCGCCTGGTACGCGTGCTCTGCCCGGCCTGCCGGGAACCAGTCAAGCCCGATGCCGGCACCTTGCGGGAGTTGGGTCTGACGATGGAAGACTGTCTGGCGGTAGGGGGGCATCTCTACCACGGACGCGGGTGTGATCAATGCCGCGGCACCGGTTACCGGGGCCGCATGGGCATTTATGAATTATTGCCGCTCGACGATACGATTCGTCCCCTCGTCATGCAACAGGCCAACGCGAGCACCATCCGCTCGATGGCCATCGAGCGCGGTATGAACACGTTGTTGCAGGATGGGGCACAAAAAGTGTTACAAGGCTTGACCACGGCCGAAGAGCTGCTCCGCGTGACGCAGGAGAGTGACTAAATGCCGGTCTACACGTACACGGCCCTGAACGACCGGGGCAAATCGACCAAAGGCATCATCAACGCTGACAGCGCCCGGGCGGCTCGCGCCAAGTTGCGGCAATCTCACCTCTTTCTCACTGATATCAATGAAACCGCGCGCTCGGATGCGTCCGCCCAGCGTCGGGGCGGACGCGAGATCCATCTGTTCCGCCGCGTCCGGGCGCAGGATATTACCATCATGACTCGGCAATTCGCCACCCTGCTGGCGGCGAGTCTAACGGTGGTGGATTCTATTACCGCCCTCATCGAGCAAACCGAAAATGCGATGCTGAAACGCACGCTCATCCAGGTGCGCGAAAGTATCAATGAAGGCAGCAGCTTGGCAGCCGCCCTCGACGAGCACCCGCGCATTTTTTCGCCCTTGTTTATCAATATGGTGCGCGCCGGGGAAGCGAGTGGCGCCCTGCCTTTGGTCTTGCTGCGCCTGGCCGATTTCACCGAACGTCAACTCGACACCCGCAAAAAAGTCACGGCGAAGATGTACTATCCGGTGATCATGCTCATTGTCGGCTCTCTGGTGATGTTTGCCCTGCTTACCTACGTGGTGCCGACCATCACGGGTATTTTTGCCGATATGGAACAAACCCTGCCGTTGCCGACCCGCATTCTCATGGGCCTGAGCGACTTCTTACAAACCTATTGGTGGGCCATTGCCCTGGCCATTGGCCTCTCGATTATCGCCTTGCAACGCTATCGCCGCACCGAACACGGCACTCGGCTCTTTCACACCTGGGCGATCCGTGCGCCGATTGTCGGACCGCTCAACCTGAAAATCGCCATGGCGCGCTTCACCCGCACGCTGGGTATTCTGATGCAAAGCAGTATTCCGCTGCTCGATGCTCTGGATATCTCGTGTGCGGTGCTCAACAACTCGATTTTGTCCAAGTCGATCGACGACGCCCGAGATTTGATCCGGGAAGGCTCAGATATCGCTACCCCTCTGCGCCAGAGTGGTCATTTCCCGCCGTTGGTGTCGCATATGATTTCGATCGGGGAACAAAGCGGGCAGCTCGAAGAAATGCTCGTTCGCGTCGCCGACACCTATGACAGTGAAGTCCAAACCAGCATTGAGGGCCTCACCTCCCTCATCGACCCGCTTATCATCGTGGCCATGGGTGGGGTCATGTTTGGCATCACCCTGGCCATTTTGTTGCCGATTTTTGAAATGAACACGGCCATTCGGTAATCCGTCATCCGGTTGGCCGGACGTGGATAGAAAGCAACGGCTATGCCGAAACAAGTCCTGGGCATCGAACTCGGCTCACAGCATCTGGCAGCCGTCCAATTGACGGGATCGGCCAAGGCCTATGAGGTGACAGCGGCCGTGCACCAACTGTTGCCGTTATTGGAAGACCCGGCAGCCCAACGCGAGCAACAACAAGAGGTGCTTGAGAACCTGATCGATACCCATCGCTTGCGGGGCGATACGGTTCTCGTCGCCTTACCGGCGGCCCATGCCGCGATGCGCAATCTCACCCTGCCCTTTCAAGATCCTCGGCGCATTCGTCAAGTGCTGACGTACACGCTCGATGAGCATATGCCATTTGATCCCGACGACGTGGTGGCGGATTTTCACGTCTTACCAGCCGCCCCTACCGGTGCGGCCCCGATTCTTGCCGCTGCCGTGCCGCAAGAGTTCATGGCCGACGCTTTGGACATGCTGCACGAACTCGGACTCGAACCCTCGATCATCGATCTCGATGTGTTTGGTCTAGCGAATACGGCGATACTGGGTGGCGCGTCTCGGTCCGCCAAT
>Ga0256867_10001317_pt1 | contig 10441 bp, 11 predicted proteins | sample RVTome_15_FD_185939 | JGI IMG/M metagenome (GOLD analysis project Ga0256867, IMG submission 185939) | Soil microbial communities from uranium-contaminated site in the Upper Colorado River Basin, Wyoming, United States - RVT150D86 (HiSeq) ... | reverse complement strand
ACTATTGATAATTGAGTGGGAATGACTCCCCAAAGGCAGAAGGCAGAAGGCAGACGGCAGAAAGCCGGCTACACAAACGCGCGCGTGGCGCGTGCCGTTTCCTGGCGCACGCTTTCATCTTTCATCCTTCATCCTTCGGCCCGACCGTGACGGACGAGGAGTTCATGGCGCAGGCGCTAGAGCTGGCGCGTGAAGCGCAGGCGGGAGGTGAGGTGCCGGTCGGCGCGGTCGTCGTGAAAGCCGGGAAGATCGTGGGACGCGGGTTCAACCGGCCCGTATCGAGCAACGATCCGAGCGCGCACGCCGAGATGATTGCGTTGCGGGATGCGGCGGCGCGGCTCGGCAATTACCGTCTCTCGGGCTGCGACCTTTTCGTAACGCTGGAGCCCTGCGTCATGTGCTCCGGGGCGATCATGCATGCGCGCATCGATCGCCTCATTTTCGGGGCTCGCGATCCGAAGACCGGCGCGTGCGGCAGCGTGGTCGACGTCTTCGGCGAGGCGCGCCTCAATCACCATACGCGGGTCACCGCAAACGTGTTGGGCGATGCCTCGCGCGAGCTGCTGCAGGCGTTCTTCGGCGCCCGCCGCGGCAGACCGGCCGATGCCTAGAATCGAAGTCAGGATCTCGTCCCAGTCGCTCGATCTCCTCGATGACGCCGGGGCCCTCATCAGGCGCTATCGGGTCTCGACCTCGAAAAACGGCGCGGGGGAGCTGAACGGAAGCTACTGCACGCCGCGCGGGCGCCATGTCATCCGGGCGAAGATCGGCGCCGGCCAGCCGCCCAACACCGTTTTCGTCGAGCGCCGCCCGACGGGGGAGGCCTATACCCTGGACCTGGCGGGGCGCTTTCCCGGGCGGGACTGGATACTGACGCGGATCCTGTGGCTCTCGGGCGGCGAGCCGGGCTTCAACCGTCTGGGAAAGGTCGATACGATGCGCCGCTACATCTACATCCATGGCAGCCCCGATTCGGTCGAAATGGGCCGTCCCGGATCGATCGGGTGCATCCGCATGCACAATTCCGACGTCATCGATCTGTTCGATCGCGTCAAAATCGGCACAGAAGTGTATATATGCTTATAATCACATACATATGATTTAAATTTAATCCTATTTCTCGTTCCATTCTTGCGCCAGAATTTTCTCTCGATGCCACAAGTAATGGCGTAGTTCACGCAGGGCAGGCGCACAACCTTGGATATGGCGCAAGTCATTGTGCGTCGCGCCAAAATCCGCTAGATTGTGCGCCGCAACCACTTGGGTGGCATTCTTCGGAAGGGCGTCGAATGAGGCTGCAAGACAAGGTGGCGATCATCACCGGGGCGGGCAGGGGTATCGGGTATGCGACCGCGCTCAAGTTTGGCCGGGAGGGCGCGAGGGTCGCGACATGCGACATCAACGCGGATCTGGCTCTGGAAGCGGCCGGGCAGGTGGTTGCCGAGGGCGGCGACGCCGAGGGATTTCAGGTCGACGTGCGCGACAAGGCCAGCATTTCGCGGATGGTCGAGTCGGTCATGAAACGCTACGGACGCATCGACTGCCTGGTCAATAACGCCGGGATCGTGCAGGACAGCACCCTCAAGAACATGACCGACGAGCAGTTCGACGCGGTAATCGACGTCAACCTGAAGGGGGTCTACAACTGCACCCGGGTGGTCGTGGACGTGATGCTCAAGCAGAACTCGGGCGTGATCCTCAACACCTCCTCCATCGTCGGCATCTACGGCAACTTCGGCCAGACCAATTACGCGGCGAGCAAATTCGGCGTCATCGGTATGGTGAAGACCTGGGCGCGCGAACTCGGGCGCAAGGGAATCCGCGCGAACGCCGTTTGCCCGGGATTTGTTTCGACACCCATCATCGGGAAGATACCGGCCAAGGTTCTTCAGGCGCTCGAGGAACGCGTGCCGCTCGGCCGCCTTGCCCGGCCCGAGGAGATCGCCAACACGTTCGCCTTTCTTGCCTCCGACGAAGCAAGCTACATCAACGGTGCCGTGATCGAGGTCAGCGGCGGCCTTACCTTGTAGCTACGGCGCCTGGTGCTCGACTGAGAGCACGCGGATCTTTACCTTTCCAACGACTTCCATCAGCGGCAGAAGCTCGGCCAGCGTCTCGCCCTCGACCACCTTGATGTGGGTGGCGTCGGCGGCGGTCTGACTGAAAGTCGGGTCCACCGCCACCCAGCGCCCGTCGACCAGGCTTTCCGCCCAGCTGTGGTAGAGAAAGCCGTTGAACTGCTCCGAGTAGGCAAGCCCGTTCACGATCCGCGTCGGGATTCCCGAGGCGCGTGCGAGCGCTGTATAGAGGTACGCATGCCCCTGGCACTCCGCCTTGCGCTTCTCGAGGACGTCGAGGGCAGAGAAGACATCGAGCGGAGTCTTCTCGACGTTTGCGTCCATCCAACGCACGATCCTCGTGATACGGTCCGGGGTGGAGGCTGCGCCCGCGACAATCTCGTCTGCCGTTTTCCCAATCGCCGGGTCACGGCTTTGCACGGTAATGGACGGGCTGAGGTACTGGGGTGCGGGGGACAAAGTGTCAGGCGGGCCGCCGGCTGCTGCCGCTGAGCGCCTGATCTGGCAGACGATTTCCGCTCGGTCGCGATCGCAGCGCTGCATGTCGTCGGACGGCAGCGGCGTGCCCGCGCCGGCGAGGGCAACTGTCATCGCGGACACCGAGCGCGGATTGGCGATCGGCTCAGCCGGCCGCACGATGCTGAAATCGATCAGGGTTTCCTGCTTGTTGAGCGCACCGAGCGCGACGTAGCGTTTTGCCTTTTCCTCGTCCTCGAGCGCGGAGATCATGACTCCGCTCGAAGCCAGCTCGAAAACCGGTCGGCCCTGTTCGTCAATCCAGGTCAGCACGCGCTGCCCGCTCATGCGCGTCTCGAGCTTGAATGCATTCCCGTGGAAAAGGCGGCTCCCTTCGTATGCCGCGACGCGTTGCGTCACCTTCGCGACCGCCTGCAGCTCGCCGCTATAAACGTCGTAGGTGTATTCGCGCCCCCGTTCGAGCCCGTGGATCACCGGGTAGAGGGCGATGACGCTCGAGGGATAGAGCTTGCCCGAGACCGGCAATCGCTGTTCGACAGGCTTTCCGCCCGTCACGATGGTCGCGACGAGCTCGCGCTCATCCAGGCGGCCCGTGACTTCATCTGGCTGTCGTCGAGAACGTAGTCATACGCGAACCGGACGAGTGTAAGATCCGCGCCGACCGTATCGTACGCCTTCAGGTTCACCTTCTTCTCGATACCCAGGAAGCGCAACACGAAGGACGCCTCTGACTGCACCTCGTAGTGTCCCGGCTCTCCGGCAGAGGGCTTGATCTCGAGCCGCGAAAAGCCGATTTTCTCGCCGTTGAAGACAATGCCCGTCCAGTATTCGGAGAATTTGAGGGTGGCGAGGTCCTGTTTGACCGGGACTACCGGTGGCGTGCCCGCATGGTGAAAGTAGTCCGACAGCTGAGAGTCGACGACGGACTCTATCAACGTCGCGCACCCGGGGAGAAGCGCGACGACGGCCAGGACGCCGGCGAGGCGTACCGCAATCCTTGTAAACCTGCTCAATGGGAGCATTAGTCGAAGAGGCGGCGAATCTTCTCGCAGTCCGGTCCTTTCGTGATCCCTTTCTCAGTCACCAGCGCGGTCACCAGAGCCGCGGGGGTGACGTCGAATACCGGGTTTCGCGCGCTCGAATCGGCCGGCGCCCAGCGCCGGCCATCGTAGCCGAGGACTTCTTCAGGACCCCGCTCCTCGATCGGAATATCCGCGCCACGAGCGATCGCCAGGTCGATGGTGGAAAGCGGGCAGGCGACATAGAACGGGATCGCATGGCGCTGCGCCAGCACGGCCACGCTGTACGTGCCGATCTTGTTCGCGACGTCGCCATTTGCCGCGACACGATCCGCGCCCACGATCACGGCGTCGATTTCCCCACGGTGCATCAACTGGCCCGCGGCGCTGTCGGCAATCACCGTGACCGGGATGCCATCCTGCATCAGCTCCCAGGCAGTGAGGCGGGCGCCCTGAAGGAACGGCCGCGTTTCGTCGGCCAGGACGCGGATGTTCTTCCCGGCGGCAACGGCGGAACGGATGACGCCGAGCGCTGTCCCGTGGCCCGCGGTGGCGAGCGCGCCCGCGTTGCAATGCGTCAGCACGCGCATCCCGTCAGCGAGCAATGCCGCTCCGTGCCCGCCCATCCGGCGGTTCAGGCGCACGTCCTCGTCACGGATCCAGTGGGCTTCCCGGAGCAGCGCATTGGCGATCTGCGCAGGCGGCGCGTCTCGGTTCTCATCCCTCTTGCGCTGCATGCGCTCGAGCGACCAGAAGAGATTCACCGCGGTGGGCCGGCTTTCCGCGAGCGTCCGGAAGGCGAGCTCGAGGCGGGCGTCGAAGTCTCCACCCCCGGAGACCCGCGTCGCCTCCAGCGCGATGCCATACGCGGCGGCACAGCCGATGGCAGGCGCGCCGCGCACGGTCATGTTGCGTATCGCGTTCGCCACGGCCTGGGCGCTGTCGCAAGCGACGTAGCGTACCTCTCCGGGCAGCAGGCGCTGGTCGATCAGCTCGAGCTTCCCGTCGCGCCAGCGCAGAGTGTCAAACGATGCCACGATTCAGTCCTGAAACTTCAGCCGCAGATAAACGCGGATGGATCTACTCAAAAAGCAAAACCCTGTCGCAACTCGACTTGTTATTTTCGCCGCCGATGAACGCCGATCAGATGACGCGATCGTTGCCTCCATCGACCGGGACCTGCGCACCTGTTGTCTTGGCGAACGCCGGACCGCACATCTCTGCTGCGAGTTCCGCCACGTCGCTGCTCATGACGTCGGTCTTGAGGACGTTGCGGTGCTTGTACTCCTCGACCGTCATCCCGTAATGAGCGGCGCGTGCCCGCAACACATCATCGGTCCAGCTCGCGGTGTCAAATACGGCATCAGGGTGCAGCGTATTGACGCGGATGCCGTCGGCGCCCCATTCGAGCGCCGCGACGCGGGCCAGTTGATTGACGGCCGCCTTCGACGCCGAATATGCCGCTGCTCCGGGGCCGGGGGCGGGGACGTTCTTCGATCCAATAATGACAACCCGGCCCTTGCGCGGCGCAAGCCGCAGCAGTCCGTGGCACTCGCGCAGCAGGACGAAATTCGCATCGAGGTTGACCTGCATCACCCTGCGCCACTCGTCCGTCGTCAGCTCGGACAATTTTGTTCCCGCGGGAAAGACCCCGGCGTTCAGCACCAGCATGTCGAGGCCGCCGAAGGCACGAGCGCCCGATTCCAGCGCATTGCGAACGGCAGGCTCGTTGGTGACGTCGCATTGAATCCCGAGAAAATCCGCGCGTTGATGCAGCGTGGTGATGGCTGGATTGAGATCGAGGCCGACGACGGCCGCCCCGCGGGCGAGCAGGGCAGCAACGCACGCTTTTCCGATTCCCGATGCGGCACCCGTGACGAGCGCCACTTCACCGGCAAAGGCCGGCGGCCGCTGGCCCTTGCGCAGCTTGGCTTGCTCCAGGTCCCAGTACTCCACGTCGAAAATATCCTTGGCCGAGAGCGGCCGGAACCCGCCGAGGAGCTCCGCCCGGTCAATCACGTCCATGGTATGCAAGTAGAGGTCCGAGACGATTGCGGCATCCCTGGCCGTGCGGCCAAGGGTGCACATGCCCAGCTCAGGGTCGAGCACCACCCGCGGGGCGGGGTCAAGCATCGTTTTGGGCTCCTTTGCGCGAGGTGCATGCTCGTTGAAGTAGGCGCGATAGTCTTTGACGTAGGCTTCGACGTCGCGCCCGACGAGCGGCAATCGCTTGGTCCGAATCGAGTGGTCCGGCGTCGCAGGGCCCTGTGCGATGCGCGGGAGGTCCCCGCGGCGTGAAAACGCGAAGCATCGGGCATCGCGTTGGCAGCGCATGATGAGCGGCGCGCCTGCAGCGACAGAGATGTCGTGCCGCAACTTCGTGAGATGGGGGCGGACCGGATCGTCGGCCGCACCGTTCCTCGCTTCGGGCAGAGACCACGCCCGGTGCCGCGCAAGGTAGTCCTCGGCAAGGTGGACCAGCGCGATCATCCGCTCGTAGGACTCGCGCGCGGTCGCGCCAAACGAGAACACGCCGTGATTCATGAGGACCATGCCGATCGTGTGAGGGCCGGCCGCGGCCGGAAAACGCTGCGCGCACAGGCGTGCAAGGTCGAAGCCCGGCATGATGTAGGGGATGATGACGGCCTTGTCGCCGTAAATTTCGCGGATTCGCGCCTCGCCATCGGCCGTATTGGTGACCGAGAGCACCGCGTCGGCATGCGTATGATCCACGTATCGATGCGGCAGGATCGCGTGCAGGATCGTCTCGACCGAAGGCGCCGGAGCCGAGGCCCGCGTCACGTGGGTTGCAAGCTCGTTGACCATCTCCGGGTCGCTCAGGGATTCGAGCTGCGAGAGCCGCACGAGGTGGGCGAGGCGAACCGGTGAGAAACCCGCTTCCTCGATGAACTCGAGATCCCAGCCGCTGCCTTTCACGTAAAGGATATCTTTTTCCTCTCCGACCAGATTACGCTCCCGGATCTTGACCGAGGTATTCCCGCCGCCATGAAGGACGAGCGAAGGATCGCGGCCGAGCAGGCGCGAGGTGTAGACGCGCAGGCCGAGGTCGCCCTTGAAGCCCTTGGCTTCAGCGTCGTTCCACAGGCTCTTCATGAAATCGTCCGCGCCTCATTGCGCTGAACTTGATGATCCGGCGCGATGCGTCCGCAATACATCAAGTTTTCTCTGCGACTTGGATATCGTACGCACCGGCCCGGAGAGACCGAAAATTTTCCGTTCGCGCGCGTTGATCTGCATCGTTGACGTCCGATCGAACGCGCGCAGTTAAACCGGCGCGAAGCGTCCGGATTTAACGGCAATTATAATGGGACCTGTGCCTTCCAAACCTCGTTTCACCGTCAAGCCCGTCAATTGGGCAACCGACGCCGCGACGCTGTGCGCGATTCGCCTGAAAGTCTTCGTCGAAGAGCAGAATGTTCCGCTCGAGCTGGAGTGGGACGGTGAAGACGAGCGCTGCGAGCACGCGCTCGCGTACGCCCCCGACGATACGCCCATCGGAACTGGCCGGCTGCGACCCAATGGCCGTATCGGCCGCCTGGCCGTACTCAAAGAATGGCGGGGTCAGGGCGCGGGCAGCGCGCTACTGGGGTATTTTCTGACGCTTGCCCGCGAGAAGGGCTTCGCCACGGTCAGCCTGCACGTTCAGATTCACGCTACGGCGTTCTACGCGAGGCATGGGTTCGAGGCCCATGGTGACCAATTCATGGATGCCGGCATCCCTCACATTGAGATGTCACGGCAGTTGAACGCGGACACTGGGCGGCCGCGCCCGTGATGGCAGGAAAGCGCATGCGCCCGATTCGGGCGCATGCGTTCACAACCCGGCCTGGGTCACAAACTTGGATACCAGGTACGGCTCGAGCGCATCACTGCCGCCCTCGGTGCCGTAGCCCGAATCCTTCACGCCGCCGAACGGCACCTCAGGCAGCGCAAAGCCGAGGTGATTTATGGTCATCATCCCGGTCTCGACCTGTGCTGCAATCGCGTTCGCCGTTTTCGCCGAGCGCGTCCACGCATACGCCGCAAGCCCGTAGGGCAGGCGGTTTGCCTCCGTCACGGCATCGTCGAACGTCTTGAAGGAATTGATGATCGCGAGCGGCCCGAACGGCTCGGTGTTCATCGCCATCGCTTTCGTCGAGAGCTCGGTGATCACCGTAGGCTCGAAGAAGTTGCCTTTCTCGCCGATGGGATAGCCGCCGGCCAGCACTTTGCCGCCGTGCTTCTTCGCGTCTTCGACATTGGCGACCATCGCGCTTTGCCGGCGCGGATTGGCAAGGGTTGCCATCTTCGTATCCTTGTCAAAACCGTCGCCGACCTTGATCGCTTTTGCCCCCTCGACGAATTTCTCGACGAACGGCTTGTACACCTGCTCCTGCACGAGGAAGCGGGTAGGCGATACGCAAACCTGCCCGGCATTGCGGTACTTCATGAACGTCATCGTCTTTGCCGCGACGTCGATATCGGCGTCGTCGAAGATGATGACGGGCGCGTGCCCGCCGAGCTCCATCGTCGCGCGCTTCATGTGCTGACCGGCCATGGCGGCGAGCTGCTTTCCCACCACCGTCGAGCCCGTAAACGACATCTTTCGAATAACCGGGTGCGGGATGAGATAGCTGGAAATGTCCGCGGGGTTGCCGTATACGAGATTGACCACGCCCGGCGGCACCCCCGCATCGACGAACGCGCGCACGAGCTCGGCGGGGGAAGCGGGGGTCTCCTCCGGCGCCTTGAGAATGATCGAGCAGCCCGTGGCCAATGCCGCTGACAGCTTGCGCACCGCCTGGTTGATCGGGAAGTTCCACGGCGTGAATGCGGCGACCGGACCCACGGGCTCCTTGACCACGAGCTGATAGACGCCCTCGGCGCGCGCCGGGATGACGCGGCCGTAGGCGCGCCGGCCCTCTTCGGCAAACCAATCGATGATGTCCGCGCCCGCCATCACCTCCAGCTTCGCTTCGCCGATCGGCTTGCCTTGCTCGAAAGTCATGCAGGTCGCGACCGTCTCCGCCCGCTCCCTGAAAATAGCCGCCGCCTTTCGCATCACCTTGCAGCGCTCGAACGCGGACACCTTGCGCCAGGCCTTGAAGCCTTCCGCCGCGGCTTCGAGCGCGCGGTCAAGGTCGGCCTTTTCGGCGAACGCCACCGTGCCGATCTGGCTGTGATTGGCCGGATTGACCACCGGCAGCGTGCGGCCGGAGGCCGCAGGACACCATTGGCCGTTGATAAGAAGCAGCGTGCTGGGATACATGTGGAGAGCCCTTGTGAGTGGATTGAGACTAACGGCGGAAGGATAAACGACTTTGCCGGTTCGTGCCTGCGATGCTCGCAGCAGCGACCACTGAGTCCGCGATACACCAAGGGAGGTGCAGTTTTTCTTCCTTCATGCCGCAATCCGGTAATCGACGCGAGAACCCGAGCCGGGGCCAGGGCTCAGCTTCTGCGGGGTGCAGCGCTGGAATCCGCCGTCGCGCTGGCGTCCAGCTTGAAGCGATGCTCGATGCTTCCTTGCGGCACGCCGTGGGGACCGAAGGAGCGCTCGCTGAAAAAGACATCGTGGTTGCGGGTAATGAGCAGCACCGTAGAAGCGCGCGTGCCGTAACGCCCGTCGGCGATGAAGCAGGGCGAAAGCTCGCGTTCCCGCTCGAGGCCGACGCCGGTGTCGGGCAGCTCTGCATCGGGGGCCACGGTCCGGTCGGGGAGAATGTCAAAGAGGCCCGAAACGAGATCGCCCTGCGCACGGCCGAGTAAAGCGCGCACGCGCTCACGGCCATTGCGCACCTTCGGCCACGGCGTGTCGAGAAGATGATTGCTCAGTCCATGCACGCCCGGTGCGATCTCCTCGACCTCGTTTCCGCGATTGCTGCCGAAGAAAAGCTGCTCGAGGTCGCCTACGATGAGACTGAAGGCGCGATAGTGTCGTCCTTCGGCCATGACACCTTGCAGGTAGGGCTTCGGTGCTTCGGCCCCGCGCAGGTAAGAGGCCACGAGCTCCCCGCGCGAGCGCGGAGCTTCGCGGTGCGAAGCCGCATCGCGATAATTGGTGACCGTGGCAAATCGCCCGGCGCGCGTGAGTCCGAGCCAGCTGCCTCCTTTCTCGAGGTCACGCCCCCCGAGAATATCTGGCGCGTCTTCCCAGAATGCCGCCGCCGCGCTTGGGCGCTCGTACGCTTCGTCGCGGTTGCCGGCAAAAGCAAGCAAGTAGTCCGGATGGGCACGCCAGGCAAACAGCATCAAGCACATTGTTGATAAAGCGCGATGGGTGATGGGTGATGGGTCGCAAAAACGAATTCACGCGAGAATTCGCACGACCTTACGGCTCTTCGAAGCACTCCAGGTGACGGGGCGTGCCGGGGAGCAGCAGTTCCTGGATCTTGAGATGGTCCACCGCTTCGGCCAGCTCCCATTCGAACTTGGCCTCGTCCGAGACGTGCTCGTAGATCTCCATCCACAGGTTCGGCTCGTTGCGCTTTTTCATCAGGCGCCCGTGCACGCCCGTTGCCTTGCGCATCCGCTCCATCAGTTCGCCAATGCGGCGCTCGCCGGCCGCGGCTTTTGCCGGATCAACACGATAGTAAATGTAGTAGGAGCAGGACATAGGGGCCGATTTTAATCCCCACGGTCCCCAGGGGGAAAATCACCGTCAAGTTTTCGGGCCGAACCATCCGTTTGCGATACCAAACGAAAAACCCCGCCGAAGCGGGGTTTTCATCGATGCTTGAGCGGACTGCGCCGTGGCGCTAGTGTACCGATTCGTTAATTCGTGTACAGAAACGTGCTATAGAGGCAATGATTTCATCAGCAGTCTTGTGCCAAACAAATGGTTTGGGATCCTTGTTGTGGATGGCG
>Ga0256867_10001316_pt1 | contig 10442 bp, 12 predicted proteins | sample RVTome_15_FD_185939 | JGI IMG/M metagenome (GOLD analysis project Ga0256867, IMG submission 185939) | Soil microbial communities from uranium-contaminated site in the Upper Colorado River Basin, Wyoming, United States - RVT150D86 (HiSeq) ... | reverse complement strand
CGATGGCGGTCATCGTCATCGCCTGGATGCCGATGCCGATCGAGTCGCTACGTTCCTTCTTGAGGCCGGCGACCGAAGCCCCGGCGGCCGCCCGCATCTTCGCCTGTTTCGTCGCGTAGAGGAACCCCGTGAGCAGCACGATGAAGGACGCGCCGAGTCGCGATCCGGACAGCATGGTGAAGGCCTGCAGCTTCGTCAGCGTGTCGGCACCGAACAAGCTGATCGCCGTGGCGGCGACCGGCGACCCCGACAGCACGAAGTACGCCCCGAGCCAGCCGGCACCAAGTGTCGAGATCCCGTTGGCGAACGGGAACTGTCCCTGGATCTGCGGGCCGACGGCTGCGGCCCCCTCCTTCATCAGCTGGACCGCAAGGATGAACAGGAAGAGCGCGGGCAGGAACAGCAGGAGCTTCCTGGCGATCTCCCAGGGGGAGCGCGGTGCCTCGAACGGTCCCCAGTCGATGAGGTGTCGAGCCTGGTTCGCTTCGACCGGGACGCAGAACTCGCCGTCGATCTCGACCAGTTGCGCTTCCTTCGCGAGATCGCGATCGAGCTCCTCGGTCCGCTTGGCCATGCCCGCTGCTCACTCCTGGCAAGAAAACGGCCGCAACGCGACGCGGGAACTCGGTTCCCCCTGTGCGTTGCGGCCTCCGGTTGTCCGGTCAGCTGCAGAGACCAGGCTACCCGCGGCTCACGGGCGGGTCAACGAGACCTTCGGCCGAGGTGTGTGGACATCCTGTGACGGCCTATGGTCGCCGGCGAAGTCGGGGAACCAGGGGCCGGTCGGTGCTGCGCTCAGGTGCGCCGCGAGTACTCGATCGCCCACCGCTCCTGCCATCGCCCGCCGTCGGACGAGGACTCCCACCTCCAGCTGAAGCGATCGTGCTCGACGTCGGAGACGACCATGCGCCTGTACACGCGTTCCGCATCGACCCGCCCCGGTGTGGCGAAGACCAGGCTGCGATCGGGCAGCGTCGAACCCACGAGGTGCCAGTAGCTTCCGTTCGAGTCGGCCCAGGTCTGTCGCCAGCCCATCTTCTCGTCGAAGACCGAGAGGCTCATGCCACGGGTCCGGCCGTTCAGTGCCCGCAGGCGCAGGCGCCGCCGCCGCAGCATCCACCGGCCGACGGCATCTGCCCGCCACTGCTCTGCGAAGCGGCGCCGGTCCCGAAGAGGGAGAACCGCCGCCGCACCCGATCGTCGCCGCACGCCGGGCAGGCGAGCGCCGTATCGACCGTCGAGCCGATCGCTCGGCGCTGCTCGAACGGTTGCTCACACGCGAGGCAGATGTACTCGTAGACGGCCATCGAGGCTCCAGCATAGTCTCGATGGCATGCGACCGACCGAGGCCGTCGACCGCGTCGCGGCGGTCTTCGACCTGCTCGCGGACAGCTCCGAGGGGCTGACCGTCACGGAGGTCGCCGACGGCCTCGGAGTCCACAAGGCAACCGCGTCACGGCTGCTCGGCACGCTGAGCGCGCACGGGCTCGTCGAGCGGACTCATCAACGCCGGTACCGCATCGGCATCGGCATCGTGCGGTACGCGGCGGGCGCGCTCGCCGAGCTCGGCGCCGTCAGCCGTGCGCGGCCCGAGCTGGAAGCGTTGTCTCGCACGACTCGTGAGACGGTCTCCCTCGGCGTGCTGGACGGGAGGGACGTCCTCTACATCGACCAGGTGACCGGTCACGAGCGTGTCGTTTTCGCGGACTGGGCGGGGCGCCGCTCGCCTGCGCATTGCAGCTCGAGCGGGAAGGTGCTGCTCGCGCACCTGGACGACGCCGAGCTCGAGGGGTTCCTGGCCCGCCCGTTGTCCGCTCGCACCGACCGGACGATCGTCGATCAAGTGTCGCTCCGAGAACGACTCGACGAGATCCGTCGGCGAGGATACGAGCGGTCGATCGGTGAGCTCGAGGACGGGCTCAGCACCGCTGCCGCGCCCATCTGGTCCCGGGGGCAAGCGGTCGCGGCGGTGAGCGTGGGCGGGCCCAGCTCGCGTCTGCCCGCACGAGAGCTCCCCAGGCTCGGCCGCCTGGCGATCGAGACTGCGACCGCGATCGGTCGCCGGCTGGACATGGGTCCGGCCGGCGAGCCGTTCCAGGTAACGGCGAGGTGACTCTTCGAGGTCGTTGCCCTCAGGGCAACGACCGACTGTTCTTCCGATCTCGGCGCGGTTAGCGTGCCCGCGTACCGTCCGAGCGTGGAGCACGATGTGATCGAGCCGGGTCCCAATCCGTTCGAGGCCGACGGCGTGTGGCTGAAGTCGGCCCTGCACACGCACACGGACCGCACCGACGGCGACCTTCCTCCCGACAGGCACGTGCAGCATCACGAATGGAAGGGTTTCGACGTCGTCGCGCTCACCGACCATTGGACGCTGACGACTCACCCGTCGTCCGAGCGCATCCTGGTGATCCAGGGCGCCGAGCTCGCCGTCGATCCGCTCGCGAAGGGCCGATACACCGAGATCCTCGCGATCGGCATCGACGACATCCCCGAGGATCCCGGCGGGGATCGCGCGTACTGGGAGCGGGTCGACAACTACCAGTTCAAGACGTTCCCCGACCTGTCGACCGCGGCTGCGCACATCACAGCGCAGGGCGGGGTCGCGTTCGTGGCGCACCCGTACTGGAGCGGTCTGCCGCTCGAAGTCGTGGTCGGGGCGGACGGGGTTGCCGGCTTCGAGCTCTTCAACGCGAGTGCCGAGCGTGAGACGGGACGCGGCGACTCCTCATACATCTGGGATCTCGCGCTCGATCGAGAGCGGCTGCTCTTCGGCATCGCGACCGACGATTCCCACTATCCAGGATTCGACATCGGTGACGGTTGGACCATGGTCCGGGCCGCAGACCGCACGCAGGGCGCGGTACTGCAGGCGCTCGCGACCGGGTCCTTCTACGCCACGACCGGTCCCGAGATCCACGACGTCCGGCGCGACCGCGGTGCGATCGAGGTGCGCTGCAGCCCAGCCGCCTCCGTGATCCTTCGCTCGGGCTTCGAGCGAGGCCTCTCGGTCGAGGCCGGGCCGCGGGGGCGCCTGGAACGGGCTCGCATCCTCGAACGTGACAGTTCGGGAGCCATCGTGCGAGCGCGGTTCCACCCCGAGCCCGACGATCTGACGTACGCGCGGATACAGGTGAATGACGAGCGAGGTCGATCCGCATGGACGAACCCGATCTGACGGTCCTCGACAGGAGGGAAGCAGGAACATGAGACGGACGCTCATTCCGTTGGTCGTGCTCGCGGCGCTGATGGCGTTGGCGGCGCCCGCGCTGGCGCAGAGCTCGACGCCGATCGAAGAGCGATCGACGCTGACCGTGGGCATGAGCTATGACCTGTACACCTCGAACCCCTTGCGCGCCTGCGGCTGCGGGGCCGAGTACGAGTTCCTCGCGATCAACTACGACATGCTGCTGGCCTTCGACGAGCAGACACTCGAGGCGGCACCCGGCCTCGCGACGGAGGTGCCCACGAAGGAGAACGGCGGCGTTTCCGACGACGGCCTGACCTACACGTTCCACATCAGGGACGACGCGACCTGGCACGACGGCACGCCCGTGACGTCTCGGGACGTCGCCTTCACGTATCGATTCGCCCTGGACAACAAGATCGGGGCTTACAACAACTACCTGCCGTACGATCCCGTGTTCGAGACGCCCGACGACTCCACCTTGGTGTGGACGATGAGCTCGCCGAGCCTCGCGCCCGTGGCGCCGCCGTTCATCCCGATCCTTCCGGAGCACGTCTGGTCGGAGTTCGACGGCGACCCCAAGGCCGGAAGGCAGTTCGAGAACATCCCGGCGATCGGCTCCGGCCCGTTCCGGCTCGTCGAGTGGGAGGAAGGGCGATTCTGGCGCGTGGAGGCCAACGAGGAATACTGGGGCGGCGCGCCGAAGGTCGATGAGATCGTATTCCGAGCCTTCGACAATCCGGAGACGATGGCGCTGGCGTTGCGCGACGGCGAGGTCGATCTCGTCTCGGGGCTCCCGCCAAACATCGCACGTTCGCTCGAGGGTCAGCCCGATATCGCGGTGCACGAGGCCGTGGGGCGGACGTTCCTGAACCTCGCCTTCAACTTCGGCGGACAGAACCCGGCGGCGACGAATCACCCCGCCCTCGACGATCTGACCGTGCGGACCGCGATCGCGCACGCCATCGACAAGCAGGCACTCGTCGACAAGGTGCTGCTGGGCAACGGCGTAGCGGGGACGAGCGTGATGCCGCCGTCGAGCCCGTGGCATTGGCAGCCCCCGGCGGGTGAGGAGCAGTCGTTCGATCTCGAGGCGGCGAACTCGATGCTCGACGACGCCGGCTACCTCGACACCGACGACGACGGGGTCCGAGAGATGCCCGGAGGCGGTGAACCCATCGAGCTGGAGCTCGTGGCCGCGTCGAGCGTCGTCGAGGCGCCTGCCACCGCGAGGTTGATCGCCGGCTGGCTCGGCGAGATCGGTATCGGCTCGCAGGTCAAGGCCGTCGGCGACGGCGCGATGAACCAGGTCTGGACCAGGGGCACGTTCGACGCCTACCTGTGGGGATGGACCCCCGACCCCGACCCCGACTTCATCCTGTCGGTCTTCACCACCGCCCAGTGCGGCAACTGGAGCGACGGCTGCTACTCGAACCCCGAGTACGACGAGCTCTACACCGAACAGCAGCTGGCCACGTCGGTCGAGGAACGCAGGGCGCTCGTCGCCGAGATGCAGCAGTTCCTCTACGAGGACGTCGCCGAGGTCATCCTCTTCTACGCCGCCGATCTCGAGGCGTATCGAACGGACACGTTCACCGGGTACTCCCCGACGCCGCCACCCGACGGGTACATGGTGTTCGGTTACCTCCCGTACCCCTACATGGACATCGAACCGGTGAGCGCGGCCGACGGCGGCGCGACATCACCGGGCTCCGACGCGATCCCTTTGTGGGTTTGGGGCGCAGTGGCCGCCGCGATCGTCGTCGGCTGGGTGCTCGTCTCTCGGGCCCGGCGCTCACGCGAAGACGAACGCGAATAGCGCATGCAGGGCTACGTCGGTCGGAAGGTGCTCGGTGCCGCAGGCACGCTGCTGTTCGTGATGTTGTTCAACTTCGTGCTGTTCCGGGTGATGCCCGGCAGCCCCGTCGACACCATCGCGAGGAACCAGCGCCTGTCACCCGATGAGATCCAGGCCCTGATCGAGGATTTCGGCCTCGATCGTTCGCTGCCGGCTCAGGTGCCCGGCTACCTCTGGGATACCGTCCGCGGCAACCTCGGCGTCTCCTACACGTCAGGCAGGCCGGTGACCTCCGTGCTCGCCGGCCGGGTCTGGCCCACCGTCGTGCTCGTGTTGCCCGCAACGATCATCTCGGTCGCCGTCGGGGTGTGGCTGGGCATCCACGCGGGGTGGCGCCGAGGCTCGGGCACCGATACCGGGTCGGTCGGCGCGTCGCTCGTGCTCTACTCGACCCCGGAGGGGTGGCTGGGGATGATGCTGCTCGTCGTCTTCGGCGTGTGGCTCGGGCTGTTCCCGCTGGGTGGATACTCGTCGAGCCCTCCACCCGAGGGAGCCGCGTACGTGGCCGACGTGATGACGCACGCGTTCCTTCCCGTCCTCACGCTCGCTCTCGCGTACATCGGAGAGTACGTCCTGATCATGCGCTCCTCGATGGTCGAGGTGACCCACGAGGACTACCTGACGACGGCTCGCGCCAAGGGCCTCACCGATCGGGAGGTGCGGCGGGGGCACGCGGTGCCGAACGCGCTGCTGCCGATCGTCACACTCATCTTCTACAGCTTCGGGTTCGTGTTGGGTGGGGCGGTCGTGATCGAGTCGATCTTCAACTGGCCGGGACTCGGGCTCTTGACGTTCCAAGCGATCGACAATCAGGACTTCCCAGTGATCCAAGGAGTGTTCCTGTTGTCGAGCTTCCTCGTGATCGCCTTCAATCTCGCGGCCGACCTCTCGTACGGGTACATCGACCCGAGGGTCCACGAGCGCTGATGGCCGCCGGGTCCGACGTGCTGGGCGACGGGGTCCCTCGGTCGGCACGTGCGGCCGCCCGGGTGCGACGGCGAAGGGCCTTCGCGGCCTTCCGCCACGACTACCGGCGGAGCCGGATGGGCATGATCGGTGCCGCGATCCTCGTGGTGGCCGTGGCCGTGGCCGTGTTGGCGCCGGTCTTGACCGACCAGCGCGAAACCCAGGAGGCGTTCGCGTCGGGGCCGGTGCTGGCCCCGCCGTCCGCCGCGTACCCGTTGGGCACCGACGTCTTCGGACGGTCGGTGCTCACCCTCACGATCTGGGGCGCCCGTGTCTCGCTGCTGGTCGGCTTCGCTGCCACCGCGATCGCGGCGTCGATCGGCACCTCGGTGGGCGTGACCGGCGGCTACGTCGGCGGCCGGACCGACGGTTTCCTCAACGCGGTCTCGAACTGGTTCCTGGTCATCCCGTGGATCCCCCTGGCGATCGCTCTCGCGTCGATCCTCGGTCCGACCCTGCTGAACGTGATCCTCGTGATCGGCATCACATCGTGGGCGTCGACAGCCCGGCTCGTGCGCGCCCAGACGCTGAGTGTCAAGCAGAGGCCCTTCGTGGAACGGTCCCGGGCACTCGGAGGGTCGGAGTGGCATCTCGCCACCCGCCACGTATTGCCGAACCTCGTACCGGTCATCCTCGCGAACACCGTGTTGGCGATCGCGCTGGCCATCCTGTCGGAGACCACGTTGGCGCTGCTGGGACTCGGCGACCCGAGCAGCATCTCGTGGGGGACGATGATCTACGAAGCGTTCATCGCGGGGGCGATCAGCGGAGGTCAATGGTGGTGGCTGCTGCCCCCCGGCCTCGCGATCGTGTCCGTCGTGCTGGGCTTCACGATGTGCGGCTATGCGCTCGAAGAGATCCTCAACCCCCGGTTGAGAGCCAGGAGCAACCGATGACCCCGGCGCCCTTGGCCGAGGAGCTCCGGTTCGCGCGACAGCTCGCGGACCTGGCGGCCTCGATCTCCGCTCGTTGGACCGAGGGGAACCTGGGTGTGCGGCAGAAGCACGACGCGACCCCGGTCACCGACACAGATGTCGCGATCGAGCGGGCGCTTCGAGAGGCGGTGAGGGCTCGCTTCCCCGACGACGGCTTCCTCGGCGAAGAAGAGGGCGAGACGCCGGGCGGCCGGAGGACCTGGGTCGTCGATCCGATCGACGGCACGCGGAACCTGATCGACGGCATCCAGCTCTGGAGCACCTTGATCGCACTCGTCGACGACGGCAGGCCGGTCGTCGGGGTCGCGAATGCGCCCGCGGTGCGTGAGCGTTACGAGGCCGTGATCGGACAGGGCGCCACGCTCAACGGAGTCCCGATCCAGGTATCCGACGTCGGGAAGATCGAGGACGCCATGGTGCTGCACTCCGGGGTCGAGGAATGGATGCGCGGACCGTACTGGGACGGGTTCCGCTCGCTGGCGGGTTCGGCGAGGAGGACGCGCGGCGTGAGCGATGCCTGGGGACACATGCTCGTCGCTCGAGGCTCCGCCGACGTTCTCCTCGAGCACGAGCCGTGCGGTCCCTGGGACTGGCTCGCCGTTGAGATCATCGTGCAGGAAGCGGGTGGCCGGACCACGACGCTCGAGGGTTCGCCTCCCACGCCCGGCTGCAACCTGCTGTCGTCGAACGGAGCGCTCCACGACCTGGTGATCCGCGGAATGGCAGGCCACGCCGTTGCCGGTCGCTGACCCTTCAGGCGCTCGAGCGCGTTCGCTCGGCTCGAGCGTCCGGGCGTAGACTTCGCCGGTCGCTCGGTTCGGGAGGGGGTTCTGTGCGGATCCTGATCAGGTGGGGGATCACCGCGGTTGCAGTGTTCGTTGCGGCACAGCTCGTGCCGGGCATCGAACTCCGTGAGGGCCTGGCGTCGTTGCTGATCGTCTCGGCCATCCTGGGTCTCGTGAACGCAGTGCTCGGAACGGTGCTGCGCATCCTCAGCATCCCGTTCCTCATCATCACGTTGGGGCTCTTCGCGATCGTCATCAACATGGTCGTGTTGTGGGTGACCACCGTATTCACCGACCGAATCGAGATCGAGGGGTTCTGGGCGTACTTCTGGGCCGCCCTGATCATCTCGATCGTGACCTTGGTGCTGAGGATCGCGCTGCCCGACGGCGATGGCGACTGACGTCGCGGGACTCCCGAGGGACGATGCATCGGCAGGGCCTGAACCCCCCACGGGGCACCGAGCTCCTCGCCGGGTAATCTTGTTTCCAATGCCGGAGAGCTACGGGAAGCGTCAGCGCCAGGACGTGAAGGCGCGTAAGGCGGCCGCTCGTGAGGAGCGGCGGCTGGCGCGCGCGAAGCGCGACGCCGACCGCGCGGCCGGCCTCGTCGAGTCGGGCACGCCGATCGAGGCGGCCGACCCGGTCGTGCTGGGGCTTCCCGAGGAGGCCGAACCCGCCGAGACATCCCGATCCGACGGTTCAGCTTGATCCTCCGCTCCAAGGTCCCGCCCCGATGCGGCGGCTAGGCTGAGATCGATGAGCCTCGACGAAGACCGCATCGCGCTGTTCCTCGACTACGAGAACCTCGCGATCGGCGCACGCGATCGGCTCGAGGGCATGCGCTTCGACCTGCGGCCCGTGCTCGACGCCCTTGCCGAGCGAGGAAGGGTGATCTCGCGCAAGGCATACGCGGATTGGTCTTACTGGGACGAGGACCGTCGAATGCTCACACGCAGCCACGTCGAGTTGATCGAGATCCCTCAGCGGATGGGCGCCTCGCGCAAGAACTCGGCCGACATCAAGCTGGCCGTCGATGCGCTCGAGATGGCGTTCGAGCGCGACTACGTCACGACGTTCGTGATCTGCACCGGCGACAGCGACTTCACCCCGCTCGTGCACAAGCTCCGCGAGCTGGACAAGCGGGTCATCGGCGTCGGCATCAAGGAGTCGACCTCGAAGCTGCTTCCGCCGGCCTGCGACGAGTTCCTGTACTACGAGTCGCTCGAGGGTGTCGACGTGCCGGCCGAGCGTCGCCGTCGCGGCCGGAGGAACCGAGGTAGCGATACGATCGAGGCGCAGCCATCCACGGCCGAAGCCGAGCCGGTCGACGACCGGGAGATCGACGACGAGGAGCGGCCGGAGACCGCGCTGCTCGACGAGGACCAGCTCGCGATCCTGATCGCGCAGACGGTAGCCGGCCTCGAACGAAGCGCGACCGGACCGGTGCTGGCCTCGTCGGTCAAGCGGGCGCTGCTTCGCAAGGATCCGACGTTCAGTGAAGCCGACTACGGCTTCCGCGCCTTCGGCGAGCTGCTCCGTCATCTCCAGGAGCGGAACGTGGTCGAGCTGAGCGAGGGATCGGCCAAGGGCGACCCCGAGGTTTCGCTCCCCACCGAAGGCGGTGAGGCCGAGGCCTTCCAGTTGCTCCACGAGGTCGTGGCCGATCTCGCCCGGCAAGGCCCGGTGCAACTCTCGGGATTGAAGAACCGGGTGCGCAAGGCTCGACCGGGATTCAGCGAGAAGCAGTACGGGTACGGCGGGTTCCTGCAGTTCTGCAAGGCCGCCGCGACCCACGGGTCGGTTGAGCTCGAATGGGACGACGCGGCCGAGGACTACATCGTCTCGATCCCGTGAGGAAGGCCCTTCGATGCCGACGCCGGTCGATTGCCTGATCGAAGCCGGGAGCAAGCGCACGTTCGCGAGCGCCGTCGCGTGGCCGGGATGGTGCCGAGCCGGCCGCGGCGAGGACGAGGCGCTGCAGGCACTCGGTGTCTACGGAGAGCGCTACGCCTCGGCGATGAAGTCATCGGGCGTGCGCTTCCCTGCTCCGAGATCGACAGGGAGCTTCCGCGTGATCGAGCGAGTGGCCGGGAACGCCACGACCGACTTCGGCGCCCCCGACGGTGTCCACGACGCCGACGACGAGCCGGTCTCCACTCGTGAGTGGGGCCGTGTCCGCAGGGTGCTCGAAGCCTGCTGGGCCGCCTTCGACGGAGCGGCCGCCGCCGCAGAGGGGGTCGAGCTGCGCACGGGGCAACGCGGCGGCGGCCGCGGGCTCGACGCGATCGTCGCCCACGTCGTCGGCGCCGAGGCGGCCTACCTGCGCATGTTGACCGGAGACGTCGTGAAGGTCGACGAGGCAGATGCATGGGCGAGCCGCGTGGCCGAGCGTGCCGCCCTGCTCGAGGGGCTCGATCGAGCGAAGGCGGGAGGCCTGCCCGAGCGTGGTCCGCGAGGTGGCAAGCGGTGGAAGCCCCGACGGTTCCTTCGGCGCACCGCCTGGCACGTGCTCGACCACGCGTGGGAGATCGAGGACCGCACGACCGGTTAGAGCGGACTACCCTGTCGATGTGGTCGACGGAGAACGTCGGCCGAGGGAGAGAGCCGTCGTCGTGAGGGAGGAAGACGATGAAGGCAGCTGCCGGTGACGTGCTCCGGATCAGGGGGCACCGTATCGGAGAGCCCGATCGAGACGCCGAGATCGTCGAGGT
>Ga0256867_10001315_pt1 | contig 10443 bp, 12 predicted proteins | sample RVTome_15_FD_185939 | JGI IMG/M metagenome (GOLD analysis project Ga0256867, IMG submission 185939) | Soil microbial communities from uranium-contaminated site in the Upper Colorado River Basin, Wyoming, United States - RVT150D86 (HiSeq) ... | reverse complement strand
TCCGGAGCTGGTAGCGACGGGCAGGCCCACGCGCGACATCGAGGAATGGAGGGTCAGAGGAGAGGGTATGGATACCTACGACTGGAACGCGATCGTGGACGGCCTGAACCGCTACCTGCGCCTGCGCTCGATCCCGATCGGCATGAAGCTGTTCGAGACCGTGGAGGAGATGGAAGCGATCCCCAAGATCCGACGACCGCGGGCCCGGCACACCACCGACCAGATCGTCGCCCAGGCTCGCCAGCTCGGCTGGACGGTCGGGATCACGATGGCCGATCTCATCGGCGCCCAGTGCGGCGCCGTGATCGGCCTGCACCCGCAGGACGAGGAGTGGCTCTCGGGCACCCGCATGGCCGGCGTGTGGTTCCAGACACTCGAGGACGCCGCCGCCCACCAGCGCGCGATGGATGTCGTCCCCCACGGCCGCTTCCGCGCGATGGCGGTCTCTCCGCTCACGGCCGGGCGGCTGGACCCGCCCGACATCTGCCTCATCTACGGCACGCCGGGGCAGATGATCTTCTTCATCAACGGGCTGCAGTGGACGGGCTACAAGAAGCTGTCGTTCACCTCGGTGGGCGAGTCGGCTTGCGCCGACTCGTGGGGCAAGGCCCTGCGCACCGGCGAGCCCGCGCTGACCATTCCATGCTATGCCGAGCGGCGCTACGGCGGCGTGGCCGACGACGAGCTGCTGATGGCGATCCCGCCGCGCTACCTGCCCAAGGTCATCGACGGCCTCGCGGCGCTGTTCAAGAACGGCCTGCGCTACCCGGTGCCGCCCTACGGGATCCAGTCCGACGCCGCGGCCGGACTGGCCGTGTCGTACGCCGACAAGGAGAAGAGGGGCTAGAGCGTCGGCCGTCTGTTGCGGGACCCGCCGGCTTCTGTTACGGTTTGCGCGCTGTACGCGCCCGGGTGGCCCGCAGGGGCCCCAGGGAAGGCGGTGCGAGACCGCCGCGACCCCGTCACTGTGATCGGGGACGAAACCCGCGGAGGCCACTGGCCGTGAGGCTGGGAAGGCGCGGGGAGTAGGACGATCCGAGAGCCAGGAGACCTGCCCGCGCGCGCACTCATCACGACCGGTCTTCGCGGGAGGATCCGGAAACGGTGGCTTCCTCACTCTTCATCGTCGGCGGCGCGCGTAGCGGCAAGAGCCGGTTCGCGCTGACCGGCCTGCCCGCGCGCGGCCGCGTCAGCGTCATCGTCACGGCCGAGGCGGGCGACGCCGACATGGTCGCGCGGATCAGGAGACATCAGGCCGAGCGCTCGCCCCACTGGACGACGCTCGAGGCGCCGCGCGATCTCGTCCCCCGGCTGGGCGCGGCGCTGGGCGCCGCCGACACCGTCGTCGTCGACTGCCTCACGCTGTGGGTCGCCAATCTGATGGCGCGCGGCGATGGCGACGAGGCGATCCTGAAGGAGGCCGACGCGCTGGCCGCGGTCGCCGCGGCGCCGGCCAGGGACGTCCGTATCGTCTCCAACGAGGTCGGGCTGGGCGTGCACCCGCCCACCGTCGAGGGCCTGCGCTTCCGCGACGTTCTCGGCTTCGTCAATCAGCGCGTGGCGGCCGCCGCCCACCGGGTCGTGCTGCTGGTGGCCGGCCTGCCGCTGCTCGTCAAGGACACGCCACCCGGGAGGCTTTTCGTTGCACCACCTCACGAAGCTCCGTGAGGCGATCGGCGGCCCGCGCGCGGCCGCCGCCGCCGACGCGCAGCGCCACCTCGGCTCGCTGACCAAGCCGCCGGGCAGCCTCGGCCGCCTGGAAGAGCTGGCCGTCCGGCTGGCGGCGCTCACCGGGCGCGCGCCGGCCGTGACCGCGCCGGTGATCTTCACGTTCGCCGCCGACCACGGCGTTGTCGCCGAGGCTGTCAGTGCGTACCCGCCCTCGGTGACCGCGCAGATGGTCGAGAATTTCCTGCGGGGCGGCGCCGCGGTTAGCGTGCTGGCTCGCCAGGCGGGTGCTCGCGTGGTCGTCGCCGACTTCGGCGTTGCCACGCCGCTCGGGGCGCCGGCCGGGCTCGTCGTGCGCCGCGTCGGGGCCGGCACTGCCAACATGGTGGCCGGACCCGCGATGACGCGCGCGCAGGCGGTGGAGGCCGTCGAGGCCGGCGCCGCCCTCGCCGAGGAGGCGATCGCGGCGGGGGCCGACCTGCTCGGCACCGGCGAGATGGGGATCGGCAACACGACGGCGGCCAGCGCGATCACCGCCAGCATCACCGGGGCCCCGGTGGAGGCCGTGACCGGGCGGGGCACCGGCCTCGATGAGACCGGCCGCCGGCGCAAGGTGGCCGTCGTCGCGCGTGCGCTGCGGGTGAATGCGCCCGACGCCGGCGACGGCCTCGACGTGCTCGCGAAGCTCGGGGGCTTCGAGATCGCCGGGCTCGTCGGGGTGATCCTGGCCGGGGCGGCGCACCGGGTGCCGGTCGCGCTGGACGGTTTCATCGCCGGCGCCGCCGCGCTCGTCGCCGTGACGCTGGCGCCGGATGCCCGCCACGCGCTCTTTGCCTCGCACCTCGCCGCCGAGCCCGGCCACGCGCTGGCGCTACGTCACCTCGGGCTCGACCCGTACCTGGCGCTCGACATGCGACTCGGCGAGGGGACCGGCGCCGCGCTGTTCGTTCCCCTGGCTCGCGCGGCGGCCGCCATCTACGCCGAGATGGCCACGTTCAAGTCGGCAGGCGTCGACGGACCGGTATGAGCGCGGGCGGCCTCGTGGTGGCCGGCAGGGCCAGCGACGGCCACCGGCGCGTCGCGTCGAACCCCTGCCTGGCGCTGGCCTTCGTCGACGCCGGCGCGGAGAGCCGATGAGTCGCGCGTTCGCGGCGGGGGCGGTGCTGCTGGCGGCGCTGATGGCGTCGCCGGCGGCGGCGCTCACGCTGCGCGACATGCTCGGCCGCGACGTCACGCTGCCGGCGTCGCCCGAGCGCATCGTGTCGCTGGTGCCGAGCGTGACCGAGATCGTCTTCTCGCTCGGCGCCTCGGAGCGGCTGGTCGGGCGCACGGACTTCTGCGACTACCCGGCGGCCGTGAAGGCCACGCCGAGCGTGGGAGGCATGGTGAATCCGAGCCTCGAGACGCTGGTGTCGCTCCGGCCCGACCTGGTCGTCGCCACCGACGAGGGGAACCGCGAGGAGACGGTCCGCCAGCTCGAGCGCCTGCGCATCCCGACGTACCTGGTGCACGCCAACCGCATCGCCGAGACAGTGGACCTCATCACGCGGGTGGGCGAGCTGACCGGCCGGCAGGCCGAGGCGCCGCGTCTGGCCGCGGAGATGCTGAGGCGGATCGACGCCGTCCGGCGCGCGGTGGCCCGGTTCCCGCGGCCCCGCGTGCTCTACGTGCTCTGGCCCGATCCGCTGATCGTCCCCGGCCGCGCCTCGATGCTGACCGAGCTGATCGACGTCGCCGGCGGCGCCTCGATCACGGCCGCCGACGGCGACGCCTATCCACGCTTCAGCCTGGAGGCGGCGGTGGCCCGCGCGCCGGAGGTCATCATCCTGGCCGATCACTCCACGGGGGCGTCGACCGCCGGCCGGCCCTCGCCCGAGAAGTGGCAGCAGCTGGCGAGCGTGCCGGCCATCCGCGCCGGCCGGTTGCACTCGGCCGATCTCTCGTTGCTGCACCGCTACGGGCCACGGGTGCCCGAGGGGCTCGAGATGCTGGCACGCATCATCCATCCCGAGGCGTTCCGGTGAGCGCAAGCGGCCGGCTGGCGCTGGCACTGGGCGTGCTCGGGCTGGCGTTGCTCGTCGTCGCCGCGCTGGCGCTCTTCGTGGGCAGCGCGGGGCTGTCACCCCGCGCCGTGGCGCGCGCGCTGGCCGGGCAGGCAAGCGCCGACTCGGTGGAATCGGTTGTGACGCTACAGCTCCGGCTGCCCCGCGTGGCGGCGGCGGCGCTGGCCGGTGGCGCGCTGGCGGTGGCCGGCGTCGCCTTTCAGGGGCTCACGCGTAACCCGCTGGCCGAGCCATCGGTGCTCGGCGTATCGAGCGGCGCCGCCTTCGGTGTCGTCCTCGCTCAGGTTTTCGGGCTCGGGCTCTCGGTGCTGCAGGCGCTGGGCGTGGCCGTCTTTGCCTTCGCCGGCGCCCTGCTGGCGGCGGGGGCGGTCTACCTGATCGCCCGGGTGCCGGGCGGGCTGTCGGTGCCGACACTGCTGCTGGCAGGGGTGATCGTCGGCATCTTCTTCACCTCCGCGATCACCGTGCTCATCTCGGTCGTCGACTTCAACCGCCTCGGCGGCGTCGTCCACTGGCTGCTCGGCAACCTGGCGCCGATCCCGCCCGGCTCGCTCGCGCTGTTCGCGCTGCTGGCGCTGGTCGGGTTCGGGCTCATCTTGAGGAGCGCCCGGGAGCTGAACCTGCTCGCCCTCGGCGAGGAGGCCGCGACCCAGCTGGGCGTCGACGCGGCGCGGCTCAAGCAGCGCGTGTTCGTGGCCGCCGCGCTGCTGACCGGCACCGTCGTCGCCTTCACGGGCCCGATCGGCTTCGTCGGCCTCGTGGTGCCGCACATGCTGCGCGGCGTGCTCGGCCAGGACAACCGGCTGCTGGTGCCGGCCGCGCTGGTGGCCGGCGGCGTCTTCCTGCTCGCCGCCGACACCCTGGCTCGCAACGTCGTCGCGCCGGCCGAGCTGTCGGTCGGCGTCATCACGTCTTTCTGCGGCGCTCCATTCTTCGTCTACTTGCTGCGCACGCGCTACCGGGCGAGCCTGTGAGCGCCCTCGTCGAGTTCGACGACGTGGCGTTCTCGTACCCGCTGCCGGCGGGGCGCCAGGCAGGCTTCACCCTGGCCGGCGTGTCCTTCGCGATCGCGGCCGGCGAGGTGTTCGGCGTGATCGGGCCCAACAGCGCCGGCAAGACCACGCTGCTCCGCTTGCTCACCCGCGTCGTCGTCGCCGACCGCGGCGAGGTGCGGGTGGACGGCCGCCCGATCGGACGGCTGGCGCACACCGAGCTGGCCCGGCAGATCGCCGTCGTCCCCCAGGACATGCCGCGGCCGTTTCCGTTCTCGGTCGAGCAGCTCGTGCTGATGGGCCGCTACCCCCACGCACCCGGCCGCTTCTTCGAGAGCGAGGCCGACCGGACGCAGGCGGCCGCGGCCATGGAGGCGACCGGCGTGCGGCACCTGGCGGCGCTGCCGCTCGAGCAGCTTTCCGGCGGCGAGCGCCAGCGGGCGATGCTGGCCCGCGCGCTCGCCCAGCAGCCGCGGCTGCTCGTGCTGGACGAGCCGACCTCGCACCTGGACCTTCGCTACCAGGCCGAGACGGCCGCCCTGCTCCAGCAGATGAATGCCGAGCGCGGCATGACCGTGCTGCTGGTCTCGCACGATCTCCACCTGGCCGCCGCGGTGTGCGATCGCCTGCTGCTGCTCGGCGGCGGCCGCGTCGCGCGCCTCGGCCCGCCGGCCGAGGTGCTGCAGCGCGAGGTACTGGAGTCGGTGTTCGACTGCGCCGTCGTCGTCGAGGTCAACCCTACGAGCGGCCGGCCGGCCGTCCAGGTGGCCTGGCCGGTGCCGGCGGGAAGGAGGTAGCCGGGGACGTTCACAGACCGGTCCCGGGAACGAGGGAAGCCGGGAGAGCGCCCGAGCGAGGGCGCCGAAGCCGGCACGGCCGCGCCACTGTGAGTGGGGAGCGCCGTCCAGGTCCCGCGCGAGCGGGAGTCACTGCCTGGTGTGCCGCAGGGCGAAGCGCCTGCGATGCACGCGCCGGGCGGGAAGACATGGGCGGTGGCGACGATCCACGAGTCAGGAGACCTGTCCCGGGACCATGGCATCCACCCCTTTCGCGAGAGAAGGAGCGGAGCAGATGGCCGGGATATTCGTGGTCGCGTCGGTGCTGCTGGGGCTCGCCGCCCCGGCGGCGGCGCAGGAGACGAAAACACTGGAGCCGGTGGTCGTGACTGGTACGCGGGTCGAGACGCCCGCCGAGCAGGTCGGCGCCTCGGTGACGATCATCCAGGGCGAGGAGTTCGAGACGCGCCACTACCCGACGGTGGACGACGCCCTCCGCACCGTGCCGGGCGTGGAGATCCGCCGCTCGGGCTCCTTGGGGAAGACGACGAGCGTCAGCATCCGGGGGGCCAGCGCCAACCAGGTGCAGGTGCTCGTGGACGGGGTGCGGGTCAAGAGCCCCACGCTCGGCCTGGCGGAGCTGGCCGACATCGCGCCCGACATGATCGAACGCATCGAGGTCATCCGCGGCCCCCAGTCGACGATCTACGGCGCCGACGCCATCGGCGGCGTGGTGCACATCATCACCAGGCGGGGCAGCGGCCCGCCCTCCGTAACGGCCTCGCAGGAGGTCGGCAACTACGACACGCTGCGCTCGCGGGCCGGGCTGAGCGGCTCCTGGCGGTGGTTCGACTACGCGCTCGGCTTCTACCATCTCGAGTCCAACGGCCTCTCGATCAACGACGGACTGAACCCGAACGCGGCCAGCGCCCGCTTCGGCCTGGCGCTGCCCTGGGGCAACACACGGATCGGGGCGGCCGTGCGCTACAACAAGACCGACACCGGCGTGCCGGTCGAGTTCGTCGGCATCCCGAATCCCATCGTGCCCACGATCGACCCCAACACCCGGCAGGAGAGCGAGACGTACACGGCGAGCGTGGACGTGCGCACCCGGCCGGTGACGTGGTGGGAGGGCGAGCTGCGCCTGTCCCGCTACGAGAACAACCTGGCGTTCATCGACCCGGCCGACCCGTTCCCGTGCCCGCCGGCGACGTTCGGACCGCCCTGCGACTTCCCGGGCCGGTTCAAGGTGCGCCGCAACGAGGTGGAGGGGCTGAGCCACTTCCACATCGGCACCTGGTCCACGTCGACCTTCGGGATCGAATACCGGAACGAAGACGCCAATGTGCAGGGCACCAGCGCCTTCTCCCCGCGGACCGAGACCGTGTCGGGGTTCTTCCAGCAGACGTTCCGGTTCTTCGACCGGCTGTTCATGTCGGCGGGCGTGCGGGTGGACGACAACGACGTGTACGGCACCGCCACCACCGAGCGCGGCTCGCTGGCCTACGTGGTGAAGGAGTGGGGCACGCGGCTGCACGGCAGCGCCGGCAGCGGCTTCCGGGCCCCGACCTTCAACGACCTGTTCTTTCCCGGCTTCTCCAACCCCACGCTCCTGCCCGAGGAGTCGTTCTCGTGGGACGTCGGCGTCGATCAGCGCCTCTGGCGCGACCGGGTCCGCCTGGGGCTGACCTACTTCAACAACGAGTTCACCAACCAGATCGTCTGCTGCCTGCCGCTGCCGGGGCCGCCGTTCGCGACCACCGCGAACATCGGCCGCTCCCGCAGCGCCGGCATCGAGTTCCTCTCGCAGGTCGTGATTCTCGACAATCTCGTGGCCACCGTGAACTACACCTACACCGACAGCGAGAATCGCCTGACCGACCGGCCGCTGCCGCGCGAGCCGCGCCACCGCTGGAACGGCTCGATCACGTGGGAGCCGGTCCCCCGGCTGTCGCTGTTCACCGAGGTCCACGTGGTCTCGAGCCAGTTCGAGACGCTCGGCGACGTCTACAACTCCGGTCACACCAGGATCGACCTCGGCGGCACCTGGCGGCTGCTCGAGCGGTACGGCCTGCTGAAGGCGCTCGACCTGACGGCCCGCATCCAGAACGTGCTGGACGAGGAGTACGCGGAGGTCCGCGGCTTTCCGGCCCCCGGCATCCAGGCCCTGGTGGGATTACGCGCCACCTTCCAGTGATGGTGACGATCGAAGGCGTCGAGGTCGAGATCGACTCCGAGGCTGTCGTGGTGACGGCCGCGAGGTCGTTGACCGTGCTCTCGTCGGCGGTGGTGGGCGGCGGGGCCGGGCGCGCCGGCAGCGCCGCGCGCGCGGCGCTGGCCCTCGGCGTCCGGCGCTGGATGGCGGACAGGACGTGAGCCGTCGCTTGTCGGCGTTGGTCCTGCTGTCGGTCGCCGTCCACGGCGGCCTGGCGGCAGGTGCGCTGGCGCTGGTCGGCCGTGTCGTGACGCGGCCGCTGCTCTTCGTGGATCTTGTCGCCGACCTCGTCGCTGCGGGTGTGCCGGTGCCCTCCGGGCGAGGGCCCAGCGGCGGGGCGCCGATGGTGGACCCCGGCGGCGGCGCCCGTGCGCGATCGCCTTTTGGGCCTGCCGTCCCGGCACCTGGGCCGAGGCGCGCGCCATCCCTCGAGTCGCGTCGGGAGCCGGCGCCACGGGAGCCGGCGCCCCGGGCGCACGGTGAACCCGTGACGCCACCGACCGGGCCTCTTCCCGCAAACCCGGAACCGGTTCACCCCGTGCTTGCGCCGGCCCCTCCGGCGCCCGAGTCCGCTCCAGCGGCCGTGGAACCGGTTCGGCCGGGGCCGCAGCCCCCGGTCCCGAACGCCTCCGCGCCTCAGCCCCTGACGCCGTCGACGCAATGGGTCGAGCCTGCGCCACCGTCGGCGTTCACGGACGGCCCGGGGTCGGGGAGCACCGCCGCCGCCTCGGCGAGGCTCGGCCAGCCCGGAGACGGCGCGACGGGTGCGCCGGGAGCGACCGCGCGTGGACCCATGAACGCCGGGCGCGGCGCGGGCGAGGACGGCGCGGGCGCTGGCCCGGCCGGAGGCAGCGGCGCGGGGAGCGCGGTCGCGCTGGCCGTACCGGGCGACGGCGCCGACGTCGCCGCCCAGTACGGCGCCTACCTGACCCTGGTCCGGCGCCGGATCCATGAGTTACTGACCTATCCGTCGTCCGCGCGCAACCGGGGCCTCAGCGGCAGCGTGCTGATCGAGGTCGAGATCACCGCCACGGGCGCCGTGGGGCAGGTGTTGCTTGCCGCCTCGTCCTCGCACCGCGTGCTCGATGAGGCGGCGCTCGACGCGGCGCGTGGGCTCCGACGGGTGCCGTTCCCGCCGGACGTTCCCCCGCGCCCGCTGCGCGTGCGATTGCCGGTCGTCTTCGACCTTCGCTGACGCCCCCGGCCGCTTTCGGGTACGATGCGCGCCATGGCCGAGGCCAGCCACGCCGGCGTGCACGAGGCGAACGGCACCACCACCCGCTACGACGAGGTTCCGGTGGGCGGCGACACCGTCGAGCGCCTGATGACCGAGGTATTTCGCGACCACTGGGCCGTCATCTTCGCTGGTCCCGTCATCGAGGGCGCCGCCTGGGAGATCCGCTTCACCTCGCCGCCGACCGTGTCGATGCTGGACGGTTACCTCACGGTCGACACCGGCGCCTGGCACTTCCACCTCTGCGTCAACGACCATCGGGGTGCGGCATCGCCGGAGCAGGCGCGCCTGCGCCGCGTGGGCCGGGCGGCGTTCTTCCGGACCGACGGAGGCACCTGCGTGCCGGCCTCGTGGGGGCTCCGGCTCTGGAACGGGCTCGGCGAGCAGATGGTGACCGTCTTCTTTCCCAATCCGTGGCTCGACGACGCCGGCGACCGCGTGCGCGAGCCCGCCTGGGACCGCACCGCGCTGTGGGACGCCCTGCGACGCAGGTACGCCGGCGTCGAATGACGCGGTTCGCGCGCGGTCCCGTCGTGCCGGTGCGCCTGCCGCTCGGCGCCCCGGTCGGACGCGCCGTCTGAGCGGTGTCGCTCGCGCTGCACGCCGCGCTCGTCGTCCTCCTCGCCGTCGCGCTCGACCTCGTCTTCGGGGACCCGCCGAACCGCCTGCACCCGGTGGCGTGGGCCGGCGGCGCGCTGGCGGCTGGTCGAGCCCCTGTGCCGCGGCGGCCCCGCGAGGCTGTTGGTGAGCGGCGCCGTGCTGACGCTGGGCGTGACGGCGGTCGGGGCCGGCGTCGGCGTGCTCGCGGCCGTGCTCGCGGCGGCCCTGGGACCCGCCAGGCTCGTGCTCGAGGCCGCCGCGCTGAAGTTCACGGTCTCGCCGCGCGGCCTCGTCGCCGCGGCGCGCTCGGTGGAGAGGGCGCGCGCGGTTTTTCTTTCGACCATGCGCGTGAGCGCGCCGTATAGTGACCGGTAACCGCCGCCGCCGCGCGGCGTTTTTCGTCTGATGAGCCTGACCGAGCGACTCACGCACGGAGTGACGACCGCGCTCGCCGCCGCGGGGCTGCCCGTCGTCCAGGAGTGCTCCTGGGAGGTGCCCCGCCAGGCCGAGCATGGCGACTACGCCACCAACGCCGCGATGGCCCTCGCGCGCACCGCCAAGCGGCCGCCACGCCAGATCGCCGAGGCCATCGTCAGTCACTTTCCGGCGCTGCCCGAGGTGGACCACCTGGAGATCGCGGGCCCCGGCTTCCTCAACGTGTTCCTCTCACCCGCGTGGTGCGCGCGGGCGCTGCGTGAGATCCTCGCCGCCGGCGCCGACTACGGGCGCGGCGACGATCTGACCGGGCAGCGCGTGCGCCTGGAGTTCGTCTCCGCCAACCCGACCGGCCCGCTCGTCATCGTCAACGCGCGCGCGGCCGCCATCGGCGACGCCCTGGCGCGCCTGTTGCGCGCCCGCGGCGCCCGGGTGACGATGGAGTTCTACGTCAACGACG
>Ga0256867_10001314_pt1 | contig 10445 bp, 10 predicted proteins | sample RVTome_15_FD_185939 | JGI IMG/M metagenome (GOLD analysis project Ga0256867, IMG submission 185939) | Soil microbial communities from uranium-contaminated site in the Upper Colorado River Basin, Wyoming, United States - RVT150D86 (HiSeq) ... | reverse complement strand
GCGATGCTGCTCCACCTGAGATCGCGGAACCTTTGTACGATTACTTTGTGGAGAGCAGTCGAAAGCTGCTTGGGCGAGTCGAAACTGGCAGCTTCCGCAAAATGATGCAGGTTGAATTGGTTAACGCCGGTCCCGTGACATTAATGCTCGACAGCCTACAGAACCGAGCGCGGTAGCGCCGGGTCTAGATCATGTTCTCGGATGCTTTTGAGTTCTCATCAAGCTCGTATCTATCCCGATCGCGTTTTTCGATCTTGTCGATGAATTCGAGCTCTTCATTGTCCTCAAAACTGACGCCCATCGCCGATGCATTCTCCTCAACGAGCGATTGATCCGGCGTTGGATTGTCGCCCGCCACGGTCTCCGATCCGCTGTCGTTGACGTCTTCCCAGACTGCATCCAAATCACCACCTGCGTCGCGTGGAGAGGCGGCGGTGTTGTTGCGCAGCCGATGAGCCAGCAGATCCGGGTCCTTTGGCGCGTGAGAGATTTCAAACTCCATAAACTCCTCGATCTCTGGGTCCGGCACATAATCCGGGTTGTTCGCTAAATACTCGAAGTCGTCGCCGCGTTTCTTTGCCATGCAAATCTCCTTACCTTGTTCTCAAATGAAGGGGAAGTTAGTGGAAACTATAACCAAAACGGGGGAAATGCGGAAATGAAAATGCAGTAGTGTCGGAATTCGAAAATTTTCTCTGGATAATCTCTGCGTCCTCTGCGTCTCTGCGGTGAAGGGTGCGAAAAGCAGGTAAACCGCAGAGGCGCAGAGGACGCAGAGATCACGCAGAGATCAAATTACGACACCACCCAGATAAAGGCATGCTTGACGATTACTAACACGGTCTTTACACTTCAATTTGAACCACAACTTACTGCAAAACTTCGCTTTTCAGGAAAGAGTTTGACCACTTCTATGCCAGACAGCCCTTTTGATTCTTTGCAAACTTTCAACTCCGATTCCGGCCCCGTGGGAAGTTTCTTTTCACTACCGCAACTCGAGAAGAATGGTATTGGCCCCACTTCACGACTGCCCCACAGCATTCGCGTCGTTCTTGAATCTGTGCTCCGCAATTGTGATGGCGAGAAGATAACTGAAGACAACGTGCGCCAGTTGGCGAACTGGCAACCCAATGGCAAACGTGTTGAGGAGATTCCGTTCATCGTTGCTCGCGTGTTGCTCCAGGACTTTACCGGCGTTCCACTCCTCGTCGATCTCGCGGCGATGCGTTCCGCGGTGGCGCGTTTGGGAAAAAACACAGGGATTATTGAGCCTCTTGTTCCGGTCGATCTGGTGATCGATCATTCGGTTCAGGTCGACTTCTCGAGCACGCGCGATGCGTTTGAAAAGAACATGGAGATGGAGTTCAGGCGCAACCGATCGCGTTATCAGTTTCTGAAGTGGGGCACACAGGCTTTCGACGGCTTTCGTGTAATCCCGCCAGGCATCGGCATCTGTCATCAGGTCAATCTCGAATACCTTGCAAAAAACGTTTGGGAGAAGCAGGTTTACTTTCCCGATTCGCTCGTTGGAACTGACTCGCACACCACGATGATCAACGGCCTGGGAATTGTCGGCTGGGGCGTGGGCGGTATCGAGGCTGAGGCTGCCATGTTGGGCCAGCCGGTCTACTTCCTAACTCCGGACGTGGTCGGGGTTAACCTGACCGGCAGCCTGCGCGAAGGTGTGACGGCTACTGACCTGGTCTTGCGTGTCACGGAGATGATGCGCCGCGCGAAAGTGGTTGGAAAGTTCGTAGAGTTTCATGGTGAAGGCGCGGCGAGTTTGTCTGTGACGGATCGCGCGACTATCGCAAACATGGCTCCGGAGTACGGAGCGACGATGGGATTCTTTCCGGTCGATGAGGAAACTTGCGTTTACCTCCTCGCGACGGGTCGTTCAAAAGAGCACGTTGATCTCGTGAGACAGTACTACACGGCCCAGGGCATGTTTGGCATACCACGAAGAGGCGAATGCGATTACAGCGTTGTCGTTGATCTCGATCTCGAGTCGATTGGCCCAAGCGTGGCTGGTCCCAAACGACCACAGGATCGAATAGAACTCTCTGCTCTTAAAGCGCAGTTCAGTGAACTGATGGTAAAACCGATTGGCGAGGGAGGTTACGGCAAAACAGGGGATGAGCTTAGGACGCGCCATCACGTCAGGATCGGTGCTGACAGACAGCGAGTAGTTGCTGGCGGCGGCGAGCAGCGATCGGAGACAGTTCCGGCTGTTGCGGGTAACCACGTGACCCAGGGCAACACCAGCGTCTGGACCGAAACAGAGATGGTTAACAACCGTCCCACTCCAGACATGGTCTCAGAGATACCTTCAGATGAGTTTCCGACCGGTGATGTACTCCTGGGACACGGTGATGTTTTGATCGCTGCAATCACGTCTTGCACGAACACTTCCAACCCGAGTGTGATGTTGGCTGCGGGTCTGCTCGCTAAAAAGGCGGTCGAAAAAGGATTGACCGTGAGCCGGAAGGTGAAGAACTCTCTGGCGCCTGGATCGAGAGTAGTTACGGAATATCTTGAACGAACCGGTCTGCAGCCCTACCTGAATGAGTTGGGCTTCAATCTTGTGGGTTACGGCTGCACTACCTGTATCGGTAACTCCGGACCACTCGATCCGGCAATCGAGCAGATCGTAAACGAACGAGACGTGATCGCCGCTTCAGTACTTTCCGGCAACCGAAACTTCGAAGCACGTGTGCACCAAAGCATTAAAGCGAATTTCCTGATGAGTCCCCCGCTCGTCGTTGCGTTTGCTATAGCCGGGCGTGTCGATCTCGACATGGCGTCGGAACCATTAGGCACCGGCAAGGACGGCAAAGATGTTTACCTGCGCGATATCTGGCCGGCCATGCACGAAATCAACGGCCTGATGCGCGCGGCTTTTGATCCTGAAACCTACCGAACCCTCTACGGCAACTTCGCTGAACAGAATCCGCTTTGGAACGACATTCCCAGCACCACCGGAAATGTTTATCAATGGGAGAGGGAGTCGACGTACATTCGCGAACCTCCCTATTTCGAAGAGTTCCATAGCACGCTCGAGCCTCTGGTGAATGTTAAAAGAGCACGACCACTGGCGATCTTCGGCGATTCCGTGACGACGGACCACATCAGTCCTGCCGGTGCAATCAAGCCTTCGTCCCCGGCTGGATTATACCTGCAGGAGCGAGGCGTCGACATCAAAGACTTCAACAGCTACGGCGCAAGGCGTGGCAATCACGAGGTGATGGTCCGTGGAACTTTCGCAAATGTGCGCATCAAGAATCTGATGGTGCAGGGAGTTGAAGGTGGCGTCACGATTCATCAACCCAGCGCCGAGCGAATGAACATCTACGACGCGGCGATGCGTTATCAGGCCGAGGGTATTCCGCTCGTAGTAATCGCGGGCCAGGAGTATGGTACCGGCAGTTCTCGTGACTGGGCGGCGAAAGGGACCAGGCTGTTAGGTGTCAAAGCGGTCATCGCTCAAAGCTTTGAGCGGATTCATCGCAGCAACCTTGTTGGAATGGGAGTGTTGCCTTGCCAGTTCAAGAACGACACCAATGCCGCTTCGTTGAAACTCGATGGCAGCGAAAGGTTTGATGTGCTAGGTATCGAAACGGGCATCGAGCCGCGACAGGACGTAAGGCTCGTGATCCATCGAGCAAGTGGCGCGGTCGAGGAGATCCCGATCACGCTCAGAATCGACACACCGATCGAGGTCGATTATTACCGACACGGAGGGATTCTTCCGTACGTGTTGAGGCAACTATTGTTAGGCACCACGGACTTTTAGTAAGTCTCTGTGCAATCTCTGTGTCCTCTGTGTCTCAGTGGTAGTTGATTTTCGGAGCCAGGTCACCACAGAGACACAGAGGACACTGAGATTGCACAGAGATCGAAGGAGCATTATGTCATCTGTAGAATTAGCGGAAAGCACACCACGAAAGTATCAACTCTTTATCGACGGCCAGTGGGTCGATTCCGATTCCGGAAAAACATTCACCACGCCGAACCCCGCGACAGGCGAGACACTCGCTGAAGTTGCAGAAGCCGGAAAGGCTGATATCGACAAAGCTGTTGCTGCCGCGCGACGCGCTTTCGAAGGGAAGTGGTCCAAACTCAGCGCACGAGATCGCGGCAGGATGCTCTACAAACTCTCGCAACTCATCGAGCAGCACTCGGCCGAACTAGCCGCTCTGGAAACTGCCGACAACGGCAAACCTATTAAAGAGTCGCTCTATGTCGATCTCCCGCAAGTAGTTGAAAACTTCGAGTACTTCGCAGGCTGGGCCACCAAGATTGAGGGCGAAACGATTCCGGTTCCCGGCAGGATGTTCAACTACACTTTACGCGAGCCAATCGGAGTCTGCGGTCAAATCATTCCCTGGAATTTTCCGCTTTTAATGGCGGCATGGAAACTCGCACCCGCGTTGGCGGCCGGAAACACGGTGGTTCTCAAACCTGCCGAGCAAACTCCCGTCGGGGCGATGGAATTGGCGAAGTTGATTCAGGAGGCAGGATTTCCGGAAGGCGTTGTAAATATTGTTCCCGGTTTTGGTGAAACTGCGGGCGCCGCACTAGCAGCGCATCCCGGCATCGATAAAGTCGCTTTCACTGGATCAACCGAAGTTGGCAAACTGATCGCGAAGTCCGCCGCGGACAATTTGACCAGGGTCTCTTTGGAGTTGGGAGGCAAGGCGCCCAATATCGTCTTTGCGGATTCTGATCTGGAACAGGCGGTCGCGGGCGCGATGATGGGAATCTTCTACAACCAGGGCCAGGTGTGTTGTGCTGGTTCACGCCTCTTCGTGGAAGAGTCAGTCAAGGATGAGTTTCTGAGCAGGCTTTCTGACAGGGCCGGCAAGATCGCTGTTGGAGATCCAATGAATAAAGCGACGCAGATGGGCCCACAGGTCTCGGAGGAGCAACTGAATCGAATAAAGGGATACGTTGACGTCGCGCGTGGAGAAGGGGCAACGGTGGTAACGGGCGGAGCACCTCCTCAACTGGATGGCGCTTTTCAAAAAGGATACTTCTTCACTCCGACGATCTTTGACGAAGTTAAGAACACCATGCGCGTGGCCCAGGAAGAGATCTTTGGTCCAGTTGTTTCCGTGATCAGTTTCAAAGATGAAGACGATCTCATCAAGCAGGCAAACGACACCATCTACGGGCTCTCGGCCGGAATTTGGACACGCGATATCACGCGTGCACATCGATTTGCGAAAGAGATCAAGGCCGGGGTTATTTGGATTAATACTTTCAACATGTTTAATGCAGCGTCTCCCTTTGGTGGTTATAAACAGTCAGGCTACGGAAGAGAAATGGGCCGGCACGCACTCGACCTTTACACGCAAGTGAAAAGCGTTTGGGTCGATCTTTCGGGCCGTCCCATCGGTTGGTTTGGAAAATAGGTCACAAAAAAGCAGAAAAAGCTCAAATGATCAATAACTTGACTTGTGCTGTTTGTGCCTCTTTGTGGCAGCGCCGTGCTATCATTTGTGGCCTCTCCCGAAATGAAGCCAAACATTAAAGGAGACGCCATGCTTGGATTGAAAAAGGCCGCTGTTTTCATCGTTTTGATAGGTGGCACGCTGCTACTCACCGCCTGTCCCAGCCAAACAAACATTGCGAAAATAAATGCAGACCCGGATCGTTATCGCGGCAAAGAGGTTGGGATCGCCGGAACGGTTACGGACAGTTACGGAGTGCTGGGGGCCGGGGCTTACGAGATCGACGACGGCACCGGGAAGATCTGGGTGGCAACCCGGCGCGGTGTTCCTTCTAAAGGCTCGCGCGTTGGAGCGAAGGGCTACGTGCACAACGGATTCAGCTTCGCCGGCCGCAGCTTCGGAACCGTGATGGAAGAAACTGATCGGCGTTCGAGAGGAAAATAAAAAAGCGAGTGACACGTTTACTCTGTGCAACCTCTGTGTCCTCTGTGTCTCTGTGGTTGAATGATTCTTCGACTACAGCCACCACAGAGACACAGAGGACACAGAGGTTGCACAGAGAATTTTTTGAATGCAACCGACTGGCAGCCCTAGCCGTGAGATCGTTGATCATCTCGACCGGGAATTCGGCAACCTAATCAACAGTCTGAAGGACCTGGTCCCATCGGTTCCGTCGGATCTGCTTTACCGCAACACACCGGCGGTTAGCATCGGAGAGAATATCCTTCGCAGTGCGGCCACAGTTGAACAGACTTGCGGCGGGCTCACAGCAAATCTCTGGGACGATCCGTTCGAATGGACACTGCCGGAAACTCTCTCGAGCGCGGATCGGATAATCGAGTATTTGTCAGAAGTTGATCTCACGCGGCAACGTGCATTCGATTCGATCCTCGACGACAGCGCTTTGAGCAAGTACATTTCAGTTCCATCAGGTGAGCCCCGGAAGCTTGTCAGTTTGCTGCTTGAGACTCTCGTTACCGCCGGCGACTACAGGGGCCGGGCCCTGGCGACAATCAAAATACTTTCCGGTGAAGGCACCCCAGGGTTTATTATCTAGTCTGACGTAACAGCCTTCTTGGCGAGGAACAATCCCCATGTTTTGTCCGCAATGCGGTCAGCAACAAGTTACTGGAGTTATCCGATTCTGCTCTCGTTGCGGTTTCCCTCTGGATGCCGTCATCCAGTTGTTGGGGAGCGGTGGGATAATTCCGGCTTATCGAACTTCGGATGAACCGGTCAAGATTTCTCCGCGCAGAAAGGGTGTCAAACAGGGCGGTCTGTTGCTTCTTTCGGGGGCTTTGATCGTTCCGATTCTGGCGATGTTCGCCAGTTTTGCGAGCGGCTCTACCTTCCTTGAAATCCTGGCAGCGTTAGCTGCCATAATCTGTTTTATCGGAGGCCCGCTCAGAATGCTGTATGCCGCGGTTTTCGAGGAAGGCGCACCGAAACCCATTCTGCCTTATGGACCACCCACTCCGATCCATGTTCCGCAACAATTTGGACCACACGGGCAAGTTCCAGCTTTGCCACCACCGCCGATCCGTGCGCCCAGCAGTTGGCGGGCTCGGCCAAACACAGCCGAACTGGCAAATCCGCCCAGCGTCACCGAAAATACAACCCGCTTGTTGGAAAAAGAAGATCGCACAGAACGATAGGTAAAGCTCTACTTGCCGGTTTCGCTAGCCGAACGACTAAGAGAATTAATCCGACGTGATGGTCCTATCACGTTTCACGATTGGATGAAGGCGGCGCTATACGCTCCCGAAGGCGGTTATTATCAAAGATCCGATCTCGGCCGATGGGGCAGGGAAGGTGACTATCGTACGAGTCCTGAGCGAAGCGAGCTTTTTGCCGGAACTTTCGCGCGTTATTTCGCGAAGATCTATGACGAACTGCAAAGACCAGAAGAGTGGACGATCGTCGAGTGCGGCGCAGGCGATGGGCGATTTGCCGCGGGCGTTCTGGCCACGTTGGCAGATCGGTTTCCGCAGGTCTTTGCCGCGACGCGATACATCGTTTGCGACATAAGCGATGACGCGCTTCGGCGTGCACGGGAAAGGCTGATTGAATTCGGCAATCGCGTCCAGTTTCGTTCTGAAGTTGAGTTGCCGCCGATTGAGCAAGGCATTTACTTCTCAAACGAGTTGCTCGATGCGTTTCCGGTTCATCGCGTGGTGAAGACTCACGATAGGCTCTCGGAGCTTTATGTAACGGTCAACACTGAGGGCGGCTTTGAGTGGTCCGCTGGTCCACTGTCGACGCAAAGGTTGCTGGAGTTTTGCCACGACTATTCGCTTGAACTCGCGCAGGGGCAAGTCATCGAAATCAATATCGCAGTTGACGACTGGTTGGCCCAGGTTGCAGGAAAACTCGAGCGAGGTTTTCTGATCGCTGTCGATTATGGAGCTGAAGCTGACGAGCTTTATGACTCGGCGCTACGCCCGCAGGGGACTTTGAGAGGATTCTCACGACATGGTTTCGTGGACGACGTGTTGAGCCAACCGGGTGAGTGTGACATTACCGCGAGCGTCAACTGGACCCAGGTGAAGACCGTGGGTGAACGTTTGGGATTTGAGGTGATTCATTTTACTTCTCAGGATAAGTTTCTTTTAGGCGCGGGACTGCTCGAAGAAATGGAGTTTATGTTGGAGAAGGCTGATACAGCGGCCGAGAAATTGTGTCTTAGCACCGGTGCGCGGGAGATGATCTTGCCAGGCGGGATGGCTTCCAGCTTTCAGGTTCTGGTCCAGAGGCGTGTCACGGGAGGAATTGGCGATGTCACGTGAGTTCGAACTGGTGGATGTGTCCCACAGCATTGAACATGGAATGATCACTTACAAAGGTCTTCCAGCGCCTAACATTACCGTTTTCCTGAGCCGCGAAGAGTCCAGAAGTCGTTCCCCGGAGGGAACCGAGTTTCACATCGGGATGATCGAGATGGTGGCCAACACCGGTACGTATCTCGACACCCCTTTCCACCGTTATGCGCGCGGCAAGGATCTGGCCGCACTTGATCTGTATTCGGTTGCGAATCTGGATGCTATTGTTCTGCGCTGCCTGGAAAGAGACGATGCAGCCATCACGGAGCAGTGCTTCAGTGGAATTGATGTCAAGGACAAGGCCGTGCTGGTCCATACGGGTTGGGATAAGCACTGGCGCACCGAAGAATACTCAAGCGGTAATCACCCGTTTCTCACCGAAGGTGCCGCTACATATCTTGCGAAGAACGCTGCAGCATTGGTTGGCATCGATTCATACAACATCGACGGGACGCGTGATGGTAATAGGCCGGCTCATTCAATTCTACTGGGCCATGATATTCCGATCGTCGAGCACCTCCGCGGCCTCGGCGATCTTCCTGATAGTGGTTTCAAGTTCTTCGCCGTGCCGGTAAAGGTCCGGCAGTTTGGTACGTTTCCAGTGCGCGCCTTTGGAATCGTCTTCTCTGCGTAATCTCTGCGTTCTCTGCGTTGAACAGCTTTTACAGCCAGTTCACCGCCGAGACGCAGAGAACGCAGAGAGTCGATATGAGCACAGCCTCCTTGAATCAGCTACATATCGATCTCGATGCGGAGAATTATTCTAAGGGTGGAGTAGTAATAGACATTCGAAACAACAGTGGCGGGTTCGTCAATGTTTACGCAATCGATGTCTTCGCGCGACGCGGTTATCTCACGATGACGCGGCGCGGCTTAAACGCCACGCCTGCGCGCACGGTGTTGGGCCAACGCGCACTCAACCGCCCGACAATTCTGGTCACAAACCAGCATTCCCTATCCGACGCAGAAGACTTCACTGAAGGCTACCGCACGCTGCGCCTGGGCCAGGTAGTCGGCGAACCTACGGCAGGCTGGATTATCTACACCTGGAACCAATCGCTAATCGACGGCACCACATTTCGCCTGCCACGCATGAAGATCACGGCCAACGATGGAACCAACATGGAGCGCAACCCCCGTCCGGTTGATGTTGAAGTCACGCGCCCAATCGAGAATAATGTCTCGAAAGTCTAAGACATATCTGCTCTGTGCCGCCTTCGTGGTAATGGTGGCTTGTGCCACAAGTGCGTTTCTCATCACGCGCGCTTCGCCGGGATCCACTGCCCCGAGCACACCGGCTTCAGCACAACGGCGGAGCACAACAGGACCCAGAAACCTTGCGCTGCGACCCGAAGCGCGCAGCGTGAGTCGCCGGCTCGGCAATCGCTTTAACCCGACGAGTCGTATCGCATCAAGCAGCTCAGGCAATCTGACGATTGAAGGAACTCAACAGGCTGTAGCTATTGTTCGGCGCCAAACGGAAGCGGGTGAGACGGTCGAGCTGTTTCTGGGGAGTCGTGAGCTGACGTGGAGCGAGCGGGAAGGAATAAGCGCCGTTTCAGCGGTTCCGACGGATAAAGAACGGTTGCTGATGGAGAGATTAGTACTGGATAGTCCGGATCAATTCGTACTGGCCCAACTACGCGGCGCCAGCTACTTCACGGTGACACGAAATGTGCGGCCCAGCGAGGCAGGCGATGACTATAGCGGTCCATTGTGGAATCTGGTGCGGGTAGATGAGCCGCAACAGAACGAGAATCTGCGCCCGCAGAGCACCTGGCGGATCTACTACATCAACGCCCAAACGGGATTACCGGACCGTATTGAATACCAACTGAATGGCCAGGAGATACGGACTGAGTTCGTGGAATGGAGCGAGCAGAACGGCGAGAAGACGCCTTTGCGCATCACGTGGTCCAGCGGCGGTCAAATGATAATGGAATACCGGGCCACCAGCGTCTCCCACAATTGAATAGTTAGCGGCAATTCGGAGGAGCAGGATCATGAGTCCACCAGCATGTTCGGGTGCACTGTCGAGAGTAGTCTCAACGCTAGCGGTTGTCTTTGCAGTTTGCAGCGGCGCGTTTGCGCAGGAAGCGGCACGTCCGGATCGCGGCACGGCCCTGAACCGCAGTTTTGCGATTTCAGATATCGAAAATATCAATCTGCAAAC
>Ga0256867_10001313_pt1 | contig 10450 bp, 14 predicted proteins | sample RVTome_15_FD_185939 | JGI IMG/M metagenome (GOLD analysis project Ga0256867, IMG submission 185939) | Soil microbial communities from uranium-contaminated site in the Upper Colorado River Basin, Wyoming, United States - RVT150D86 (HiSeq) ... | reverse complement strand
CGGAGGGGATGAACATGTGGATCACGGGAGCCGCCGTTTCGGCCCGGGCAACCGGGCCCGCCGTACTGTCGGCGGCCTCGCTTGGACAAGTTCCCAACGATGCTCGACTACGTAACTCCCGCCGGCGTGCGCATCGTGCCTCTCGTGTCCGCCTGGGAACCCACCTGGCGGAAGGCACCATGGTGATGCATGAGGGGTTCGTGAACTTCAACGCCGGGACACTCGGTGCGGCGATGATCGAGGGACGGCTCAGCCAAGGCGTCGTGGTCGGCAGGAGTGGATCTCGCGGACTCGAGAAGGTCACACCGCCGTGGCCTTCGCCGCGGCTATCCGGCGCAGGCCTGGGTCAGGATCGGTGGTCGCAATCTCCCGAATGCCCCGCCTGATCGTCTCACTGTTGCGCTGGGATACCGCCTTGATCGCGAACTTTCGGACGCCGATCCGAGAATCGTGCAAGAGCCTCGACAGGATCTCGTCGGAGAGGTTTGGCGGTAGCGCATCGGCGGATGCAGCGACCGAGATTCGGACCTCCATCCGGGGGTCCGCCACGGCTGCGACGATCGCTTCGTGGGCCGCGTGTGTGTCGATTCGGCTCAGGGCGTGCACCGCGCGTGCGGCGAGCCACGTCTCCTCGTCGTCGAGCAGCTGGTTCAAGAGCTCGACCTCGGACGGGCCGATGCCCTCGTAGGTGCTCTCATCGGGTTCGATGGCGCTGAGCTGCTGACGGAGCTCCGACATGGACGTCGGCATCGGGGTTGTCCTCTCAGTGTGGGGTCAGGCGGGGTGGCTGAGGCCGCTCTTCTGCATCGTCTTCACCTCGTTGGGCAAGATGTCTGGTGGAGGATTGGTCTTGACGCCCTGCCACATGAGCCGGTCGCTGCTCGTGAAGTCGTGCCCCAGCCCCAGGACGTGTCCCGCCTCGTGGGCGACCAACCAGGGGTCGATGAACGCGGGAATGATGGCGGCGCCGGGTTGGCCATCCGGGTGGGTGGCGCACCCGAGGAAGTTGCCCGAGCCTCCCTGTAGCGCCGCGACGATGTAGACGACGATCTCGCGCCGGAACGCGTTGTTGCGGTTGGCGAACAACTCACGTTGTTCTGGCGTGGGCAGTCCCGGCAGACATGATCCGATGTCGAGGGTGGCCAGGTGTGACAGGTTCGGGTCACCGCTCAGGTCTTCCACCGATCCGAAGCGGACGTGGACCCCTGCCTCCCTGACGCACAGACGCCGCATCTGGGTGTACTGCATCTCGATGAGCTCCGGCACCGCAGTCGTGGCGAGCGGCAGCAGCGACTTGAACGATACGCCGATGACATGCCCGCCCCCGAACGGCCAACGGTTGTGAGGGCGAGGCTGGTCAGGGGGGAGCGGAGACTCAGCGGGCCAGCGCCATTCGCGCTGGACGGGCTTGGGGTAGCCAGGGTCGACTCTGCCGGGTCCGGCGTCGCCGCGGGTGACGCGGATGTATCGGGGGCCGTCGAAGAAGTAGCACTTGGAGCCTGAGTACAGGGCGGCGTCGATGCCGAATCGGCCGAAGCCGTCGGGCCATCGCCATCCGTCGGCGATGGCTTTCGGGTAGCCGGGGTCGACGGTCCACGGTTCGGCGCTGCCGCGGGTGACGCGGATGTATCGGGGGCCGTCGAAGAAGTAGCACTTGGAGCCTGAGTAGAGGGCGGCGTCGATGCCGAATCGGCCGAAGCCGTCGGGCCATCGCCATCCGTCGGCGATGGTCTTGGGGTAGCCAGGGTCGACTCTGCCCGGGCCGGCGTCGCCTCGCGTGACCCGAATGTACCGGGTGTGCTCGAAGAAGTAGCACTTCGAACCGGAGTACATGGCTGCGTCGATCCCGAAGTTGCCGAAGCCGTCCGGCCACCTCCACTCACGCGAGACGGTCTTGGGATAGGCGGGGTCGGTTGTCCCCGGGCCGGTCTCGCCCCGGGTGACCCGGACGTACCGGCTGCTGTCGAAGAAGTAGCACTTCGAGCCCGAGTACAGCGCCGCACTGACCCCCATCCGATCCTCCCCTTGGCCGTAGTGCCCGTTGTTCACGGTTACCAGGGCAGCGTCGTCAGAGCAACGGCTCAACCGATGCATCGCCTCCGATGACGACGAGGTGGTTCCGCTACGCGTCTTGTGCGTGCCGCTGATCGGTGCGCGGCTTCTTGTCGCGCGTCGAGGCTTCTGCGGCTGCCTTGATCCGGGAAAGCGTGGTGGCCATACCCTCTGCGAGGTCGTCGTCGCGGTCATCGACGCGCAGCATCAAGCCGTTGAACCAGTTCGTGATCGCCCAGTCCGGCTTGGTCACCTCGTAGCTCTCGCTGAGGATCGTGCCCGCCCCCTGGCGCTCTATGCGGTAACGCCAATCGCAGACGCCGCAGTGTCGCACGGTACGACGGAAGGTGAACTCGCGGCCACGGTCAGCTGCGATGCCCTCCACCGTGTTCGACCACCGGGCGTGGCCGCGGCGGTTGTAGCCCTTGAATCGGGCGCCGACTGCCGGCCGATCACCCTTCACCCACTTGCAGCGCACGGTCTCCGGGCTCCACTGACCCATGTTCGTGATGTCGGAGACGAGGTCGTAGACGTCCTCTGGTGACGCTTCGATGTAGACGTTCACTGGTCGCTCTCTTCATGGCGCCTCCTGTGTCGAGTCTCATCGGCGTCCTGACCACAGGAACACCGTGGCTCTACGATGCGCCTCGGGCCGGTTTCCCGCATCGGTAGACCTACCTACGCGGTGAGATACCCGCGGATCAGGGTCGGTGCAGGAGCTCGTGCTCCAGCGCGAACAGAGCGGCGGCTGCACGGGTCGACACGCCGATCTTCGTGTAGATGTGCTGCACGTGATGCTCCGCCGTGCGCCGTGAGATGCCGAGCCGACGCCCGATCTCGGGATTCGAGCATCCCTGCGTAACCAACTCGAGCACCTCGACTTCGCGGTCGCTCAGTCCACCAGGGCGCACGTCGGCTCGCCGCCGGGGCGGAGTCTCGCTCGCGGCATCGAGCACGGCGGTGACCACGTCGGGGTCGAAGCGCCCGGCACGAGCTTCGGCCAGCAACACGTCTCGGGCCTTCTCGGCGCTGAAGGCCACGCGATGGGGCCGGCGCTGGGGCATCGCCTGGAACGCACCAGAGGCGGCCAACACCCGCGCGGCCATACCGATGTCGGCCCCTCGACAGGCACGGTGGTACCCCGAACCATCGGGACGCTCGTGGTGCATGCCGGCAATCGCCGCCACGGGCTCCAGCACGGGCGTCGACGCAAGGATGCGCTCCGTGTAGTAGCCGTGCAGCCGCACCTGCTCCCATTCGGCGGTCGTGAGCGGGCCGGTCTTGGCCCACACCCGGTTGGCGACACCGATGCGACCGAGATCGTGGAGATGGGCAGCGACCTCCAGACCATCGACAGCTCGGCGATCCAGGCCGAGTTGTCGAGCCGCCGCGACCGAGAGCCGAGCAACCGCCGCGGAGTGGCCGTGCGTGAACGGGTTCTTGAGATCGGCGAGGTCGCCGAACGCCCGAGCGATCGCGGGGAGATCGGCCTCGCCGATCTCCACGATCGGTGCTGGCTCCAGTTCCAGGAAGCTCGTACGAGGATCCCTCGTCGTGGTCGTTGCGACGATCGCGTCGGCCTCCGACACGAACCGCTCCACTACCCCGGGATCGAGCGTCTTGCCGGCACGAAGCCGCAGCGCCCGGCTCGCGCCGGCAGCTCCGTGAAGACCGATGAACTCCGCGGCCTCACTGGCCACTCGGGCAACGCGTGCCGAGCGCGCGATCCCCTCACCGCGCAGCGAGCGCGCTCCCGCCCCGTTCCACCACTCATGGATGTCGTGGAGGCGGTCGCTGACGGTGGCGGGGAGCCCGATACGCAGCGCGAGCGCTCGAGCCAGCTCACAGCTCGCCTGGTTGTGAGCCCTGCCAAAGGCGGGACCGTCGGGTCGCCATCCGCACCACGGCCCGGGCGCGCGCCGCAGGCGGAAGGACTCGAGTCGCGTGTGGGATGAACGTCGCGAAGACGTCACGGATGTCGCTGAGATCGGCTTCTACCGCCGCATGGTTCACCGCAACGTCGTCGCCGAAGAGCTCGAAGGTCTCGTGCGAGTAGGCGGGACAGCCCACGTGGAACAGGACGCTCACATAGAAGTCGTCGGCGACCTCGTCGTCAGGCAGGCCCATTCGGCGAGCCAGGTCGGTGCCGATGACGGCTGTCCGCCGGGCCGTCTCCGTCGGCACGCCGTAACCCAGGTCCGAGACCAGCGACAACCCCCCGAGGAGGTCGGCAAGACGGAAGCGGTCACCCACCGCTCAGAGTGTTGCCCACCGACCCGTTCGAGTCCCGCTGACCCACGGCGCGGCGGACCTCTCTCCCTCCCGCCCGGCTGCCGACGGACCCAAACGGGCGGCATCACGAGGCCGGGTTGTCGACCTCGGCGTGGACGTAGCCGCAGAGGATCGTGCGGGCCGTGGCGACGACGTGCGGTGCTTGCTGGGGCAGGTAACCGAGGTTGCGGGCGAACGCTTCGGCGGTGAAGTTGTCGTCGTGGCGTGCATCGATGCAGATCGTCCGGCCGTCGGCGAGCAGCTGATCGTCCGTCTGGGCGATCCCAACAGTGGGTCCTTGAGGGCTTCTTGCAGGAATGCCCGCTCGGCGGCTTCGCACAGGCCGGGCTCCACGCAATGGTCCAGCGCGAACCCAAGGTACTCGTTGTAGTTGGCGGGTCGCCCCGGTCGCCCCGGTCGCCCTCGGGCGTCGTCGTTGACCCACGAGACGATCGTCACCGGACAGCACGCGGTCGCCGCCTCGAAGGCCCGGCGTCCTCCTTCGCCCCGTTCCTCGAAGGCCCGGCGGGCTTCTTCGCCCTGTCCATCCACCATCTTTCCGTCGCTGGTGTGGTTGTCAGCAACCACGTGTCGCCACGGGGCACGAGTCGCTCGAGGGTGACCGCGAACCGCCCCGACGTGTCAGCCCTGGTACTCCCCTTGCCAGAATGCCCCTGATCGTCTCCGGCGAGACCTTGCCGACGGGCTCTTCGATGAGCACGCGACACAGCGGGAACTCGAGCACGTCGGGGGAGCTCGTGCACGAAGACGAGCTCCATCCCGAAGTCCGAGACGCGCCGCAGGGTGTCCTGCAGCGCCGCCTGGTCCGCGACGCGGGGATCATGGCCGGGGTTGTGGGCGCCGCACCGATCCGCGCGCGGGTGCTGGTCGCCGCCCATGGCGTGCGGCCAGCCGGGCGCCGACCCGTCCTCAATGTGCGTTAGAGGGCAGGGTTCGAGGGTTCGGCCTCAGGCAGCGGCCGGACGAGGGTGGGCGCGAATCTCGGGGAGTCCTTCGTCTCTGAGAGTTCCTACCCACGCCGACCGTCCCCTCGGTGAGTGCCGCTCACACGGCGCTTGTGGGCAGGGTCGCCGGCGTCGCGTGCTATAGGCCGAGTGCCTCCTCCAGGATGCGCCGGTGGTCGTACGTCCACGCCGACGGCGCGTGCTCGCCAGGCGATCGCCCAGACCAGCGGGAAGCCGTCGGCGGCAGGACTGGAAGTCGCAGGTCGCACGTCGTAGGCGATGGCCTCCTCGCGCGTGGCCCGCACGGCGAACTCGATCATGCGGTCGACGAACCCGACACGGTCCGAGCGCGCCAGCCCATAGCCGTCGGCAAGGAGCCCGAGCTGGCGAGCCCGCGCCTGGGGCGAGCCGACTTGATTGAGGTCGGCCACTTCATCGTCGTGACGAGCCGTACGGCCGTTACTGCGTGTTCCTCGACGTCAGCGGGAATCGTTGGGACCTGCTTGGACCTCGTCCGTAGGCGCTCGGGGTGTCCAACCCACCGACCCGGCGTTGAGGGATACCTTGCGTCGATGCCGGTTTTCGCGTTGTGGAGCGCACCTCGAGCACGGTCGACGGCCTTCGTCCGCTCCATGGTCGAGCGCGGCGACCTGATCGCACTCCATGAACCGTTCTGCAACCGGGCGGACTTCGGTCGACCGATCTCGAAGGGCGGACGTTCGGTTCAGCCGCGTCGCTCGTCGCCTGGCTGCGTGATCAGACCCATGACATCAGGGTGTTCCTGAAGGAAACGACCGACCGCTGACACCATGAGGTCCTCGCCGACCGGCCCTTCCTCGCCGATGCCCGGCACGCGTTCCTCATCCGCCGTCCGGAGGAGATCGCAGCGTCCTTCTACGCGAGGCGGTTGGCGGCGCGGTCGGGACCGATCACTGGCCATCGGGATCCTCGCCCCACGTTGTTGACGACGTCCTCCGATGTTGGCCGGTGGCACGCCGGTTTGCGAGCAACCTCGCCGGACGGCCGCAGGATCGGTTATCGACGTGTGAAGGTCAGGTGGGTGACACCGCTCGGTGAGGAGACCGCCTCGATGTCGTAGCGCTCCTCGACGCCCTCGACGCCGTCCCACAGGCGTACGCCGCGGCCGAGCAGGATCGGCACCTGCACGACGTGGAGCGTGTCGATGAGGTCGGCGGCGAGGAAGTCGCGGACGACGGTTGGGCCACCGCCGATGCGCACGTCGAGGTCGCCGGCTGCCTTCCGGGCGAGGTCGAGCGCCTGCTGCGGGTTGGCGTCGACGAAGTGGAACACGGTGCCGCCCTCCATCTCGATCGACGGGCGGGGGTGGTGCGTGAGCACGAACACCGGCGTGTGGAACGGCGGGTTTGGCCCCCACCAGCCTCGCCACTCGTCGTCGGTGCCGACATCGGTCCACGGGCCGGTCTGCGCGCCGAACTTGCCCCGGCCCATGATCTCGGCACCGAAGCCGAGGTCATGGCGTTCGGCGAAGGAGTGGTCGACACCCGCGGTGCCACCGGTATCGCCGACCATCGAGCGCCAGAATCGGGTGGTGAACATCCACTCGTGCAGGCGTTCTCCGGCGTGACCGAACGGGGCGTCGAACGTGATGCCGTCGCCGGTCCCGAACCCGTCCAGGGAGATCGAGAAGTTGTGGACACGGACGTGGGACATGGCTGCCTCCCGAGCGGTGCGGTGGTTGCGATGTGCAACTGGTTGCCGCTAACGTAAGCCCAAGCAGTGGCAGATTGCAAGCACTTTGCGGAGGAGCGCATGGACACCGCCCCACGCTCGGGATGCCCGATCAACGCCGCCGTCGAGGTGCTCGGCGACCCGTGGGCGATGCTCGTGCTGCGCGACATCATGTTCGGCAACCGCCGCCACTTCCGCGAGCTGATCGCCGGCTTCGAGGAGGGCATCGCCACCAACATCCTCGCCAGCCGTCTCAAGCAGCTCGTGGCCGCCGGGCTGCTCACCCGCGACGACGCCCGCCGTGGGCAGCGGGCGGCGTACTCGCTCACCGAGGCGGGCATCCAAGTGCTCCCGGTCATGGTTGCGCTCGGCAACTGGGGCCTCGCCCACCGCCACGGCGAGCGCCGCCTACGGGTCCGCGCCGAATTGCTTCGCGACGGGGGCCCCGAGCTAGTGGCGGCGATGATCGACGAACTGCGCGAGCTCCACCTCGGCGTCCCGCGCCCCGACCCGGACGCACCGCGTGCCAGCGATCAGCTGCGCGCCGCCTACGAGCCTTCGCTGCTCGACAAGACGAGCAGCGAAGCCCCCGAGAGATGATCACCTCCCGAACTCGTCGTTTCGCACGAGATCGCCTACTCGGACGATCGCGCGCCCACCGCCTCTCTGGGAGCACGATTCCACCGAGCGAAGCGCGGGTCCGCCTGTCCCTGAGTGCCGTTCGCGGGCGGTGCTAATTCTGCTCGCCGGCAGCTTTCGGGCTGGTCAGGCGGCGCGGCAATCGTGGGGTGGGTTTTCGGGGAGTCCTTCGCGGTGCCGCACCTCGCCGACGATGGCCACGTCGGGCGCCATGCGCAGGAACCCCGCCACCAGCCGCCGCAGATCGACCGGCTCGCGGTCGGAGCGGGCCGCGCGGGTCTGCATGTGGGCGACGTTGGGCAGCGGGATGTCGGCCTCGAAGACCTCCTCGGCCACGACCACCCGCAGCGCTGGGTCGAGCTCGGCCGCGGTGCACGACATAAGCGTCGTCTCACCGGCGCCGGGATGGCCGGCGAACACGATCGAGAGCCGGGCCTGCACACAGGCCCGGTTCGCGTCGTGGTATCCCGATGGCCCCCGAGCCGTTCTTCGCGACGACGCTCCTGCTCCGCTCGTGTTGAGCGGGACCTTCAAGCTGGCGACCGTCAGGCGGACGTCGTAGCCCGGGTGGCCCAGTGAGGCCGGACCGGTGCACGGGCTGGGCCCTTGCTGTCCACTGGTCGCCGTATCCTCCTTGCCCGTGCATTCCATGGCCTTCACAGACGGATCGATCGGATGTGCCGCTCCTGTTCCGGTCGTCGATGGCGCCGGCAAGGGCCGGGCGGCCGTCGTAGTCGGGCCTGGCCGATGGCCATGGCGGCAAGCCCAGCGCCCGACCACCGCCAGGCTGGCCTTGAAGGGGCGCCGTCGATGGACCACCGGTAGGCGGGGCGAAGGCGCCGGCCGCCCTGGCGGCGTGTTCCCACGTCGAGCGTCCGTCGCCGTGGCCGGCCTTTCAAGCCGAGGACGAGACTGCACGTCGTGCCAGCAGAGCGGACTGACCGTGGCCCGGTTGACCCGGTCGACATCGGCCGAGTCGTGGTGCCGGTTGACGGCTCGCCGTTCGCCGAACGGGCGCTGCCGGTCGCCGTCTGGGCCGCCCACGCACTCGGGGCGGAGATCCTCCTCATCGAGGTCGTGTCGGGGGCGCGGGACACCGCGTCCGCCATCCGCTACCTCGACGGGCTGACTCGCCGCCACGCCGTGTCGAGCCGGGACGTCGCCCGGGGCGACGATGTCGGTGACACGATCGTCGCGGCCACCCGGGGCGAGCCGCCCGGCCTGGCGTGTCTCGCGACCCACGGACGCGATCGCCGCGCCACGGTGCTCGGTTCGACCGCGAGCACGGTGCTCGACAGCGCCACCGACCCGGTGATGCTCGTCGGACCGCAGGCCCGACCGCCGCGCGCCGGCGACGCGCCGGTCGTCGTGGCCGTCGACGGCGCCGCCACTGACCACGCCCTGGTCGACATCGCCCAGGGCTGGGCGACACGCCTGGGCAACCGGCTCGTCATCGCCACGGTGGCCGAACCGGTGCCCCCGTCGTTTCGTGAGGGCCAGCCCCTCCATCGGGCCCGCGGGCCGGCCCACCCCGAGGGCTACGTCGCCGACCTTGCGGCGCGCGCCGCCGACGCGAGCTGCACCGTTGACACCCGGGTGGCTTACGACCCCATCAGCGTGCGCGACGGCCTGGTCAGGCTCGTCGACCGCACCGCGGCATTGCTCGTGGTCGGTTCGCACCGCCGGACGCGACCTTTGCGCGCACTGTTAGGCAGCCATACCCCCCGCATCGTCCATGACATCGAGGTGCCGGCCCTAGTCGTCCCGCTCGACGCCGGAACGTGATCGGTGGGGCGGCGGGCGATCACCACGTGATCGCTCCGCCCTCGCGATCGCTACCCGCGTGCGCCACCGATGATCGTGACCCGGTCGACCAGCCGGCTGGTGTAGCCCCACTCGTTGTCGTACCAGCCCAGCACCTTGACCAGGTTTGCCCATCACCAGGGTGAGCGGCGCGTCGAAGATGCATGACGCCGGCGACCCCACGACATCGCTGGACACGATGGGGTCCTCGGAGTACACGAGCACACCCGCCAAGGGACCGTCGGTGGCGGCGGCCCGGAACGCCTCGTTCACCTCGTCGACGGTCACGATGCGACTCGAGGCGGTGGGGGCCGAGAAATTCCGCCGATTGCGGTCGGCCCACCCCGGCGCGCGGGAAGATGACCGAGCCGATCGCGGACGGGTCGCCGCCGGCCGCGGCAATGCCGCGACGAGCTCGACGAAGGACCGTGTCCAACACGCACAGGTGATCGGCGCTGGTGCTGGCCCGGCGTTGCCGGGCCGCAACAGCGCGGGCAGCGCCTCACCGGTGGCATCGGCGAAGCACTACAGCGTGTGGAACCCGAAGTCGCTCTTGTAGGTCGCCGCGGTGCCGGCCTTGTTCTCCGAGTGGCCTCTCACCAGCGTCGCGTCAATGTCGAGGATCCCGGGGAGCCGATGTTGGTCACGCTCGAGCGGCGCCGCTACACCACCATGACCGAGATCGCCACGCTTCCCCCCGGCGGCCGCTTCCCGTCCGGGAAACCGAAGGGGTAGCGGGGGCGGACCCGCAGGGCACGGTCGCCCATAAGCGCACGATCCCGAGCGCCCCGAAACGGTCAAGGCGCGCCGCTCATCGTCATTGACCCGCTCGAAGACATCACCAGCGAGGTAGACCCGGTTCGGACCGTCAGCTGCCCCTACGACTCGAAGGCCCGAATGTGCCTGGCCGAGGAGTAGGCCGCGGGCGGCGAAGTTGTCGGCGTTGACGAATCCGTAGGCCCCATGCGTTTGACGACCGAGCTTGTTGTTGGTGCCCTCGAGCCGGCGGT
>Ga0256867_10001312_pt1 | contig 10453 bp, 11 predicted proteins | sample RVTome_15_FD_185939 | JGI IMG/M metagenome (GOLD analysis project Ga0256867, IMG submission 185939) | Soil microbial communities from uranium-contaminated site in the Upper Colorado River Basin, Wyoming, United States - RVT150D86 (HiSeq) ... | reverse complement strand
TCGGCTCTGTCCGTCTATGCCCGCAACGGCGGGGCGGACGAATACCAGACCTTGTGGAAGGTCTACAACACCGCGAGCACGCCCCTCGACAAGGTCCGCTATCTGCGGGCGGTGGCCACCGTGGCCAGCGAGCCCGAGGTGCTGGCAACACTCGACAAGATCGTGGAAGGGGACGTGCGCACCCAGGATGCCTTCTGGGTGTTCGCCCGCTTGCTCATGGGCAAAGGGGGGCCCCTCGCATGGGAGAGTGCCAGGGCGCAATGGGAGGGCATACTCGGCGCCATGCCCGGGATGACCCGTACCAGGGTGGCGGAGGGGATCTCAGCCCTCTCCCAGCCCGAGGTGGCCGCCAGCGTGCGCGGGCACTTCGCCGAGCACCCGCTGCCCGAAGCGAGGCGCGCCATCGAACAGAACCTGGAGAAGCTCGACGCCAACATCGCCCTGCGCGTACGCGAGACCCCGGTGGTGAGGGAATACTTTTCGCGTTCCTAATGCATGGCAGCCGAAATCCCGGCTCTACGGCGCACGGAGCGTTCGTGGCCGGCGTTGCCATGACCCAGCGAGCAGCGCGGACATGGCTCCTAGTGGGTGCGTCCCCGAGGGTCTGATGGTGACCGAACTGGCATTCCGAGACGCGGTGTGGAGCAATCAGTCGATCGAGGTGGAGACGTCGGGGGGCACCATGTGGTGGGAGGCCGGGGACGAAACCCTCCGCTTCACCCGACGCGATGAGCCCCCGGCCGATAGCCGGGGGCCCTTCCAGACGCCGTAGAGCGGTATCCTGGCTACCGCATCAGGTTTCGCTCTCTACTTGAGCTCGACGCTGGCGCCGGCGGCCTCGAGGACTTCTTTCGCCTTGTTGGCGGTCTCCTCGTCCACACCCTCCAGTACGGGGGCGGGAGCACCGTCGACCAGGTCCTTGGCCTCCTTGAGACCCAGGCTGGTGAGCCCGCGGACCTCTTTGATCACCTGGATCTTGGCCGATCCGGCCGCGGTGAGGACGACATCGAACTCGTCCTTCTCCTCGACCGCAGGGGCGGCGCCTTCGCCACCACCGGCGGCTGGTGCTGCGGCCACGGCCATCGGGGCGGCCGCGGTGACATCGAACTTCTCCTCGAAGGCGTCGAGAAACTCCTTGAGCTCGAGGACGGTCATCTCCTCAAAGCTGGCCAGGAGCTCGTCGGTGGTCATCTTTGCCTTTGCCATTGCTATTCCTCCTCGGCCGCTTCGGCCGCAGTATCGGTGGGTTCGTCGGCCGGCAGGTGCGCCTCTTCGGGCTCTCCTGCCGGTGCGTTCTCGCCCGAGTCTTTCTTGTCCAGAAGCTGTGAGAACATCGACGCCGCGTCTCTCGTGAACGAAGCGAACATGCCAGCCGCGGAGAACAGGGGCGCCATGGCGGCACCGGCGATCTTGGCGAGCAGGACCTCACGTGGCTCTATCTCCGCGAGCTTGGAGATCTCCTCGGGCGACAGGATGTTCCCGGAGAGATAGCCGGCCTTGAGGATGAAGACCTCGTGGTCCCTCGAGAAGTCCTTGAGCGCCTTGGCCGTGGCGACCGGGTCGCGCTTGGCGAATGCCAGAGCGGTCGGTCCCGCCAGGTACTCGTCGAGACCCTCGATTCCGGCGTCGCTGGCAGCGAGCCTGGCCAGGGTCATCTTCACCACCTTGTACTCGGCGCCGCTGTCACGGAGATTCCTGCGGAGGTCCTGTACGGCTTGAACGGAAAGCCCGCGATACTCGGTGAGGAACACCGCCTCGGCGTTCTCGATCCCTTCTCGGATGTCGGTCACAGCCTGGACCTTTTCTGGTCTTGCCATTGCCTCTCCCATAGACGTCAATTAAGCCCCTCGGCCAAGGATGAGGGGCTTCGAAAAGCGAACCTGCGCCGGCGGGCTCTCGCCCCTTGGGTGGGTGACACCGGCGGTCTTTGGCCGAGGTATTGGAGTTGCTATCCCGATTGTAACGCCGTGCTATCGGTGAGCAATTCGGTCTGGGTTCGCCATCGTGAACCTCGATCGAGCGGAGCTTTGGGGGCAACCAAACCTCTTCAACCAGGTCATTCGGGGGGTTTCTCCCCTCGATATCGCTGTATTTCCAGATTTTCCCTGGACAGGGGTTGAGCCACGCGCGACACTTGAAGAGTTGAAAACAGGGGGTCTCCGTGAACCGGGCGGGTTCCCTGACCGCCCCCGCTCGATCCCGGACCCGAATAAGTGAGGGCCGCGTTCGGCCGACGAATGAAGACCAGCCCCTACCCTGGTCCACAGACGAAAGTCGTCGGCGACGTGCGGACGGTGGACCTGGCAGCCGAAGCCCTCCCAGCCCACGGATGTTCCGGGCGCGGAGATCCCCCGCGTTTCAACATGCGAAAAGCCCCCGTCATGGGGGCTTTTCCTCATCTTCGTTGAAGTCGGGTCAGACCGCGATAGCGGTCAGGTCCTCGAGATGTGAGGTGTCGACCTTCACCCCCGGGCCCATCGTCGACGAGATCGTGATCGCCCGCATGTAACGCCCCTTGGATCCGGCGGGTTTGGCCCGCTGGATCTCCAGAGTCAGAGATGCGAGGTTGGCCACCAGCTGATCGAGCTCGAAGGAGACTTTGCCCACTGGGACGTGGACATTGCCATGGCGGTCGTTGCGATACTCGATCTTGCCCGCCTTGAATTCCGCGACCGTCTTACCGACGTCCTGGGTCACCGTGCCCGATTTAGGGTTGGGCATGAGCCCACGTGGCCCGAGAGTCCGACCCAGCTTTCCCACTTCAGACATCATGTCGGGGGTGGCGATGGCGACGTCGGCGTCGAGCTCCATGCCCCCCTGAATCTGTTCGACGAGGTCGTTGCCACCCACGATGTCGGCACCGGCCTCTTTGGCTTCCTCTTCTTTGTCGGGCGGGCAGAAGACGGCGACCTTGACGTCCTTACCGGTCCCATGGGGCAGGGAGACGGTTCCCCTGACCAGCTGGTCGGCCTTCTTGGGGTCGATTCCGAGGCCGTATACGACCTCGACGGTCTCGTCGAACTTCGACGAGGCGAGGGACTTGACCAGCCCCAGCGCCTCGCGGGCGGCGTAGCGGTTCTCCTTGTCATACCGTGACGCGGCGTCCCGGTACTTTCTTCCATGTGCCATGTTCTCTCCTCGTGGTACCGATGGCCCGCTCACGCGAGCCTCCCACTGGTTGCGCCTAACGCGCCCCTTCTATTCACTTCTGTGCGGGTCTGTGACGCGTGACGCGCCACTAACCCTCACAGAACGGTTGAAATCAGCCTTCGACAACGATTCCCATCGAGCGGGCGGTGCCCTCGACCACCTTCATGGCGCCCTCGATGTCGATGGCGTTGAGGTCGGGCATCTTGATCTCGGCGATCTCTTTCACCTGGGCCTTGGTCACCCGGCCCACCTTCTCCTTGTTGGGCTCGCTGGAGCCCTTGTCGATCCGAGCCGCCTGACGGAGCAGGGCGGCCGCAGGTGGGGTCTTGGTGACGAAGGTGAAGGACCGGTCCTCGAAGATCGAAACCTCCACCGGGATGATCTGGCCCCGGTTGCTCGCCGTGGCATCGTTGTATGCCTTGACGAAGTCCATCAGGTTCACCCCGTGCGGACCGAGCGCGGTGCCCACCGGGGGAGCCGGTGTGGCCTGGCCCGCGGGCAGCTGCATCTTCAGTGTTGTAACGAGTCTCTTTCTACCCATTGGAGGTTCCTAGTTCTTCTGGATGTCTTCGAAGCCGAGCTCGACAGGGGTGTCGCGGCCAAAGATGTTGACCAGGACGACGACCTTCTGCTGGTCGATGTTGAGCTCTTCGATGATGCCGTTGAAGTCGGCGAATGGGCCGGTGACCACCCGCACCTGCTCGCCGACGTCCCACTCCGGCTTGAAACGGGGCTTGCCCTTCTCCTCTTCCTCCTGCACACCGAGAAAGCGCTCCACCTCACGGCGTGACAGCGGGGTGGGTTTCTGGGCGTTGCCGGCGACGAAGCCGGTGACCCCCGGGGTGTTGCGGACGGCATACCACGAGTCGTCGTCGAGAGTCATCCGGACGAGGATGTAGCCGGGAAAGACCTTCTTTGGGACGGTGACCTTCTTGCCACCCTTGAACTCGACGACGTCCTCCATCGGGATGTGGACCTCGAAGATTCGGTCCTCCATGTGCATCGACTGGATACGTGTCTCGAGATTGGCTTTGACCTTGTTCTCGTAACCCGAGTAGGAGTGGATCACGTACCAATCGCCGGGGAGGTCATAAGGACTGGTCGGTTTGAGGACCTCGGGGATTTCTTCGGTGGTCTCTTCTGACGACGGCTCGACCGCGGCGGTCTCCGCGGTCTCTTCGACGGCGGGGGTCTCTTCGACCTCGGCGGGTTCGCCGCTCTCTTCGGTCACGGCGATCTCCAAGGTGTCTTCGTCCTCGGTGGACTCTTCGACCTCGGTGGACTCCACGGTCTCTTCGGCCGCGGCGGTCTCCAAGGTGTCTTCGACCTCGGGGGTCTCTTCTTCGACCTCGGGGGTCTCTTCTTCGACCTCGGGGGTCTCCTCGGCCTCGGGGGTCTCTTCGACCTCGGGCGTCTCTTCGACCTCGGGGGTTTCGACGGTCTCGGTGGTCTCTTCGACCTCGGGGGAATGGACGGTCTCGGTGGTCTTGGCTAGATCGGCCATCAGCCCCTCAATTCAACGAGCCAGAGAATGAACTGCTTGGCGGCGACATCGAACCCGAAGATCACACCCGTGAGAACCACCGACGTGATCACCGTCACCGTCGTGAAGGCGATCATCTGCTCCCGTGTGGGCCAGGTCACCTTCTTCAGTTCGACCCGCACCTCGTGGAGATAGTCCCTGACGCGGGCGAAGAAAGTCTTGCGCTCGGTTGTCTCGGGTGCCCGGTTTTGCAGGGCTGCGGCTCTCCGCTGTGCGTTGCTCTGGCCGCCTTGCTCTTTCTTGCGACGCCGCTCCTCCGCTTCCTGGAGGCGGCGAATCTGTCTATTACTCATGACTCAACTAATCCTGTGACCAATTCTGGCAGGGGTGGAGGGACTCGAACCCCCAACCTCCGGTTTTGGAGACCGGCGCTCTAACCAATTAGAGCTACACCCCTAGGGGGTTCGCGGGTCGTCCAAGTATAAGGGCAGCGCGCTCCTGTGGAAAGTCAGTGGCGGGAAGAGAGAAACCGTAAGAGAAAACCGGAATGCCGTCGCGTCAACCTCTGCTGGCGCCGACCCGGATACGCCGATGTGGAGGGGCGGGGGGAATGTCTATGGATTTTATGCGGGTTTGCCGGTTTCGAGTGGTCGTCATTCCGAGCACGGCTCAGGTTCGATGAAGGGCCCGCAGCGTTCTCGACGACTCATTCTCAGTCAAGGCGCGTGAGATAGGCTCGGGCATGTCGAGTTCGATTGGGCGAGGAGTTGTAGTCACATGACGATCCCGAACAACGGCGACATCACGGCAGCGGAGGAAGAACCGCGTCCGGTCCGTTGGATGCGACCACTCGTCGACGTGGTGGCGCGGGTGCGGGCAACCGTGCACACCAAACTCCTCGCAGGCTTCCTGTTGAGCGCCTTCCTGCTGTTGGGCATGGGCGTCCTGAGCATCGTGGTGATCAATGCCATGAATCGTCAGATGGACAGGGTCGTGGTGTTGCAGAATCAGATGGACCTGGCCCGACAAGGCCTCTACGGAGTTACGGCTCAAAGCCATTTCCGGGCAATGGCGCTCATCACCGAGGTTGATTCGTGGAACGCGAAGATCATTCAGGCAAAGGAGAAGTTCGCAGGAGACATGAACGCGATACGAGAAACTGCAGACGAAGACGAGATAGTGATACTCGATCGGATAGCGGATACGGACGTCCGATTCGCCGCAGCAAGCGACCAAGTGCTGGATCTGTACAACGCCGGTGATCTGACGCGGGCGACCGACGTCCATATCTCGGCTGAGCACGAGATCTCCCACGAGCTCGAGAACGACCTCAATCTCATGATCAATCACATGAATGCCAGCGTGGCTTCCGAGATCGTGGCCTTTCGCGCCAACCGAAACTTCCTCACCGTGACCGTTGCATTGTTCTCGGGTTTCAGCCTCATAACGGCGCTGGGGATGGGAGCCATTCTGTCTTGGGCGCTCATCCGGCCCGTGCGCAAAGTCGACGGAGCGCTGGCCAGGATCGCCGATGGTGACTTCAATCAAGTGGTCGAGGTCCCCAATCGTGACGAGTTCGGGAGGCTGACGGTGAACCTCAACCGGACGAGCTCGGAGCTTTCCCGCCTGTATCAGGGGTTGAGCGACCTCAACACCAACTTGGAGAAGACGATCGAAGAGCAGCTCACCCAACTCCGGCGAACCGAACGACTCCGACGGTATGTCTCTCCTCAGGTCGCCGACGCGATCCTGCAGGGTGACGCACCTGTGGAGTTTTCCTCGAACCGCCGCAACCTCACGATCCTCTACTGCGATATTCGGGGCTTCACAGAGGTGTCGGAGAGAATGGAGCCCGAGGAATTGGTCGATGCTCTGAATGAGTATTTCAGCGCCATGACAGACCTGGTCTTCTCTAACGGCGGCACCTTGGACAAGTATCTAGGAGACGGAATCCTCGCCTTCTTCGGAGATCCGATCCCATTCGAGGACCATGCGGAGCGAGCTGTGGCGACCGCCTTCGAGATGCTGTCCGAGGTTGAAAAGCTGCGCGGGAGGTGGATGCGCTCGGAGGAAGAGCTCTCCATAGGCGTGGGGATCAGCACCGGGTACGTCACAGTTGGCAACATCGGCTCGACCACCCGGACCGACTACACGGTTATAGGGAACCACGTGAATGTCGCCGCTCGACTCGCCGACGCTGCCTTGCCTGGCCAGATCCTGGCTTCGGAACGGACGGTGGCATCAATCCAGGATCAGGTTGATTGGCATCCCGTGGAAGACCTCGTGATGAAGGGCGTCAAGCGGCCGATAAAGGTATTCGAATTGACTGAGAAGGCCGCTTCTTCCCGTCCTAGATCCTGAATCCGAAGAGGGCGGTCGGGGGAGCCCCAGAGCCGATCAGGCGTCCGTCTGCAGAGTATCGGGCAGGAAGGACCAGTTCCATCAGCTGAAGTGCCTCGATATGGGCGGTTGAGTACCCTCCGAGTCAGAAGTGTCCCGGTCTCTTTCGTCGGAACTCCTGACAACCGAACAATGCGGAAGTCGAGCTGGAGGGACAGCCCGGCCAAGCGCCCTACGGCACGGACAAGGAATGGAGAGGCAGGCCTTAGGGGCCTACCTCGAGGAGGGTCGGAGTGAAAGCCGTTTACCTACCCAGCGATCGGGCCTTCCTCCGCTACATCGAGATCCCGGGCGACGATCCCCCGTTGCTTTGGCTGCATGGTTGGCAGTGTTCATCGACCGGTGAGCTGCTCCCAGCCGCGGTGCAGGCACCATTGCGACGGCGCCGTTCGCTGTTGATCGACTTCCTCGGCCATGGGTACAGCGACAGGCCATCTGACTTCGGCTATGGCCTCGAGGATCACGCTCGGACGATCGTCGCCCTCATCGACGCTCTGGAATTGAGCGACTGCGGCATCGTGGGTCACAGCATGGGCGGCGGTGTTGGCGTCCATGTGGCGACGGCTCGGGCCAACAGCGTGTCGCTGCTAATCATGGCGGAAGGGCATATCGACGCTGGAGGCGGGGCACGTCTCGGGGGTCAAACTGAAGATCAGTTCGTAGAGCGCGGCTTCAGCGACCTACTCGGGGCCCAAGCCAAGAATGCGGAAGCGCAGCCGGATGGCCTTCCAGCCGCTCATCTCGGGATCACGCGGCTCGTCGAGCCTCGCGCAATCCATCGCGAGGCCGTTTCCCTCGACGGTGGGACCAAGCCATCCGTTCGCTCGCTCCTACGCGAATTGCAGATCCCGCGCTGGTATCTCCAGGGCGAGGAGAGCGATCCAGAGCCCGACCTGCAGCATGACCTCGCAGCCATGGGTGTCGGGTGGAAGGTCGTCCCGTTGACGGGACACCCGATGGGACTACAGAATCCGGACGGGTTCGCGCAGGCAGTAGCCGACGTGCTGGCGACCGCCACTCCAGGTTGACCTCAGGTCGCCCCGGGGTGTGCCCTCTCCCTAGGCGTTCTCTACGCCGAAGTCGACCCTCACGGCCATAGGCTTTATGAGGGATAGGTAGATCGGGCAGCGCTTCTTCCAGGCGACCATGACACGGTTGACCCCGTCCTCGCCATCGGGAGAAACCACTCGGATATCGATCGCGATGTTCCCTAGATCGGGTTCGGCCCCCTCCATGCCCAGCAGCCCACGGTCGGCCTCACATGAGGCAGTCGCCTCGACGCTCTCGATGCTCACGCCCAGCTGGGGACCGAGGGTCTCACGGATGAACACAACGGCACAGCCTGCCAGGGCGCTCAGCAGGAGAGCGGTGGGGCTGGGGGCCTGATTCGACCCGCCGAGGGGGGACGGAAGGTCGGCCTGCCAAGAGAATGGTCCGGCCTCCATCACTGCGAGAGCGCCCTCCGAGCGTGCCCTCACCGTCGGCGTTCCCCTGGCCTTGTCCGGTTCGGTATCCCACAGCTTGGCGGTCTCAGATATCACTTCGGCCTTCATCGACGCCGCCCTCCATCGCTCGCTGAACCTCCCTCGCAATCTATGACTCGGGATCGCGACATGGATGGCCAGGCGTCGAATGCGCTGATCCGTTGCTCAACAGATCAACTGATCGGGGCGGATAACGCTCGTTCGATAGGGTGTTCGAGATCGGCACTTGCTGCTCGCATCGGAGCACCCATTCTCGGCTATGGGCTGGTTGTTGACCTAGGGAATGTCGAAGACGGCGACGCCGGAGTCGATCGCCACGACGATCAAGCTGGGCGTGACCGCTGACGGAGCGACAGCCACAGGGGTGTCGATTCGCCAAACCTGCTCCCCGCTCGAACGATCCACACCGCGCACTCCGAACCGTCCGGTGAGGATCAGCCGGTCGTCGTCGTGGATGACGATGCCATCGACCGTCATGTCGAGGGCATCTGCCCCAACGACTGCTGTGGACGTGCCATCCACGGGGTCCAGTTCGACGATTCCGTTGGCATATGCATAAACCGTGCCGTCGGCATCAACAGCCATCGGTATGACGTCGGGCTGGATCCATACCTCAGATCCGTCAGCTACTCGATGGGCAATCGCTGAGCCAACCGGCGACCAGGAGACGAGCAACTCTCCACTGATGAGTGCAGGGTAGAAGTGAAATCCCTGATCTCCTCCAAGTTCAGCGATCCACCGGACTTCGCCGGTCGATATGTCGACCGCGTGGATCATGTTCCCGGACGCGCTGCGGGGATGACTGAGGGTTGAGCTAACGAAGGCGAGGCCATCGGCGACAGGAGGGGAGTGCCACTGCAGGTCTGTGCCTTCCGCCAAAGCCCTCTCCCACAACAGAGATCCATCCGCCAGATTCAAGGCGTAGACAATCGGTGGTCTGATATCTCCCTCTCTTGGCGCATCCGTTCCGACAAGAAGAACATCTTCGACCACTGCCGAGCGGACCGCCCCATAACCCTCTGGAAGGCGGAACGACCAGAGGACCTCACCGGCAGCCGACTCGAGTGCGGTCACACTGTCGTACTGGCCGTTCACAACCAGAATGTCTCCGACCAGTGCTTGGAGGAAGACGTCATCCACCGATACCTCGGTGGTGAGATCGTCTCTCTGCCAGACCAGGTCACCAGTGGCGGCATCAAAGACAGACACTCGGTACTCACCGTCCTGGCCCCCGCCGAACCCGTCGGCGACATACACCCGATCATCGTCAGCGAGAACGGTGTCCCCACTAGACGCCAGCGTGTCATCGGACATACCCACACCCCGGTGGACCCAGCGAGCGGCTTGGAGAGTCGGACTAGTAAATGTGGTGGTCGACGCGACAACAGTGGTCACCGGACCGGCTGTGGTCGTCGAACCGCTCGTGACAGAGGTGGAGGAGATAGGCGTTGGAAGCGTTGACGAGCTGTCTGTGCCCGTGCTGTTACATCCCGCGACTAGAAGAGCCGACACAAAAAGCCACACCGGTACAGCCACGGCACTGCGATTTAGAACAGCGATCGACCTAGATCTCACTCGATACACCAATAGACGAGGTAGAGCAGTCGATAGTTCACGCCAGGTTCTTAATCCTGATCCGCGCATATCGATCAATCTGTAGCGGAAGCACCCATATCTGAAGCCGTCCGATATCGGCACTTTGGCGTGCGCCTCAGAATTGGTGGTTGGCCAGTTTCACCGTCTGGACTCGCACAGTCTGGGTTGATGCGCGACTGGGACGTGGCAGGCTGAGCAGCCATGAGCCAGGAATCGCCTGGATGTCTCGGCTGGACCGTGCGCGTCCTTGCGATGCTTCTCATCCTGATCGTTTGATTCACGCGTCCGGGAATCGGCACTTCGGCGCTCACTGGGCAGGGACAAGTCCTCATCAGAGAGC
>Ga0256867_10001309_pt1 | contig 10456 bp, 9 predicted proteins | sample RVTome_15_FD_185939 | JGI IMG/M metagenome (GOLD analysis project Ga0256867, IMG submission 185939) | Soil microbial communities from uranium-contaminated site in the Upper Colorado River Basin, Wyoming, United States - RVT150D86 (HiSeq) ... | reverse complement strand
CCACGTGGTGAGCGGCGATCGCAAGGAGCTCCCGGACCCATTCGGCGCCGAGACCAGCCTGGCGGGTCGATCGCTCCTCGTTCGCCGCGCCGACGTGGTGCCGCTCGAGTGCGTCGCGCGCGGCTACCTCTCCGGCAGCGGTTGGGCGCAGTACCGCGATTCGGGGTCGGTCTGCGGGGTCGGGCTCCCGGCCGGCCTGGTCGAATCGGCCCGGCTTCCCGAACCGATCTTCACCCCGACGACCAAGGCAGCCGAGGGCCATGACCTCCCCCTGACGCCGGCCGAGGCTATCGAGACCGTCGGCCGAGGCTTGTACGAGCGCCTCAAGGAGCTCACGATCGTCATCTACGAGCGGATCGCTGCCACTGCGATCCGCCGAGGCGTGATCGTCGCCGACACGAAGCTCGAGTTCGGTTTCGCCGACGGTGAGCTCCTCCTCGTCGACGAGGTCGGCACGCCGGACTCCAGCCGGTTCTGGCCGGCCGACGCGTACGAGCCCGGGGGCCCTCAGCCGAGCTTCGACAAGCAGTTCGTGCGGGATTGGCTCGAAGCTAGCCGATGGGATCGCGAGCCCCCCGCCCCCTCGCTTCCCGGCGAGGTCATCGACGGCACCGCGGCCCGGTATCGCGAGGCGTTCGAACGCCTGACCGGCGAGCCGTTCGACGAGTACCTCGTGCGCAGCGGAGCCGCGGACGATGCCGCCTCCGATGCGACCGCCCTGGATCGCCTGCGGGACGAGCGACCATGAGGTGCAGGTTCGAGGTGCTGGTGACGTTGAAGCCGGGTCTCGCCGACCCTCAGGGCAAGGCCGTGGAAGCCTCGCTCCCGGCCATCGGGTTCTCGAACGTCACCGACGTGCGCGTGGGCCGTCACGTGCGGCTGGACGTCGAGGCCTCTACCGAGGCCGAAGCGAGAGCGCAGGTCGAGGAGGTCGCGCGGCGCCTGCTCTCGAACCCGGTGATCGAGGACTTCCGCGTGCTCGAGACGACCGAGACCGACACCGGACCGTGACCGACCGATGACCATCGCGACCCCCCGAGTCGGCGTGATCACCTTCCCCGGGTCCCTCGACGACCGTGACGCGTTGCGCGCCGTCGAGACGATGGGGGGCGAAGGGGTCGAGCTGTGGCACGCCGATCACGATCTTCGCGGTGTCGACGCGGTCGTGCTGCCGGGAGGGTTCAGCTACGGGGACTACCTGCGCTGCGGCGCTATCGCCGGGCACGCGCCGATCCTCGACGACGTGCGTGCCTTCGCCGACCGGGGCGGCCCCGTGCTGGGCATCTGCAACGGCTTCCAGATCCTCTGTGAAGCGGGGCTCCTGCCGGGGGCGCTGATCCGCAACGCTTCCCTCAGGTTCGTCTGCGTCGACGTGTTCCTTCGGGTCGAGACGTCGCAGACCCCGGTCACGAGCGAGCTCGTGCCCGGCGAGGTGGTCGAGATCCCGGTGAAGCACGGCGAGGGTCAGTACGTCGCAACCACGGAGCAGCTCCAGGAGATCGAGGACGAGGGGCTCGTGGTGTTCCGCTACGCGGATGCGCGGGGCGAGGTGACCGAGCGGGCCAATCCGAACGGCTCCATCGACAACATCGCGGGCGTGCGCAGCCCGGCGGGGAACGTCGTCGGTCTGATGCCGCACCCGGAGCATGCGGTCGACCCCGACGTCGGCCCGACCGGCGGACAGCCCGTGATCGCCTCCCTGCTCGCGAGTGCCTTGGCGGGAGCGAGCGCGTGAGCGCGAGCGGGTGGGGCGAGGAAGCGGGAGCGAGCGCGTGAGCGCGAGCGGGTGGGGCGAGGAAGCGGGAGCGAGCGCGTGAGCGCGAGCGGGTGGGGCGAGGAAGCGGAAGCGAGCGCGTGAGCGACGAGCCACGGCATCGGCAACTGGGCCTCGCCGACGACGAGTTCGAGCGCATCCGTGCAGCGCTCGGCCGCGATCCGCGCCCGGCCGAGCTCGCGATGTACGCGGCGATGTGGTCGGAGCATTGCAGCTACAAGTCCTCGAAGCTCCACCTGAAGACGCTGCCCACCGAGGGCGATGCGGTCCTCGTGGGGCCCGGCCAGGACGCCGGGGCGGTCGATCTTGGCGAGGGCATGGCGGCGGTGTTCAAGATGGAGTCGCACTCCCACCCGAGCGCGATCGAGCCTTATCAGGGCGCCGCGACCGGCGTCGGGGGCATCGTGCGCGACATCGTGTCGATGGGCGCGCGGCCGGTCGCGCTGCTCGATCCGCTGATGTTCGGTTCGCTCACCGAGCCGCGGAACCGCTGGTTGCTCGAGGGCGTCGTCGCCGGCATCGGCGGCTACGGCAACTGCATCGGGGTCCCCACGGTGGGGGGAGAGATCCGCTTCGCCGAGCCACACTCCGCGAACCCGACCGTCGACGTGATGTGCGTCGGCCTCGCCGAGGTCGATGCGCTCGTGAGCGGGACGTCGCTCACCCCGCACGTGGGCTCCCTCATGGTGCTCTACGGCGCGACGACCGGGCGGGACGGCATCGGCGGGGTCAGCGTGCTCGCGAGCGCCGCGCTCGACGAGCGTGACGACGCGCGGCCGAGCGTGCAGATCGGCGATCCCTTCGCGGAGAAGCTCCTCATCGAGGCGTCGCTCGAGTTGATATCCCGCGGGCTGCTCGAAGGGCTACAGGATCTCGGGGGCGCCGGCATCACGTGCGCCGTCAGCGAGTCGGCCGCTCGGGCGGGCATGGGCGCCCGGCTCGACCTCGATGCCGTGCCGCTCCGCGAGCCGAGCATGCAGGCGTCCGAGATCCTCACGAGCGAGTCGCAGGAGCGGATGCTCGCGATCGTGCATCCGTCCCGCCTCGACGAGGTGCGGGCCGAGTGCGAGCGATGGGGCCTGCAGATCGCCGTGATCGCCGAGCTCGTCGACGGCGACACGCTCTCCGTGACGCACCGCGGCGAGGTCGTGGCCGAGGTGCCGGCGACCTCGCTCGTGGAGGACGGTCCCGTGTACGACCGTCCACGAGCGCCTCCGGTCGTCTTGCCGGACCCCGTCGACGACCCCGCATTGCTGCGGTTCGAGGGCGACCTCCTCGAGGCGCTCGAGGCGGTCCTTGCGGCGCCCAACGTGGCGTCGAAGCGATGGGTCTGGCAGCAGTACGACTCGGTCGTGCAGGGACAGACCGTGACCGGCTCGGGCAGTGACGCGGCGATCGTGCGCGTGCCGGGAACGATGAAGGCACTCGCGCTTTCGACCGACGGGAAGGGGCGCTACGGCGCGCTCGATCCGTATCTCGGCGCGATGCACGCGGTGGCCGAGGCCGCGCGCAACGTGGCGGTGAGCGGGGCCCGCCCGCTCGCGATCACGAACTGCCTGAACTTCGGGAATCCCGAGCGGCCGCTCGTCATGTGGCAGTTCGCGGAGTCGATCCGGGGCATGCGCGACGCGTGTCTGGCGCTCGACACGCCGGTCACCGGGGGCAACGTGAGCTTCTACAACGAGTCGGGCGATTCCGCGATCTGGCCGACCCCCGTGGTCGGCATGCTCGGCCTGCTCGACGACCATCGACTGCGAGTGCCGACCGGATTCCCGGGGGCGGGCCTGGCCGTGTATCTGTTGGGGGAGACGTTCCCCGAGCTCGGCGGCTCGGAGTTCGCGGAAGCCGTCCTGGGGGTCGTCGCCGGGCGTCCGCCCGCGCTCGACCTCGATCGAGAGCGCGCGATGCACGAGCTACTGATCGAGGCCGCCTCGATGGATGCGATCGCGAGCGCACACGATTGCGGCGACGGCGGCCTCGTGATCGCCCTCGTCGAGTCCGCGATCGAGGGGGGGCATGGATTCGCCGTCACGATCGCGACCGACCTGCCCGATCACATCGCGCTGTTCAGCGAGAGCGCCTCGCGGGCCGTTGTTGGGGTGGCGCCCGAGCACGAGGGCACGTTCGTCGACCTCGCCGCGTCGCGCGGTGTGCCCGCGACGCGTCTGGGCGAGACCGGGGGTCCTCGGGTGGTGTTCGCCGGCTTGTTCGAGACGACGGTCGCGGATCTCCGAGAGATCTACGAGACGGCGATCCCGAGGTTGCTCGGCGAGGCGGTCTGATCGTGTGCGGATCGGCGTCACGGCCCCCGGTGCGGGCGGTGACCTTCGACTTCTGGGACACGATCGTCGGGGTGACCGGCGACGCCGAAGGCGGCGGTGACGGGGGCAGCGTCCGGCGGCACCAGATCGATCGATTCGCGGCGACGATCGCCGAGGACGGACGGCGCGTGTCGGCTGCCGAGCTCGACGCGGCCTTCGACGCAAACTGGGCCCTATTCGAGGAACGGTGGGTCGCCAACACCGGTCAATACACACCGGCCGAGTCCGTCGAGTTCATCGCGGACCGGGTCGGCGTCGCGCTCGACCATGCTCTCCGCGATCGACTGATCGCCGGCTTCCACCGGGTGGGCGAGCAGGTGCCCCTCGAGGTGGGGCCGGGTCTCGTCGACGCTCTCGACGCGCTTCGTTCGGCCGGGATCCGGCTGGGGATCGTGTGCGATGTCGGCCTGACTCCGTCCCCGATCTTGCGAGCTCGGCTCGACGATCTCGGACTGCTGCGCTCCTTCGATGCCTGGGCGTTCAGCGACGAGACGGGGTGGTTCAAGCCGGCGGAGGGAGCATTCGCTCCCGCCCTCGAGGGGCTCGGAGCCGACGACCCCACCCTGGTCGCTCACGTCGGGGACAACCGCCGAACCGACATCGCCGGCGCACGGGCCCTCGGCATGGTCGCCGTGCGGTTCACCGGCTTCCGCGACCGCTCGCCCGATGCCGGACCCGAGGCCCACCACGTGATCGACGATCACCGGAAGCTGCCCGGCCTGCTCGGCGTGGGATGAGTCGTGGGTCCGTTTCACGCGGAGCCCCGCTCGCTCGTCGTTCCATCGACGGCTGATGGAGGATGGTGAGGCGGACGAAACCCGCGTTCCAGGATTTCCTCGAGGCGAACCGGGCAACGGTGTACCGGTTCCTCTCGGTGGCGGTCGGTCCGCAGGAGGCCGACGATGCGTTCCAGGAGACGTTCCTGGCAGCGCTGCGCGCCTACCCGCGCGTGCGCGAGCCGGACAAGCTCGACCGCTGGATCCTCGCGATCGCGAGCCGCAAGGCGATCGATCACCACCGCCGTTCCGGTCGCGGCCCGGTTCCCACCGACGCTCCGCCGGACCGTCCGGTGCATGACCCGGCCCCGAGCGACCACGACGATCCGCTCTGGGCGGCCGTGCGGTCGTTGCCGCCCCGCCAACGGGTGGCGGTGGTGCACCGCCACGTGCTCGACCGCTCCTACGAGGAGGTCGCCGAGCTGATGGGCGCCAGCGAGCAGGCCGCACGGGCCAACGTGTACCAGGGCATGAAGCGATTGAGGGAGCTGATGACATGAAGCCGAACGACCTGAAGCGCCTCGCGCCGGCGCGCGAGGCGGCCGACGCATCGCAGGCGGCCGCCGCGCGGCTCGCCGATCGGGCGACCGCCGAGGGGCTCGTCGACGTCGCGCTCGCGACGATGGACTCGCCGATCGGCGAGCTGCTCGTGGCGGTCACGCCGATGGGGCTCGTCGCGATCGCCTTCGACGACGACTACCGCGAACGAGTGGTGGCTCGGCTGGCACGCGAGGTGTCGCCCCGCGTCATGGAGGCGGCGGCGCCCACCGACGAGGCGCGGCACGAACTCGAGGAGTACTTCCGTGGACAACGGCACCGCTTCGACCTGACCCTCGATCGCCGATTGATGGGCCCGTTCGCCGAGAAGGTGCTCCGCGCCACGAGCCGGGTGGGCTTCGGGGAGCTCGCGACCTACGGCGACATCGCGGCGCGCATCGATCGTCCCCATGCCGCCCGAGCCGTGGGCAGGGCCCTCGGGTCGAACCCGATCCCGATCGTCGTGCCCTGTCATCGCATCGTGGGAGCCGACGGATCGCTCACGGGATACGCGGGGGGCACGTCACGGAAGGAGACCCTGCTGCGGCTCGAAGGTTCGGTGCTCTGACGCCGCTACACTGAGGGCCTCGTGGGCGCCGAGTCACCGAAGGAAGAGTGCGGGCTCTTCGGCGTGTGGGCGCCGGGCGACGACGTCGCCCGGCTTGCGTACTTCGGGCTCTTCGCCCAGCAGCACCGGGGACAGGAATCGGCCGGCATCGCCGTCAGCGACGGGAACAACATCCTCGTCTACAAGGATCTCGGCCTCGTGAGCCAGGTGTTCAACGAGGCCACGCTGACCACGCTCCACGGTGATCTCGCCATCGGGCACACTCGGTACTCGACGACCGGCTCGACCACGTGGGAGAACGCCCAGCCGGTCTTCAAGACCGACGGGGCACACTCGCTCGCGCTCGGACACAACGGCAACCTGGTCAACCCTCGTGAGCTCGCCGAGCTCGTGGCCCGGCAGGGCGCGGCGGCGACCACCGACTCCGACATCGTCACGACGCTGATCGCCAACGAGATGGCGGTGCACGGCGGGCTCGAGGACGCCGCCATGCGCGTGCTGCCGAGCCTTCGAGGCGCCTATTGCTTCGTGATGATGGACGAGCGAAGCGTCTACGCCGCGCGCGATCCCTTCGGCGTGCGCCCCCTTTCGATCGGACGGCTTCCGAACGGGTTCGTGGTCGCGAGCGAGACCTGCGCGCTCGACATCGTCGGAGCGTCGTTCGTCCGCGACGTCGAACCGGGTGAGCTGATCCGGCTCGACGATCGCGGGCTGCACGCGGTGCGGTTCGCCGAGTCGCCGCGGCGCGCGCTCTGCATCTTCGAATCGGTCTACCTCGCGCGGCCGGATTCCCGCCTCGGCGGAGCCACGGTGCACGAGTCGCGCCGCGAGATGGGACGCATCCTCGCCGATGAGCATCCCGTCGAGGCCGATCTCGTGATCGCGGTTCCCACGACCGGGCATTCGGCCGCCCAGGGCTACAGCGAGGTCAGCGGCATCCCGTACGGCGACGGGCTCTACAAGAACCAATACGTCGGCCGCACGTTCATCCAGCCGTCGCAGACCCTTCGCGATCGCGGCGTCAAGCTCAAGCTGAACCCCCTTCCCGACTCGATCCGCGGAAGGCGGCTGATCGTGGTCGACGACTCCATCGTGCGCGGCACGACGACGAAGCAGATCGTGCTGGCGTTGCGTGAAGCGGGCGCCACCGAGGTGCACATCCGCATCACGTGCCCGCCGGTCCGGTGGCCATGCTTCTACGGCATCGACATGCCGACTCGCCAGGAGCTGATCGGCGCCGACCTCGCGGTCGAGGAGATCCGGGGTTACGTCGGTGCCGACTCGCTGGGGTACCTCTCGCTCGAGGGCATGGTGGCCGCGGCGGGAGCGCCGAAGGAGTCGTTCTGCCGGGCCTGTTTCGACGGCGAGTACCCCATCGACGTGCCGGATCAGGCCGGCAAGTTCGTGCTGGAGGACCAGCTCCGGTTGCCCACCGGATGATCCCCAGCCGGTGGGAGCCATGAGCGAGGTGTACCGACGAGCCGGCGTCGACATCGAGGCGGGAGCCGAAGCCGTCGCGTTGATCGGCGAGCTCGCGGCCGGCGCTCGCCGTCCGGAGGTGGCCGACGAGGTCGGGGGGTTCGCGGGACTGTTCCGCATCGGGGGCGGGAGGCTGCTCGCGGCCGCGACCGACGGCGTCGGTACGAAGCTGGAGATCGCCCGCACGACCGGCCGCCTCGACACCGTCGGCATCGACCTGGTCGCGATGTGCGCCGACGACGTCGTCTGCACCGGCGCGGAGCCGCTGTTCTTCTTGGACTACCTCGCCGTGGGAAAGGTCGAGCCACGACAGGTCGCCTCACTCGTCGCCGGCGTCGCAGAAGGATGCCGGCGAGCGGGATGCGCGCTGCTCGGGGGCGAGACGGCCGAGCATCCGGGCACGATGTCCGAGGACGGGTTCGATCTCGCGGGGTTCTGCGTCGGGGCGGTCGACGAGGCGTCGGTGCTCGGACGGTCGCAGGTCGTCGACGGCGACGTGCTGATCGGGCTGGCTTCGAGCGGGCTCCACGCGAACGGTTACTCGCTCGTGCGGCACGCGCTCCTGGCGCGGCACGCGCTCGACGACGTGCCGGTCGAGCTCGGGCGTACGCTCGCCGACGAGCTGATGGAGCCGTGCGCGATCTACGCCCTGCAGGTGCTCGCGCTCGCGCGAGACGGACTCGTCCACGCCGCCGCGCACGTCACAGGCGGCGGGTTCCTCGAGAACGTGCCCAGGGCGCTCCCCCGAGGGCTCGGCGCGGAGATCGAGCGCGGAACATGGCTCGAGCAGCCGGTGTTCGGCCTCGTCCAGGCGGCGGCCGGCGCCACCGACGACGAGATGTTCGCCACGTTCAACATGGGGATCGGCATGGTGCTCCTCGTCGACCCGGACGACGCCGAGCGCGTGCTCGCGGGCCCAGGCCCGCACGCCGCCTTCCGCATCGGCCGGGTCGTCGAGGGAGCGGGTGTGCACATCGTCTGACCTGAGGCCGTTCCGCGACGTACGCCGAACGCGGGGGTCGCCGTGACTACGCCGGCATCCCCCGGAGGCGAGGCCGTCGGCACATGGCCCGGACTTCCGGCCGTCGCGGAACCGCCCGCTCGGTTCCTTCAGTCGGGAGGGGGAGCGACCGTTACCACGTAGACGATGCAGAACGAGAACGCACGAACGACCCCGCTCCGATCGGTGCTCGTGGTCGACGACGAGCCCCAGGTCGTCTGGGTCCTGCAGTTCAGCCTCGAGGCCGAGGGGTACACGACCTACGCCGCGACCAACGGCGCCGAGGCACTCGCCGAGATCTCCGAGCATCGGCCCGGGCTGGTGGTGCTCGACATCATGATGCCGACGATGGACGGATGGAGCGTGCTCGAGGAGCTGCTGAAGATCCCGCCTGACCGACGCCCTCGGGTCGTGATCGTGAGCGCCCTGTCGTCGCTGCGCGATCGCGCGAAGGCCGCCGAGCTGGGCGCCGACGCGTACGTGCCGAAGCCGTTCAACGTCGACGAGCTGCTCGAGGTGCTCCACGGCCTCGGGGAAGCGTCGTAGACCGCCCGTCGGTCCTCCATCGACCCGACCCCCCCTGTTCATCGTGCACGCCTAGAGTGGCAAGCGCCCCCGAACGAAGGAGGAACGCATGCCCGCACCAGCTCACGCCCGTCGCGGCGGCGCATCGATCGTCGCGCTCGTCTCGATCGCGGTGCTCTCCGTGTTCACCGCCGGCGTCGGTCCGACCGCGACCGCCGAGCCCCGGCCGGCTGCCGAACGGCCGGAACGGACGGACTTCTGGCTCACGATCCTGCACAACAACGACGGCGAGTCACAGTTGCTGAACGCCGGCGAAGGACTCGAGGACTTCGGAGGGGTGGCCAGGTTCGTCGCCCTCACGCGAGATCTTCGGGCCGATGCCGATGACGGGGGGGTCGTCATGCTCTCGTCGGGTGACAACTTCCTGGCGGGGCCCGAGTTCAGCGCGAGCCTCGAGAAGGGGGTCCCTTTCTACGACTCGCTCGCCCTGCGCCGCGCACGGTACGACGCGATGGCGATCGGGAACCACGAGTTCGACTTCGGCCCCGACGTGCTCGCGGACTTCATCAGGGGGTTCCGCGGGAGGGTTCCGTTCCTGTCCGCGAACCTCGACGTGAGTCCCGAGCCTCGCCTGGAGGTGTTGGCGGAGCGGGGTGTGATCTCCGCGAGCACGGTGGTCGAGACCGCCGGCGAGGAGGTCGGGGTGATCGGGGCCACCACCCCGCAGCTCCGCTCGATCTCCAGCCCCCGCGACGTGATCGTCGACCCCGACGTGGCCCGGCTGGTCAACCGTCAGGCGAAGATGCTGACGAAGGACGGCATCGACAAGATCGTGCTGATCAGCCACCTGCAGAGCGTGCAGGAGGACCGTGAGCTGGCCGGCTCCTTGCGTCGCGTCGACGTGATGATCGCCGGCGGCGGCGACGAGCTGCTCGCGAACGAGGGAGACCTGTTGCTGCCGGGCGATGTCGCCGCCGGCCCGTACCCGATCGTCGAGCGGGACCGGCAGAACCGCGAGGTGCCGATCGTCACGACGAGCGGGGGCTACCGCTACGTCGGTCGTCTGGTGGTCGGCTTCGACCGCCGTGGACGGGTCGTCTCGATCGACGACGAGAGCGGGCCCGTCCGCGTGTCCGGTGTGGCGCCCGACGCGGTCGCTCCGGACCCCGTCGTGCAGTCGCGGGTCGTCGAACCCGTCACGTCGGCGCTCGCCGAGCTCGCCTCGACCGTGGTGGGCACGTCCGAGGTCGCGCTCGACGGCACCCGGACGAACATCCGGACCGTGGAGACGAACCAGGGGAACCTGATCGCCGACTCATTGCTGTGGCAGGCGACCGAGCTGGCACCCTCGTTCGGCGCGCCCGTACCCGACATCGCCTTGCAGAACGGGGGCGGCATCCGCAACGAGTCGGTGATCGGCCCCGGCGACGTCTCGGAGCTCGACACCTTCGACATGCTCCCGTTCGCGAACTTCGT
>Ga0256867_10001307_pt1 | contig 10459 bp, 8 predicted proteins | sample RVTome_15_FD_185939 | JGI IMG/M metagenome (GOLD analysis project Ga0256867, IMG submission 185939) | Soil microbial communities from uranium-contaminated site in the Upper Colorado River Basin, Wyoming, United States - RVT150D86 (HiSeq) ... | reverse complement strand
GCCCTATTGGATGAAAGACTCCCGGAATATGGTGCTGCAGCAGTAATTTCAGTACTTTCTGTGTTTGCCGGCCGGGCGGAATAAGACCGCTGACCGTCAACGTTGGTATTATCGGGCACAAACAGATCTACCGATGATCTTTGGTCCTGCTTCTCCGGCAGGGGGTCATCGTTGCCTTCTGATAATTGCCTGCTCATTTCGGTTAGTGCAGTACCGTTGGTTTCCTGTTGAGTAAAAGAAATGACCCTTAAAAAGAAAACTCCTGCAAGCAAAAGCGATATAAGCGACAAGCCCACGATACTGCCATTGCTTTGGCCATTAATACCAATGAACAATTCGAGTTTCTTGTTCATTTTATCCCATGATTCAGGATTGTATGGGATATCGGAATCATACAGGTGTTTCCTTAGTTCCCGATCGAATTCCTGGTCAGATATATTATGCAAGTTCATCCCGGTAAATATTATTCAGGGCTTTTTGCAATTGTTTTCTGGCCCTTGACAAATTGGACTTTGAGGTCCCTATACTAATACCTAGCATAACGCTGATTTCCTGATGTGTGAAGCCATCGATGGCATATAAATTGAACACTGTCCTATAAGCAGGAGTCAAAAATTGAATTTGCCTGATCACTTCATCATAGGATATATTCTCCAATGCAGATGGTGCGGAAGAAGTGATATTTTGAGATTCAATGTCGTCCAATCCCTGGTGTTTCTGTTCCTTCCTAAGGTGGTCAATTGAACTGTTTATCATAATTCTTCTCAGCCATCCCTTAAAGGACTTCTCGGTATTGTACATTTTTAGTTTAGTGAAGACCTTTAGAAATCCGTCGTTTACCACTTCTACCGCCTGGTGGTAATTTTTACTATAGCGCAGGCATATTGCCATAGCAAATCCGTAATACTGCTGATACAGCAGCTTTTGACTGTGTCTGTTTCCCTCTATACAACCCGGGATCAGCTCTGACAGCGATTGGTAGTTTTTGGGTGGTAAGCTCACGATTTATGTTACATTAACTAGCACGCAAGATTAGCCAAGATGGTTGCTTGCGTTTGCTACACCCTGACGCCCAGGATCAGTATATCGTCGGTTTGTTCGTTCCTTCCCTTCCAGCTAAGAAATTCTGCTTCCAAATGTTTTTGCTGGTTTGCCATACTATGGGGATACATGATGTGCAACTGGTGCTTAAATCTCCAGCTCATAAACTTCTTGTTATCAGGCCCGCCGAATTGATCGATCATTCCATCAGTAAAAAGATAAAAAGTATCTCCTGAAGCTAATTGGATGTTTGTTTGATCAAAATCAGGATCTTTTTGATAAAAAATGCCTGCAACACTTTGAATATTGCCCTTGGTTATATGTAACCTGCTGTTTTTAAAGTAATACAATGGTCTTTTTGCCCCTGCAAAAGCAAGATTTTTGGTCGGTATATGAAATCTGCATATGCCAATATCCATTCCCTCATTATTAATTTGATTGTATTTTTCCTGATGCAGGGTCTCGGTGATCTCAGTATGCAGTGTACTGAGAATGACATCCGGTGAAGTCACTGCCTGCTCCTTAACAATTTGATTAAGCAGACTGTTAGCCATTACCGTGATAAATGCTCCAGGCACCCCATGACCGGTACAATCCATAACTGCAATGATGATATAGTCTTCTACCAGTGCCAGCCAGTAAAAATCTCCATTAACGATATCCCTCGCCTTGGAAAGTATGAAATAATCCCCAAAACCTGCTTTTAAAATTTCAGGATCTGGTCTTATTGCATCCTGAATTCCTTTGGCGTAAAGTATACTGTCCAGAATATCTATATTCTTTCTGGCAATTTCCCTGTTCTGACCTTCCAGTACCTCATTCGATTTTATACGGTAATGGTATCTTTGATATAGTACCGAGGCCAGCACAAATATCAGTATCAGTCCTCCCAGCAGGAAATAGGTTACTACCCGGTTCTTGGAAAGATTCAACACCTGTATTTCACTTTCTTTTTTAAGGATCTCAATCTCCTTTTCCCTCTGCTGGATCTGATAATTGGATTCTATCTCAGTGATTTTTCTGGCATTGCTTTCATCATTGACCAGATCCTTCAAATCGGATTGCTTCTTATAGTAATCCAACGCGGTCCGGTAGCTTCCAATCCTGGTATAGGCTTCAGCCAGTCCTTTGTAACTGGTAATCATCCTGGACTTGGCATCAATTGGTTCACTGAAGGCCAGGGACTGATTATAAAAATCAATCGCACTATCCAGCTCATCCTTTCTCAAGTATATGTTTGAAATGTTATTATACAGATAGGCCTTGTCGTAGTTATTGTTCAGGTTTTGGCCTATTTGCATGGCAGTATTAAAGTAGGTCAGGGCAGAATCATATTGCTGCTGGTGAAAATAATACAGCCCTATATTGTTTAAGGTATTGAATATTCCAATGGAATCTTGCTGCTGCTTATCCAGTAACAGCGCTTTACTGAAATATTCATAGGCCTTGTCAGGATTATTGGTCTTGTTGTATAGAAAACCAATGTTATTGATGGTATTGGCCATGGTACCCTGATCACCAATTTTTTCCTTTAGGTCCAGGGAACGTTGATAGAAGTCAAGCGCTGCCGGGTATCGCTCCAATTCGTCATAAATGATACCTAGGTTATTATAGGCGCTGGCCACACCAAGATTATCAGCTCTTTTCTGCTGAATTTCCAGGATATGGTTAAAGTATTCAAGGCTTTTTTCGTAGTTGCTGGTGCTGTAGTAGGTGAGTCCCAGGTTTTTCAGGGCCATCAACATCAAAAGAGTATCCCCCAGTTCCCTGGCATTTACCAGCGATTGTTCCGCAAACTCCAGTGAAAGCTCAGGGGCATAACTCCTGGTATTCTCAGCAATTTTCAGCAGCACATTTATTTTTTCTTTGCCTTTTAACGAATTGATCTTATTGAGTAAACTGTCCTGCTGGGCGTTTACGTCAACACAGACAAAGGCAATGAGTAAAGCAATAATTAAACCCGAAATTTTCATATAAACAGCTTCCAGGCCTGTTCTTCAACTTAAGTAAAAAGAAATATAAGCTTTTTTTGTTTAATTAATTATGAAATATATTTCAATTTAGAGTTACAAATAAGGCTTAGACCGGATGTTAAAAGTCAAATTTTTTCGCAAACTGATTCTGTTCATTTTTCTGACTTCACTACTGATTCCCGCAACTTACAGTTGTGCCAAACATGACGCAAACACGGTCTCTGTGGTCAAACCGAAGGGAAAGAAAAAACCTTACAATCCCGGGAAGCACAAAGGAAAGAAGCGTACCAAAACGGTAAAAATGAAGAACTAATGAACTACCGCAAAGTTTTTAAAATTAGTGGTATTTTACTAACATTCATTACTTTTTCCTGTACCCGGGAAGCGGCTGGACCGTTGCTGGGAGTGACGGCCGAAAGCGGCATGGTAAGTTCAGCACACCCTTTGGCCACCATGGTTGGTGTAGATATCCTAAAAAGTGGTGGAAATGCTTATGATGCAGCCGTGGCAGTACACTTTGCACTGGCTGTGGTCTATCCCAGTGCCGGTAATATTGGAGGAGGCGGGTTCCTGGTTTACAGAAAGGCTGATGGTAGCATCGGATCTTTGGATTTTAGAGAGAAAGCACCGTTGGCTTCCCACCGCGATATGTATCTGGATGATACCGGAAAAGTTATAGAAAACCTCAGTCTTAAAGGTCACCTGGCCGCGGGAGTGCCCGGATCGGTAGATGGCATGATCCGGATCCATCAAAAACTTGGCAGTTTACCCTTCAAAGAGCTGATAGACCCTGCTATTAAATTAGCCCTGAACGGAGTAATCCTGACAGAACAGGAGGCTGATGGTCTTAATCGACACCGGCAGGATTTTATAGAGGCTAACAACTACATTCCCCATCTGGTAAGAGATGATATCTGGTCTGCCGGGGATACGGTTTACCATACCCAGCTTGCTGAGACCCTGATACGCATCAGGGACCTTGGCAGGGAGGGGTTTTATGCCGGAACCACTGCCCGTTTTATAGTAGACGAAATGAAAAACGGGAATGGTATCATCACCGAAGAAGACCTGGCCGGCTACCATTCGGTATGGAGGGAACCGGTAGTGGGGTCTTACAAGTCCTTTAGGATAATCGGTATGCCACCCCCTTCAAGCGGGGGCATTGCCCTGCTGCAGCTTTTGAAAGGTATAGAACCATATAAGATTGCAGACTGGGGCTTCAATACCATCCGCACGGTGCATGTAATGACTGAATTGGAGCGCCGGGTATATGCTGACCGCGCTACCTACCTGGGCGATCCTGACTATTACCAGGTTCGGGAAAAAGAGCTGATAAACGACGATTATCTGGTTGATCGGTTTTCTGACATTGACCTGAATATAAAGACGGACTCCAGAGCTGTGAAAAACGGTTTGCCGGGATTGGTTGAGAGTCCCGAAACCACACATTTTAGTATAGTTGATGTCTTGGGCAACGCCGCAGCAGTCACTACCACATTGAATGGCGGGTATGGGAATAAGGTAATGGTCAAAGGCGGTGGATTCCTGCTAAATAACGAGATGGATGATTTCAGTGTTAAACCGGGTGTTCCCAACATGTTTGGGCTGGTAGGCGGCGAAGCGAATGCCATCGCTCCTGGAAAAAGGATGCTTAGTTCTATGACGCCAACCATTATAGAAAAAAGCGATTCCCTGTATTTGGTGGTAGGGACTCCGGGTGGAAGCACCATAATTACCTCTGTATTCCAGACAATTTTGAACGTAATTGAGCATGGAATGACCATGCAGGAGGCAGTCAATGCCGGAAAGTTCCATCACCAATGGTTGCCTGATGAAATTTTTTATGAACCAAATGCGCTGGATAGCGTTACCATACTTGAGTTAGGGCGGATGGGTCATCTTCTGACCCCCAGAGAAAGTATTGGCAGAATGGACGCCATTCTGGTATTGGAAAACGGATGGCTTGAAGGAGCTGCTGATTACACCCGGGGTGACAACACTGCCCTGGGATACTAGCTTTTAAAGAACATTTTATCATGATGAATCTGGAAAAACTTAAATATCCAATAGGAAAATTCGTCATTCCCGAACTGATCACTCCCAATGACAGGACAGATTATATCAAAGACCTGGAAATGTTGCCGCAGCAAATCAAAAACGTGGTTGAAGGTTTGGATGACCGGCAGTTGGATACACCTTACCGTCCTGAAGGATGGACCATACGTCAGGTTGTTCATCATCTGCCAGACAGCCATCTGAACAGTTATATTAGATATAAATGGACCCTGACCGAGGACCAGCCGTTGATCAAGGCATACAATCAAAAGGAGTGGGCGCTTCTTCCGGACGGCAAAAGCGCCCCCATAGATATTTCATTGTCATTGCTGGAAAGCCTCCATACCAGGTGGGTATGGTTATTAAGAAGCATTACAGACGAACAGTGGAAAAGGTGTTTTGAGCATCCGGAAACGGGCAAATTGGTTCGTCTTGATGTAAATCTTTCACTATATTCGTGGCATGGACATCATCACCTGTCCCACATCCAATCATTAATTACACGAGAAAATTGGAAATAGCAATGCTGATTTAGATTCTTTATGAAAAAAGTACCTACTCTAATCTCAATTTTTGTCCTGCTGAGCGGTACAATATTGGCACAATCAGTATCACTTAGAACTGACCAGGACCCTATGGTTTTAAAGGTCGGTGAGACCAGGAAACTCAACATAGCTGCAGTTGACAGCCAGGGCAATATACTGGAAGATGGCAGGTTTGATTATCAAAGGCTGCGACAGGAAGGATTTGTTCCTACCAGCGGTGCATTAATTGACAGTTTAGGAAATGTAACCGGTATGGTTTCAGGTAGTTACAATCTTATCGTGCTTTGGGTCGGTCAAAAAGTTCCGGCATTTGCCAAGAAATATGTAAACATTCTGGTTTCCCCACCGGAAACCGCTAAAATTCAACTTATTGACTTCCCTGAAAAGATCTACAGCGGGACCAGCTTCCCCTTGCAAATTGAAGTGACTGATCAGTCGGGGGTTGTGATTGACAACAGCGAATTGACCTTAGCCTGTTCAAGTCCGTCAGTGGCCCGGGTGGATGCCTTGCATCATTTCTTTGCGGAATCACCGGGAGATGGAAGCCTGGTAATTACTTCAGGCGGAGTAACCAGTAAAATACCCTTCCAAATACTGGAAAACCCTGTGGAACGATTGGCGATTGAGATTCCTGCCACCCAGGCCAGGACAGGTGATGTACTCGAATTCAAGGCCACCGGATTTGACAGCAATGGGAACGCCACTGAGGTACCGGTGTTGTATGCGGTAAATTCAAAGCCATATGAACCAGGTGCGGGAGCTTCCGGGATGATCAATACACTGGGAGAATTCGTAGCTGAGAAACCCGGGACCTATACCATAATGGCTACCTGCGGCAATGTATCAGCCACTACTACGGTAGAAATCGTACCAAGGAATATTCAAAGAAAAATAGAACTGGTTGGTCAGGGACTGGTAAATAATAAACATACCTCGGACCTGTGGGTATGGGAAGGAATTGACGGCCGGGATTATTGCGTTACCGGTTCCTGGGGAGCTGATGGATTTGCCTATTTCTGGGACGTTACAGATCCAGGAAATATAAAACGCATAGATAGCATACAGGTAGATGCCAGAACGGTCAATGATGTCAAGGTTTCTGAGGATGGCACAGTTTGTGTGATCAGCCGGGAAGGCGCTTCCAATCGGAAAAACGGGATTGTAATCCTGGACGTTAAAGATCCCAATAACGTAAACATAATTTCCGCATTTGATGAGCAGCTCACAGGTGGAGTCCACAATCTGTTCATTCACAAAAACCATGTTTATGCGCTCAGTAACGGACAAAGGTATGATGTGATTAATATAGAGGATCCTGCCAGGCCCTATAAAGTAGGTAAGTTTCAACTGGAAAATCCTGCCAGGGCCATTCACGATGTATGGATTGAGGATGGCATTGCTTATTCATCCAACTGGAGTGACGGAGTGGTAATGGTCGATGTCGGTAACGGAATAGCCAAGGGTTCACCTGCAAATCCCGTGGAAATTGCCAGGTCCAGGGTAAACGGAGATGCCAACCATGCGGCATTCCCTTATAAAAGCGAATCCAGCGGGAAGTTTTATGTTATCGCCGGAGATGAAATCTTCCCATTGACCTTTACTGAAGGTACGGTGACCATTCCAGCCGGTTATCTTCACTTCATAGATTTTACCGACCTCAACAATCCCAGGGAGGTAGCGCGCTATGAACTACCTGAAGCAGGTTCCCATAATTTTTGGATTGAAGATGACCTTTTATATGTGGCCTATTACAACGGTGGCTTAAGGGTAGTGGATCTTTCCGGTGACCTAATGGGGGATTTATACAAACAGGGTCGCGAGATAGCGCATTATTTGCCATTGGCCCACGACGGGTATATACCCAATGCAGCCATGACCTGGGGGGCGCAACCTCATAAAGGACATATCTTTATGTCAGATCATAACAGTGGCTTATGGTCGGTTAAATTATCCGGTGAAGCCCCTGAAGGAACCCAGATAGAAACCAAGTGATCTCTGATCTGTGATCTCTGGTCTCTGATTTGCTATCTCTGAGCTGAGATCTAACAGATCAGAAATCGGAGATCAAAGATCACCAGATCCGAGTTCAGAAATCAGAAATCTAAGATCGTAAGGCGGCTACTTCCATTTTCAGTTCCTCTACTGCTTTCAGCAGTTGCTCCAGGTTGTGCTTCTGTTCAGCACCGGCATTGCTCAGGTGGCAGTAGTAGGCCCAGGCTTCGTTTACCTGGTCAATAGCGATGGCATAAGGTTCATATTCCGGGTTATCCGAGAGCAAGACCAACTGACCCTTCGACTTAACTTTGTTAATGACCCGTTTATACACGATGCCGTCCTCCCGGGTGACCAAAATATAGGTATAGTTGCTTCGGATATCCCTCCAGCTCTCCACGTATCGACCAACTACAATAGTTCCGGGTTGCAGCGGCAGCATGGAATCCCCCTGTAATTCGAATGACCGGTAGGTGCCGCTTCTTACTCCGGGAAGCCTGTAGCTGGGTAATGATTCAATAAATAACGGATCCTGGTAACCATTCAGATAACCGGCCTGGGCTTTTACCGGTACGTGTATGATGTTCTCGCGGCCCGGTTCACTTTCACTGATCACCAGTATCCGGGAAGGGGTTTCTAGTTTAACGGTGGGTGTTAATTCTGAAGAATTTAACAAACTCAACCGCTGGGTAATAAATTTATCAAGGCTGATGTTAAAATTGTCGGCGATCTTTAATAATAATTCGATACCGGGTTCACATTTGTCCAGCTCATAGTCCCTAATCCGGCTGCCATTAACCCCTACCCTGTTTCCCATCTCTTTCTGGGACAGTCCATGTTGATTCCTAAGAAGCCTTAAATTTTCCGACCAGGTACTCATGTTAGTGTATATTTATTCTACTTATAGTAGATTAAATCTACCTAATTGAATCCAAAAAAAGAAATCCAAAGGAATCTTTTAAAAACAATAACTTATTTTTTTATGATTGTGAATTCCACCCTTCGATTCAGCTTCCGGGTTTCTTCGCCACTGTTGCTGGCGATTGGTCTGGTTCCTCCGAATCCCTTTCCTGAAAGCCTGTTCCTGTCGATACCCTTGCCTACCAGGTACAGGATAACGGTGTCTACCCGGTCTTCCGAAAGTTCAAGGTTTAATTTTGCACTTCCCTGGTTATCCGTATGTCCGGAAAGTTCGATTTCCATTACCGGGTTCTCATTTAAGAGGTCCACTACCCCGTCCAATTCCTCATACGAAGCTGTGAGTAATTCTGTAGTGCTTCTCTCGAACAGCACATTGGGTAGCTGTACAGTCACTCCTACCTCCAGTGGAATCAGTTCAAAATCAGTATTAAACGCTCCGGTTTGACCTGAAGACACCCTGATAGGAGCGTTATAACTCATATAGCCGTCCGCTTTAACCACTATAGTTAAAGATGAATCAGAAGGTACGTTCAAAACGAAACTTCCGGTCGAAACGTTAGTGGTAACCGAGTTCACTACCTGATCATCCATGCTGATCACGTTAATTTTGGCGAAAACTGGATTTTTGGTAGCGGCATTTCTAACACTTCCTTCAACGGTTACCGCCGGATTTTTTACGATCTCTTTAAAGGTCGTTACGGTCTCATTTTCAAGCTGGTCTGTAACAGGTTCCTGGGAGATGATCAATACAGTATCAGGTTGCGGCAAAAAGTTCTGTTCAACCGTTAGTGATTCCACCGATGCATTGGGTCGTTCCGAAGGTCTGATAGGAATCCGTTTCAAATCGCCATATCCATCGCTATTCTGTGTGGATACCAGATATGCGAAATCACCGGTAGGGGGAACAAAATAGGATAATTCAACTCCTTTGGTATTGACTTTTCTTCCCAGGTTCTTTGGCTGGCTCCAGTTTCTCCAGGTATCGTCCAATCTTTCCGTTACAAAAATATCACGGCCGCCGTATCCTTCGTGCCCGTTACTGGAAAAGAATAAAGTAACATTGTCTGCGGCCAATTTCGGAGTGGTCTCCTGGTACACGGTATTGACAGTTGAACCAAGGTTCTTAGGTTCACTCCAGCTGCCATTATTTTGAAGAAAACTAACGTACAGGTCATCTGCACCATAAGTAGAATATGATTCAATGGACATAATAATGATCCGTCCATCATCAGAAATGCACATAGATTGCAAATCCGATTTATTAAGAAAGAATTCCACCGGCATTGACTGCGGTTTACTCCACCCATTGGAGGTTCTGCGGGAAAAATACACTCCGCTTTCTTTACGCTTAAACTTGTTGTGAGTTTGCAGGTACATGATACTACCATCATTGGAAAACCCGATTACCGCATTTAGGTCAGCTGTGTTGATGGGCTCGCCTAAATTCGAAGCCTCCTGTTCCTGGCCAGTGTCCAGATCTGCCACCCAAATGTCTCCCGGATCTTTTTTCCCACCTACGTTATCCGGATGCTTGGTTCTGGTGAAATACATCTTCTTTCCATCCGGGCTAATCACCGGATCGATTTCGTCATATTCGCTGTTCATGGCAGCTCCGAGATTCTGCTGATCGTCCTGTGCTAAAGCTGATTGATAATTGATGCTCAATAAAACACTTAAGATCAGACCATTAAAAAGAAACCTGAAGTTCATCCAATTCCTACCTTTAGCTGCAAATTAATCAGAAATAGAGATATTTTAAAGAATTTTACCATCCAAGATACCGGTCCTGGTTTTACTGACCCACCGGTTGTTCTTAAAAAAGAACCTCCATGGCAACAAAGCATCTTCTTCCGCATAGTCCACTCCGATCCTGGCACTTACTGTTATCTCATCTGAAGAGCAGTTTTCATAACGTTCGATCCACAAATCCTT